>Ga0326727_10016737_pt1 | contig 15389 bp, 15 predicted proteins | sample MB2enrmetagenome_FD_207643 | JGI IMG/M metagenome (GOLD analysis project Ga0326727, IMG submission 207643) | Lab enriched peat soil microbial communities from McLean, Ithaca, NY, United States - MB29MY | ecosystem: Environmental > Terrestrial > Soil > Wetlands > Peat | place: USA: New York... | reverse complement strand
GGCCGCGTAGTTCTCCCGCTGGTCCAGAAAGGCGCCCGTCTTTTGCCCACTCAAGCCGTCATAGTGGAAACGTATCCCGTTCATGGTGAACACGGTTTCCGCTTTGGCGCCCCAGACCACTTCCGCCGCGCGTGCGGGCAGATTCTCCAGTTCGCGAACCCGCTCGTCCATCCGTTCCACAATTCCCGCGGGAGCAAAGTGCTTCACCAGATGGTCGAGAATCCCCTGGCGCCTGGGTGGCAGATCCATCGCTTGCGTAAGCACCTGAAGCGACAGCACATCGTGGTAGCAATCCACGATCAGGCCCGGCAGAAAATCCGCCTCGCTGAAGACCACGCGGTAGGCGTTGCTGTCCCGAACCAGCCGCTGCCGCAAAGCGACTGCCTCGGCGAGGCGCTGGTCCAGGAGCGCAGGGAAGTCTTCCTCCGCAATGGACTGGGAACCCAGCATGCGCACGGCAATTTGCGAGGAACTGCTATAGAGCGCCGCGCCGAGGGGATTACCTGCCGCATCGGCAACGGTGACCAGCGCCCCCGCCGCCGCACCCTCGGTCGAAACTAGATCGGAACGGTACACCCAGCAATGCCCGTTGCGCACCCGGGCAGCCCCGCGCGCATTCACCATCACCAGGGCAGCGCTTTTCGGGCTTCGGTGGGAAGCACTACGTACAGTCATAAAATTTGGGATTCCGGATTTAGGATTTGAGATTTTATTCACGGATGTCACCTGAGTGCAGCGGACCGCACGCAGGATCTTCAAATCCTAAACCCGAATTCCCAAATCCCAAATTCGCTGTGTGTTCAGTCCTGGTCGGGCTCGGCGGCGGCGGTTTCCGCGGTTTCTTTCGGGCTGGGCGGAGCGGCCTCGGCCGGCGCGGCGTGGGCGGGATTGAAGTAAACGATGCGGTCGCAAGAATCGCAGGTAAGCACAGTTTCGCCCGCCATAATGTCCAGATAAACCTGCGGCCGGAGCTGCACGTGGCAAGCCAGGCACATCTGGTCGAGCGCCTCCGCCATCGCCGAACCGCGCAGCTTGGTTACCCGATCGTAATGGCGCACGTGTTCCGGACTAACGGCCTGCCGCAAGGCGTCGCGGCGTGGCGTCAACTCGGCCAGGCGCTTCTGGTCTTCCTCGGTGCGGGCGCGGGCCTGCAATTTTTCCTTTTCTACTTCCACCTGCTGCTTCTTCTGCGCCGCTTCTGCGCTTTTCAACTCCCGTTCGCGCACTTCGGTCTCCAGCATGCCTTCCAGAATCTTGTCCTCGATCAGGCGGATTTCCTGTTCGGCGAAATTAATTTCGCCGCCCAGAGCTTTGTATTCCTGGTTGGTTTTCACCGCCAGCATCTGATCGCGGTACTTGGAAATCTTTTGTTGCAAGCTCTGGATGTCGCCCTCGCGCTTGCGGCGGTTAGCCTCGATGTCTTTAAGGCTCTTACGGGCGCGTTCGATGTCGGCATTAATACCGGCCAACTTCGCCTCGATTTCCGCTACCCGGCGCGGCAAGGCCGCGACCTCGCCGCGCAATCGGGCGATTTCGCGCTCAACTTCTTCGAGTTGGAGGAGCTTCTCGACGTCTGGATGCATCACTATTGGGTTGATTGTAACACGCGCACATTTTCCCTTCCGCCGCATCGCTTGGTCCCTTCTGGAGCGGCGGCGGCGCAGGTTAAGCGTTTCCCCTCATTGAGAGCTGTCCCAAGCAGCCGATAGAATTGGCGCCGGATGGCGATTGAACTGACCCGTTTGGTGCTCGGCCTGTTGCTCTTGTGTTTCCATCGGAGTATTGCCGACTATATCCTGATCCAGGAGCGCGCCCTGGTGGTCCTTTTCCGCCAGCGGGGCATCCCCTTGCCTTCCGTGCCGCGAACAGAGACCACCCGCAATATCTACTTTCTCCTTGGCGCCTTCGTCGTTCTCTATCAACTCGCCCGCATTTGGCTGGCATTGCACCCGTAGAGTTTCCCGTTTCCGGCGACTCTTAACCATTGCAACTGCCTGATTCACGGGTAACGGGCAACGGGAAACGGCTGTTAAGATTCCTGTTCTGCTACACTTGCGCCTCAAAGAAGGAGTGGGAATGGTAAGGCGGGCAGCGATTCTTTGTGGGATTCTGCTGGCAAGTCATGTCGTTTGGGCCCAGGCCGGCAGGCAGTTGACCATCGAGGATGTCTTCTCTCCCGGCGGGGTTACTGGCCGCGGACCTGAAAACCTGGCCTGGAGTCCGGACGGCGCCAAAGTCAGCTTCGTGCAGCGAGACGATTCCGGCGCGCACGGTGCCTTGTACTACATCGACGTGGCCAGCGGCAGGAAAGCCGTGCTGGTATCGGAAGAGAAGCTGGCCACCCTGGCTCCGCCGGAAGAGAAGATTACCAGCGAGCGCGAGCGGGAATGGAGACAGCGCTATGCGGTCGCCGGCTATCAGTGGGCGCCCGATTCCCAACATCTATTGTTTGACGCCCGTGGCCAGCTTTGGCTTTACACCCTCGCCACGGGCACCGCGATTCAGCTCACGTCCTCCTCCAGTCCGAACACCGACCCCAAGTTCTCGCCTGACGGTTCGCGGCTCGCTTACATACGCGATCACAAACTCCACGTGCACGCGGTGAACGGAAAAGCGGAAAGAGCCTTGACGGGCGAAAAGGACGAGAACTTGCGCGAAGGCGAGGCCGACTGGGTCTATACCGAGGAGTTTTCGGTTCGCAGCGGCTACTTCTGGTCTGCCGATAGCAAGCAGATTGTTTTTCTACAGATGGATGAAAGACGGGTCCCCACTTATCCCATCACCGACTGGCTGCCTGCCAACCCCAGAGTGGAAGAGCAGAAGTATCCCAAGCCCGGCGATCCCAATCCCGAGGTGCGGGTTGGGATCGTCTCCGCCGAGGGCGGCAAGGTGCGCTGGATCACCGTAGGAGAACCCCAAGACCGCGAGTATATTCCCCGCTTCGGCTGGGTGCGCCCGGGACTGGTTTATCTGGAGCTGCTCAATCGCGCTCAGAACAAGTTGGAATTGTGGTTTGCCGACGCTTCCAACGGCCATGCGCGCAAAATGCTCACGGAGTATGAGCCCACGGCGTGGGTACCCGTCGAGAGTCATCTAGGCATATACGTGGCCGGTGACCGCTTTCTTTGGCCCTGCTGGCACGACGGCTTCAGTCATCTTTATCTTTATCGCTTCAACCAGGACAATCCGCTCGGTGCGGAGGCGAAATTAGAGCGCCAAATCACCCAGGGCAATTTCGATGTGGAATCCCTCGATGCTGTGGATGAGAGCGCAAATGTGGTTTTTTTCACCGCGAATACCGGCGACGCACGCCAGCGGCAAATCTATTCGGCTCGCCTGGATACCGGCGCAACCCTGAACCGGATTTCACAGCAGGCGGGAACGCATCGCGCCAACTTCGCTCCTACCGGCGACTACTACGTGGACAGTTACAGCGCTCTCATGACGCCCCCGCGGGTAGCGCTGTGCAAGCTCTCCGGAACATGTGAAGTTTTTTGGCAAGCGCGAGGCCTGAGCGAGTACGACCTCATCGAGCCAAGGCGATTGGAACTGAAGGCCGCCGATGGCGTAACCATGCTCTACGGAACCCTGTTATTGCCCCGCTCGGCCGCCGGCCCGGGCTCCATCCCGCTGATCAGCAACCCCTACGGAGGGCCCGGTGGGCAGGCCGTAGTGGACGGCTGGAGCGGGAGCTTGTTTCTCTTCGATCAGATTCTTGCCCGCCATGGCTTCGCCGTATTGCATGTGGACAACCGGGGTACCGCAGGCCGTGGGAAAGCCTTTGCCGCGGCCATCAGGCGGCGTTTCGGCGAGGTGGAACTGGAGGACCAACTGGCCGCCTTACATCAGGTATTCGCGGCTTTTCCTCAGCTTGATCCCGATCGCCTGGGACTCTGGGGCTGGAGTTATGGAGGTTACCTGACGCTCTATGCGATGACCCATTCTCAGGCTTTCAAGGCGGGGGCGGCGGTCGCACCGGTTACCGATTGGCTGGATTACGACTCCATTTACACCGAGCGCTACATGGGCCTGCCGAAGGATAACGCCTCTGGGTACAGGAACAGCTCGCCTCTGAATTTTGCCGGCCAGATCAAGGGACGCGTGCTCGAGGTGCACGGCACCAGCGACGACAATGTGCACGTGCAAAACACTATGCAGATGGTTAACCGGTTCATCGCCAGTGAAGTTCAGTTTGACCTACAGCTTTACCCGGGCAAGACCCACAGCATCTCCGGTACGGCCGCGCGCACTCACCTCTTCCATCGCATCCTGGACCATTTCGAGTGCTGGCTGATCGTCACGCCACCCGGGTAAAGGTACCGCAAGACGTAACACCCAGCGCAGAGCCGCAGAGAAAATCAAAACTCGTCTTTTTGCTTGTACTCTGCGGCTCTGCACTGGGTGTTCTTACGCGCGCCAGAGGCGCATGGTCTGCCAAGCCGAAAGCAGTGTGATCAGGGAGATCATGGCCAGCGATCCCAGGCAAACGATGCACCACGTCACCAGAACGTAGGCTTCTATGTAGGTGAGATAAAGGGCAAAAGCCAGTCCGGCTACCGCGGCGGCAAACATTATGAGTGCCTTTTGTCGGTTGCGGGCCAAATGCGCCAGCGCCATCAGAGCGGCGTAGCCGGCCACACCAATGCCCGCCACCGGCACTGGTCCGATGGTCGAATAGATACTCCGGTTCACGATGTCACAGTTGAAGGTTTCCCCGATATCGCAGAATTCGGTGGCGCTGGTGCGGTAATGGCTGACCACAGAAATCACCGAGAGCACCACGCCAACTGCCGCCAACAAGAAGATAGCCCAGGCAAGTACGGCGGAGCGGCTGGGGCCCAGCGGCGTAGTCGCAGGGGTACTCATGGCAGCTTGCAACCGGTCTTCTCGCTTAATTTTTCCAGGGTGAGGTTGGCTTCCACACGTTCCCCATCAGGAAAGACCCAGGTAGGATACTTGCGGATCTGCATGTCGCGGCACGCCGGCGTCTGCACGTTGGGTGGCTGGCCCGCGATGGCGCACTCCACATAGTGAACGTAGCGGAACGAAGACCCAAACTCCTTCTTCTGGTCGGCGCAATGCGGGCACCAAAAGGCGCCGTACATGACCACCTGTTTTTTCGCTAGGCATTGCGCAAACGCATCATAGTTCTTTTCGGCCGCAGATACGGTTAGCAAACTTGCCGCGGAACTAACCTTCACGCCAGTCTGGTTCTGCGGCTGGACCTTTCCGGAAGCCAGACTTGCACCTGAAGTTGTCGGCTGATCCACAACCGCAGCCTTTCCCGGAAGATCGCCATGTCGGGTCTTCAGGTAGCCGCGATCCATCGCGTACCATACTGCGGTAGCAGCTAACAAAAAGCAAACGGCAAAACGAACCGTGCGCATAATTGGATTGTACCTTGCCCCCATACAGCCCAGCGAATTTAGGATTTAGGAATTCGGAATTCGGATTTAAAGACTCGGTTGGTGCAATCAGCAACCTGGGGCTTAAAATCCCAAAGCCGAAATCCTAAATCCAGAATTACTTTCCCATCGCCTGCCACTCGAATCGCAACACCTCGGGGAAATGCGCGGCCACGTAAGTCCAATCGTGGCGGCCGGGGTAGATGTGAAATTCGTGGCCAACGCCCTTCTGCGCGAGTATACGGTCCAGGCTGCGGGCGCCGGCATCGAAGCCGTAGTCGTCCCGATCGCCGCAATCGAAATAAATGTGAAGTCCATGCAGACGGGCAGCATGGGCCGAGGCCAGGGTCAGGGGGTTATTCTGCCGCCAGAAATCCTCGCTGGGCGGTGAACCGAACGCCGTGACGGAGCGCAGCAGACGCGCGCCCACGGCCGTAGCCAGCGCAGGAGTAAGTTCGTCGTACAAAGCGGGCATCTGGGCCGCCACCGCGGCAAACATTTCCGGATACTTGAATCCCAGGTGAAGCGCGCCGTACCCGCCCATGGAGAGCCCGGTAATTCCTCGTCCCGTGCGCGTTCCCATCCCCCGGTACCGGCGCTCGATGGCCGGGACAAACTCGCGGACGAAGAAATCTTCGTAGCGGGGATTGCCGCTTCGGGCGTTGATGTAAAAGCTGGCGCCGGCGTCGGGCGAGGCGAGGATCATTTCACCGATTTGGCCGCTGTCGCGCTGCTGCTCGGCGATATTCCAGGCGCCGGAAGTGATTAACCCATCTTCGTGGTCTCCTAGCCCGTGCAGAAAATAGAGCACGGGGTACTTTCGCGTTTTCTGCGCCTCGTAGCTGGGCGGTAGGATCACGCAGTAGCGTACCGGCCGCCGCAGGAGCGCGCTGGGCAGCGAGTCGCACACGACGCGGCTTTGAGCGAAGGCTGCGGCCCACGCCGTCGCGCACAGAACAGCTAGAGCAAACTTGCGCAGGAGGGCCATGGGATAGCTCACGTTTTATTCATAGCGCAGCGCCTGAACCGGGTCGAGCCGGGCGGCGCGGGCCGCGGGATACAGCCCCGAAACCAGCGTGACCGCCACGGCAAAGGCAATGGCCCCCGCCACCAGCCACCAGGGCACCAGCCATACGTCTTCCGACGGTAGCTGCTGGTGCTGCAGGTAAATTCTGGTCCCGAAATTGATAATTCGTCCCAGCAGCCAGCCGAGCCATACCCCAAACATCCCCCCGAGGATCCCCATCGCGGCGGCTTCGGCAAAGAACAACCGCTTCACGTCACCATCACTGGCGCCCAGCGCTTTCATAATGCCGATTTCGCGGCGACGTTCCAGGATGGCCATCACCAGCGTATTCATGATGCCCAGCGAGGCCACCGCCAGCGCCAGACTGCCGAAGATGCCGAGGAACAAATCGATCACCGCAAAGAAGCGCCGCAAGTTGCGGGTGGCGTCCAACAGGGAAAACACGCCAAAACCCTGCTGCTTCACAAACGTCTCCACGGCCTCCACGTCGTTCGGCGAAGCGACCCGCACGACCAGGCTGTTGAAGGTCCGTCGCGAGGAATCCGGCGCGGCGGCCAAGCCGCGCAAATCGCCGGGTTGAAGGACATTCAAAGATTCAGCCAGCGGCATGGGGATGAAGACACCGGCATGCGCCATGCCGCGGAACCCGCTGTAGGGTTCGTGCTCGATGATTCCCACCACCCGCAACGCCCGCTGCCGCTGCACCACCGAGAACCCGGCCGGCGTAGCGGAGTTTGCCAGCACCTGGCGTTCCGGGTAATTCATCGTAATTTCCTGGCCAATGAGCGCCGCTGGTTCAGGATTCAGCTCCTTGGCAAAATCGGCGAGCAGGATAGCCTCGGCGGCCTGCGGTCCTGAGAAAAAGCGGCCATGCATCCCTTCCAAGGCCTCGTTCTGTGCCGCGGAAAGTGGCAAGCCGGCAATGACCGCCAAATTGGGTTTGTCGCCATATCCCAGCTCGGTAGGAAATCGAATATCGGGAAAGACTTCCACTACCTTCGGCAGCTTCGCAATTTCCTGGCGGACGTTTTCATCGAGGACGCGGGTTTCCGTGGCCTGGGGATGCAAGCCACGGTTGAAGCCGCGAAATTCGGCGCGTGAGCTGACCAGCACCGTGTCGAACAGGCCGGAACGCGTGAGGCGCCGATTCGCCATTTTCTGGAGTCCGATCCCGAGGGAAAGCATGGCCACCAGCGAAGCAATACCTACGGCTATCCCCAAGGTAGTCAGCGCATTGCGCAGCAGGGATTCGCGCAGATTACGCCGCGCCAGATCGAAGAGATCGGCCGCTTTCACCCCAAACCTCCGCCGGCCTCTGCCGGGAACGGTTGCGGCGGCACTGGTGCCGGCGGTGCCTCTGGTCCGCACAGTTTTCCATCGGCCATAACCAGTATGCGCTGCGCAAAGCGCTCTGCCAGGGCACGTTCGTGCGTCACCATCAGCACCGTCATGCCCAGCGACCCATTGATTTCGCCGATCAGGCGCAGGATCTCCTCCCCGTTGTGGCTGTCCAGATTCCCCGTGGGCTCATCGGCCAGCAAGACCGAGGGACGATTGACCAGCGCGCGGGCCAGGGCCGCTCGCTGCTGCTCGCCGCCGCTCAACTCCGCCGGCCGATGCTGCCACCGCGAAGCCAAGCCCACCCGCTGCAAAGCTTCGCGAACCCGTTGCTCCCGCGCAGGACGCTCGACCTCGGCAAACCTCATCGGCAGTTCCACGTTCTCCAATAGGGTCATCGAGCCAATCAGGTTGAAGGCTTGAAAGACCATGCCGACAATTTCCCGCCGATACCCCGCCAACTCCGCCGAGGTCAAGCGGGCCAAGTCTCGTCCGTGAACCACGATATTGCCCGCGGTAGGTCGGTCCAGGCCGGCAATCAGGTTCAGCAGCGTGGATTTGCCGGAACCCGAGCTGCCTAGCAAGGCTACGAATTCACCCCGGCCGATCTTCAGGTCGACGCCATCGACGGCACGGACCTTAGCCTGCCCCATCACGTAGTGGCGGCAGACCTGCGTGGCGCAAATCGCAAGCTCATCGTGTGCGGAATTCATCTGCACAGATTATGGTACTGAAGCGGCGCGGGACGCGTCCACGACTTAGGGCCCGGCCGGAATGTTTGTTTTGCTCGCCGTCCGGATGTGAATTCGCTATCATGCTAGGAGCAACTCTCAACATCTCTAAGGCGGAGGCTCTGGATGCGCAATTGCCAGTGGAAAAAGCTATGGTTCGGCTTGCTCGTGGTGGTGGTTTCGAGTACGTTCGTGCTGGGGCAGAATGGTCAACAAGCTGGCAGCTCGGCCCCGCCCGCAAAACCTGCCGCAACCCCGCAGAAGCCCTTGACCCGGGAACAGCAAATCAAGCTGCTTCAGGAGCTGGTCAAACAGCAGCAGCAACAGATCGCCGAGCAGCAGAATAAGGTCCTTCAGCTACAACAACAGGTGCAGCAACGCAACACCCAACTGGGGCAGCAAAAGGAACAGCAGGCAGGCATGCAGCAATCGCTGCAAAAACTGTCGGAGAGCAACCAGAAATTGGGCGAGCTGAAGGGTGAGGTAAATTCGCTGCAAAACCGCATCGGCCAACCGGAGACGGGTTCGCCCCCGGCCAACGAGCAGCGGAAACCGTAAACCTTTAGGATTTCGGACTCGGGATTTCAAACCCAGCGCAGAAGCGCAGAAACTGATAGGAATAGTCTTCGATTCAATCGGCTCTGCGTCCTGCGTCTCTGCGCTGGGTTTTAAATTCCTAAATTCTGCGTTTCTGCGTTAGGTTTTCTACTAATCGACGATCTCGCAGCCCTTTTCCTTTAAGGTCTTGTCCACCCAGCTGCGATCGAACGTTCCGGCCTTGATGTTGCCAAAGACTCTGGTCTCGTTGTCGAACAAGGCCTGGGTCTTCTTGATTATCTCGGGCGCATCGGCGGGATCGATGAACACCACGCCGTCCGCGTCGCCCACCACGATGAAGCCGGGCTTTACCAGGGCGCCGCCACAGCACACGGGAACATTGATCTCTCCGGGACCATTCTTGTAGGGGCCCATGGGACTTACCCCGCGGGCGTAAATGGGAAAATCCAGCTCCCGGGCAGCCGCGCAATCGCGAATCGATCCGTCCACCACGAAGCCGCCCAGCCCCCGGCTCATGGCATAGCGGTACATGATCTCTCCGCACAAGGAATGAAGCAGCTCCCCACCGCCATCAATCACGAGGATATCTCCGGGCAAGGCCATATCCAGGGCCTTATGGAACATCAAGTTATCGCCCGGCGCGGTGCGAACGGTAAAGGCCGGACCCAGCAATGGCGCTTGATTGAAGGGCTTGATTGCCGGGCCGGCGCAGAACATCCGGCCCATGGTATCGGCAATGTTAGGCACCGGGAACTTGGCAAAAGCCTGCATCAGCTCTGTGGGAGGCCGCTGGAATTTAGTCACGATACGAAAACCTACGTTTGCCATCTACGATTACCTCGTGCATTCAGGATTTGAACCGTCGAGCGGTACGTACTGTCCTAACCCAAAGCGGCGGGATTGTCTAGCCTGAGCTCCGGAAACATGTGAAAATCGAGCAGAACCAATTTTGAATTTTGATTTTTGATTCCGGGTGGCACTATCAGTTGGCAATTGCCATAGATCGGATGGGACGATAACAAAATCAAAATTCAAAATTCAGAAATCAAAATTCCTATGAAGCCCTTTTACGTCAAACTGCACGCGCGCGACAATGTAGCCATCATCGCCAATCCCGAGGGCGTGCCCAAGGGCGGAGAGTTTCCCTGCGGGCTGACGCTTTGCGAATCCATTCCCCAATCCAACAAGGTTGCCTTGTGCGATCTGGCGGCAGGGGCGCCGGTGGTCCGCTATGGCGAGGTGATTGGATATGCCTCCCGCCCGATTCCCAAGGGGACATGGGTGCGTGAAGATTGCGTAGCCCTTCCCTCCGCGCCTTCCCTGGACGAAGTGCCGCTGGCGACGGCCATTCCTTCTCCGTTGCCGCCGCTGGAAGGATTCTCCTTCGAAGGCTATCGCAATCCGGATGGCACCGTCGGAACCAGGAATGTGCTGGGCATCACCACCACCGTGCAGTGCGTGGCCCCGGTAGTGGAATATGCCGTCAGGCGTATCAAAGCGGAAATCCTGCCGCGCTACCCGGGCGTAGACGACGTGGTGGCCCTCACGCACATATATGGTTGCGGCGTGGCCATTGACGCACCAGCGGCGGTAATTCCTATTCGTACGCTGCAAAACCTTACCCGCAACCCGAACCTCGGCGGCGAGACCATGGCGGTAAGCCTGGGCTGTGAAAAACTGCAGCCTTCCCGCCTTTTTACCGGGGACGCTCTACCGCTGCAAAACGAACCCTGGGTAGTGCGTCTGCAAGACGAGGAATATCGTGGTTTTGGCGATATGATTGCCGCCATCATGCGGCTGGCCGAAGCGCGCCTGGAGAGGCTGAACCGCCGCTGCCGGGTTGCGTGCCCGGCTTCGGAATTGAGCGTAGGGCTGCAGTGCGGCGGCAGTGACGCCTTTTCCGGAGTGACGGCCAATCCGGCGGTCGGATTTGCCGCGGATCTTCTGGTTCGCGCCGGCGCCACCGTGATGTTCTCCGAGGTCACGGAGGTCCGGGACGCGGTCCATATGGTCACCCGGCGGGCGGCGAGCGCCGAGGTAGCGCGCGCCTTCATCCGGGAGATGGCCTGGTACGACGAATATTTGCAGCGGGGAGGGGCCGACCGCAGCGCCAATCCGACTCCGGGCAACAAGCGCGGCGGGCTGGCCAACGTCGTCGAGAAGGCTTTGGGCTCCGTGGCCAAGGCAGGCAGTACCGCGTTAAAAGCGGTTGCTGGCCCGGGAGAACGAGTCACGAGCAAAGGCCTCGTCTTCGTGGCCACACCCGCCAGCGACTTCATCTGCGGCACCCTGCAAACCGCCGCCGGCATGAATGTGCACGTCTTTACCACCGGCGAAGGCACTCCTTATGGCCTGGCCATCGTGCCGGTCATCAAAGTGTCCAGCCGGACAGCTTTGGCCGAACGGTGGAACGACCTTATTGATGTCGATGCCGGGCGTATTGTAACGGGCGGTGCAAGCATCGACGAGGTGGGCCACGAGATCTTCCGGCTAATCCTGGATGTGGCCAGCGGGCGCAAGCAGACCTGGGCTGACCGTTGGGGGCTGCACAACGCCCCCGCCCTGTTCAACCCCGCGCCCGTTACTTAGCAGTGGCCAGTGGTCAATTCCTCTCTTTCTGACCACTGACCACTGGCCACTGCTCTTAAGCTGCCGCCAAATGATGTGCAGCGAACAAACCCTGCACTCGTTCCAGCAATACCTCGGGGTTGGAAGACATGACTGGTTCGCGGCTTGAAAGTTGGACGCCGGGAGGGGTCATCAGGAGCACAAGTTGACGGGGATTCTGGTGGGCAATGTGGTCGCACAATGCCTGGGCCGTTGGCGGATCGTCCCCCGCGTTCACGATGATCAGGTCATATCGGCCGGGCTTGCATCGTTCGCGCGCCTGCTGGATCTCCAAAGCAGGATAGACGGTAAATCCGTTCTTCTTGAGAAGGCCGATCCTTTCCTTACGATCAAGGCCTTTGTCCACCAGGAGAATCCTGGGGGAGTTCGACTGGGGCATGGGTAACCTACCGTTCTCCAGGGGTTGTCTGTCCCTAACAGAGAGGCTGCACCAGCAAAGCGGGTTGCCAGAACTAAGTATGACGTCCCATTTTTAGGGAACAGGCGGCTGGTAGCAGTATTAGGGGAAATTTTGATACCTCGCGCTCTCTGAGTAACACAGGAGATTGACGGGGCCATTTACGTAAATGGCGCCGAACCGGGCGACGTTCTGGAAATCAAGATTCTTAAACGTGGCCGCGCAGAAGGCTCTCCGGGAGGCCATTGCGTTTCTGGTGAAGCAGAAAGGTCTGAGCCCGGCCGATGCTTACGTGCTTTCCAGCATCGCCTTGGATCTGCACGTTGCCCAGACCGTGGATGGCAATAAAGGCGTCCAGGTTATGATTCCCAAGTCCATTTTCAAGAAGTAAGGCTGGAGCCGCGATAGATGAACCGGACATTAGCCGTTAACGATCGTTGGCTATTACGGACGTAATTTGACCGGCTAAAACTATTTTTATAAGGTGTACCCACCAATCGCAAAGTCCTCCTATAACGGGGGCAGACCCGCCAGTTCCTGCGGCGGGTTTTCCTTTTTGGAGATAGATTTTTCCGCCTTACGGCAGGGTGGAAGCACCGGGCTTCAGCCCATAGGCGCTAACTTAATGGGAGCTTCGCGCAACATCTTGTACGTTAACCATTTTGATGACCCAAGAACTCGCACAAAAAGCTCGTCCGCGAATCTTATGTTAGCGCCTATGGGCTTCAGCCCGGTGGCAAGATGCTCGCCAGAAAAAGGCCTTTAGGCCCGGTGTATGTTCTGAAATCACTCACCCTTGTGGATGAAGTTTCTTTACCAGTCCGGCCACATTAGCGGCAAAGTGCCGGATAGTATCGACGCCCTCCTGATCCTTCCAGACTTCTCCCGGCAGCCGCCCAAATGCCATGTTCCAGTAGCTGGATCCGGGAACAATCATGTCATTGATTAAAAAGAACATCATCATTTCCTGCAGGGTCAGGGTTTGCCCGCCGCGACGGGCGACGGCGATGGGGCCGCCGACTTTTCCCGCCAGGAACTTGTCCCCTTTGAGCGAGACGTAACCGATGCGCTGCAAGGCGCACATCACATCCCCGCGGGCCGTGCCGAAGTACACCGGAGCGCCGACGATGAAACCCTGCGCGCTACGTAACTTTTTGATGATGTCATTCAGGCCATCCTGAATATTGCATTCGCCCGTCTCGGAGCATTTGCCACACGCCGTGCAGGCTTCAATCTTCATGTCGGCGAAGGACACAACTTCCGCCTGTACGCCATTCTCACGGATCACTTTGGCGCATTCGTTGATAAGCTGGGCCGTATTGCCGTCGGGCTTGGGACTGCCGCTGATTAATAGGACTTTCGCCATCTTCCATCTCCTATGTATGCCGTGTAGCCGTATTCTCGCATGCGTCCCCGGAGCAGGCCAAGACAAGCTTGGTACACGAGGGTGCGTTTATGCGCGGCTAAATGATGGGCGGCGGGACGTTATGGCCGAGGCGGTTCTGGCGCAACCTAAAAAGGTGCTTTTCCGTAACGGGCGGCGTCCACGGCACCAACCGGCTGGGAGGTAACGCCACTACCGACTGCATCGTCAACGGGCGCGCTTGCGGTAAAAACGCCGCCGCCGAAAAGTCTTGGGTGTGAAGCACGCGACATAGCCCCCACAACACCCGCCACAGAGGCACAGAGACACAGAGAAGGCTTTGGATTTCTCGTTTTGCAGTTTTCTCTGTGACTCTGTGTCTCTGTGGTAGGTGTTAGAGGGGGATTCTCTAACGCGTCCTGCCATGCGACGGATCAGCCGAGGTAGCCGCATTCAGGTCTACGTGAATACCTGCCGGCTCCAGGCCCGGAGCATAGCAGTCGCCATTCGCGGCATAGGAATTCCGGCACTGCGCGGTGTACTGGCGGCGCCGCGGCGATTGCGCATACTGCCATACGCTGGCGAAGGCGACGCCACTTTCCGCCGGCTCCGGCGTCGGAACAAACGAGCAGCCCGGGGAGGGCCCGCAAGCATCGTTGCTCACCCAAAAAGCAATATTGCGCCCACCGGCGGTGCTCCGAATGTCGGCTGCCGTTACGATGGTCGTTCCGTTCGCTTCCCGGAAGGGAATGCCGGAGCAATACACCCCGGCCCGGAAGCCCAAGCTGGTGACCCCGTCGACAAAAGCATAGATGTAGGTCTTCTGTTCCGCGAGCTGCCGTCCGCCTTCTTCCTGGTCGAGAAAGATAATGGTTCCCCGTGGAAATCCTTCGCGGCGCGCCGCAGCCACGGCGGCACGCGCATCACTCGTGCCTGCCGCCTTGATATTGGGCAAGGCGTTCAACTCGCGATAACTGCGCCCGGCAAACACCACCAGGAATCCGAAACCGGCGGATTGCAGAGCAGCCCGCTTTCCCACCCAGGTATTGGCTTGGGTCCCCGGCGGGTAGTTAAGCCAATACGCCGTGAAGACAAACGTCTTCCGCAGCAATGCCAGGTTGTCATCCCCGGGATAATCGTTGCGATCGAAGCCCAGATAAGCCACAGGCGTATCCCGCCGGGCAGGTGAACTCGCGGCTGTCTGCGCCCGGCTCAGCCCGCCGCTCGCCAGCAGCAGCAACGTCAACGCAATAAGACTCTTCATGCACGATCTGCAATCAGCCATGAACCACAGCCGGTATCTCATTCTTACGCTCGATGCGCGTCACCGCCGGGACTCTATCAGGACGGTGTCGTTTACATTTTTTTACACTACTCCCTCTGTGATTGTCGTGCGCCCGGTGCTAGCTCCGATCAGCAATTTGCAGGGGCGAAGGCCGGCAGAGTTGTGTTATGGTCGAATCTAATCGGCAGCATCGCCGCTGCCTTCCCGCTGGACATCTGGCGAAAACGGAATCTCGTGACCAACATTTTACCCAGTCCGGAAGAAACCGAAGATCTTTCTGCGCTGGCCGGTTCACTGCCCGCGGGGAAAGACCAGGCCGGACTTGCGTCTCAGGCGGCGGCCAACCAGCCGTCGCGGTGGCGGTTCTGGTCCGGCATCCGGCGGTCCCGCCTGGTGCCGATGATCGTCGCCTGCGCCCTGTTCATGGAGCTGGTGGACTCCACCGTAATCAGTACTGCGCTGCCGATGATCGCGCACGATTTCGGAAAAGACCCCATCCTCTTGAAGCTGGGATTGGCCGCCTACCTGGTCAGCTTGGCGGTCTTCATCCCCATTTCCGGATGGATGGCGGACCGCTTTGGGGGACGGACCGTATTCTCCAGCGCCATCGCGATGTTCATGGTCAGTTCCATGCTGTGCGGATTGTCGCGCTCGTTC
>Ga0326727_10016734_pt1 | contig 15392 bp, 14 predicted proteins | sample MB2enrmetagenome_FD_207643 | JGI IMG/M metagenome (GOLD analysis project Ga0326727, IMG submission 207643) | Lab enriched peat soil microbial communities from McLean, Ithaca, NY, United States - MB29MY | ecosystem: Environmental > Terrestrial > Soil > Wetlands > Peat | place: USA: New York... | reverse complement strand
TGCCCGGCGACGGAGTGCCCGTATGCGAAGAGCAGTTGCAGGCCGGGAGACTTGAAGTGGTAGTATCCGCCTGCGTCAATGAGCGTCGAGGATTGTGTTTGCGCCGTTGCGAAGCCTTCGCGCGCGTGCGAAAAGGTCTCGGCTGAGAGTTCCAGCTTCTTGCTGACTTCCTTCTTGACGAGATACCCGCCATACAGATAGTTGCGGTACTGCGTTTGCGGGACGACGGTGTATCCCAGGCCTCCAACCAGGCTCCAGAGCCCGAACTCCTTCTCTACCCATATGGGGAGCTTGTACCAGACGCGGCCCACTCCGAGCCCACTGGTGTAACTTCCGGTTGGAATCTCGAACATGGTAAAACTGCCGATCTGCGGCCGATGCGGAGTTTGCTTGATGAAGCCATACTTCACGCCCAGTTCCGCATCCGTGAGGCCGAAGGCGCTGGCGCCTGTTCCGCCGGGCGCGTAAGTAGGGTTATTCGATGGCAGCGCGGAGCCAAAAGGCAGGATCGCATGAAGCTGAATGTTGGGGACGGCGCCCCAGTTGAATTCAAATGCGGGACCGGTGGGGTCGAGTTCAGCCGGGGTACCATCCACGGTGCCGAAGACATAGAACTCGTAGTGCCCCAGGTCTACGGGAGTGGGGTCGTCGGTTTGAAACGGAGGGCCGGCCTGCGCCCACAGCGTGGGAGCGGTCAGCATCACGAAGAGGAACAGCATCGGCTTTGCGCAATGGGCGCTGATTCTCATCGCCACTCCCGCCATTTGATGAGGATCGCGAGGCCGGCGCTCCAGCAACTTTCTTGCTCGAACAAGATGCGGCCCATCGACAGCAGTATTGCCTTACTTGCGCGGATACTCCTTGGTCTGGCCGGTGCGGGAGTTGGTGATGGAGAAGCTGCCGTCGGGCGAGGCGGCCACCTTGATGTAAGCGCCGTCCGCGGAGCCGGGGATATTGGCGATCAGCGCGGCAGGGCTGTTGTGAGCGGCGTCGGAGCCCTCAGCGGTGTGGAGCTGCCAGAGGTCTTCGAGGCCGGGACTCTCATGGATGGTCTGCCAGGCCTCGGGGCTGCCGGCCTTGTGGGCGCCGTTGTCCATGATGGCCGCGCGCGGATGGATGGCATCGACGAAGGCGCGCGCGTTGGAGAGATTCATGCCGTGATGATCGACCAGATAGAGGTCCACCGTGCCGATCAGATTGTCGGGGCAGACGAGGGGAATCTCCTTGGCCTTGGTCAGGTCGCCGAGGTCGAGGAAGCGGAAGCTGCCGAAGGTGACCAGAACGCCGGCCGAGCGGGGATTCTCGGTTGCGTCCAGATCCCATATGGGCTCGCCGGCGCAGTAGGGGTTGGGCGCGGGCTTGACGCCGGGAACCGCCGCGATGTGCTCGCCGTCGGCGGTGAGGAAGATGGTGGTGAGGCCGGGGATGGAGATGGTGTCGCCGGGATGGATGATGCGGCGCGGCTTGCCCTCGATGGCTTTCAGGTAGGCGGCGTAGTCGGTGCGCGTGATGTCGGAATCTTCGCGGTTGACGCCGTGGTCGAGGAACTCGCCGATGGGAACGCGGCTGACGAGCTGGGGCACGCCGCCGACGTGGTCGTGATGAAAGTGGGTGACCAGCAGGTGATCGATGCGGGTGATGCCGGCGTCGCGCATGGCTTGTTGGATGCGTGTGGCGTCGCGGCTGTCGGGGGTGGGCCAGCCCGTATCGACGAGCAGCGACGCGCCGGAGGGAGCCACCAGCAGCGTGGCCTGGCCGCCTTCCACGTCGATGGCGTAGATGAGCAGGTGATCGGCCGGTTTGGCCTGGGCGGATGCGGGCCGCTCTAGCTGGAGCAGGCCGAGGCAGCAGACCGTCAGCAGGAGCGTGGGGAAGATGCGGGCCAGGCGCTGCAAAAACCGGCGGCAGAGAGGGAGATTGGGGAAATCGCGGAGAATTCGCATTTGAAGATCAGTGTACCGCGATTGGCCCCGGCGCGGGCGACGGGCAATGCGGGTGCGGAGTGGGAGCGCTGGTGTAAACTGGTTTGGACCCCACAGTCGGCTCCCCGCAAGCCGGCTCGATTGTGTCGGGACGTGGCTCAGCCTGGTAGAGCACTCGCTTGGGGTGCGAGGGGTCGGCAGTTCAAATCTGCCCGTCCCGACCATTAAAACTATTGAAATTAACGATTTACCGAATCAGGATGGAATCTGCCAAGCGGATTCCAGGGGGAACCGCGGGTTCCGATGCGATACGCCTCCGCGGAGCCTGCGGAGCAGCCCGCCCGCGACTCGAATCCGGCAAATCGACTGCCCGGCGCCTAGCTTCCGCCCGGACGCAGCTCAAGTGCTCGAGCTTCCTTCGCCAGAGATCGCCGTTACAGCGCCAGACCGAAGCCTGGAATCCAGGAAGGCGCTTGCCGGGCGGCTTTTCTCGCCTTTTCATTCGCGAATGAGCGCAATCCGCTGGCGCACTGTCCCGGCGCAGTCCGGGTGGGCTATATTGACTACGTGCCGAGCCGGCAGGAGTTCGCTTGCACCCTGGACGGAGCACCGGCATTCAGCGGCGGGCGCTCTTTTTCGGCCGGGGCGCCTGTGCCGCGATGGCGCGCGGATTAAGACAGATTGCTGTTCGGCGGCAAAGACCGCGCGGGTTGGGATGCCTGCGCCGGCAGGCTGCCGCCAGGGGTCAGGAGGGGCTGATGAACATTACCGACACGATCGGATTGGTGCTGAAGAGCAAGGGCGAAAACAGAGTCCTGTCGATTGCGCCCGAGCAATCGGTCTACGAAGCGCTGGAGAAGATGGCCGAGCACGATGTGGGCGCTCTGCTGGTGGTTTCCAACCATCGGCTGGTCGGCATCCTGTCGGAGCGCGACTACGCGCGCAAGGGAGTGCTGATGGGCCACCCCGCCGAAGGAACCCAGGTTCACCAGATCATGACCAGCCCGGTGGTCTCCGTGAGTCCGCGGCAGACCGTGGACGAATGCATGACCATGATGACCGAAAAGCATGTTCGCCATCTGCCGGTGTTGGAGGATGACGCGGTGGTGGGATTGATCTCCATCGGCGATCTGGTGAAATGGGTGATCTCCGGCCAGGCGCGAACCATCTCCGAGTTGGAGGGCTACATTGCGGGAGCGTATCCGGGATAGCTTCGCCAAGCGGCGCCGTTGCTAACAGCTGGTGCAAATGCAAGATGCCGCCCGAAGGCGGCATCTTGCGAACGGAGCGAGGAGGCGTCAGACGCCCATGCCGAACTCGCTGGTCGTTTGTTCGCCTGCGCCGGAGAAGAAGTCGTAGGGAGTGCGGCGCTTGAACTTGTAGCCCTTGCGCAACTCATAGCCCAGGTAGATGCCCAGCGCGGCCACCGCCATTCCCACTGAGAGCCAGCCAATCGCGCACAGGGCGCCTCCCCCGCACTTCTCTTCGGCGCTGGACTCTTCCTCAATCGTGAGCGGTTCGGGTTCGGCGGACATTTGGGACACCCTCCTACACAACCATGATACCCCAGTTTCGGTTTTTTCCGCGCGCTTAGCCGGTGGGAAACGGGCCGGTATTGTTTACTCCGCAGTGTCGATTCGGGAGAGCCACAGGGCTTTTGCCGGGGCGGGAAGAAAGCTGGCGCGGATGGAGTTGGCCGCCAACTGGCGCAGTTCGTTGCGGGTAAAGCCCTGCTCGGTGTGGGCCAGCAGGTACTCGTTGGCCACGTCGGAGCCGAAGAAGGCCGGGTCGTCCGAGTTGAGCGTCACCAGCAGGCCGGCGTCGAAGTAGCGGCGCAGCGGGTGCTGGGCATAGGACGGGCAGACCCCGGTACGGACGTTCGAAGTGAGGTTCAGCTCGATGGGCGTGGCGCGCGCCTTCAACTCCTCCATCAGGTGGAAATCCTTGACGGCCGAAAGGGCGTGGCCGATGCGCTCGGAGCCGATGGAGAGCGCCTCGCGGATGGCCTCCGGTCCGGTGGTTTCGCCGGCGTGGTTGGTCAGGCGCAGGCCGGCCCGGGCTGCCTGGGCAAAGAGGGCACGGAAGGGCTCGGAGCCCGCGCGCCGCTCGTCGCCGCCCAGGCCAATGGCGACAATGGAGGGATAGCGGGGGCGCATCTCGGCGGCCTTCTGGAAGACCCGCTCGGCCTCCTCGACGGGGAAGTGGCGGACGGCGTCGAAGATCCAGTCGAGCGAGAAGCCCAGTTCGCTCTGGCCGCGTTCGCGGGCGCGTTCCAGACCGGCAAAGATGGGCTCGAAAGCCGCGGGGTCGTGGCTGCGCGTCCTGTAGACGACGCCCACGGAGACGAAGACCTCGGCGTGGACCACGCCCTGCGCGGCGAGGCGCTCGATCATGCGCCAGGCGATCAGCTCGTAATCTTCGGGATCGATGAGCAGTTGGCAGACGGCCTTGAAGGCATCCAGGAAGCCGGTGAAGTTGGTGAACCGGTAGAGGGCCTCGGCCTCGGGCAGCGTCAGGGGCCGCTCGTCATGGCGGGCGCTCAGCTCCACCAGCGTGGCGGGCAGGATGGCGCCTTCGAGGTGCAGATGCAACTCGGCCTTGGGGAGCCGGCGGATGAAGGCATCGATGTCGGTCACTCATCCAGTTTAGTTCTGACGGGCGCCGAACGAATTGGGCTTCGTGGCATCCCACATCTGCCGCAAAGAACGCGGCAGATATGGGGCACCCGCGCAGCTCTCTCAGATCCCAAGATCGGGCCTCAGGCGTACCCGCCAATTTGACTTATTTAAGTCGTTTGGAACACAATGACGCATGGAGCAAACCGCCATCCGCACATCCATCGACCTTCCGCGGGATCTGCACCGTCGGCTGCACGAGGCAGCCGCGCGCAAGGGCTGCTCGGCGCGCAAGCTGATTCTGGCCGGCATCGAACGGGCCGTAGATGAGACCAGGCCCACCCGGCCAAAGCAGCGACTCAGTCTCGACGAGCCGCTGGTTCCGCCCGCAGGCCGCAAGCTTGACATGACCAATGAAGAGATCTATGAGCTCATCGAGTTCCCATAAGCAGCTTGTCGATCCCGTCCCCGCCGGACTCGCCGTTCCGGACATCAACGTCTGGCTGGCGCTTGCCACGCACGAACACTCTCACAACACCCTAGCCAGGCGCTGGTGGCGGCAACACGAAGGACCGATCGCATTCGTTCGCTTGTCCCAGCTTGGCTTGCTGCGGCTGATGACAACGGCGGCAGCCATGGACGGGAAGCCGTTGAGCATCGATGAAGCCTGGCGCGTCTACGACCGGTTCTATGACGACGACCGGGTCACATTCTGCTCCGAGCCGGCGGATGTGGAGCGGAAGTTCCGCGAAATGGCGGTCGGCTCAACAGCATCGCCCAAGGTGTGGGCCGATGCCTGGTTGCTGGCCGTTGCGGAAGCGGCAGGCGGCGTGCTGGTTACATTCGACCAGGCGCTGGCGGCGCGGGGAGCGCTTTGCCTGCTGGCGAAGAGAGGCTGAAGCCCATTGCCCCCTTCGGGAAACCCAGAAACGGACAGTTGAGGTTCCTCATCGCCCGCATCTCAAATTCGAGATGTGGGGCACCCGGCGACTGCCAAAAAGTCACCAAGGTAAAAGCGGCAACACAACATTGTGTAATCCTGAGTACCTTATAAGCCCTGGAGCGCGCAACGCTTGTCTCAGCGAAAACCTTTTGAGCAGAATCTCCAAAGAATCAGATTCGATCCGTTCATCCAATAAGCCGATCAGCGACAGGTGATATTCCAACAGATTATGGGTCAAATCCGCCGCGCAGTCTCCCAAGAATGTTCCAACGTCGGCTATATCGTCAATTCGACGAATAAATTCGAGGAACACCATTGCTGACAAATCCGGGATGTGTTCCTTAGCCGCCGTGTCATCAACTGCTCTCAAGTTAAAATCGAGCTTTTGCTCAAGCCCTGCGAGGACGTTCTTGATGCTCTTAGCCATTGTGACCTGACGGATGCCATGCGTTTCCGCCAGAATTACCTCACCAACACTGGGGATTTTTCTGCCAGTGGTCCTCAACTCTCTGAATCCTTCTTCTCCAAGCGTCTGCTTGAGTGTGTGAATGGCTTGACCCGCTGCGCTTTTGAAGATTTGTAACGCTGAATCCTCGGCAGATTTAGGTTTCCAACTACAATCCTGGCTGATCCGTTGTACGTCTTCCAACTGAACCGGCGTCAACTCTTGGGTCACTGTTGCCTTGTAACTGATCGCATTCGTACTGCCAGCCTTGGCAGCAAGATCGAACCAGAAGAAAGCCTCGAAAACATCCTTCGTAACCCCGATGCCGTTCATATATCTAGTGCCGAGGTTGAGTTGGGCATCGATGTCCCCTTGCTCCGCTGCAAGGCTAACCCACCAGGCGGCCAAAAGCTCATCTTCTTTGACTCCCTGCCCGTTATGGAAACAACTGGAGAGGTTGATTTGCGCGTCCGCAGATCCACGTTGGGCAGCTAGCCGATACCAGCGTAGGGCCTCTGAGATGTTCTGTGAGACTCCTTTGCCGCCTTCATAGATCACCCCGAGGTTGAATTGGGCATCTGGAACGCCCTCTTCCGCCGCCGACCGAATCCACCGCGCAGCTTCTTCAAGGTCTACGGCAACGCCTTCGCCATTGTGGTACATACGCCCAAGCATGGCTTGCGCACTCGCATTACCTTGGCTTGCCAGGGCGCGGAACTCCGTGAATGCTCTTGCGTGGTCGCCAGCGTCGTAAGCTTCAAGTCCCGCCGACAGCGCTTTGTTAGCCAGGCTCGGCGACCAGCGCGAAAGAAAACTGACAACTGACGGCATTGCTCTCACCTCAATACGCACAGATTGATTGTTCAATTGAAAGCGGAATTTTTATGCCTCGAATTGTCTCATAGCGCCCCTCTGTGGCGTCAATCTATTGCTCTTTGAACGTGGACGGAGCCATGTGTCGTAGTGCGAGGATCAGACGATTGTCAACTGATGTGAAAGTCTGCTGCCTATTGCTTGATTGAAATGAGTTGTCCGATAGAAGACGTGTGAATCTTCAATCATGGCCAGTGGGCCGCCCTCATTGTGGAACAGATTCAGATAGAAGCGAAAGCCACAAAGACGAAACAAACCCATCACGAGGTGCGATTCGTGCGCTTTGGCAATGTAATTGAAGTGGTCGTCAAAATTGAAAGTCTCGTTCAGCTTATACGCTGTATAGATGCCGCGCCCGTCGGTAAATTCTTCCAGACCAAAGGCAATTCTCGCCAATTCGGCTGGAACCGATCCCGGTTTGTGCGAGCCGGGGCCGATGATTAGGTTTCTGCCAAAACTGAAATTAAGCAGGGATTTTAGACACCATCTTTCCAGCTTGCGGCTGTCTATCGTTAGCTGCTTGAATGCCCAATTGATGTACGGCATCTTTTCGCGTTCTGTCTTGATCCGAGCAAACTCACGGATGGAACCGAAGGCGCGACCCGCTTCTGAATCCAGTTCACTCAATGCGGAGTTGTGATTCCTGCACAGTATCTTCGCTGTTAGCGTTTCGATTCGATGCTCCTCGGGCTTTTTGAGACACCAGTCTAGTCCTTGCACGAGTATCGATTGGTCAGGAAAGACGCATTGGGACACGTAGTGTTCGCGGCTAATGCCACCTCCACAGTTGCCGAGCGAACTAGCCCAACAACCTTCGATACCAGTCGTTTGTTTCATCGCACACTCGCTGTCCGCCACTGATAGTGTAGCGTTGTCGTTTAGGCGTTGGCCGGGTGCCCCAGATCCCGTCCGCCGCGCGGAGGACCTGGGAAACTACACACCTTCCCCTGTGCCTTGCACAAGATTATCCCCCGCCGGAGCACAATGAGGATAGAGAAACCCATGAAAGAAATCGCCGCAGGGGTGGAAGTTGCGTCCGCGTTCCCCGGATCAATCTCTCAGGAACCTGCCCGACCGTGCCCCCTCCTCGTTACGATTTAATTAATACCCCCCACCCCCCTCTGTTTATTTTCAAAACCTTGCAGATAATTTCTGAACTGCCAGCATCGGATCGGGAGACGTAACCAACGAAACGCAGGTCCTTCGACTCGGTCGCCGCGGCGACCTCGCTCAGGATGACAGCACTTGGTTTACTCTTGCCCCGCGAACTCCGAGCGGTGGCGGCTATAGAGGAAGTAGATCACCAGCCCAATCGCCAGCCAGATGAGGAAGCGCATCCAGGTGATGATGGGCAATCCGGCCATGAGCAGGAAGCAGAAGAAGACGCTGAGCGCCGGAATGATCGGTCCGAAGGGAACGCGGAAGCCGCGGCGGCGATCCGGCTCGCGGTAGCGCAGCACGATGACGCCGGCGGAGACCAGGACGAAGGCGAAGAGGGTTCCGATGTTGGAGAGATCGGCGAGGGTGCCGATGTCGAACAGGCCGGAGGGGATGGCCACCACGAACCCGGCCACCCAGGTGGAGAACGCCGGAGTGCGAAAGACCGGATGCACGTTGCTGAAGACCTTGGGAAGCAGGCCGTCGCGGGACATGGAGAACCAGACGCGCGACTGGCCGAGCTGGTAGACGAGAATCGACGAGAGCATGCCCATGATGGCGCCCACGAGGACCACCAGGCGGATCCAGTGGAGCGAATGGCCGCCGGGAAGGATGGAGAGCTTCTTGAGGGCGTTGACCACCGGAGCGGCGTCGCCCACCATGGAGTGCCAGGGTACCAGGCCGGTGAGGCAGACGGCCACGGCCACGTAGAGCGCGGTGCAGATAACCAGCGTGGCGATGATGCCGATGGGCAGGTCGCGCTGCGGGTTGCGGCACTCCTCGGCGGCGGTGGAGACGGAGTCGAAGCCGATGTAGGTGAAGAAGATAATCGATCCGCCGGTGAGCACGCCTGACCAGCCGTTGGGCATGAACGGATGCCAGTTGCCGGGATGGATGAAGCCGATGACGGCGAAGACGAAGATGAGAATGGCGATGAGCTTGATGCTCACCATCGTGTTGTTGGTGCTGGCCGACTCGCGAATGCCGCGGACGAGAATTACCGTCAGAATGAGAACGACGAGGAAGGCGGGAATGTTGAAGCCGAAGTGCCAGCCGGGGTGGTAGAGCCAGTTGCCGGCCAGGTCCTGGAGGCCGTCGGGCAGATAGGCGGGCGAGATCCACATGGCTGAGGGATGCAGGCCGAACCAATCCAGCAGGTCCACCACATGGGCGGCAAAGCCGACGCTGACGGTCATATTGGAGCCGGCGTACTCGAGAATCAGATCCCAGCCGATGATCCAGGCGATCAGCTCGCCCATGGTGGCGTAGGTGTAGGTGTAGGCCGAACCGGCGATGGGGATCATGGAGGCGAGCTCGGCATAGCAAAGGCCGGTGAGCGCGCAGACGATGGCCACCAATACCAGAGAAAGGGCGATCGCCGGACCGGCGCCGGGACGGCCGGCCAGCGCGGTGTGCGTGATGACGTAGTGGATGAGCGGCGTATTCACCACGCTGGGGGCGTCGAACTGCTCGCCGGAGATAGCCGTGCCGATGACCGTGAAGATGCCCGAGCCGATGACGGCCCCGATGCCGAGCGCGGTCAGCGACCAGGGGCCGAGAGTCTTCTTGAGCCGATGCTCGGGTTCATCCGCGTCGCGGATCAGCTTGTCGATCGACTTGCGGGCAAGCAGTTGACTGGCCAGTGCGGTTCTCCTCATCTAGGGAGATTGCGGAATCCTGCCGGAAGCGGCTTACCGCTTCGACTGGCCGCGAGCCATCTTTTTCACTTTTCTCTTCTTTTCTCCGCGCGCTCCGGTGCGTTTTGCCTTGGGCGCGGCCTTCTTGCGGGCCTCGCGCTTCAGTTTCTTCCGTTCCAGCCTGTCTTCGATCTTGGTGGTATCGGCCACGTGTAACCTCTTTCGCTGCAATCTCTTCGGGGTTTCCCGCAAATGGGGCAGGTGTGACCTCTATGTTAACAGGGATTTGGCCGCGGCGAAAGCGCCCCATGGGCGCGGATGGACCGCGCTGGCGATGTGCCGTATTGGGCCGCGGCCCAGGCTCCCGGCGCGTCCGGCGAAGGGATACGGCGCCGCAGGCATTTCCAGCGTACAATGAAGACAGAACAGAAAGTGACCAGCCTGCTCGGCTACGGCCGTTCTTCCGCTTCTGACGAGCTCCGCACCCCACGCAGCAATCAACCGACAACCTGTTGACCGGAGTTCGTCATGCGTTCCGACAAGATACATCGCGCGCTTGCCCAGGGAATGAACCGCTTTGAAGTCTGCCAGCTTGTGGCCAAGGGCGTAAAAGCCACCCACAAGACCGGGTCGCGCTTTGAAGATTCCATCAACGACGTGCTGCAGTACCTGGGCACGCATGAGACGGCCAAGGGGAGTCTGCACCCGGCGATCCCGCAGGTGAGCATGAAGAGCCTGAAGCCGGCCGCGTAGCTCTGCAGTTGTCAGTAGTCAGTTATCAGTTCTCAGTGGTCAGACGGCGGGTGAGCGCTAAGAGGCTCCAGCCGGCTGCCCGGGTCTGTCCAGAAGCTCTGAGAGACGCCAAACGCAAAAAAGGGACGGCAGCGCTGCCGTCCCTTTCCTGTGTGTGTAATCGTGATGCCGAACTCATCCGCGCTGCCGGGCTGGTTTACCCGGCGAGGCTTGAATCGGGCGGTCTGAACTAGATGACCTGAACGTTCTCAGCCTGCCAGCCCTTGGGCCCCTTGGTTACGTTGAACTGAACCTTCTGGCCTTCCTGCAGCGAGCGGAAGCCGCTCGACTGGATGGCGGTGTGATGGACGAAGACGTCCTCGCCGTTTTCGCGGCTCAAAAATCCAAATCCCTTGGCGTCGTTAAACCACTTGACTGTGCCTGTTTCCATTCTGTGTGTTGCTCCTTTTACTGATTTACCGCGAACGCAATGTGGAAGTTTGCGAGTAGGCGGTAACCGGAACAGGCAGGAACTTCAGATCGAATTCTACGATTACGTAGAGTATAGCACGGATCGGCAAATCTCTGCAGGAAAGATCGGGTTGCGGACGGCGAATGGCCAAGCCGGAGCGTTCCGCCTCGCGTTTCCCACAAGGATCGGAGTTTGCCGTCGATTTCGCTTCACAGATGGTGCAATTTGTGGCCTATACTGCTTAGCAGTGAGGTTGCGGCGCCGCTTGCGGCGTCCCTCGCGTCACTCCCATGGCTACGCAACTTTCCAAGAAGCGCGCCTCCGACCCGCCAGCGGCGATCCCCAACCGCCTGTACTTCAAAATTGGAGATGTGGCCGAGATCTGCGGCCTCGAAACCTATGTGCTGCGCTTTTGGGAGACGCAGTTTCCCCAGCTCAAGCCCAACAAGAGCGGAACCGGCCAGCGGCTTTACCGCCGCCGCGATGTGGAACTGGTTTTGGAGATCAAGCGCCTGGCCCATGCCGAGGGATACACGCTGGCCGGCGCCCGCCTGGCCCTGGAGAAGGCCCATTGGCGCCCCGCCCTTCAGCAGCCGGTTGACCAGCGCGATCTGTACTCCATTCCCGAGCCCGATGCGGAGCCCGATTCCCAGCCGATTCAGCCGCCGCTGGACGCCGGCTCCGCCCAGCAGCGTCTGGATGCGGTTGCCGCGGTCATCGGCCACGCCCGCGCCGAACTGCGCGAGATTGCCGGCCAGTTGGCCTCGCCGGTTCCGCGCCCCGTTCGCCGCCGCGCCCGGCTGGTCGCCGTGCCGCGCCCCTCGGACTCTCTCTTCCCGGCCTAGCAGCCTGTGGTAAGAGCCGGCAATCTGCAAAGGGGACATGGAGAGGTTGGCAGGGGCTAAAGCCCTTATTGTCTAGTGCTTTCCTGGCGGCCCGACTGAAGTCGTGCCCTTGTTACAAAGCGCATGAATTCAATAGCTTGAGCGGTGTTTTCTCTTCCCGTACAGGAGCGAGTTTAGATGCGTCTCCCTTGGCGATCTCGTGCCGATTGCAGACTCTCGCCTGCCGCCGCTGATACACTGACCGGGCAGGGAGATTCTGCGGAAGAACGCTATGGTTGAGCTGTTGCCATCCATTTTGTCGGCGGATTTTGCCCATCTGGCGGAAGAAATTGCCGCGGCGGAGCGGGGCGGCGGCACGGTGATTCACGTGGATGTGATGGATGGGCATTTTGTGCCCAACATTACCGTGGGGCCGCCGGTGGTCAAGAGCCTGCGCAAGGTGACCAGCCTGCCGCTCGACTGCCACCTGATGATCGAGAACCCGAATGAGTACATCTCCGCCTTTGCCGATGCCGGGGCTAACTGGCTGAGCGTGCACTACGAGGCCTGCCCCCACCTGCACCGTTCGCTGGAGCTGATCGCCGAGCACGGAATGCGGCCGGGCGTGGTGCTGAACCCGGCTACCAGGGTCGATCTGCTGCTGGAGATTCTGCCCATGGTTCATCACGTGCTCATCATGAGCGTGAATCCGGGCTTCGGCGGGCAGGAGTTCATTCCTTTTTCGCTCAAAAGGATTCGCCGCCTTGCTGAGTTGCGCCAGGAACTGGGGCTGGCGTTTAGAATCGAAGTGGACGGCGGCGTGGCTCACGATACGGTGGCCCGGATCGTCCAAGCAGGGGCGGAGCTGCTGGTGGCCGGCAACGCCGTCTTCGGCGCTGGCCACCCGGAGCGGGATGCGCGCGCGCTGCTGGCCGCGGCTCGCCAGGCGGCAAACGAATAGGCGAGCGAGGTTTCGAGGGTCTTGCGAAATGGCGGATGGCGTGTCGACCGGCCTTCGCCGCAATGAGGTGGTATGAACCGGTTGTCGGAATTGTCCAAATTGTTCAGATTGTCCACGAAGATCGCCGCGTTGGTTCTTGTGGCGGTGCTCCTGGGCGGAGTCTCCGCCCATGCGGCGGTAAAGCCCAAGAAAAAGAAGAAGGAACAGGACTTGAGCGCCAACCCGCTGGCCGGCGTCAACTCCAAGCAGCCCGACAAGGAGCTCTTCGACAAGGCCATGGTCGCCATGAAGAAGGGCCGCTACGACGTGTGCAGGCTCGATCTGCAGACCATGCTAAACACCTATCCCGAGTCGGAGTACCGGATGCGCGCCAAGCTGGCCGTGGGCGACAGTTGGTTCAAGGAGGGCGGCTCCGCGGCCCTCACCCAGGCCGAGGCCGAGTACGAGGACTTCCGTACGTTCTTCCCCAATGCCCCCGAGGCGGCCGAGGCGCAGATGAAGGTGGGCGACATCTACTACCAGCAGATGGAAAAGCCCGACCGCGATTACTCCAACGCGCAGAACGCCGAACGCGAGTACCGGAACATGCTCAACCTGTACCCTGACTCGAAGCTGGTGCCCTACACCAAGCAGAAGCTGCGCGAGACGCAGGAGGTTCTGGCCGAACGCGAGACCCAGATCGGCCTCTATTATGCGAGCCGCGAGGACTTCAACGCCGCCATCGCCCGGCTGCAGACGGTGGTCGATACCTATCCGCTCTACTCCAAGAGCGACCAGGCGCTGCTGGGCATCGGCGATGCCTATGCCGGCCAGGCCCACGCGATCCAGGCTGCGCCCAGACTGCCGAGCGCCATCAAGGAGCGGCTGCGCGCCGTCTACCAGGACCGGGCCGCAGCGGCTTACGCCAAGGTGATTACCCGCTATCCGATGGCCCCGCACGTGGAGGATGCCCGCGACCGTTTGGTAGCCATGAACCGCCCCGTCCCCGAGCCCACCCCGGAGGCGGTTGCCGAGAACGACGCCGAAGAGCGCAGCCGCCAGCCCGTGCGCTTGACGACCAGGGGCTTCGACATCGTCCGGCACGGGCCCACGGTGGTGCAGGCGGTGCATGTGGGCGAACCCAGCCTGGACGATCCCAAGCGGACCCTGGCGCCGGATATCACCAAGGAGAACCTGGCCCTCTTCAACGCCGCCGTCAATGCCGGCAAACCGGCCGCGCCGCCCATTGGCGCGATCACCCCTACCGGCCCCAATGAGCCCCCGCGCAGCGACCAGCCTTCCACGGCGCCCTTGCAGCTTGAGGCGCCGGCGGGCGGCACCGGCGTGGGCGTCCAGGTGGTAAGCGCGCCCGCCGCTCCAGCCGCCGATGACCACCCAGTCCTCAAGGCCGTCGGCCCCACTGACACCACCCTGCCCGCCGCCGAGAAGCCGGCCGAGGCCCCCAACCAGGTGAACGACATCAAGCCCGGATCGACCCCGGCTTCCGCCGCTGCCGACGCCAAGACGAAAAAGCCCAAGGCCGACCTGAGCGACGAGTCCTCCAGCAGGAAGAAGAAAAAGAAGGGCCTTGGCAAGCTGAATCCGTTCTAAGCGCGGATTTCAAACCCATGATCGATGAACCAGGGGCCGCCCGCAAGGCGGCCCTTGCTTTCCGGCGGAAGCAGCGGCGCCTTGCCCCAGCATCGGATTCGACGGCCAAGCTGGACTCGGGAGCTGAAGCCCGCGCCGGTTCTTTCTGGCTCATGTGCAGGTGAAAGCCCGCGGCCTTCGCCGGCAGAAGTTCCGTTCCGGCCGGCAATCGAGCGGCTCCGCCTTGACACAAAGAGCCAAGCCCTTGATGCTTATCAGTTCAATCCATTTTCCAGCGCAGGGAGTTCAGAGTTTGCGGGTTCGCGTTTTTTACCACGACAAATGCTTTGACGGAGCTTGCTCGGCCTCGTTGTTCACTCGCTTTCATCGCGAGCGCATCGCCGCCGGGGCCAGCTATGAGTATCGCGGCCTGGTGCATCGCGCCGGGGCGCTCTTCGACGAGAACGAGTTCAACGGCGACGAGAATGCCATCGTCGACTTCAAGTACTCGCCCTCGCCCAGGGTCACGTGGTGGTTCGACCACCATCTGTCGGCGTTTCTCACGCCGGAGGATGAGCGGAACTTTCTCGCCTGCAAGCGGGACCCGCAGTGCGGCGCGCGCAAGTTCTTCGACCCCGATTACATCTCCTGCACCGGCTTTCTGGCGCACATTGCCTCCACGCGCTTCGGTTTCGATACGGCGCCGGTGGCGGAGCTGATCCGCTGGGCCAACATTGTGGACGGCGCGCAGTATGAAAGCGCCGAGTCGGCCGTGGAAATGGCCGCTCCGGCCATGAAACTTACGCTGATTATCGAGTCCACGCAGGACGAAGCGTTCATTCCCCGGCTCATTCCGCTGCTCACCGCAATACCCCTGGCCGAGGTGCTCAACCAGCCCTTTGTCGCGGAGTTGCTGCCCCCACTGCTCGATCGCCACAGGCAGTCCATCGAGCTGATCCGCGCGCGCTGCGAGGAGCGCGACGGCACCATCTTCTTCGACATCACCGACCAGCCGCAGGAGGGATACAACAAGTTCATCCCCTACTACCTGCACCCCCAGGCCACTTATTCGATCGGGCTGTCGAAGTCCAGCTTCCGCACCAAGGTCTCCGTCGGCTCCAATCCCTGGACCAAGGCCGACCCGGCCCGGATGACGAATCTGGCCGCGGTTTGCGAGCGCTACGGCGGCGGCGGCCACGCCCGCGTGGGAGCCATCAGCTTCCCGCCCGATCAGGACGAGC
>Ga0326727_10016733_pt1 | contig 15393 bp, 11 predicted proteins | sample MB2enrmetagenome_FD_207643 | JGI IMG/M metagenome (GOLD analysis project Ga0326727, IMG submission 207643) | Lab enriched peat soil microbial communities from McLean, Ithaca, NY, United States - MB29MY | ecosystem: Environmental > Terrestrial > Soil > Wetlands > Peat | place: USA: New York... | reverse complement strand
CGGCGCCGCGCCTGTATATCTCCCGTATCGGCGAGGGGATGCGGCCGCTGGCCAACGAGGCCGAGGTGATGGAGATTTTCGCCGCCGAGGGGTTCCGCGTGGTGCGCCCGCAGAACCTCTCGCTGACCGAGCAGGCCAGGCTGTTTTCCAACGCATCGGTTGTTGTCGGCCCGCATGGCGCCGGTCTGGTCAACGCCGCCTTTGCCAAGCCCCGGGCGGTCGTGTTCGAGATGCGGGGACTGAACCGCAAGGGCGGGTCGCCGGACATGAACGACAGTTACCGGAAGGTATCAGCCGTCATGGGGTTGCGGTACGGATTCCATATCGTGGAGAACGATGTGGACTCGGACACATGGTCGATTCCGGCGGCCACCGCCGCACAGATTGCCCGCTGTCTTCGCGATGCGTGAGGCGGCCGCAGCTGCGGCGGTTTGCCGGCGATAGGGGTGCTGCCGGCGGACCGCACGGCAACGGCACTGCCGGGCCACGACCGGGCCAATTACTGAACGAGGCACTGGTCCCGTGCAACCATCCACGCTTGTGCGGGTGTTCGGGTCATGTTAACGAACTCTCGTCTATTAAGGAGCATAAGAATGCTGCTGATCACCATAGCATGCTTTCCCTCCGCTGGCGGTTTTGCGACCGTGGTATTGTGAAAACCGTATGTCGTTTTGAAGTTCGTTGTTGCTGTCGAACGTAGCCGCGTTGTCGGGTCTGTCCTGGGGCCCCTGTCTGGATTGGGGTAGATGTTGGGAACAAGGGCTTGATGGATACGACACATATGCAACCGGCTGCCGGCGGCAGCCAGGCCGAGCTCCGTCTCGCCATGCTTGAACGCAAGGTTGCGGAACTGACCGCGGCCGTGGAGCGGCTCGGCCACGGCACCGTCCCGACAGCAGACCTGCCCGAGACAGTGGACATCGCGGCCGACGGCATCGCCAGTTTCGGGGTTGGTTTCCATCCCCGCGAATTCGACCAGAGCGGTGTGCCGTACCGCTGGACCGGCCATGGCGACTTTTTCGAATTGCGTGCCGCGCTGGATCGCTCGGCTCCCCGCCTGTGCGCCCTGCGGCTGCGTGTGCCGCGGGAAGCGGCGCTCGATCCGGTGACGGTCTTCGTCGATTATGCCGAAGTCGCGGCCGAACTGGTCGGCAGCGGCGCGGACCTGCTGCTGCGCTGCACCCTGCCCCTCGCTCCCGCCTCCGGTCGCGTCGTGGTGACGGTGTATGCGCCGAACACGGCCATCGTGGAGGGCAGCATTCCGGCGCAGGCCGGCCACCGCGTCGGCGTGATGTTCTACGGCGCCACGATAACGCCGGTTGCGGCAACGCAAGCGGGAGCCCCGCGGACCGGCCCGGCGGAAACGCCCCGGCATGGCTAGGACCACCCGCGCCGCGGCCACACCGGCGGCGGCCATGCCCGAGCGCGACGCGCCGGCGGACGGGCCGCGGATCGCCGTCATCGTCTGCACCCATAACCGCTACGACACGCTGGGCGACACGCTGCGCAGCCTGGAATCGCAGTCCTTGCCCAGCGCGGCCTTCGAGGTTCTGGTCATCGACAATTCGACCGACCTGGCAGCGCAGAAAAAATTTTGGCGCCTGCAGAAGCCGGCCCCGAACTGCCGGGTGATCACCGAGGCCGTTCCCGGCCTGTCGCGCGCCCGCAATATCGGCCTCCGCCGGGCCGCATCTTCCCTGGTTGCCTATATCGACGACGACGCGGTGGCCGCCCCCGACTGGCTCAAAATCCTGGTCGATATGTTCGACACGACGCCCGGATGCGGCATCGCTGGCGGGCCGGTGATGCCGGTATGGCTGTATCCGGGCCGCGAGCCGGACTGGTTGCATCCCTGGCAGCGCGGCTTCCTGACCATCGTCGATCGCGGCCCGGGCCGGCGCCGGCTCGGCGAAGGCGAATGGCTGGCCGGAACCAACATCGCTTTTCGCCGCGACCTGCTGGAGCGCTGCGGCGGCTTCAACGAAGGCCTCGGGCGCATCGGCAATTCGCTGCTGTCCAACGAGGAGCTGGAGGTCAGCCACAAGATCGCCGCCGCCGGGTTCAGCACCTGGTACGACGAAAACGCGCGCGTGCTGCACCGGATTCACGCCAACCGTGTCTCGCAGGCTTGGTTTCGCCGCCGCGCCGGCTGGCAGGCGATTTCCGATCAGATGAGCAACTCCGCGCAGCCCGACGACGAGGCGTGCTGGGCGCGCCTGTTCGAGTATTTCCAGAAGCTGCCGGTGGAAATGCGCGGCGTGCGCGGGCTGTTCCTGGATGTCCCCAACCCCGAGCTGTTCCATGCCCAGTGCAGCGCCATTGAAGCGCTGCTAGCCTTGCTGCTGGGCAGCGGCAGGGATCCGGAAGAGCGTGTCTGACCAAACGAAAGCCGGCACCGCCAGGAACCGCCTGCAGGCGCTGGTGCTGTCGCCGTCCGCCACGCATCCGGCGGATTACGGCAACCGCAACCGGGTGTGTCAGATCGCCCGGTTCCTCAAGCAGCAGGGATACGAGGTGCATTTCGTCCTCTATCCCATGGAGGAGGACTGGGCCGGCGCCATTCCGCCCGCATTCGCCACCATGTGCGAAGCGTGGAACAGCGTCCAGATCATCCCGCCGTCACGACCGCTGCACCAGCTCGCTGCCGGCGCGTTCCATTCCATCGACGAATGGTGGGATCCGGCCATCGGCGACTTCCTGAAATGGCTGTTCGCCCGCCGGGTATTCGACCTCGTCCTGGTGAACTACCCGTTCCTGTCCAAGGCGCTGGAATACGCCCCCGCCCGCACCGTCAAGGTGATGGACGTGCATGACATCTTCACCGGCCGCAAGGAAATGCTGGAAGCGGCCGGGGTGGCGCCGGAATTCTTCTATACCACCCTGGACCAGGAGCGCATCGCCTTCGACCGCGCCGACATCGTCGTCGCCATCAAGGAATCCGAGCAGGGCTTCATCGTCCGGCACACCCGAAGCGATGTCGTCACCGTCACCTTCTTCCCGAGCTATCTGGCCGCCCGAACGCCGGCACCGGCGGCGCCGTCAGGCGTGTTGCGCGTCGGCTTCATCGGCGCGCTGAACAGCGTGAACAGCGTGAACATGAACGCCTTCCTGGCGCATTTCGCGCGGATCGAACGCTATTACGCGCCGGCCATCGAGATCCGTATCGCCGGCAATGTCTGCAGCCGGCTGCATGTCTCAAGCCCGTCGGTCACGCTGCTCGGGCGGGTCAAGAATGTCGATTCCTTCTATGCCAGTTGCGACGTCATCGTCGCGCCGCTGCTGTTCTCCACCGGGCTGAAGATCAAGGTGGGCGAGGCGCTGGGGTTTGGTCTGCCCGTGGTGGCCACGCAGAATGCGTTCGACGGCTTTCCCGCCTTCGACGAGTACCATACCCTGCCCGACCTGACTGCGGTCGGCCATGCCCTGGTCCGCCTGTCCTATGACCGCCACCGGCTCGAAGAGCTGCGGGAGCGGTCGCGCCTGGCGGCCGACCTTGCCGCCAGGCGGACGGAAGACGGGCTGAACGCGCTGGGTCGGCTGATCGCCGAACGCCGCCGCCGCATCCTGTTCGTCACCGATCAGCCGTTCTGGAAGCAGGACAGCTTCGCCGCGGTGCGGCTGCATCAGTGGGCGGAGTTGTCCACCTATCTGATGCGAACCACCGTCGTCTATGTCGGGTCGGCCGAAGATGCGGAGGACTTTCCGGGATACGTTCCCTATGATTGCGTCGGCGCCGAAGCGACCACCCAGGGCGTCGGCGCCGCGCTTGCCTTCATCTACGACATCCTGGCCTCCACCGCCCAGGTGGAAGTGGTGCTGGCAACCAGCGGCTTCGCCGGCAGCGCCATCGCGGCGAGGCTGCGCGGCACGCATGCGCGCCTCTGGCTGGATCTGTGGATGCCGCCTGCCCGCGACCTCGCCGCCCATTTCGGCGGCTGGACCGGACACGACATTGCCGTCATCGAGGATATGGCAAGCCCCACCCCCCAGCTCGTCAGCTTCGATACCGTGGCGCTGCGCTATCTCCCGGCCTTTGCCGACGAGCTGTTACGCCTGCCGCCGACCCTGACGGTGGTGGTGGCGCTGTGCGGCGAAACCGATGCCGACCGCGCCCTGGCGGCACTGGCGGTGGCGTTGTTCACCCCTGCCGGGGCGGCCATCGAGGTGATCGGCCAGGATCTCCTGGCCGAGCGGCTGGAGACCGGGCTGCGCCGGGTTGCCGGCCGGCATGGCCGGCCCGGTCTTCTGCTGGCCGTCGGCGAGGATTGCCAGGCGGCGAAGGCTCTGGCAGCCATTGCCGGGTATGGCGGTTTCCCGTTCGCCCGGGTGTCGTCCTGCTCGGTGCCGCGGCTCTGGCCGGACGCGGACGGGACCATGCGGTTGCGGGCGACCCCGGCCGAACTGCTTGCCGCCATTGCGGCCTGCCCCCGTTGCGAGACCGGCGAACGCGCCGAGGCGACCGATACCGGTTGGAGCAGCTACTGGCATAAGGTATCCGCTGTGGCGCAACGCTCGCGCAGTTGAGCGTCCGGTGGATGCAAACCGATTCCGAGGGGATTTCGATGTCGATGCAGGTGACGCCGCTCAAGGTCGATGACGAAGATTTCCTGGTCGCCAGCCTGATCGACCGCTGCCCGAAAGTGATGATGCTTCGCGAGCTGGCGCAGAACGCCCTGGAAGCGGCGGCGCTGGCCCCCGAAGGCGCGCGGGTTGCGCATATCTTCGCCGCCGACATCGACGGCAGGCGCAAGCTGGGTATCTGGAACACCGGCCCGGGCATGAGCCGGGACGACCTTTACCGGATGGGCGACCTTTCCAGTTCGATCAACCGGGTCAAGGGCCTCAACCAGAATTTCGGCATGGGAGCGAAGGTCGCCTCGCTCGCCTCCAACACCCTGGGCGTGCGCTACCGTTCATGCCGCGACGGGCGCGTTCACGAAGTGCTGCTGGGCAAGCGCGGCGGCAGCTACGGCCGGATCTGGCGTACCGTTGCTCAGCATATCGGCGACCGGGTGACCGAACAATACACCGATATCGCCGAGATGTCCGCGCAGGCGCGCGCCGAGGGCCGCGATCTGTCCCATGACTGGACCGAAGTGGTGCTGTTCGGCAACCGTCTCGACCAGGACACCACGGTGGACCCCTATGGCGGCGACCCGTCGGTAGAGGCCTTCTGGATACCGCAGACGCTTTACCAGCGCTTCTTTCGTATCAGGCATGGCGTCGAGTTGCGGCTCGACCCGTCGCTGCACTGGGCAGACGGGGTCCGCCGCTTCATGCCGCTCGCCGCCCGCACGTCGGAATTTGCCCGCTATGAGGCGGTGCAGGCCGGCGAGGGCGTGCGGATTCATTACTTCTATGACCCGCCGCACCCGGTGCGCACGTGGGAGAATCAGTCCAGCGAAGGGGCATTGCAATACTCAGGCGGCAGTGCCGGCTTCGTCTACAAAGACGAGATTTACGATGTGCGTTCCGGATCGCCCTGGGCCTATGTCGCGCCGAGCTACGGTATTCCGGTCAAAGCGCGTTACTTTTCGGTCTATGTCGAACTTGCTGACGACTATCCGATCGTGCCGGATACCTATCGCCAGTTCCTGCGCTATGGTTCCGGCGATCAGCGCCAGGTCTTTACCAGCGATTTCGCTCATTTTGCGCGCCGCTACCAGCCGGCATGGCTGACCGAGCTGCTCGGCGCGCTGGGGGGCGAAGGGAATGTCGGCACCGATGTCCAGGCGGAGCTGGTCGCCCTGGCGACCGCGCTGGATGTGCGACTGGCGCAGTCCGGGCCGGACAACCAGGCCGCTCGCGTGCCGGAAATCGTCCCGCTGCGGGACGAGCAGGACATCCGCGACCGCTGGCTGGAAGGCCGGGCGGCCTGCTTTTACCCCGACACCCTGCAGGTGTTCGTCAACACGACCTATCCTTCCGTGCAGGCGCTGCGGCTGCAACTGGAGGCCGAATTCGGCCCCACCGACGATGTCCTCGGGCTCTCGGCCGCGGCACAGGAAGTGGCGGAATCCAGCCTGATCCGGCGCATCGGCCGGGCCGTGCTGTTCGGCCTGGCCAAGCGCAATGATCCGCTGCACTGGGGGGAAGGACATATCGAGAAAGCGATCGCGCCGGAAAGCCTGTCCGTCGTGGCGGATGAGATCGCTGATGTGATGCCCTGGGCACTGGCGGCGCTGCGGCGGCAATTGGGGTAAACATCCGGGGCGTTGCCCCGGGCCCCACCAGGGGGCTTTGCCCCCTGGAACCCCCACAAGGGGCTTAGCCCCTTGACCCCTTACTTAAGGAATGGGGTCAAGGGGACACCTGTCCCCTTGCGGGTCCAGGGCAGCGCCCTGGCCTTGCTTGCCTTCTAAAGCAGCGAGCGGAACAGGTAGTAAAGCGACCCGGAAAGCAGGATAGCCGCCGGCAGGGTAAGGACCCAGGCCGCCGCCAGGCTGCGCACCGTGGCCCATTGCAGGCCCGAGCCGTTGGCGGCCATGGTGCCGGCCACGCCCGAGGAGAGCACATGGGTGGTGGAAACCGGCAGGCCATAGACATCCGCCGCCATGATGGTCGCGGCGGCGATCATCTCGGCCGAGGCGCCCTGGCCGTAGGTGAGGTGGCTTTTGCCGATCTTCTCGCCCACCGTCACCACGATGCGCTTCCAGCCGACCATGGTGCCGAGCCCGAGGGCGATCGCCACCGACACCTTCACCCAGAACGGAATATAGCGGGTGCCGGCGTCGAGCTCGGACTTGAAGGTCGCGAACACCTTCTTTTCGGCGTCGTCGTAGCCGTCCTTCGGCATCAGCCGCACCGCCTCGCTGGCCAGGTACATCTCGTTGCGCACGTTCTGCACGGCGGCGGCGGGAACCTTGTTGATCGCGCCATAGCCGCCGACCTGCGAGGCGATGTCCCGCGCCAGGCCGGCGATGCCGGCATCCACTGCGGGGTCGGAGAAGTCTCGGGTGCGGATGGCATTGTCCACCGCCGCCCGTGCCGCTTCCGGCGCCACGTTCTGCACGGCGCCGTGATGTTGCAGCACGGCGCTGGTCTGCTGCATCGCCTCCACGAAGGCCGTGATGTTGGGGGTCGGCGTGGCCCGGTTCAGCGCGTAGGCGGTGGGCATCGCGCCGATCAGGATGAGCATGATCAGGCCCATGCCCTTCTGCCCGTCATTCGACCCGTGGGCGAACGAGACGCTGCCGCAGGTGAGGATCAGCAGGCCGCGGATCCAGACGGGCGGTGCCTTGCTGGTGTCCGGCGCGACATACAGCGACGGCTTGCGCACCAGGAACTTCATCACCAGCAGCAGCAGGGCGGAACCGATGAACCCGACCACCGGGCTGAACAGCAGGGAGCGGAACACGCCCATCGCCTGGGTCCAGTCCACGCCGGAGGTGACGGTTCCGGTGGGGCTCAGAAGCTGGTTGGCCAGGCCCACGCCGATGATCGAGCCGATCAGGGTATGCGAGGAACTGTTCGGAATGCCGAACGCCCAGGTGCCCAGGTTCCAGATGATGGCGGCGATCAGCAGGGCGAAGATCATGGCGAAGCCGGCATTGCTGCCGACCTGCAGGATCAGCTCGACCGGCAGCAGGCTGATGACGGCGAACGCCACCGTGCCCGAGGACGTTATCACCCCGAGCAGGTTCAGGCAGCCGGAATACACCACCGCCAGGTTGGCCGGCAGGCTGTGGGTGTAGATGACGGTGGCGACCGCGTTGGCGGTGTCGTGGAAGCCGTTGACGAATTCGAACCCCAGCGCGATCAGCAGCGACAGGCCGAGCAGCACGAAGGCGCCGATGGCCAGCGGCGGTGCGCCGGCCTCGCCGATATCGGCGGACAGTCCGTAGGCCAAATAAAGCAGGCCGCCGGCGAGCAGGCCGATGAAGGTTAAGGCGCCGGCCAGCGGCGCCTTCTGGTCGAGTTGCGGACGTGCGACCGTCGCTTGGCCGGCAGCCGCAGCAATGTCAGACATATGTACTCCCCTTTGTCGCTCAGAATGTTTGGCACCTTACCGGGGCGGAAGCAGGTGTTTTGTTATCTAACGGTTAATCCTGCCACGCCTGCCAGCGCCTCGGCAATGCCGGGCGCGGCCGCCAGGATCGGGTTGCCTTCGGTCGGGCCGTCGCCGTCGAGGAAGGGCGACACATAAGCGCCGGCCTCGGACAGAATGGCCAGGCTCGCCGCCACGTCCCACAGGTTGATATGCAGCTCGACATAGGCGTCGAGCCGGCCGGCGGCGACATCGGCGAGGCCCATGGCGCCGGAGCCGCCGCAGCGTGTGGCCGCCCCGGCGGTCATCACGTCGGCGACCAGTTGCCAGTAGGGCGGGTTGGGTCGGCGCGGCGACCAGCCGATTTCGACGATGGCGCGGCCGAGCTCGGTGGTGGCGGCGGCGCGGATGGGGGCGCCGTTGCGGGTGGCGCCGTTGCCCTGGCGGGCGGCGAAGGTTTCCCCCAGGGCGGGGGCGACCAGCACGCCGAGCAGCGCGGTGCGGTCCTCGATCAGGCCGAGCGAGACGCACCAGCGGTCGCCGCCGCGGGCGAAGTTGGAGGTGCCGTCGATCGGATCGAGCACCCAGCGCAGCGTGCCGGCGCGGCCGCGGCCGGTTTCCTCGCCTTGGAATCCGTCCTGCGGGAAGGTTTCCGCCAGCGCCCGGGCGACGAAGGCTTCGGTGGCGCCGTCGGCTTCGGTCAGCCAGTCCTGGGCGCCTTTCAGGGTGCCGGTGGCGGCGCCGGGCGGCGGGCGCAGGGAAAGTGCCAGCGCGCCGGCCTGCCTGGCGATGCGGATGGCGGCGTCGAGGCGTCGTTCGAGGGCGGTCATCGGGAACCTGCGCGCAGGGGGCGGGCAGGGAGTGCCAGCGGAACGGCGGCAAGGCAACCGGCGGGGCGCATTTGTCATCGGCTTGCCCCGTTCCTGCGGGGTGTGCTTGGTGCGTCCTCATGGCGCAGGGGAAGTCATGCGGGTGATCGGGCTGACCGGCGGGATCGGCATGGGCAAATCCACCGCCGCCGCCGCCTTCCGCCGGGCCGGCATTCCGGTGTTCGACGCCGACGCCGCGGTGCATGCGCTCCAGGCGCCGGGCGGCCGGGCGTTGCCCGCCATCGCGGCGGCGTTCCCCGGCACGGTCGGCGCCGATGACCACGGCCGCCGCGTGCTGGACCGCGCCGCGCTGCGCTCCCGCGTGCTGACCGACCCGGCGGCCTTGCGCCGGCTGGAAGGGATCATGCATCCGTTGGTGCGGCGCGCGGAGGACCAGTTCCTGGCGCGCGGCCGCCGGGCCGGGGCGCGCATCGCCGTGCTGGACATCCCGCTGCTGCTGGAGACCGGGGGCGAGCGGCGGGTGGACCTTGTGCTGGTGGTCTCGGCGCCGCGCCCGGTGCAGATCGCGCGGGTGCGCCGGCGGCGGCAGCTGGACACGCCGCAGATCATGGCCGTGCTGGCCCGCCAGATGCCCGACGCGGAAAAGCGGCGCCGGGCCGATGTGGTGGTGCGCACCGGCCTGTCGCGGCATCATGCGCTGCGGGCGATTCGCCGCCTGATCCGGGAGCTGCGCCGATGATCCGATCCGTGTTGTTCGACACCGAAACCACCGGCCTCGACCCGATGGCGGGCGACCGCGTCATCGAGGTCGCGGCGCTGGAACTGGTGAACGACCTGCCGACCGGCCGGCATTTTCATGCGCTTGTGCATCCGCAGCGCGACATCCCCGAGGGTGCCACGCGGGTGCATGGTATCACGCTGGACCGGCTGGAAGGCAAGCCGCTGTTTGCCGAGATCGCCGACGATCTGCTTGCTTTCCTGGGCGACGGCAAGCTGGTGGCGCACAACGCGCCGTTCGATTTCGGTTTCCTCGATGCCGAGTTCTCGCGGGTCGGGCGGCCGGCGCTGGATCGCGAGCGAATGGTCGATACGCTGGCGCTGGCCAAGGCGCGGTTTCCGGGAATGCCGAACAGCCTGGACGCGCTGTGCCGGCGCTTTGCCATCGACCTGTCGGAGCGCACCACGCACAACGCGCTGCTGGACTGCCGGCTGCTGGCGGAGGTTTATGTCGAACTGACCGGCGGGCGGCAGCGCGGCCTGTCGTTGGCCGATGGCGGACAGGGCAGCATGCCGGTGGTGGCCTATGCGGCGGTGGGCGCGCGCACGCCGCGGCCGGTGGTGCCGGGCGTGGCGGAACTGGCGGCGCATGCGGCGTTCGTGGCCAGGATCAAGGAGGCGATCTGGGCGCAGGAGTGACGCAAGGCCCGGGGGGAGGAATCTCATGATGCGTGCTCGGACGGAGCTTGCCTGTTCCTGCCGGGGCGTTGCCTCGACCCCCACCAGGGTACACTGCCCTTTGGCGGACCCCGGGCAGCGCCCTGGCTGCCTTAAGCCCGCAGCGTCCGCAGCAGCGTCGGCACGAACAGCAGCGTCGCCACCAGCGTGCAGCCCAGGCTGAGCAGCAGCAGAAATCCCATGCTTGCCGTGCCCGGGTGCCGCGAGAGCGCCAGCGAGCCGAACGCCGTGCCGGTGGTGAGGGCGGAAAACACGATCGCCCGTGCCGTCGCGCTGCCCAGGAAACGGTCGGCGCCGGCGCGCCAGTTCATGACGAAATAGATGTTGAACGATACCCCCACGCCCAGCAGCAGCGGCAGGGCGATGATGTTGGCGAAGTTCAGCGGCACCGGCAGCAGCGCGGCCACCACCACCGTCAGCAGCGCCGACAGCAGCAGCGGCGCCATGACCAGCGCCACATCGATCCCCCGGCGCAGCGCCAGCGCCAGGATGGCCGCGATCGCCGCCAGCGCCAGCAGGGCGGCCGAGCGGAAGGCGCCCAGGATGGTGTCGGCGCTCTCGACGATGGTCACCGCCGAACCGGCGGCGTCCGGGGCGACGGTGCGGATCTCGGCCACGAAGTCGCGCAGCCCGCGGGAATCGCGTGCCTGCGGCTTCGCCGTTACCTGCACCCGCGCCTGCCCGTCCGGCAGGCGCCAGTCGCGCACGATGTCGGGCGGCAGGTCGGCCGGCGTGACCGGATGCGCGTCCAGCACGGTGCGCAGACGGCCGAGCTGCAACGGCAGGAAGCGGGTGAGGGCGGTATCCGCCGCCAGCAGCGTGGCGTCCGGCGCGCTCGTCAGGCGGCGCAGCGCGTCGGCGATGCCGGCCACCACCGAGCCGGGCGGCAGCTTCGCCGCGGCCCGCTCCATGCCGGTCTGCGCGGTGCGGGCGGCGAGCCGCAGATCGGCGGCGGTGACCGGGGCGGCCGGCGCGCGCGGCGCCAGCGTGGCCGACAGGATGCTGGCCGCGTCGGCCACCAGGGCGAGCTTGGCGGGCTGGTTGTCCGGAACGAAGCCGGTCAGGGTGATGGCGTCGTCCGTCAGGGGCAGCCGGCGCAGCTGTACCGCCAGCGCATCGGCCTCCGCCTGGCCGGGGGCGAGGATGTCGACGCTGTACGGATTGGTCAGCGGCGACTCCGCGAGGTCCGCCAGCGTGCGCATCGCTTCGGTGGTCGGATCCTTGGTGTGCAGCGGGTCGGAATCGAAGCTCAGCCGCGGCAGCAGCGCGCCGCCCAGCAGGGCAGCCGCCAGGAAAACGGCCAGCACCGGGCCGCGGGCGCGGACCAGGGCGGATTCCAGCGCATTGCCCCAGGCGAAACCGATCGCACGCGCCTCGCCGCGCGGGCGGAACAGCGTCAGCGCCGCCGGCAGGAACCCCAGCGTGCAGGCGAAGGCGATCAGCATGCCGATCCCGGCGATCAGTCCCAGTTCGGCCACCCCGCGGAAATCGGTGGGCACGAAGGCCAGGAACCCGCAGGCGATGGCGGCGGCGGCAACCAGTATCTGCGGGCCGACCCGCGCCGCCGTGGCGGCCAGCGCGGCATCCGCGGAGTCCGCTTGCAGCCGCATCTCGCGAAACCGCACGCAGAACTGGATGGAAAAATCCACCGCGATGCCGACGAACAGGATGGCGAAGGCGACCGAGATGAGGTTCAGCGTGCCCACCGCCAGGGCGGCGAAGCCGACGGTCAGCGACAGGCCGAGCGCCAGGGTCAGCAGCACCGGCATGATCAGCCGCCACGATCGCAGCGCCAGCACCAGCCACAGCGTCACCAGCACCAGGCTGACGGTGATGCCGGTCACGGCGCCTTTGGCCACGGTGGCGAATTCCTCGTCGGCCAGCGCCACCGAGCCGGTGATGCGCACCCGGGCCTGCCCCGCCGCCACCCAGGGCAGCGCGGCGGCGGCCCGGCGGATGGCCTGCGTCGCGGCGCCGCCCGGTTCCAGCGCGCCATAGTCCAGCCGCGGCTGCGCGAGGACAAAACGATACCTGCCGGCCTGGTCGGCAAGGCCCCCGGCCAGCAGCGTCTGCCACGACAGCGGCCGGGCATGGCCGTCGGCGGCATCGGCGAGGGTCCGGCGGAACGCTTCCAGCGCCGGGCGGATCGGGTCGAGCGCCGCCGAGCCGCGTTCCACCCCCATGCCGAGCAGGGTGAGTGCCGCGAACAGGCCCCGGGCGCTGGGGTCGGCGGCCAGCTGGCCGAGGAAGGGCTGGGCGTCGATGGTGCGGTCCATCAGGTCGCCGAGCGTTTTCTGATCCAGGAACAGCAGCGCGTTGGCTTCCAGGTAGGGGGAGGCGTCCGGGCGCCGCACGCCGCGCAGATGCGCCGTGTCGCCGGCGAGGGCCTGCGCCAGGGAGGCGGCGGTCTGGTCGGCCTGTTCGGGGGTGGCGGCGTCCACCACGGCCACCAGCAGATCGCTGAATTGCGGAAAGGCGCGGGCTAAGGCCAGTTGCCGTTGACGCCAGGGCAGCGACTCCGCGAACAGCTCGTCGGTGTCGGTGGTGACGCCGAGGCGGGCGGTGGCGAGCCAGCCGGACAGGGCGGCGATCAGCGCGGCGCCGGCCAGCACGAGGGCGGCATGGCGCCGGCTGCCCTCGACGAGGGCGGAAAGCAGGCGGGAGAGCAACATGCGGGAGAGAATCCGGTGGTGTGGCGGCGCCGGGATAGTCCCTCGGCGTCGGACATGGCAAATCCGTTGGGGCGTTGCCCCAAGCCCCACCAGGGGGCTTTGCCCCCTTGACCCCTCACTTAAGGAATGGGGTCAAGGGGACCCCTGTCCCCTTGCGGGTCCAGGGCAGCGCCCTGGCCTTGCGTTCTTCGGAAGCGGCAACATCACAAAGGCTTTGTATAAGGCCGATTCAGGTCGCATCGGAGAGCGTGACGTGATCAGCAGCGCGATGAAACTGGCGGGACGCAGCGTCCTGGTGTTCGGGGCCGGCAGCGCCGGCCCGGGCTGGGGCAACGGCAAGGCCGCCGCCGTGCTGTATGCGCGGGAAGGCGCCCGCGTGGCCGCGGTGGACCTGAACGAAGCCGCCGCCGAGGAAACCCGCGCCATCATCGCCGGCGAATCCGGCACCGCGATCGCGCTCGCCGGCGACGTGACCCGCGCGGCCGATATCGACGCGGCGGTGGCGCGCACGCTGGCCGCGTTCGGCCGCATCGACGTGCTGCATAACAATGTCGGCATCACCCATATGGGCGCGCTGGAGGAGGTCACCGAGGAGCGCTGGAAGCAGGTGATGGATGTCAACCTGACCGGCGTGTTCCTGACCTGCAAAGCGGTGGTGCCGGTGATGCTGCGCCAGGGCGGCGGTGCGATCGTCAATATCTCGTCGCTCGCCGCGGCGGTGATCAACCGCTATCCGTATTTTTCGTATTACGCATCAAAGGCCGGGCTGAACCATTTCACCCGCGCGCTGGCCGTGCAATACGCCGGGCAGGGCATCCGCGCCAACGTGGTGATGCCGGGCATCATGGACACGCCGCTGATCCGCGAGCAGATCGCCGGCCAGTATGCCGGCCATGACGCGATGATGCGGGCCCGCGACGCCATGAGCCCGATGGGGCGCCAGGGCACCGCCTGGGACGTGGCCCGCGCGTCGGTGTTCCTTGCCTCCGACGATGCGGCCTACATTACCGGCGTGTGCCTGCCGGTCGATGGCGGGCTGAGCTGCCTGGGCGGCTGAACCGCCGGCCGGGCACCATCCAGGGGGAAGCGATGCAGATCGGCGTGATCGGACTCGGCCGCATGGGCGGCAACATCGTGCGGCGCCTGCTGCGCGGCGGCCATGAGTGCGTGGTGTTCGACGCCAGCGAAGCCGCCACCCAGGCACTGGCGGCCGAGGGCGCGACGCCGGCCGGCTCGCTCGCCGAACTGGTGGCGAAGCTGTCGCCGCCGCGGGCCGTCTGGGTCATGCTGCCCGCCGGCGCGGTGACGGAGCAGGCGGTGCAGACGCTCGGCGCGCTGATGGACCGCGACGACACGATCATCGACGGCGGCAACAGCAACTTCAAGGATGACGTGCGGCGCGCCCGGACGCTGGCCGGAGGCGGGGTGCAGTATCTCGATGTCGGCACCTCGGGCGGCGTGTGGGGGCTGGAGCGCGGCTATTGCCTGATGGTGGGCGGCCCCAAACAGGCATTCGACCGGCTGGAGCCGGTTTTTGCCACGCTCGCGCCGGGCGCCGGCGACATCCCGCGCACGCCGGCGCGCGAAGGCCACGACCCGCGCGCCGAGCAGGGCTACCTGCATGCCGGGCCCTCCGGGGCGGGGCACTTCGTCAAGATGATCCATAACGGCATCGAATACGGCATGATGCAGGCCTTCGCCGAAGGCTTCGACATTCTGCGCAACCGCGCCGCCGGCCAGCTGCCCGAAGACGAGCGCTACACGTTCAATCTGGCCGACATCGCCGAACTCTGGCGCCGCGGCAGCGTTGTCACGTCGTGGCTGCTGGACCTGTCTGCGAGCGCGCTGGCCAACGACGGTGAACTCGCCGCTTTTTCCGGCCATGTCGAGGATTCCGGCGAAGGACGCTGGACCATCGAAGCGGCGATCGAGGAAGCGGTGCCGGCCGATGTGCTGTCGGCGGCGCTGTATGTGCGTTTCCGCTCGCGCCAGGAGCATACGTTCGCGGAGAAGATGCTGTCCGCTATGCGCTACGGGTTCGGCGGGCATGTCGAGACCAAGGGGTGAGCGGCCCGGGCGCGCTGTCCTGACCGTTCTTCCCGGCCGGGGCAGGGGAGAGCCCCGAGGCTGATCCGCCTGCCGCCGCTTCGCCTTGTCCGGCAACGTCGCCATGCATCCCGGGCGATTCTCCTTTTGGTTACCATGGTGGCGCATCATGCCTCGCGAATCGCCGGAGCTTGCTCCATGCCCTGACACCCCCCGGCACGATCGTCACTCCCGGACAGGTGAAGCAATGCGTACTGTCGTGATCGAAAACTCTTTCATTAAGCACGAATGCCACCGGCATGGTATTGAGCCATCAGCCATCGGCGCGAGTATTTTTGAGACATATGCGCAATGCAGTGAAGATCTGATTGTCGAAGCCGTGCTTCGGGCGCTGGCGCGGCGA
>Ga0326727_10016731_pt1 | contig 15394 bp, 14 predicted proteins | sample MB2enrmetagenome_FD_207643 | JGI IMG/M metagenome (GOLD analysis project Ga0326727, IMG submission 207643) | Lab enriched peat soil microbial communities from McLean, Ithaca, NY, United States - MB29MY | ecosystem: Environmental > Terrestrial > Soil > Wetlands > Peat | place: USA: New York... | reverse complement strand
AAGGAGATCGAGATAGAGGCTTTCCTTGCGATGTGCAAGAACCTCCACGGGCATACTCAGCCCGTATTTTTGATTAAGCGTGGATACGATCTCAGCTATGGGCATGCCACCCCACGAATAGAAAAGCTTCTCATCAAATTCGCAATTCCATTCACCGAGCGCTTTCTTCCAGGCAAGGTAGTGAAGCGGCATGGAATCGGCAATGGTGCCGTCGCAGTCGAATAAATATGCCTTAAATGAGCCCTGCGGTAATAGCAGTTTCTTACCGAGGGGAAATTCCCTATTCATCTTTAGTCAGGTACTCGAGTATCAGTATAATCTTAAGGTCCGCCTTCCGTTTGTAAAGTTCGGCGGTCAGAGCGGCGCCGGGCGACACCTGGCCGGGGATCAAATGCCCTCACCGGGCAGTTTCAACCACTGGAAGAATGACGCTGTCCACCCATGTTTCATCTTCGCCAGCAGGGATATCCTTGAAGAGCCACCACTCTTCAGTGTGTTCTGCAGTTTGCCCGGGTTCCAGATTTTGAAGTGGCCCAAGGGTCTCCAATTCGAGCGAGTATGGGTCCGTATATGTTTCGAAGTTGCAGCCGAAGTCAGGGTACTTCGCCCTTTTGTGTACTGCTGCTCTTTTCACAAACAGATGGCCTTGACGGAAATATGCGCCCCAACCAAATGGATTGTAAATTCCCGTCATTTGCTCCTTGAATCTGAAAGCGGGATTTTGCTGCTGGTGGAGTTGAACATACTTTGTGCCGATCTTCCAACGCGGATCTGCCAAATCGGTGTAGCACCACAAAGCTAAGACACCTTCGGGCAACAACCTGTCCGCGGCGACTGGCGCTCGGGGCGGAAGAGGCAGAATGGCCTTTCCGCTGCCTGCCATGACCGAGAGTGCCCACGGGGCCATTTCCGTGGCTTCGTTTCCAAGATTGCTAATGCGATGAATAACGGAAACATGTGTCCCTGTTCCGGCGAGCTTGACTTCAATTTCTTTTTGTAAGTTCGTTCCCGGATGAAGCGATTCTGGAGGCGCGGTAAAAATGAAGGCGTCCTTGTTCCTGCGAATGGAAACTGGGACATTGTCGGGATAGTAGGTTCGCTCTACTTCTGGCGATACCCAGAGCCTGTGTCCGCCATAAACACGGAATACCCCGTCACCGCTCTTCCCGCTATGTTCGGGGACTTCGTGGAATTCATTGTGCTCCTCGCGGAAGCCAAAAAACAGAATCCGAGGTCCGACCTCCGTCAAAACAATCAGTTGCACCGTATCGTTGCGAATCCTAAAGGCCTTTTTCCATCCCTGATACTCCACCTCATCTGCTCTTGGAGCGCCGGGCTCGAAAATTTCTTGCATTTGTATGCACCTCCTGATTCAGAGCGTCAGATCAAGTGCGTCTGCTTCAGTCTTTTGTGCGCGCCGCCGCGAACCACGGCATTACGTGCATTGCTGCTATAGTCCTCCGCCGTCATTGGGTGCAGAACTTGTATTCAAAACCATTGCAGCCTGCAACCCAGGTGGTATGTCGAACCGATTGACCCTGGCAAACTCGGCGATTTCCGCTAAGGTTCCAAAGCTGGGGATGCTCTCCCGGACGGTTACAGCTCGTGCCGCAGTAAGGCACCCAAAAATAGCTGCGTCCGCAAGTGAAGCCTCATGATAGAGGCCAAAAGCAAGACCAGCGGTGAAAGCGTCACCCGCCCCCGGAGTGTCCACGGCAGTAACCCTGAATGCCGGGAGCGTCTGAGTAGTCGCTCCGTTTGCGACCAAAGCTCCCTTCTCTCCGAGAGTGATAACAACCTGTTTAAGTCCGAAGTATTCTCGCAACCGAGCAGCAAGCCAGCTCGGCTCTTTTTCTATGTCCGGTGACTCGCTCAGCAGGGTACTAGCTTCGTTTTCGTTGGGAACGAGCAGGTCAACACCGGCAAGATCGCCAGGTTGGAAAGGTTCCGCTGGAGCAGGCGTCAGAATTGTAAATGCTCCGAGCGACCTGGCCAATCGCGCAGCGTAAAGTGCGGTAGAGATCGGAATCTCGAGGGTAATGACCACCAGCTTTGCCTGCGCGAGAATTGGCCTGGCACGGTCAACTTCTTTACTTGAGAACTCGGCATTCGCCCCCATAGCTGTCGTTATGGCCGGGATACCTTCAGGATTTATCATGACGAAACCGCAGCCGGTGGCTGTCTGTTGGCTACGGACAAGATAGGAAAGGTCAACCCCCGCCTCCGTCATCCAGGACGCTCCAATATCCCCTAGTCGATCCTGGCCGACGCAGCCCACGAAATGTGTTGGTAATCCCAGGCGTGCGCAAGCAATTGCTTGATGTGAACCCTTACCGCCATCCAATGCTTCTTTGTAGTCCCAACCCAGTACAGTCTCATCCGCTCCAGGGAAACGCGAGACTCGCATGAACAACCCTTGAACGTGGCTGCCGACTACTACTACCCCTTTTCTTGGCATCATTGGCCTCGCATTGTTAAATGCCCAGCGGTGGACATGCCGCGGTTGCAGCATCCACCGTAACCACGCAATCACTATGCTCCTGAACGTAAGTCGCAGGAATCTCCGGGCTGACATTGCCGAACAAGAGGATGCGGATGACGGTCTGTTTCCACGCGCCCGTTTCGCTGTAGAGCCGGATCCGGCGCGCGGCGAGTAATTCGCGCATTCCGACGGTAATGACCATGGGCGGGATAACGTCAGAACAGCCACCCGCGCCTCGCTGACTTAGGGCAATCAACGTATCTTCATTCAAGTGGAGAATGCGGGTCGTACAGTTACGAAACTCCTCCTTACTAATTCGGTACCAAGGGGAACGGGGCGGCTCGTTAAACGCGATATGGCCGCGGTACCCTATGCCTCCGTAGACTGAATCGATTCCACCGACCTTTTTCATTCCCTCGGCCATCGCATCCAGCCGGGAAATATCGGGAAAGTGCCGCTGCTCCAAGGGTACGTTGATACTGGGGTCGATGCGATCGTACAAGTTCCTGCTCATCCAGCCCTTGTAGCTGTAGGGATGATCCAGCGGAAGGTGGCGCCCTTGCCAATCAAGGTGATCGTCCATGTGGAAGACGTGGAGATTTTTCAGATCGATTCGCTCGCGATTCACTGTTTCAGTAAAGATGGGATATTGCCCGCGGGGCCCGCAAGGAAGAATCCACCGCGTCGGGCGATTTGCTGCGTTGTTGCGCTTCACTTCATCAATCATCGTGGCTGCGATGTCCTGGTAAACATCGGATGGTTTGGGCAGTATTCTCAACCTAACTTTTGCACGCGGATGATTGGGCAATTCCTCCGCCGGGATCTTACACCACTCAAACAATTGCTGAGAACTTTCGTAAGCGAACATTCAAGCCCTCCTCAGGTCTAATCGCATCATTTGGGCAATTATAAGCACCGATCCTTACAAGCAAAAAACAGCAGATCGCAAGATTGTCACTAAGGACTTATCGGTTGAGCCGAACTCTCAATCGCGTCGCTCCGAACGCGTGCGATCATCTCTTCATACGGCTTGATACAGTACCTGTGTCCAAGCGGCGCTTTGATATAGCAGGAAGCGAACAAGTTACCCAATTGGACGGCTTCGGAAAAATCCATGTCTCCGCTCCGAAATGCGGCGAGATTGCGAGCCACGCATGAAACCAGCCCGGCCCGGAATGAATCTCCCGCTCCCACCAAATCGATTACCTCTCCTTCCATGAACTTTGAGGTGATCTTCGTCGGCGCACTGGCGTACCCATTACGCAGGATGTGTTTCTCGTAGGCTCCATCACTCACCGTCACACCCCAGAATCTTGTTCTTTGTTCTTCGGTCACATATTTCTCAGTTACGGCATCGAGAAAAGTTGGACAGTCCTTATACGCACACTCCGACCCATCCTCGGGAACAATCAACGTGTTGTGCACCAACCTTGATTCGTCCGAAGAAGTGAAAAAGATGTCCAGTTCCGGAAGCAGGGGTTCCAGGAGCTCGTAGCCGGCTACTGGAATGGCCGAATCAATTAACCTCTGAGGGGTACCAGTGAGCGTGTGGCTGTCAGCGATTACGACCGCACCACAAATCCGGCACCACCGCATGAATTCAGCCAGGTTCCTCCCGCCGTTGGCATCGCCTCTCCGGGAGAGCCCGGAGTACATGTAGTAGATCACGCTCGGCTGCAACCGCTCTACGTGCTCCTTGAAGAGTTCAAAGTCAAAGTCATCGTTGGCGTTTGGGAAATAAACGATCCCGAGTCTCTCCCCTGCTTTGGAGCTGTGAATGAAGGTTGTCCCGGTTGGCAAACTCGCATGCTTCACGAGTGCGGATGTGTCGATCCCACGAGCAGCCATCGACTCGAGAAAGAAACTGCCTTGCGCGTCGAGTCCGGCGTAGTCTCCGCGGCCCAGGTTCGCGCCCACGGCGGTTCTGAGTCCTGCCGCAGCTATCAAGGGCGCGGCATTTCCCATTCCTCCCGGCACAGCAAAACCCTGCTCAATCCATTGCCGAAGTTGCCCCTGGGAAATGTCAGGCATGTCTCGTGTTTCACATCGAGCCAAGCCGCCTTCTCCGACTAGTTTGTCTGTGAAACTGAAATCTTCCCGACGGAAGTCCACGACGGCGGTGTTCAGGACCAACACATCAACGGGCATTTCTCGCTCGCCTTTCCCAGACTGCTGAGAATCAGGCCCGACATCAGTTGGCTTCCGGAACGAGCGGTCCAGCCAGGGCGCGGGTGAAAAAGAGGTCACGAATGGTGATCATCGGTTTCGTAGTTTCCTGATTATAACTTCTAGATTGCTGATCAATGTGGTTTACGTGACGACAACAAGATAGGTACTGAGAAACGCGCTTTGAGGAAGTTGGCCGGATTGGTGCCGGGAAGTGTGTGTCCAGCGAAGGCTGGCATGAACAGTGGGTGAAAGTCCCATCGGGGTAAGAGCTCAAGCGCCGTAGCTTGAATAGCAGGAAGGAAGGAAACTGAGAATCCTAAAGCCTATTTGATCTTTTTTCGCCGTAAGATCGAGCCAGCGAACCCGACCCCAGGCCTCTAAGCAAAAATCTCATTCACCTTATCTCGCACATGCTGGCTGCGTGATGGTTTCAGGTACCGCATCGTGCTCTCCATGTCGGAGTGCCCGAGCCACTGCTGAACCGTACGTAGATCGATATCCGCCCATAGCGACCACGTAGCGAATGTCGCTCTGAACTTGTGGAGCCAGAAGTTCTCTTTATCCAACTTGGCCCGCTCGGCCACGGCTTTCAGGCCGTCGAGAAAATCTAGCTTTGGGTTGCAACCCGCGGTCGGGAAGACCAAATTGCAAGTCTTGTCAGACTTCGCCTTCCACGTCTTCAGGCTCTTTACCAGCTTGTCGGGATGGGAATCTCCCGTTCTTTGTACGCCCTCGGTGTCCAGGCTCTGTCCGGCGCCAGGTTAGGTGGCTGCCATTAGACCGTCATTCATGGTCTTATTTCACACGCAAAAGGAGCCCGCTGCCGCTCGGGACGTTAAAATTGCGCTTCTCCGAAGCGAGCGTAATCTGCCCAATCGGATTGCTTCGGCCTGCGTGCGCAATCGTCAAATCAGCGAAGCCGTAGGTTCCGCATGCGTCGGCAGAGAACAGCCATAGCGCTTGCGGAAGGTCATTGCCGCCGAGATCGCTCCGGCACTTCGTGCCGGGCTTGGACGCAATCCGAACCAACACGCCGTTTGCGGTTGGCGTTCCGACTGCTCGCAAACCGTTGGCTACCGGTCCACCACCCCGGTAGACAACGTCACCGCCAATCTGCACCGTAGTCCACCAATTCTCTGGAGTTCCCCGGTCGGGACCGGTCTTCGGAATCTGTGCGTCCTCTACCTCCATCATGGATGCTAACGCCCTCAGGTCCGTGGTCATGGGCACCCTTCGGTTCGAAACCTCGAGTGTGTCGAATTGAAAAGAGAGTTTCGCTCCGTTGCCATTACTAGCCTCGACCACGCCGAGTACGTGGCCGATTGCTTTGGAGCCGGCCCGAATCTTTGTGCCTGACGATAGCGGGACATCCTGCACGAGGCGTGCGGTTACAACCTGTCCGGGCTTAGCCTTTCTTGAGTTCAGCGAAGTATTCAGTTGCAGTGGCAATATGGTTCCCGCGGGGATCGCATTCTGTGCTAACGATTCCGTAGTCAGCGCCAGCACACCAGCCAATAAACCCAACAGCAATGTGCTTTTCAACTCAAGCTTCGATGGGTTCGGCTGAACCTCTGATTTCTTCATGGTCTGCATAACTCCTCCAGTTTCCGCCCTAAGCGTCCAGATCCTCGAAACCCTCTAGTGGTCGCTCCGGTTTCCGAAGATAGGAATCAAAAAAACGAAGCAGAAATGGTGTTTGGCTCCCTACGCCTGTAAATAACAGCACTGGAACGTCCGGCCTGATCCGTTTCATCTCCGCCCGTACTGCAATGCCAGTTGAGTCTGGCAGATCGTATTCCAAAAGAACGCCGTCTATCGGCAGAGTCGTCAGCAGACGCAAGGCTTGGTCGCCAGTTGTCGCCGGCATGACCTCGTAGCCCGCTGTTTCCAGCATGTCTTTCAACGCGCCCATGTACTCAGGATGATTCTCAACGCACAGAACTCTGATGTCGCTCATTGTTATCCGCTCCTTCGTTTTTGAAAATACCCGAGTTTGTCCCGCTGCTCTTCCGGTAGCGGCATTTCGCGGGGCAGTATTTCTCGAAGAGCCCAGTCAATGCGGTCAACTCCATTCGAGATCGCACGAATCAGTTGCTGATTTTCAATTGCGTCTACTGAAAGCGAAATGGGGGTTAAAGCGTTCCGGATGTGATGATTCATCTCGGCGATCACCTGCATCCTGGCGAGGGTTAGTCGATGTCGCTGTAGATTGACGCTGGCTAACTTTGCGACCAGGCAGCTCACCACCAAAGCCGACAAGCCTTCCGCCAGCAATCTTTCCTGATGGCGTCCAAGATCGGGCACCAGCCAATAGTGCAGGAACTCGGTAGCGAGAAAAGATACGAGCCCGACTCCGAGCGCGACTCCTAGGACGAATCGCCGCGAGTTCGGTTCCATCCGGGACCTACCACGATCTGGCAATACCCATGGGCGACTCGCGGACGGGGGCGTGAGTGTTGGTGCGCTAGATCGAGTCCTCAACATCGGATCTCCTCGCGAGACTTGTCAGGTCTAGTAGACTCCCTGAAATCACGACGGACCTTCTCTTCACATTTCAAAATCTTCTTGAGCTCCTGAACGATCGCGAGCAGTTCATCGGGATCTCTTGCTTTCAGGGCGGCATTACACAAAGATCTCCAGTTGTTGCTGTCTCCTTCAGCCATAGCTTATTTCCTCCGAAAGTTTGATTTCTGCAGGGACGTCACGGCTTGCTGGTCCGCTGTGGCTGCGATGACGCTCACTACAGTGGGCGGAGGTGCAAACCGTATGTGGTGCTTAAGAGAGAAGCAGCAGGTTTAGCTGATCGGAGGGGGACGGTTGAAATGCCAACCATGTCTCACGATGCCAACAACAGGCGCAGCAGTCGCGAACAGGTGAGGAGAAACAGCCGGTGGCGGAGTGGTCAGCGTACGGCTGGGAGAAGTCGCCCACTGGAAAGCCTCGTTATCAAAACATTGTCTATGCCCGTGTTCACCGAGAGAGTGGACGATGGATCCGGGGTAAAAGTGGGGGAGACTTGGCGGTGCGCTGCACGCGAACAAGACGCTCAGGGCAGCCACACACATGATCGCGGCGCGGTACGAAACCAATCCGCGGATGCTTTTCCGGAGAAGCCGGACAAGCGACATGTGCGCACCCCACTGCTATAGGATGATTCTAGCGCTGTTTTGGTTCGCCAGTAACGAATTATTGTTGGCCGGCTGCCGCTGCGCTCCGCAGGTCTAAAGTCGTCTGAGGTTAGCGGTGGCCTCCACCGCCACCTCCGTGGCCCCCACCGAAACCGCCACCGACGTGGAATCCACCGCCAGAGTGGAAACCCCCACCGCCGTGAAAACCGCGAGCAAATACTCCGAAGCCTCGAGCGCCGGTCATTCTAGGTGCGGAATGGAAACCGAGCACGTAGAGCAAAAGAGCAAAAACATGGCCGCACACTCCTCTACGACCTCCATCGACGCGGCCATTTTCGCTTTACTCCTCGGGACAGCAATCCTCTCATTTCGCCGGAGTACCCGGAGCGCCGGGCCGACGTTCTTGTCTCCCCGTGCCTGCTCTCCAAATTGCTGCTCAGTTCCTACGAAGGATTCATAATGACTCCAAGAATCATTAAGAAAGCAGACGGACGTCGCTACTGCAGCGACCAACCCTTTGCCTGGACGTAATAGGCCAAATAAAACACAATAAAAAAAAAGGTACCGAGTACAAGGAGTAGTAGTACTCCTTGCCGCGTCGTAAAGGATGATTGTTTCTTCTTCCGTGTCTTCATGAATTACGCCAATTGACACCCCATGACCAGGCCAGCTGCTTTTGTCTGAAGGCAATCCGAGGGGAACTGGCCCCGCAACGCTCGCGTTTCTCCTTATCTAAACCAGACTTCTCCTAGAGGCCGGTCGTCTGATATTGCAGGACTGCCAGGGCAAGGCGGTAGTCATATCCCGCCTGCGCATTGCTGATTTCAGCTTGCGTCTGCTGCAGCTGCGCCTGACTTAATTCGACAATCGAGCCCAGTCCCAACTTGTATCGCGCCTGCGCGAGATCGAGCGCGAGATTAGCTTGTTCCAGCAGTTGCTGCGTGACCGCCAATCGATCGTATGTATTGGTTGCGTTGAGCCAACTCGTGCGTACGTCGCGTGAGATCCGGTCACGAAGATCGCGCAAGCTCTCCTGCACGGCTTGTGTTTTGAACGCCGCCTCACGCGACCTTGCCGAGTACAGGAAGCCATTGAATACCGGGATTCCGACATTCACACCCACCGCCCCATACCAACTCGAGATAACAGGATTTCGCACCGGCGTGTCTCCAACCGCGCCCATCGCCTGAATATTCGGGAAGAACAGGTCTCGTTCGGCGTTGTGGAACTTCTGCGCGGACTCAACCTGGAATTCAAGCGACAGGATTTCGGGCCGCATCGCAAATGCAGTGGAAATCAGATCATCCACATTGCCTTGCGGCGGAACGATCGCGGCTGTATCTTCTGCCAGCTGGAAGTTCTGCAATGTGGGAAATCCAAGCACCGCCGAAAGCGATGCCAGCGCAGCATTCTCGTTATTCTGCGCGTCGAGAAGCAGCAGCTTCGCTTGCGCCAGGTTGACATTGGCAAAGCTCAAGTCAAGTTCCGACTTCAGCTTATTTTTGTAGAGGGCCCCCACCTGATCCGCGACCGTTTGTCGATCGGCCACCGTGTGTTGCGCCACGGTCAGTACAGCTTGCGTTTGCAAGGCGTTGTAGAAAGCTTGATCCACGGCCAGCAGAATTTGCTCCTTGGTGGCCGCTGCATTCTGGCTCTCCGCCTTAGCAGCCAGATTGGCGCTGGAGATTAAGTTGGTCGTGCGTCCAAAATCAGTGAGGAGTTGACTCACCATGGCGCCGGCAGCAGCGCGCTGATAAATGATCGGATTGTTAAGCGCACCAGCGGTGATGCGCGAACCCGGGTTTGCATCCACTGCGGTGAGATTGACGGTCGCGGTCGGCCACAGATTTGAACGGACCTCTCGTGTCACCTGCTGCGACGCCAGCGCGGTCAGGCGTGCTACCGAGATTTGGGGATTGTTCTTCAGAGCCAGCGTCTGAGCATCTTTCAGGGACAGCAGCGTAGGCGGCGTCCCTTGATGGTTCTGCGGCCCACCCATCGGTGGGCTCGAGTTGACAGGCGGAACCGATTGTTGCGGCATGGGAGCTGACGGCAAGCTCGATAATGTTGCTGAACGAAACGCTCCCTGCGCGGCACAGCAGACCGGCAAGGCCAGTGCGACTAAGATTGGCAATACGTTCTTCATCCGCTGCGAACCAGTCCTGACTATCCCTGCTGTCGTCTCTTTCACCCTTGAACCTCAGTCTGCCGATCGCGATATACGAGCAGATAGGCCGCCGGCACAATAAAGACGGTCAGCACGACGGAAGCAGTTAAACCGCCAATGATGGCACGCGCCAAGGGAGCGTACTGCTCGCTGCCCGTACCTAGTTTCAGCGCCATCGGGACCATTCCGATAATGGTTGCCAACGACGTCATCAGAATGGGCCGCAACCGCACCCGGCAGGAGGTAATCACCGCTTCTTCGACTCCCTTGCCTTGCTCCTCCAGGCGATGAGCGAATTCAACAATCAGAATGCTGTTGGAGGCCGAAATGCCCACCAGCATGAGCACGCCCATGAGCGACATTACGTTGAGAGTTGTGCCCGTCAAGGGCAGGATCACGAGCACTCCGATGAAGCCCATCGGGATCGCCAGCATGATGAGGAACGGATCTTTGAAGGACTTGAACTGGGCCACCAGAATCAGGTAGAGCAGGACGACCGAGAGCGACAGGCCGATGGCAAAGCTGCGGAAGGACGCATTCATCCCTTGCACCATGCCCCGGAGATTGATGCGGACGTTGTCCGGAACTTTGAGTTGCGGGATGACTTTTGCAACCTCGGAGGAAACCTTGCCCAGATCTTCCGTCGCCGGAGTGACGTAGACGTCGGTGACTCGCTGAATCTGATAGTGGTCCACTTCAGTCGGCGTCTCGACGTTTTCCAGTTTGACGACCGCATCCAACGTGGTGGGCTGCTTCAGATTGGGCGCATGGATGGGGATGTTGGTGAGATCCGTGATGTTGTGAATCGATGGGCGTCCCTTTTCGAAGTACTGGACGGTGAGGAAATAGTCGTTGCCGCTCCGCCTGTCCACCCAATAGTTCGGCGCGATCATGGAGTTCGAATTCAGTGCCGTGATCACGTTGTCCACCACATCTTTCTGGGTCAATCCCAGTTCGGCCGCATGCACCCGGTCGATGTCCAAGCGTAACGCCGGGTAGTTCAAATCCTGCGGAATGTAAACTTCCCCTACCCCAGGCAGACTTCGTATCCGGCCTGCCAACTCTTGGGCAATGCGATAGCTCTGGTGCAGGCTCGGACTGCTCACTTGCACGTCAATCGGCGCCGGCATCCCCATATTCAGCACCGCATCCACCATCGACCCGCTGGAGAAAAACGTCCGCACATCCGGGAATTCACTCGCCATCTTCTTCTGCACCAAATCCATGTATTCAAAACTGCTTTTCTGGTGCGACTCGTGCAATGCCACCTGGATCGTTGCCGTGTACGGCCCGGCGTTGGTGGTGTACAACGACGAGAAGTCAGGTACGACTCCCAGGTTCGACACGATCATCTTCACGTCCTTCTCCCCTACCGTTTGCCGGATCAGATCTTCTACCTTGGCGACGTACTGTTCCGTCACTTCCAGCCGGGTTCCGGTCGGTACCTTCAGATTGATGGTGAATTGACCGGCGTCGGTTTGCGGAAAAAACGCCAGCCCGAGCAGCGGATAAAGGGCGAGGCTGATTACAAACACACCACTCAAAACCGCCACCGTCAGCCCGGGACGCTTCACTGCGCGCTTGACCCAGTACTCGTAATAATCCAGTAGGTGGTTGAAGGAGCGGTTGAAGGCGGCATTGAATCGTTCCCACCGGGACCCACCACCGGCAGAGATCGGTTCAATCTCATACTCGCCTGCAGGGTTGTGCCCTCCGCCGGCTGGCATCGACTTTAGATAGCGCGCGCAGAACAGAGGAATCACAGTCATCGCGACCAGGTAAGAAGCAAAGAGAGAAATCACAACCGCGAGCGCCAAAGCCGAAAATAGGAACTTACTAACTCCATACAGAAACGTAACCGGGAAAAAGACGACCACGGTGGTAAGCGTTGCCGCCAGGACGGCCAGGCTGACTTCAGCACCTCCAGCCTCAGCCGCGGCCTCCGGTGCAGCCCCCATTTCCAGGTGGCGATAGATATTTTCCAACGAGATCACCGAGTTATCGATGATGCGGGAAAAGGCCAATGCCAGGCCGCCTAAAATCATCGTATTCACGGTGCTGCCCGTCAGGTCGAGAACGACAAAGGTGGCCAACGCGGAAAGCGGGATGGACAGGAACACAGCTGTGGTGGCGCGAAAACTCCCCAAGAAGATCAGAATCATCAGGCTGGTCAGGACGAGCCCAATCAGTCCTTCATGAAGCAACGTCTTGATCGCTTCCTTCACGAATGCCGATTGATCGAAGACGACAGTGGACACGAGTTGCTTGGGAATGTCATACAGATGCTTGATGGCGTCGCGGATACCATCTACGACTGCGATGGTGTTGGTATCGCCACCCTGCTTCATGATCGGAAGATAGACAGACCGCTGGCCATCGACTCGCACCAAGTTGTACTGAATCTGGTTGGCGTCCTGGGCTTTGCCAATATCGTTTACCGTGACCCAGGAGTTTTCCACGGTCTTAATGGGAAGCTTGCCTAGTTCCTCCATGGTGTCGACCAGGCTGTTGGAGTAGACGTAATAGTCGTTGGGGCCGATCTTGACATCGCCCGCGGGCAAAATCAGGTTGGAGTCGTTCACCGCGTGCACAACATCCATCGGACTCAACTGCCGGGATGCCAGCTTGTAGGGATCGACGTAGACCATGATCTGGCGGTACTTGCCGCCAAACGGCGGGGGAATCTCCGCTCCCTGGACCACCGCGATCTGATTGCGGATCGTAAATTGGCCGATGTCGTGAATCTGAGTCTGGGACAGTCCTTCACCCTTGAGGGTTACCAGGCAAACCGGCAGGCTGGAGGCATCGAACTTCAGCACGACCGGCGGCAGCGTGCCCGGAGGCAGGCGCTTCAAATCGGCCAAGGCTAGGTTCGAAAGCTGAGTTACATCCGCATCCGCGTTCGTGCCGGGCTGGAAATAGACTTTGATGATGCTCACGCCCAGCAGCGAGCGCGATTCCATGTGATCAATCCCGCTGGCCAGCGTGAAGAATCGCTCCAGCGGATCGGTGATGTCGGTCTCGATGTCCTCCGGAGGCATTCCGGAATAAAACGTCGCCACCACTACTTCAGGAAGGTTGATGGCAGGGAACAAATCGACCGGCATGCGTGCCAGGCTGGTGACACCGATCACCGCCAGCGCCAGACAAATCACGACGATGAAATACGGATTACGGATCGAAAAACGTGACATTTGCGCTCACTTACTTTCAGTTACTCTTCGTGATACTGCATAATTTGTACGGCCTGAGGACGAACCTTCTCTCCCGGTTTCAACCCGCCGCGATCGCTTACGACGACCTGCTCTCCTTCACTCAAACCCGCAACCACTTCGGCATCGCTGGCGGTCTGAATACCGAGACTTACCTGGCGATCCTCGATCTCGCCGTTTGCGTTCACCACCAAGACGGTGGTCTTTTCGCCCTGGTGATTCACCGCTTGCAAGGGCACGGTGGGGATATCTTCCTTGTGTTCCAGTGTCAGGTCGGCATCGGCATACAGGCCAGGCATCAGCACCCGATCTGGATTCGAGACATCAACCTCGGTATGCATGGTTCGCGTCGCTTCCTTCACATCCACGGAGAAGCGCGCTACCTTGCCGGGGAACGTCCGGTTGAGCGACGGAACGCGGACATCCACGTGATCGCCGATGTGGATGAATCGAACGTAGGATTCCGGAACCGGAATCACCAGGCGGAACAGATCGTCCTGCGACAGCTTGGCGATCGGGATCGCCTGCGTGCTAGAACTGGTTCCAGCTTGTACCAGCGTACCCAGGTTCGCGTAACGTTCGGTGACGACACCCGGAAACGGAGCTGTGATCCTCGAATAGTCGAACAGGCTCTGATCGTGAACCAGTTTTGCCTTACTCACGGACAGCTGACTCTGGGCCGCTTCTAGAGCCGCTTGGCCAGCATCTACCTGAGACGCCGCCGCCAGATCCTTCCCCTGCGCGTCATCTACTTCCTGCTGGGCGACAATTCCGGGTTGACTCTCAGAGACCTCATTTAGGCGCGTGTATTGCAGGTGAAGTGCCTTATACTGCGCCTGATACCGGTACAACTCGTGTTGTGCCCGGCTGACTTGATTCACTGCATTCTTGATTCCCGCCTGATCCTCCTGAAGCTGCGCCTCCAGCTCTGGAATCTCCAGAATCGCCATTACCTGGCCTGCCTTTACGCGGGTTCCGTAGTCGACGAGTAGCTTCTTGACGTAACCCGATTCCTTCGCGTACACATCAATTTCCTGGAAAGGCACTAACTCGGAGGACAGGCTGATTTCTCGACCTAGCGACTTGCGCACCACTTTTGCAACGCCCACCGTAATTGTCGGCCCATTTGCCTGCACGCCGCCATGGCCACCGCCTGAACAAGCGACGAGTGCGACCGCCACCAGAGCCACAAGGCTGGCAAGCACGATCAGCTTTGAAAAGCCGATGCCTCGTGTTGATACTTCGCCGGATCGATTGCTGCTCTCATTCATCGAGTCTCTTTACCAGCTTTCTCTGGCAATTCGCAGCCAGCAATGTTCCAGGAGTGCAAAATCTTGCGGCCGTCCCTAACGGGTCGCCTTCATGATTTCGCGCAGCTTGGCGACGGAGAACGCGCTCGATCGGCAAAAGTCGATCACCATTCGTTCTACGTGCTGCAACCGAGCCGCAACGTCGGGAACCTTAGTTGCAAATTCCATTGGAACCGTCAGCACTCCGTGGCGGTCGCCGTGCAGCAGATCTCCAGGGTGGACTTCCATGCCGCCGACCTTGATGACGGCTCCCAAATCGAAGATATGGGCATAGGCATGAGAGACCGCAACACTTCCGGCAAACAACTGGATACCCATTGTGCGCACGGCGGGTAACTCACGCACGGCGCCGTTGGTTAAGTACCCGACACATCCCAGAGCCTTAATGATTGCGGCGTGCATATCACCCACAAACGCTCCCCGGCCCGGCGGCTCGTCCAGGTCCTCCAAGACCAGGATGCGAGGCGCGGGAATTTGGAGGATGCTGTTCCAGAAGTCGGCACGATCATAAAAGCTGCCGCCCCCGATGGGCGGTTCCCCGCTTCGAAGACGAGCCGTGGCTGCATATCCCACCGTGGGTGGAGCATCCTGGAACATGCACTGAATACTGCCATCCGCAAATCCTGTGTTACGCAGCCTGACATTAGACGAGTCGATCGCATTTGCGACCATGCAAGTGTCAAACTGGCGAAGAGCATCGAGATCTTGTTCTGTCAGCAAAGACTCAATGGCCATGCACCTTTCCTTTCGCGAACGGAGCTAATCTCACAAGAACAAATCTGTCTACCAATGCCCGGAACTTTGATGTACAGGATTTCCGCACTGGGTTCGAACTCAATCACGCTGGGCTTGACCTTCGCGATCAAGCGGAGCCGCCTCAGCCAATTTCAATGACTGGGTTTGAGTTCAAAAACAGTGATTGGCTA
>Ga0326727_10016730_pt1 | contig 15395 bp, 14 predicted proteins | sample MB2enrmetagenome_FD_207643 | JGI IMG/M metagenome (GOLD analysis project Ga0326727, IMG submission 207643) | Lab enriched peat soil microbial communities from McLean, Ithaca, NY, United States - MB29MY | ecosystem: Environmental > Terrestrial > Soil > Wetlands > Peat | place: USA: New York... | reverse complement strand
CCAGATTAAGGCGGAACCCGCGGAATCCGTGGGCCTCACAGTCATCGGAAGACGGAAGTTGGGTCTATCCGGCATTCATGGCACTGCCGCTGGCGAAGATTGCCGCCTGCTATCGGTATTTGAATCCCAGCTGGATTTTCTGCATCGTCTTCCTGAGCGTCCTGTTCCTTGATCGGATTCCCGCGCTTCCTCGACGGACGGTGCGGAACCTTCTGGCGTCCGCGGTGGCGCTGGGACTGGTTCTGGTCGCCTGCGCCGCCGCCGGCACATGGCCACTGCTGACGGAATTCTGGACGGGATCGCTGCGCAATCGGCATTACGTGGCCGGTTCGGCCATAGTTGTCGCCATCCTGTCTTTGGTTGTCCTCGGCGCGGCGTCCGGCGGCAGCACGAAAATCATCGCCCGGACAGTCTGTTGCCTCCTGGTGGCGGAAGCCGGGGTGTCGTTCCTGGTCCCGCTGCTCAGCAGCGTTCGCGGCGGAAAACTTGATTGGGACGCCATCGATTTTCTGCGATCCAACGTCGGATACCAAAGAGTCGTCGCCATATCCGGGAATGGATTGGGGCCCAATTTCGGGTCCTACTTTGGAATCGCAACACTGAACTACAACGACCTTCCCGTTCCAAGAAAGACCGTCAGCTATATCAAGGACAACCTGGATCCCTTTGCGGATCCCATCGTCTTCTTGCCGTGGTACCCACCGTCCCCTCCGGAGAAGCAGGAGGTCAGGCAAAAACTCTTCCTGGAAAGACTGCCGCGTTATGCCGCGGCGGGGGTCCGATACGTCCTGGCACCCAAGGATTTCAAAGCCGACATGCCTCTGGCGCATCGAAGCGAGTCGTTGAATATCTATGAGCTGCCCGGCACACGGGCCTATGTCTCCGCCGGGTCCTGCACTGTCATCCCGTTGTCCCGCGACCGCATCGAAACATCTTGCGCCAATCCGACCAAGCTGACCCGCCTGGAGGTCCGGATGCGCGGCTGGTCGGCCACCATCAACGGGCAGTCCGTCCCGATCGGTCTGGCCGACGACACCTTTCAGACACTGGATCTTCCATCCGGCATCGCCGAGGTCCAATTCGAATATCGGCCAACGGGGATCCTGGCGGCATTGCTGATTGCCTGCGCCACCGCCTCAGGCGTCCTGGCCATCCTGGCCCGGACCTGTCTGGGCCGCATTCGCCATACCCGCCTGCCCACTGGGCAGTCGTTCGAACGCGTGGAATGTGCGGCGCCGTCCCCCCTGCCATTGCAGGCGGGTCCCCGCCGGGACGGGACGGCCGCCGAATGCGACCGTATCGAGGCCGGCCCGCCGTAAAGGATGCCACCGGCCGGCGTGACCGGCAGGATCGGCCCCGGGGGCGGACGGCGACAGAGTCTCTTGTTGGAAAGAGACGGATCGCGGCAGGGCAGTCGGTCGACAGTTCATGCCGCGATCCCGATTGAAAGCATGCAAACCATAGGCGCTATTAATTATCCAAGCATTCCCAGTGTTTCCGACATATCTCAGCGGATATACATCGGGTGCAACAAGTTTTTCGTCGTATAGACCTCATCCCATTTTTCCTGGGTCAGTAGTTTGCGTTCCTGGACCACGATCTGGTAGATCGACTTGTTCTGCAGATAGCCCTCGCGGGCGATGCTGGCGCATTCCTTGTACCCCAGGATCGGGCTCAACAGCGTGACGATGCCCAGGCTGTTGAAGACCATCTCGCGGGTGCGCTCGGCGTTGGCGGTAATGCCGACGACGCATTTGTCCCGCAAGGCCCGGACGGCGTTTTCCATCATCTTGATCGAGGTAAACAGGGCAAATCCCAGCACCGGCTCCATCACGTTCAATTGTAGCTGGCCGGCGGACGCCGCCAGCGTCACCGTCAGGTCGGCGCCGATCACATAGAATGTCGTCTGGTTGACCACCTCCGGAATGACCGGATTGACCTTGCCCGGCATGATCGACGACCCCGGCTGCAACTGCGGCAGGTTGATTTCGTTCAAGCCCGTACGAGGTCCGGACGCCAGGAGACGCAGATCGTTGCAGATCTTCGACAGTTTCACCGCGGTCCGCTTCAGCATGCCGGACAACTGGACATAGGCGCCCGTGTCCGAGGTGGCCTCGACCAGATCCTCGGCCAGGGTCAACTCGATACCCGTGATAGTCGACAAATGCTTCACCACCAGGGCGGGATAGCCGCCGGGCGCGTTGACCGAGGTGCCGATCGCCGTCGCGCCCATGTTCACTTCCGACAGCAGGCGCTTGGCATCCTCGATGCGAGCCAGTTCCTCGCCCAGGTTGGTGGCAAAGCCGTGGAACTCGTCGCCCATGGACATCGGCACCGCATCCTGCAGATGGGTCCGCCCCATCTTCAGCACATCGGCGAATTCGTGCCCCTTCTCGGCGAAGGCGTCCTTCAGGGCCGCCAGCGCCTTGCTGTAGCTGGACAGGCGATTGATCAAGGCAACACGGAACGCCGTCGGGTAGGCGTCGTTGGTCGACTGGGAACAGTTGACGTGATCGTTGGGGCTGACGAACTGGTACTCGCCCTTTTTGTGCCCCAGGGTCTCGAGCGCGATGTTGGCCAGCACTTCGTTGGCATTCATGTTGGTCGAGGTGCCGGCGCCGCCCTGGATCAGGTCGGACGGAAACTGTTCGAGAAACTCGCCGGCGATGATGCGGTCGCAGGCGGCCATGATCGCCTCGGCAATCTTGGGGTCCAGGACGCCCAGGTCGCGGTTGGCCATCGCCGCCGCCTTCTTCACATAGCCGAAGGCCTGGATGAAATAGGGTTCGAAGGAAATGGGCAGGCCGGTGATCTGAAAGTTCTCGATACCGCGCAATGTCTGCACACCATAGTAGACATCGTTCGGGATTTCGCGTTCTCCAAGAAAGTCACGCTCGATCCGTTTCGGCATTTTTCCATCCTTTGAACAGAGATGCGATCCCACCAGGGCCTTGTTCGACGCCAAGCCTCCGGCCGGGGAACGGTGTTGGGGTCGGCGCGAAGTCTGCCGCCACCCTGTGAACAGGGTACGGTGGGCCTTCAATGACCGAAAGAAAAAGATGGCAAGTTGTGACTAGACCCGCATGATCCGATAGACCGCCGCTGGCGGCAGGTTCCGGTAGACCCGGCCGACGCAAGCCGCGGACAGCCCCAGCCGCTTCAGAATGGCGGCCGGCACCGGGCAGCGCGGCCCGTAGGTGAACTGGTAGAAGGCGCCCCCGGCCTCCAGGATCTCGAAGGCGCCCGACAACAGGCTGAACACCTGGCGCCGGGACATGGCCAGCAGGGGCAGCCCGCTGACGACGGCGGCAAACCGTTCACCGTCCAGGGGATCCAACCGGGTCGCGTCCATTTCCAGCACACGGACACCGGGAAAACGCCGGCGCAACAACTGGGCGAACTCTCCACCACGCTCCACCAGCGTCAGATCGCGCGCGGCCAGCCCGCGGGCCAACAGGGCACTGGTGAAGACGCCGGTTCCCGGTCCCAGTTCCAGGACCGGCCCATGATCGCCGCGGATCTCGCGGGTGATCAGGCGGGCCAGCGCCTCCCCCGACGGGGCAATGGCGCCGACACGCCCGGGATCGCCGGCCCAGGCTTTGAGGAATGACCACAGGTCTCCGGTCCGACGTCCCCAGGTCTTGCGGCCACGCCAGGACGTTTCCGGGCCGGCACGCCGGCGCTGAGTGCCGAAGTCACCCTTGCCATCGCGGCAGGAAGCGGCAAAGGCGACGCCAAATCCGGGCCTGAGGGCGTCACGCGACCCCATCAGGAACGACCGGACGGCCGGAACAAGCCTGGCCAACAGCGGAAAAAGTGAATTGATCATGGAACGATGGTAGGCGCCGATGCCCGCGACAATACGATCCGGTTGCGCCGGGGGATCCCGGCTGACGCAGAACCATAGCGCAACGGCCGAATTTCGTCACTGCAGCAAATTGGCATGCCCCCTCTGTGCCGCCGCGTGGCAGGCCGCATCGGCCGGGATCGAAAAAGCCGTTGCCCCACCTCGGCCCATCGGGCAGGGTGGGCATCGGACCGCGCCCGCCTGCCTGGCGAGGACGGTGTTCGGCCAACCCATCCCACCCTCCCAGGACCTTGCGCGGCAGAGATGACAAAGCTCGACAACAGTTTCGGCTTCCATGACGTGTCCCCCGAGGAGCGGCGCAACCGCATCCGTGACGTTTTTACGGCCGTCGCCGACCGCTACGACCTGATGAACGACATAATGTCGTTCGGCATCCACCGCCTGTGGAAACGCCTGCTGATCCGTGCCGCCGGCGCCAGCGCCGGGCAGGTGGTGGTCGATCTGGCCGGCGGCACCGGCGAAGTCGCGGCCCGGATGGCGGCCCCCGACCGCCTGGTAGTGGTCTGCGACCCCAGCCTGGCGATGATGGCGGCCGGACACCGGCGGTCCGACACCGGAGGGGTCGCCTGGCTGGCTGGGGAAGGCGAAGGCATTCCCTTCGCCGATGGCAGTGTCGACACCCTGACCATCTCGTTTGGAATTCGCAACGTCACGCACCTGGATGGGGCGCTTGCCGAGATCCATCGGGTACTGAAGCCGGGCGGGCGCTTGCTGTGCCTGGAGTTTTCGCGCCCCCACTGGCTGATCCGCCCGTTCTACGATGCCTTTTCCTTCCTGGTGATTCCCCGCCTGGGCGCCTGGGTCGCCCGTGCGCCGCAGGCCTACACCTATCTGGTCGAATCGGTCCGTCGCTTCCCCGACCAGGATTCCTTCGCCGACCTGATCCGGCAGGCTGGCTTTGGCGAAGTCCGCTACCGCAACCTGGGCTTCGGCATCGCCTGCCTGCACATCGGAACCAAGGCATCGTGACCACCCCCGAAGCCTGGTTGCGTCGCCAGGCGCAGGAGACTCCCGACAGCCCGGCCATCCGGGGCGACGGCATCTGCTTGAGCTTTGCGGCCCTGGACCGGACCGTCGACCGCTTGGCATCGGCGCTGATGGCCGCCGGGGCGCATCCCGGACGGGCCTTTGGCTGTGCCAGCGAAGATACCGCCCTGCTGGCCTTTCTGGCCCTGGCGGCGCCGCGCGCCGGCTGTCCGTTCCTGCCGGTCAATCCGCGCCTGCCGGCAACCCAGATCGGCGCGCTGTTCGCCAAAGCCGGGGTCGCCGCGGCCGCCTGCGACACCCCCGATCAGGTCCCCGGACCGGTCAAGGTCCTCGCGGCCGCGCTTCTGTCGGCGGGGTCCGACACCGGCCAGCCGGCATGCCCCCTGGCGGCCGACCAGGTCCATCTGATCATCGGCACCAGCGGCAGCACCGGCGAGCCCAAGGGGGCCATGCTGACCGGCGCCAATCTGCGAGCGGCGGTCCAGGCGTCGCGCCAGCGCCTGCCGATCCAGCCGGGCGATGTCTGGCTGGGATGTCTTCCCCTGTTCCACATCGGCGGCCTATCCGTTCTGTTCCGCTGCCTGGAAGTGGGAACGACCATGCTGCTGCATTCCCGCTTCGATGCCGCCGCTGTCGCCGGCGATCTGGCAAGCGGCCGGGCCACCCATGTGTCGCTGGTGCCGGCCATGCTGGCGCAACTGTTGGAACTGGGCTGCCGGCCATCGTCCCGCCTGCGCTGCGCCCTGATCGGCGGACAGGGGCTGCCGGCCGCCCTGGCCGACCGCGCCCTGGCCGCCGGCTGGCCGATCTGCCCCAGCTATGGCATGAGCGAAGCCGGATCGCAGGTGGCAACCTGCGTCGACGCCACCCTTTGGCACCCGGGCCTGGCCGGCGAACCGTTGCCGGGCCTGACCATCGACACCACGGCGACGGGGCGCATCCGCGTGCGCGGTCCCCAGGTGATGGCGGGTTATGTCAATCCGACCCTGTCACCGGGGGTCGGACTGGACCCCGACGGCGGTTTTGAAACCAACGACCTGGGCGGCCTGGACGAGACGGGACGACTGCGGGTGATCGGACGGGCCGACGACCTGCTGATCAGCGGCGGCGAAAACGTCGCCCCGCTGGCGGTGGAGGATCTGGCCGGACGCTGCCCGGGTGTCGCCGCCATCGGCGTCAGCGGACGGGCCGACCCGGCCTGGGGCGACCTGCTGGTCGCCATCGTCGTTGGAGACGTCGCGGAACAGGACTTCCTGGCCTGGTGCCGGGCCAACCTGCCCTCGCATCTGCGGCCACGGGCGATGGTGACCGTCGACGCCCTGCCACTGACCGGCAGCGGCAAGCTGGACCGCGCCGCCCTGCGCCGTCTGGCGGCCTGTTAGAATTCGATATCCAACTCGTCCACGTCCTCGGGCTCGCACTTGGCGGCCTGGGTCCATTCCACCATCGGCGCCCAGGTGCGGATGGTGCGGCAATAGGACTGCGCAACCGGGTCCAGGGGGACCCCGTAGCTGTGAAAGCGGGTGCAAACGGGAGCGAACATGGCGTCGGCCATGCTCAGGCGCCCAAACAGGTAGGGGCCGCCGTAGGTGTCCAGGCATTCGCGCCAGATGGCGGTAACCCGTTCGATGTCGGGGACGGCGCCGGCAAAGATCTTGAAGCCGGGGTGGTAGGCTTTCAAGTTCATCGGCAGGGCCGAGCGAAGATTGTGGAAGCCGGACTGCATTTCCCCCGACACCGATCGGCAGTGGGCGCGGGCGATCCGGTCCGCCGGCAGCAGGCCGGCGTCGGGGTTCCAGTCGTTCAAATATTCGGCGATCGCCAGCGTATCCCACACCCGGGCCCCGTCGTGCTCCAGACAGGGAACCAGGAAGGAGGGAGACAACAGCAGCAGTTCCGCCCTGACCGCAGCATCTCCCAAGGGGGCCAGACGCTCCTCGAAGGGCAATCCGGCGATGCGGCACAGCAGCCAGCCACGCAGCGACCACGAGGAGTAGTTCTTGCTCGAGATGGTTAGAACGGCCATTGCCATGCCAACTCCTTCCCCCGCCCGGCGTCACGGTCGACCCCGAAGGCGTGTCGTCAATTACCGCGCGAACGGTACTCTTGTTTCCCCATTCAATGAATAAGACGTCCATCCGGTCACCATCGTCAACCAAAAGACGTCCTGTCTGGCCTTGAGCCAGGCATCCGCGTCCCGCTCCAAGCCGCCTGCATCGGCTCCTGCCACAGGGATCCTCCCTATCCCGATGCCGACCGACACGCCCTTGTTGCCCATTGGAATTAATTTCTCGCGTCGCAGCAAGGGGCAGCGCAGACTGAAGAGACGTGACTTGGTTGGCAGGAGAGGCAAGGGATGCTCTATCAGGCCTATCAGATGCAGTCCAATCTGGCGACGCCGATCCGCGCGCTGGCCAATGCATTGGGGCTGGGAAGCGCGCCGCTGCGGCAGACGTTGGCCAGCCCCTTCTGGACCCAGCTGCTGGCCGCCTGGGACCTGATCGGCCGCGCCGGCCTCAGCCATGACCAGCCCGCCTATGGCATCCCCAGCGTAACGGTCGCCGACCGCGGCGTCACCATCACCGAAGAGACCATTGCCCGCACGCCCTTTTGCACGCTGCGCCATTTTCGCAAAGAGAGTGGCCCGGCTCAACCGCGGGTCCTGGTGGTGGCACCGTTGTCGGGACATTTCGCGACGCTGCTGCGCGGGACCATTCGGACCATGCTGGCCGACCACGACGTCTTCGTCACCGATTGGACCAACGCGCGCGACGTTCCGCCGGCCGCGGGAACGTTCGGCTTTGACGACTTTGTCGCCCACATCATCCACTTCCTGGGCATCCTGGGCTCTGGCACCCACGTCCTGGCGGTCTGCCAACCCTGCGTCCCGGTCCTGGCCGCGGTCGCGGTGATGGCCGCCGAGCACGATCCGGCCCAACCACCCAGCATGACCCTGATGGCCGGTCCGGTCGATGTACGGATCAACCCGACCCGGGTCAATGACCTGGCCAACGGACGGCCCATCGACTGGTTCGAACGTCGGTTGATCGCCACCGTGCCCCATCCCCACCGCGGCGCCGGCCGTCGGGTCTATCCCGGCTTTCTGCAACTGCTGGCCTTCCTGTCGATGAATATCGAACGCCATTTGAAGGCCCATCGGGATCTTTACGACCACCTGGTCAAAGGCGAGGCTGATCAGGCGGCCGACATCAAGACGTTCTATGACGAGTATTTCGCGGTTCTCGACCTGTCTGCCGATTTCTACCTGGAGACCGTTCGCCTGGTCTTTCAGGAAGCGCGACTGGCCACTGGCCGATTGACGTTTCGCGGATCCCCGGTCCGCCCGGACCGGATCCATCGCACCGCCCTGCTGACCATCGAAGGGGAACGGGACGACATCTGCGCCCTGGGCCAGACCGCCGCGGCGCACGACCTGTGCAGCGGCTTGCGTCCCTATCTGAAACGCCATCACCTGCAACCAGGCGTCGGCCATTACGGCGTCTTCAACGGCCAGCGCTGGGAAAGCCAGATCTACCCGATCGTGCGCAACATGATCCTGGCCACGGACTAAGACCATTTTTCGGTGATCGCAACCGGTCACCGCACCCGTTCGACGATGTCGCGCAGATATTCGACATGCTCGCGAAAGGCCCGCCGCCCTTCGCTGGTGGCCGACACCCGGGTCCGTGGCCGCTTGCCGACGAAGTCCTTCTCGATCGACACATAACCGGCCTGCTCCAGGATGCCCAGATGGCTGCCGAGATTGCCATCCGTCGCCTCGGTGATCTTTTTCAGGCGACTGAAATCCCAAGCCTCGTCGGCACTGTCGAGACAGACGGCGGTCATGATTTTCAGCCGGAGCGTCTGATGGATGATTTCGTTCGACTGAGCCATCAGAACCTCCGCATCCAGACCCCGCCCAGCAACAGGCTTCCTCCTCCAACCAGGGCAATGACGAGCGACAGGACCTGCGGCGCCAGGAAGAACGCCAGCAGACCGGCAGCGGCCACCACCGCGGCCACCGCCAGGAAGCGAGGCAAAGCGAACACACCGAGCAGGCCGTAGATGGCCCCTAGTACCAGGGCGGGATAAACCCGCCAGGCCGCCGGATTGGCCGGGTGCATGACCGCCAGCGTGGCCCAGACGAACAGGAAGACCACGGCGAAAGCCCCCGCCATCCGCAGCGAGGCCTTTCGGGACTGTCCAGACAAATCATTCGTGCCGGCTCCCCGCGACAACCAGATGCTGCCGGCGACGCCGGCAACGTCCAGGACGGCCCAGATCCACAATTCGCCGATGTCAGGCAGAACGGTCGGCAGCCCATAGCCCAGCACCCAAACCAGACCCCACACTTGCAGGTGGGGACCGGCCCGCCGATAGCCGAGGAAGCGGGAGGCGCGACGCCTGGCCCGCGCCACGTCGGCAAGGGCAAGAGTCGCTTCGGAATGGGACATGGCCATGGCAACATCTCCGCATCTCAGTGTTCTCTGAAATTCAGAGTACTCTGATGTGGAGACTTCAACAATGGACATTTGCGTGACGGTCGCGTCGGCGGCGATGGGCTGGGCCGGCCGACGGTACGGCCCGACCCGTCCCGGCACCGCTCACAACTGCGAGGCGCTGCACAGCTTCCAGACATCGCCCTGCAGGCCGAACAGCATCGCGTACTTCTCCTTGCCGGTGTTGTCCACCACGACGCGGAAGCGCTCGCCCAGGCAGGACGCGCCGGCGGCCGGTACCGGCGTCTTGACGTGTTTGCTGTTAAGGCAGGCATTGACCGCCGCCGGCAGGGCCCCCTTCAAGGGTTCGGGCCGCTTGCCGTTGACTTCCATAGAGTAATTGGTTGCCTGCCCGCCTTTGACCTCGGCCAGAAGGACGATGCGGATGAAGCGGGAGCGGTAGAGACCGGCGTTCTGCGGACCGTCCGGCAACCCCATGGCCACCGGATGAAAGCTCAAGGCGGCACAGGCCGGCGACTTATCGGCAGCCGAGGCGGACGTTGCCGCCAGCATGGCGACGGTGGCGATGGCAAAAGTACGAAGACCGGACATGGCGGACCCCTTTTCGCGTGGAACGGCCTGACCGTTCGGCCGCACTGCGGTATTAGCATATTCCAATCTTCAATCCGCCGTCCCATTCGGGCCATATGGCCAATTGCCGGGAACCGGCGGCGGCACGCCCCCTTCCCGCCCGCCGGCCGTTCCGGTAGGCTGCTGACCCCTTTCCGCTGCCGCGGCCGTTCCTCATGACCCAGTGTCTCGTCGCCCTGATCGTCGCCCTGTCCTATTTCGTCCAGTCCGCCTTCGGATTCGGAGCCGGGGTCCTGGCCATTCCGTTTCTGACCCTGCTGATCGATGCCAAGGACGCCATCGCCATCATCATGATCTTTTCCTTCCTGTGTGGCCTGCTGGTCATCAAGCTGTGGAGGGACGTGGACTGGCGCGCCATGGGCCGGATGATGCCCGGCCTGGTCCTGGGGCTGGCGGTCGGCCTGGCCCTGTTTTCCGCCATCGACCGCCGCTTTCTGGGGATCACCCTGGCCCTTTATGTCCTGGCCTATGTCGTCATCGACCATTTCAAGCCGAAATCCCTCGAAGTGTTGGGATCAAGGACCCCGATCGGCGTGCAGGCCCTGCTGTGCGGCTTCTTCGGAGGGGTGATCCAGGGCGTGATGGGCACCGGCGGCCCCATGCTGGTGACCTATCTCAAGTCCCACACCCGGTCGGTGGAGCAGTTCCGCGCCAGCGTGGTGGCCGTCTTCTTTATCGCCAACGCCCTGCGGGTGGCGGCCATGGGTTCGGGCGACATGATTCCGCCCCATGTGCTGCAGGACTGCCTGATCGCCCTGCCCGGCTTCGGGCTGGCGGTGTTCCTGGGCTATCGCCTGCCGGGACAGGTCGAACAGAAGACCTTCCACGCCATCATCAATCTGCTGCTGCTGGCCTCGGCGGTGTCGGTGCTGGTCAAGGAAGTGCTGTAGGCCCAGCGAGAAAAGCTGCGCCCGCGGGTCAACGGAAGTTTCGCTGGGGACATCGATGGACATCGGGGTGAAATACCAACCTGCGATGAGTTTGACTCATCGCAGGTTGGTCTGGGTTGGTACTCTCTAAAGGATCAGGAAGCCGCCGCACACCGGCAGTTCCACTCCCGTGATGAAACCGGCTTCGCCGGACGCGAAAAAACAGACGGCGTTGGCAATGTCTTCGGGCTGTCCCATGCGGGCCAATGGCATCGATTTAATCCAACCGTCCTTGATGTCCCGGGGAACGCTTTTCAGCATGTCGGTCTCGATCGCACCCGGCTCAATGGCATTGACGGTGATGTTGAAGCGCCCAAGTTCCTTCGCCAAAGTCTTGGTCAGCCCCAGCAACCCGGCCTTCGCCGCAGAATAGTTGGCCTGGCCGACATTGCCGTAGGCGGAGGTCGAAGAGATGTTGACGATGCGTCCGCTCTTCTTCTCCCGCATGACGGGAACCACGGCGCCGCTCATCAAAAAAACGCCCGTCAGATTGACATCGATCACCTTTTGCCACTGCTCCAGCGACATTTTGTGGAACATGGCATCGCTGGTTATGCCGGCGTTGTTTACCAGAATGTCTACCGTCCCATAATGCGCGATGGCCCGGCGTACCGCCTGGGCAACCGAATCCTTGTTGCCGACGTCACAGGACAGCGCCAGGGTCCTGTTCCCGGTGGGATCGATGGAAAGCGCGCACGCGCTCGCCGTCGCTTCATCGACATCAAGCAGGGCCACCCGACACCCTTCGGCGAACAATTTCCGCGCCGTCGCCGCGCCGATGCCCCGCCCCGCGCCGGTGACGATCGCCACTTCATCGCAAAATCTCATGACCTGCCTCTCCAAAATTGCCACTGGGGACCCGCCATGGTCATCGGGCAGCACGAAGGATGTCGTCGAACCGGCTGAGACAACCGAAATCATTCAACCGTCCGCGGCACTCCGCCTCCTTGACCAGTTCGACCACCTTGTCATTGAAGGGCGTGGGGACGCCGAATTCGCGCCCCTTATCGCAGACGATGCCATTGATATAGCCGATCTCGGTCTTCTTACCCTTCTCCAGATCCTGAAGCATGCTGGCCTTCAGCTTGACATGCGGGTCCCACACCCGGTGGTACAAGGCCATCTTTCCGGCAACATCGTCCCTGGTCGTCAACTCCAGGCTTTCAAAGTCCTCGCCGAACGCTTCGACCATGCGATAGCCTTGGGCGTGGCAGACTTTGATGACCTCGTCGGCGATGTGGGCAAGGCATTCCATTGCCTTGGAACTGGCGAGCACATCGCCAAAGGTGCAGTTCAAAGCCGCCGACATGCCACTGAAGCAGGAATTCTGGAGAACCTTGTTCCACCGGATTCCCATGAGGTTGTCCATGACTTTCGTTTCGCCGACCGCTTGCAGGATGTCCCGGACCCGGTCCAGGCGGGGGCGCATCACGCCATCCAACTCACCGATCTCGAACGCCAGGGACCGCATGCTCTGGTAAGGCGAAGTCAACATTGAAGTCCCGGGTTTGACCCAGGTGGCGCCGAACATGACCGCTCCCCCGATGGTTCTTTCCCTGCCGACAAAGGACGCCACGGCGTCCTCGGGGACGCCGTTTTGCAGCGTACAGACAACGCTCTCGCGGTGGAGATGGGGCAAAAGTTCGGTCAATGCCGCGGCATTGGCCGTCTGCTTCGTCAACAAGAGGACCAGATCGTAGCTGCCTTCCATCTGCTCGGGAGCAAGCGCCGTCACCGGGACATTAAGGTCGAGGAAGCCGGTGACGGTGGCACCGTAGGCGTTCAGGGCATCGACATTGTCCCGATAGGAATCGATCAGGTCGACCTGTCGCCCACTTTTTGCGATCAGGGCGCCGATGATGATCCCGAGCGATCCCGCTCCCAAAATGGCCGTTCTCATCTCATTTCCTCCGCATTTTATCGTTCGGCCCGTTCTGTCGGTCATGCCAAGCCCAGCATCTGCCTGGCTTCCGCCGGGGCCGCCGGCTCCAGATCCAGTTCGGCCATGATGCGGACCATCTTCGCGACCATCTCGGCATTGGATTTCGCCAATCGTCCCTTGCTCAGGTAGAGATTGTCCTCCATGCCGACGCGCACGTGGCCGCCCAGGATCAGTGCCAGCGTCGCATCGGGAAACTCGGCCTTTCCGGCTCCGATGACCGACCAGTTGTAGCTGTCTTTGCCAAACAGCCGATCGGCGGTCTGATGCATGGTGATGATGTCGTACGGGCTCGAGCCGATACCGCCGAGGATGCCGGTGACGAATTGCACGGTAATCGGCGCCTTGACGATTCCGGCCTGAAGCAGATAGGCGATGTTATAAAGATGCCCGACATCATAAGCTTCAAGCTCGGGCTTGGTTCCGTTCTCGTCCATGATCTTGCACATCCTTTCCATGGACTCGAAGGTATTCTGGAAGACGAAATCCCGGCTGGCCTTCAGGAACTTTTCTTCCCAGGGGAACTGGAACTCCTTCAATTTGTTCGCCAGCGGGAACATGCCCCAGTTCATCGACCCGGTATTCATCGACGCCAGCTCGGGCTTGAACTCAGGTACCACCGACATCCGTTCCTCGGCGGACATTCCGGCACCGCCGCCCGTGGTCAGACAGATAACGACGTCTCGGTTCTTGGCCCTGATCTGCTCGATGATCCGGCGATAGAGGCTGAGATCGGACGACGGTTGGCCCGTCTCGGGGTTGCGGGCGTGGATGTGCACGATGGCCGCACCGGCATCGGCGGCCCCCAGGGCATCTTCTGCGATCTGCTCCGGGGTAATGGGAAGATTGGGCGTCATGCTCGGAAGATGAATCGCGCCAGTAATCGCGCAACTGACCACCCTTTTACTGGATGCAGCGGCCATTTTTTGTTTCCTTTCCTAATTTTTCGCCATGCTCGGCCGATGATCGCCCACATTTACCAGAGCGTTTCTTCTGCCGCTTTCTTTCATCTGGCGGAATGGTTTCTTCGTTTTCGGGAAATTAAAGCCCGTTGGGAAAGATCAGGAATGCGACCGACGACACGATGCCGGCGTAAAGCCAGATCATGAAGGTGTAGGGCAGGATATCCTGGAACCGCACCTTGAACGCCCCCAGCACCGGCAGCGCCCAAAACGGCTGAAGATTGTTCGCCCACTGGGCGCCGGTGCTGTAGGCGTTGATCGTCTGCGCCACCGGCACACCCAGCTGCTGCCCGGCGGGAAGCAGATAGGGCGCCTCGATGACGAACTTCGAACCGCCGGACGGAACGAAAAAGTCCATGAGCCCCGTATACAAATAGACGATCCAGGAGAAGGTTCCGGGCGTCGAGATCGACACGAACCAATGGGTAATGATCGCCGCCAGGCCGGAATTGCTGATCACGCCGAACAGGCCGGCATACATCGGAAACTGAACCATGACGCCGAAGGTGGTGGTGACGCCCTTCTTTACCGAGGCGGTGAAACTGCGCGGCGATCCATGCAGAAGAAGCGACAGGCCAAGAAAGGTGAAATTGATCGAATTGAGATCCAGCTTGCCGATGCCCTTTGTGCCGATGTAGTTGCCGACCCACACCAGCATGCCGATCGCCAGCAGGGTTTGCAGGATTTTCGACCGGTCCCAGCGCTCCGCCGGTCGCAGGGACGTTACGTCCTCGTCGGGAAGAGTGGCGGTGAATTCCTTGAGGGTGTCGTCATCGATTTCGACCGCATGTTCCGCCTTGGGCATGATGACGATCGCCAGGACGGGAATGGTCACAAACATGAAGAGCTGAAGCGAAATCAGGAAAGGCGACAGCGCCGTTTGGGTAAGCGGGATGACCCCGATAATCTTCTCCAGGAAATTGCCGGGAGTCGCCACCACCAGCGGCGCCGATTGTGACGGGCCGTTGCACATGACGTTGACGACGCCATAAGTCAAGGCGGCGACGAAAGGATAGTGGATGCCCAGGCCACGCTTGCGAGCAGCAAGTTCCCGCCCCATGACCATGCAGAACATGAGCCCGACACCCCAGTGGATCCAGGCGACGGCACCACCGACCAAGCAAAACAGGACGATTGATCCCTTGGCCGTTTTCGGCTTGTCCAGCAACGCGACGATGGCACGCTTGACCAGCCTGGAATCGGCGATGACAAAGCCGGTGACCATTAAGATACAGAGTTGCATGGCGAACGTGAGAAGCAGCCAGAAACCCGATGCGTAATAGTTAATGAGATCGAAAAGGCCACTATTCGTCATGCTTAGGGCCATGACGAATACGATAACAGTCAATACAAGGACAAATACCATGGAGTCCGGAACCCAATTCAGACTCCATTCCGTAAATTTGTCGACTATGTCCGCCTGTTTGTAGGTTTTTTTTAGACTTACCTCAGAACTTGCGTTAGCCATGCTGTCCTCCCCAGAGCGCGTAGGCTTCACAAAGTAAGACTGGCGAGCGGCACCTAGTCGGCCGCTTCCGTTAAGTTGAAGGGTTGTATGACTGCAGTAGCGCCGGCCTCTGTGCCGGCAATACCGGCGGGGACGCCGGCGCTACTGACAAT
>Ga0326727_10016729_pt1 | contig 15395 bp, 14 predicted proteins | sample MB2enrmetagenome_FD_207643 | JGI IMG/M metagenome (GOLD analysis project Ga0326727, IMG submission 207643) | Lab enriched peat soil microbial communities from McLean, Ithaca, NY, United States - MB29MY | ecosystem: Environmental > Terrestrial > Soil > Wetlands > Peat | place: USA: New York... | reverse complement strand
TTGTTGGTCTCCATGCGGAGAACGTAATCGTAGCCGTAGCTTTGGCGAAATGCGCCGTTGTGGAAGAAGTCGTCGCCCATCCATGCGTCGATCATGGGCGCCTGCGGGGAGATGGCTTTGACCGCAGGATGAGGGTCAATTCCCGCCTCCATGGCGAGAAAGCCCGGATAACTTGTGCCGATAAATCCGGCGCGTCCGTTGTTGCCCGCCACATTCTTCAACAACCATTCAACAGTGTCGTACGCATCGGTGCTTTCGTCTGTGGCTTTCGGGTCGCTATGGTCCGCCATCGGCCTGCTCATAACGAACTCGCCCTGGCTCTCGTAACGGCCGCGAATGTCCTCGCCCACGTAAATGTAGCCGGCGCGAGCCAGCTCGGGGCGGCTTTCAAAGAAAAATGCGCGGCTGGTTCCGTCCACGCCGTAGGGCGTGCGCTGGATGAGAAATGGGAGCGGGACGCTGATGTCGGCGGGTTTCAAGATGACCGCGTGCAGCTTGACGCCGTCGCGCATGGGGATCATCACTTCCGTGCGCTGGTAGTCGTGGAACACGTGATGGACAGGCGGGCCGGTGCGGCGATACAGGTCGTTGGGAGTGTCAGAAAGGACTACAATCTTGCCGCGGCCGTCCTCACCGAGCGCGAAATGGAAAGTGAACTTTCCGCCGTGAGAGGAAAACTCAAGCGCGGATACGGGCTTCAAATCAGTGGGAACAGTGCGCTCGGACTCGCAGACAAGCTTGCCGCTCTGCACATAAAAACTGAGCGGCGTGTCAGGTTCGTTCGAGTTAGTGTATTCGCCGGCGAGCGCCTCTAGCTGGGCGGCTGTCGGCGCTGCCCCCTGAGCTTCTTGCGGAGCCAGCAAAGCATGAGCAGGCGCGACGGACAGCAGCGCAAGGCATAGAGCGGCGAGAACAACACGGCGGCGAATCAAAGCGTAAGCCTCCTAATTTGCGGGCTTGACGATGCCCTGAAACATTAGTCTTTCACTCGAAAAATAGTTTGGCGACAATTCATGGCAAGCTGCGGAATTCCAATCTACAGTCTAATTCGCGGGAAAGCGGTCTTTCAATCTCAAGAATCGCTGTTCTATCAGCGCCCAGGAGCAGCGAGCTGCCAGATAGGACAAGCTGATTCCAAGCAAGATTGCGAGTATTGAGGCCGCGAATCCGTCTAGAAATGGAACAAAATACAAAATAGTCTTTTGTGGCAGAAGGTACTGTAATGGTGTCTGGAAAATATACATCGAATAACTATACTTGCCGCATTGCGTCAGAATAGGACTTCGAAGAATTCTCGACCGCGCGAGCGCGGAGCCTGAGTTCCGAATGCCGAACAGAACGACAGAAAAGCAAGTGACTGCAACTGCAGTCAAACCAAAAGTGCTCATCGGTTTTGAATTGTATTGAGGCCCATAGGCCATGAGAACCGCCCCGACCATGCCGATGCATCCAAACATGAAAAGAAACTCTCCCCACTGCTTTGCAGTCTCTCTAAATAACTGGCGGGCTTCTGCTAGGGCCAGAATTGCCCCGAATAGCAACGGTTCGATCCGAAAAGGCGTCAATCTGTATATGAACTCGGTGTGGATGACTTGAATAGTTTGAAAAACTGGGAGGTAGCGCAGGCCCGACAAGACGACAATCAAACCGATACAAACCGCCATAAGGGAAGACTCGCCGCAAAGTAAGACGACCAATGGCCAAACAAGATAAAACTGCTCTTCAATAGCCAGAGACCAAATATGACCGATTGGCGTAAAGGCATAAACCCCGAAAGCCGACTGCCAGTTAGATATATGAAACCAATACCACAGTTGTTCGAGGCCGCCTGGAGATTCTGGAGCGAGCACATTGGTAAGATGCAATGACGATATATGTGTAAGCGGCATTAGACAGTCAAAGAATATAAACACTCCCAAGTAGTAAATAGGCAGGATTCTTAACGCCCTGCGGATATAAAAGGACTTAAAATAGTGTGCCGAATGTTTGGTGTTCAACAGGATGCGTGTAATAAGAAAACCAGACAGGACAAAAAAGAGATCGACGCCTATCCATCCCATCCCGACAAAGAACAGATAAAAGCGGTTGGCAACATTGAAATGTTTGGGTAAATAGGGTCCAAAATGGAAGATGATGACGAATAGAATGGCCACGCCACGAATTCCATCAAGCTCAGGGATCTTTCGCACCTGGGCGTGTTGTGCTGTCGAGCTTGTTCCTGGCATTTAAGCCTACGCTGTCAAGTTTAGATTGCTCTCGACATAATACCGGATCCAAGAAGGGACGCTCGACCCTGTAAGGCTAATGCGCATGGCCGCAGTGTTGTCCGCCGCCGGCCATCTCCTCCATGGGAACAACGCAGCCATCGAGCTGTTCGCAGCCCATGTGTTCGAACTGGATGGTGGCGTGGCTGATATGGAAGCGTTCCTTGAGCACATCGTTGAGCGTGGCCAGGATGCACGCGCTCTCCGACAGCGGAATGTCGGCGATGGTCACGTGGCAGGCCAGCGCGCTGGAGTTTGAGCCGAGGCTCCATACGTGCAGGTCGTGAACGTTGACCACCCCCTCGACCGCCTCCATGCCCGCGCGAATCTCGCTGAGCGAAACGCCGCGGGGCGTGCCTTCAAGCAGAATATTCAGCGTCTCGCGGACAATGTCCGAGCTGGTCCACAGGATGAGTGCAGCAATCAGCAGCGAGAGGACGGGGTCGATCCAATTTCTGCCGGTCAGCAGAATGCCTGCGCCGCCTGCGATAACCGCCGCGGTCGAGAGCGTGTCGCCTGCCATGTGCAGAAAGGCAGAGCGCAAATTCACGTCGCGCGCCACGCCCCAAAGCAATGCTGCAATCACACCGTTCATCACCACGCCCGCGACAGCCACAATCATCATCAGCCGGGGCTCGACCGCAACCGGCGAGTTGAGCCGGTGAATGGCTTCGATTGCGATCCAGATGGAAATGGCGATGAGCGTAGCCGCGTTGATGAATGCGGCCAGCACGCCGGCCCGCTGGTAGCCAAAGGTCTTCGAGGGGTCGGCGGGGCGCGACTGGTAGTACACCGCGACAAAACTGAGCAGCAGGGCCAGAAAGTCGCTGAGGTTGTGGCCTGATTCGGAGAGCAGCGCCAGAGAATGCGCGCGCAAGCCGGCCACGAAGGTGACTGCCACATAAGCCAGCGTGGCCACCAGCGAGAATCGCAGTACGGATTGAGTCCTGCCGGTGCCCGAACCGGAGGGCGCCGCATGAAGATGCATGGTTATAGTATACCGGGGATGGGTATATGGAGCCAACCATGCAATCCGGGGAGTTACTTACTCGTTGGCCTCGATGCGCCGCCCATGCGGCTCCTGCAAACCGCGCGTGTTCATTCTGAACAGCGCCGTGAAGGCGCGCAACTGCTCCCGGCTTACGCCTAACTCCTGCTCGAAGACAAACCAGCGCACACCCTCGGTGCAGGGCGGGGTGGTCAGCGAGCCCATATAGGTCCAATAGCCGCGATCAGGCGGCAGGAGGCCGGCGGGGTCCACCATATCCGCAACTTTTGCGCTTGCTCCGGCGGTTTTGGGCAGATGCGGCCACAGCGCGGCGAGCACGGCGTTGGAGTTGCCGGGGTCCTCCACCAGGCGCATGTCTACCATGGCCATCTTGCCATCGGCGCTGCGGTGCAGAAGTTGCACATCCATGTCGCTCAGTTTGCCCTTGACCGCCTCTTCACCGGGGTGATGAAAGCTGAACTCGACCAGTTCATAGCGCACGCCGCCAGCGACAATGTAGCTGCCGGGATCTACATGCGCCACAATGGTGTGGCCGTTGTTGGTGAGCTTGATCGCCCCGGCAATGTAGTGGAACTCGATGGGCTGGAGCGCCTTGTTCAGGTGTGCTCCGCGAATGTCCAGCGGCGACTGCTCATGGCCCTTCGAACAAGCCTGATACGCCGGGTCCAGCTTGCCCCACATCAGCTCGCCTCGCTTGCCAGTGTAGTCCCAGGAAGCAGTTTGCGCGGCGGCCATGGTCGCCATGCCCAGTGCAAGAACGGCAAGTGCAGGAAAACGCATCGGTTTGCTCCTCGACAGAATGAGTCAGAATGGACGCGCAACGCGCCAGAGAGCATTCTAAGACATTTGCGGGACGGCTGTAGCCGGAGATTGTATTCCTGCGAAAAGGGACCCTTCTAACGAAGGGTCCCTTGGTGTTGCGATGGTGCTGTGGTGGGGCTACTTGGCTGCGGCCGTCAATCCCGCCTGTTCGGCCAGGGTAGCGGCCTTGTCTGTCGCTTCCCAGGTGAACTCAGGCTCGGTGCGGCCAAAGTGACCGTAAGCCGCGGTCTTCTGGTAGATGGGCCGGCGCAGGTTCAGGCTCTCGATAATGCCCTTGGGCGTGAGCGAGAAGTTCTTGCGCACCAGTTGGGTCAGAACAGCCTCGCTGATTTTGCCGGTGCCGAAGGTATCCACGCGCACGCTGACCGGCTCGGCGACGCCGATGGCGTAAGCAAGCTGCACCTCGGCGCGCTCGGCCAATCCGGCGGCCACAATGTTCTTGGCGATGTAGCGTGCCATGTAAGCCGCGCTGCGATCCACCTTCGTCGGGTCTTTTCCTGAGAAGGCGCCGCCGCCGTGACGGCCCGCGCCGCCGTAGGTGTCCACGATGATCTTGCGTCCGGTGAGGCCGGTGTCGCCCATCGGTCCGCCGATGACGAAGCGGCCGGTCGGGTTGATGTGATACTTCGTGTGCTCGTCGAGCCACTTGGCGGGCAGCACCGCCTGAATCACATACTTGAGAATGTCGGCGTGCAACTCCTCATTGCTGACGCTTTCGGCGTGCTGGGTGCTGATAACCACGGCGTCAATGCGCGCGGGCTTGCCGTTTTCGTCGTACTCGACAGTGACCTGGCTCTTGCCGTCGGGGCGCAGATAGGGCAGTTTGCCGCTCTTGCGCACTGCAGTCAACTGGCGGGTGAGCTTGTGGGCCAGCGAGATGGGCGCGGGCATCAGCTCGGGGGTCTCGTTCGATGCGTAGCCGAACATCATGCCCTGGTCGCCGGCGCCGCCCGTGTCCACACCCTGGGCGATGTCGCCCGACTGCTTGTTGATGGTGGAAATCACCGCGCAGGTGTTCGAGTCAAAGCCGTAGAGGGCGTTGTCGTAGCCGATGGAGGTGACGACGCCGCGCACCAGGCTCTGGAAATCAACGTAAGCCTGGGTGGTAATTTCGCCGGCGATAACGACGAGGCCGGTGGCTGTCAGCGTCTCTGCGGCGACGCGGCTGTAGGGGTCCTGCTCGATGCAGGCGTCGAGAATAGCGTCAGAAACCTGGTCGGCAATCTTGTCCGGATGGCCTTCGGTGACGCTCTCAGATGTAAACAAGAAACGGTCGCTCAATGTAAAGCTCCTCCCATTGCAGGGAATTCAATTTGGGCAGTCTGGGGCGAGGACCGGTTCATGCTGGATCACCGGCGCGAAAGAAGGATTTTCTCCCGCATCGGACCCACTCTCGCACAGAGCACGCCAGCACCGTCAGGCAGGCGCCTTGGGATGCATATATCCATGGTAATTGCCGCGGGCGCAAGCGAGCAAAGCCTTGCAGCGAATGGGGACGAGCGAGTGCCGAAATGAGTTGTATGCGCGGTGAACCGCAACAGGCGGATTCGGTCAAATTATGCCGCCTGGAGCAGACTATTCGCTAAGTGAGTCTTGGGAGGGAGGATAAATGGCTGAATCAGAATAGCTTGAGCGGCAGCAGCGCGGGCCACCAGCCGGCGCGCAAGCCAAGGTAGCGCACCGCCAGGCAAGCGCCTGCCACGCCCACCAGCAACAACAGCAGCGCGCCTATCCAGCGCAGCCGCGTCTCCATTCGGTCGCGGCGCAGGATGCGCGCCTTGCCCACGTTCGAGGCAAACTCGGTCCAGCTGCGGTCGTCGTCCAGCATCTCTCCGCTGGCGTGATATGCCTTGAGGAACCGCTCCGTCCAATCACCCTCATCCAGGCCTACCGCGCCCGCGTACCCGCGAACGATGCCTTTGCTGAGGATGCCGCCCGGAAGCAGGCGGAACCTTTCCTGCTCCAGCGCAATCAAATGCTGCTGGCTGATCTTGGTGACCGCCGTGATTTGTTCCAGCGCTATGCCGCGGGATACCCGCTCCATGCGCAGGTCTTCTCCAAAGGTGCTCATCGCTTACCAGGAAACGTTCGAGGACTAAGTAAGATTTACCCCTTCACAATAAACCCGGCTGACGCTTTGGTCAAAGGATTTTCACCACTTTTCCCCTTTATTTTCAGGCCACTGCGCATTCTTCCGTCTCGAATGTATCTGATTGACCACCTTCGCTTCCGCGCGCCCAGTTTCCAGCCCAGCCCTGTTTGCGGGCTTCGCCATCGCCCTGGGCTGTTACCCTTGAAACGAGAGCTCTTCAAGCAATTTTCAGCCTCTCGGAGCCACCATCGGGAATGAATAAGCTTATTTTTGCCAACCTGCTGCACAGGCCGGTCCGCTCGATCATCAGTGTCCTCGCCGTGGCGATTGAAGTGGTCATGATTCTGTCCATCGTGGGCATCTTCATGGGCATGTTGAACGATAGCAAGCAGCGCACCAACGGCATCGGCGCCGATCTGATGATGCGCCCCTCGAACGCCAGCATCATGGTTGGGGTAAGCGGCGCGCCCATGCCGGCCAAAAACATCGAAGCCATTCGGCGCCTGCCGCATGTGGCCGTGGCTTCGGCGGTGATTCAAAAACTCTCCACCGCCGGTAAAATCGAAGTACTTTATGGCATCGATTACCCCAGCTTCAACGCCCTGAAGCCCTTCGTTTATCTCTCCGGTGGACCATTCCAGGGGCCCTATGACGTAATCGTTGACGATGTCTACGCCAGCGCCGATGGCGGCCATAAAGTGGGCGATACGATCTCCATCATGGATCATCCCTTTCGCATCTCGGGCATCGTCGAGCACGGCAAGGGCGGGCGAAAGCTGCTGCGCATGGATACCATGGGCCAGATGATGGACGCCGAGGGAAAGGCGTCGCTTTTTTACATCAAATGCGACGATCCGGCCAATGATAACGCCGTCATTCAGGAGATTCACTCGACGCGCGGCCTGGAAGCCTTCCCGGTGGAAACTGTTGACGAGTGGCTCGAGGAGATGACCCCCAACAAGATTCCCGGCTTCAATATCGCTCTTAATGTGGTCACCTTCATCGCCGTGGTTGTGGGGTTCCTGGCGATCTTCCAGTCCATGTATACGGCGGTCCTCGAGCGGACGCGTGAGATTGGCATTCTCAAGTCGATGGGCGCATCCAAGATGACCATTGTGGACGTTGTGCTGCGCGAAACCGCGGTGATGGCCGCGGCGGGAGTGCTGCTGGGGATTGCGGGCACCTTCGCCGTAAAGCTCCTCATGGCCCACATGTTTCCCATGCAGCGCTTTGAGGTGACTGGCATCTGGGTCGCAAAAGGATCCGCCATTGCCTTTGTAGGAGCTATGTGCGGCGCACTCTACCCGGCCTGGATGGGGGCCCGCAAAGACCCCATCGACGCCTTGGCCTACGAATAGACCCAGCCATAATGCGCTGGCTTGAAGGGTGCGAGTTAAAACTCGCACCCTTCAAACTTATCCATTGCCTTCAGCCCTTTGCGTAACCTCGTTGGAGTACAATTCGGTCGTAAGTGAAGAAGGAAGGATGCCCCATGCCTGATCTGTCCATGCCGGTTCTGATTTTCATCGCCATCGTGGTCCTCTACCTGCTCAACTCCATCAAAATTCTCCGCGAGTATGAGCGCGGAGTGATCTTCCGGCTGGGCCGCGCCCTGCCCACGCCCAAAGGCCCCGGCATCATTCTGGTCTTCCGGCCTTTCGATCAGATGGTGCGCATCTCCCTGCGCCAGGACGTGCTCGAGGTTCCGCCGCAGGATGTGATTACCCGCGACAACGTCACCCTCAAGGTGAACGCCGTGGTCACGCTCTACGTGGTCAACCCCAACGACGCCGCCATCAAGGTGGCCAACTACGTTTACCAGACTTCGCAATTCGCGCAGACTACGCTGCGGTCAGTGCTGGGCGAGGTCGAGCTGGACGAGCTGCTCAGCCATCGCGACAAGCTGAACCTGAAGATTCAAACCATCATCGACCAAAGGACTGAGCCGTTTGGCGTGAAGGTAATCTCCGTCGAAGTGAAGCAGGTGGACCTGCCGGAGCAGATGCTGCGCGCCATGGCCAAGCAGGCCGAGGCCGCGCGCGAAGCACGGGCGAAGATTCTTCACGCCTCGGGAGAATTCGACGCCGCGCAGAAGCTGGTGGACGCCGCCGCCCTGCTGGCCACCGAGCCCATGACGCTACAGTTGCGCTACCTGCAAACCCTCACCGAGATTGGCGTTGAGAAGAACACCACCATCGTCTTCCCGCTTCCGCTGGAGATGATGACGCTCTTCAACAAGCTGGGCGCGACCGCATTGGCCGCGGCGGAGAAGAAGTAGGACTAGCCGTTCCGGCGGAAATGCCGGGTGCCCCACCCTCGCCGCGTCTTTGTTCTTGCGGCCAGGGTGGGATAGCACGAACCAATCCGGCCGGGGTTCCTCATCGGGCCGAATCAACAAAATGGCCGTCAACCAAAGGACGCTGAATGCACGGAGCTTTTGACGAGAACGGGATTGAGCCGGCCAGGCGCCGGCCCGACACCGAAGTGACGCTGGGCCCGATGTTGCTGCTGGGCCTTTTTTTTGGTCTGGTGCTGCTCTGCGGCCTCTGTTTCGGGCTGGGCTACTCGATGGGCAGCCACAGCGCGCGCCTGGCTTCTACTGCCGCCCAGCAACCCGGAGATCAAGCGTCCTCACAGGCCAACGATTCCCTTTCCAAACCCTCAGCCGTTTCGCAGACCGTTTCCCAGCCGCAGCCTCCCGCAGCCGATCAAACCCCCTCCGGCGTGAATCCGCCTGCCGGCACACAAGCTCCGGGCGCGACTTCCGCCGCTGACGCCAACACCGCACCTCCTGTCGTCAAGCCGGCTCTGCCTGCGGCGGCAACCGCGCCCGCGCCGGTTTCCGCCCAGCCCGCTCCAGCGCTCAAGGCCGCGCAGGCCACGGCGATTACGGTTCAGATTGCCACTGTTTCCCAGCAGGAAGACGCCGATGTGCTGGTTGCGGCGCTGCGCAAGCGCGGTTATGCGGTGACCGCCCGCCGCGATCCGTACGACAACCAGTTCCATGTGCGCATTGGCCCCTTCAGCAACCGCAACGACGCCAACGCCACGCGCCAGAAGCTGCTCCGCGACGGCTATAACGCGGTCGTGCAGCCATAGGCATTTGTCTGGATGATGGCGGATTTCCGCGGTGCAGGTTTTTCTCGGTTTTGCTGTTGCGCAGTTCTCACAGGTTCGCTCTATAATCCGCAAAAAGGGAGGTCAACTTGACGACAACTCGACGCAATGCTTTCTGGGCTCTCGCTCTTGCTCTCCTGGCGCTGGTTCCCGTTGCCGGAGCGCGCGCACAGCAACTCTCGCCAAAACTTCAGGATGCCATCGGAAACTGGCAGGTCGTCAGCAACGACGGCAAGCTGGGAGGCAAGGTGGAAACCTTCCTGAAGGACGGCAAGCTCTTTGGCCGCGTCACCGGGGTGCGCCCCGGCCGCACTCCGCGCGATGTGTGCGACAAGTGCTCCGGCGAGTATAAGGATCAGCTCATCCTGGGCATGGTCATCATCCGCGATTTCCATCCCGATGGCGATGGCTGGGCGGGTGGAACGGTAGTGGACCCGGAGAGTGGAAAGCAATACCAGGGCAAAATCTGGGCCGTGGGGAAAGACAGCCTGCACATGCGCGGCTTTATCGGCGTTTCGCTGTTTGGGCGCACCGAAAGCTGGGTAAGGATTCCCTGAGCGGGCGGCCCGACCTTGGCGCAACGGATGCCTTGTGGAGACGCTGCACAAGTCGTGCCGGCACGACGAAGATTCCCGCAGGGGCTAAAGCCCGCCTTCATTTTGCTGCATTTGCGGCACGACTAAAGTCGTGCCCTGACACAATTCAGAATTGTGCAGTGCCTTATGTACGCATCCACTCCGGCAGCCCTGAGGCGATGACCTCGCGCACAGTTTGTGAGAGCTCTTCGCGCGTGGCATAGTCGCGCGGATTCACGGGTGGGTGGAAGATGATGTGCGCGACTCCTGGCTTGATGGCAAAGCTACCCTTGGCCAGCATTGTTTCAGTGCCGTAGATGGAGACCGGGATGCACGGCGCCCCGGACTGCATGGCCAGAAAAAACGGGCCTTTCTTGAATGGCAGCATGCGCCCGTCTCTCGAGCGCGTGCCCTCGACAAACGTAGTGATGTGGAGGCCCTCGGCCAGTATGCGCCCGGCCTCGGCCACGCTCTGCTGCGCGCTCGACGGGCTGCCCAGCCTGTCAACGGGAATGTACCCGCCCAGTTTGAGGCAGTAGCCAAAGACAGGCATATTGAACACCGCGCGTTTTGCGAAGGCCGATGTTCGCCCCGGAATCCGCGAGATCAACGCCGGCGGATCGAGGTTCGACACATGGTTGGCCATGAAGATGCACGCCTGGCCCGCGGGAATGTTTTCCCGCCCCTCGACCCGGATGCGGATGCCGGCCACAATGTAGCCAACGCGGACAATGAAACAGACCACGTTGTAGAGCGGCCCCACTTTGCCGGTAATCACGGTCAGCGGAATGAAGATCACCGCCGAAGGGATGCTCAGCGCGAGAATGACAAGGAATACGACAACAGACAAAATCATGATGGTCCCATATAAAAGTTTAGATTCGAATTGCCGTGCGGCGCACCCGCACTGTTTCTACGTTCGCATCCACTCCGGCAGCCCTGAAGCGATGGCCGCGCGCACCGCCGCCGTCAATTCCTCGCGCGTGGAAAAGCTGGCCGGGTCAATCGGAGGATGAAAAACCACGTGCGCCGGTCCAGGATGCATGCGCTTGCTGCCTTTGCCCAGGATGCTCTCCGTGCCATGGATGGAAACTGGAATGCACGGCGCGCCGGAGCCCATGGCCAGGAAGAACGGGCCTTTCTTGAAGGGAAGCATGCGGCCGTCGGGCGAGCGCGTGCCTTCAACAAATGTGGTCATGTGCACGCCCTTGGCCAGCACGCGCCGGGCAGCGGCTACGCTCTCCTGCGCGGCCGAGGGGTTGCCGCTGCGATCCACGGCGATGAAATCGCCCTGCCGGAATCCGGTTCCGAGTACAGGCAATTGCATCAGCGAGCGTTTCATGAAAGCCGAGGTGCGCCCCGGAATCAGCGAGATAAGCGCCGGAGGGTCCAGGTTGGAAACGTGGTTTGCCATGAAGATGCACGCGCGGTCGCGGGGTATGTTCTCCATCCCCTCAACGTGGAAGCGCACCCCGGCCATCCAGCAACTGCTGGAGAGCATGAAGCGCGTGCCCTTGTATAGCGGCAGCACGTTGCCCGTCAGCCAGCACCACGGAATAAACAGGGTCGCCGTGGGAATTCCAGTGATGACCATCGTGGCCATGAATAAAAAAGTAAAAATCATACTGTTCTTTCCGAGCCTCTAGCGTTGTAGCGCATGGTTGCAATGAAGCAGTTTTTCAAAATCCGGTCCAGGCCTCGCCACGGGCAATCAGCGACGCCGGCCCGGTGAGCCTCAGCTCCGCGCCGGGACCATCCCACTCGACCGTCTGCGCGCCGCCGGGAGCAACCACGGTCAGCGGAGACTTCACCAAGCCAAGCGCAATGGCCGCCGTTGCCGCCGCGGAACTGCCCGTGCCGGATGAGGTTGTGGGCCCCACGCCGCGCTCGAAGATGCGAATCTCAATCTCGCGTTCGTTCACGACGCGAAGAAATTCCACATTTGTCTGTTTGGGAAAATCGGGATGCGCGCAAATCTCCGCGCCGATCTGCCGCCACGGCGACCCTGCGACTGCAAACTCGGCGTTCTCCGCCACAATCACAAAATGCGGATTCCCAGTGGAAACCGCGACGCCCGCAACTTGGGGTCCGCCAGCCAGTTTGACGGTTCGCTGCTCAAGCGATGGAACGCCCATCCCCGCGGTCACTTCCACGGTAAATTCGCCGTCCGTCTTGAGCGCATTCACGCGGCAGACGCGCAAGCCCGCATCCGTCGCAATCTCCACTTCATCGCCCGGCTGGAAACCGCGTTCGAGCGCCATCCATGCTGCCACGCAACGCGTGCCGTTGCCGCTGATTTCGGCGATGGAGCCATCGGCGTTGCGCAGGCGAATGCGGCCGGATTTCGGTCCGGTCCACGCAAAAAATTCGATGCCGTCAGCGCCGATGCCTGTGTTTCGCGCGCAAAGCCCGCGCGTCAACTCCGCGCAGTCGCGGCCTTCAGCGGCCTCTTCGGTCACAATCAAGAAGTCGTTGCCGCAGGCATGCGCTTTTGTAAATGGAATCAATCTTCCTCCGAATCGCCGCAGGGAATTAAATCGAGTTTCCCTGCCCGATGCTATCACCGTAGTCGAAGACTCTGGGTGCCCCATCCTTGCGACGTTCTTGTTTTTGTCGCAAGGGTGGGAGAGCAAAACCACCCAATGCGGGCCAACCCGACTCATTCTGGTGCTATTGATAAAGATCTGTCTGAAACATAAATTGTCGCATCGGGCTCTCCGGGCGTCGAAAAATGGCGAACCGCCGTCAGCCCTTCGGGATGCGCCTCGACCGCGCGATCGACATCGTCGCCTTTGAAGGCCAGCACGAGGCCGGCGTGCGCAGCCGGCGCGGCCAGCGCGTCGTAATAAATCTCCAAATCGCCCTCGTTGATCGTCTGGCGGAGCGGAATCCCGGTGAGGGCAACAATCTCAGGAAAGACCGACGTATTCATCAGCACCACAGCGTGCGGCCGCTCGGCAAGAAGCGCGCGCAACGCCGGAGGAATCTCGATCTCGTATGCCCGGCGCGCCGCAATGTTCTTGGTTCCTTCCATGTAAACCAGCGGACGCTCGCGCACCATTTGAACCGCATTGAGCGCCAGCACCGCGAACAGCGCGGCAGCCGCATAGCCCACCCATCGCGCATTGACGCGGCGCGGCTTGAACTCATTCACCACGGCCAGCGCAAACTGCGCAGCAAATCCCACCCCCAGCGCAAAGGCCGGCAACATCTCCATCCCGTAGCGCAGGTTATAAAACGAGTGCGGCCACCAGACGGGCAAAAAGATGGGCACCGAGCCGTAAGACACCGAGTACGCATAAAATGCGGCGGGAAACCACAGCAGCAGCGCCCATGTGAACGCCCGCCGTCGCGCTGCAAGCCAACCCCAAGCCGTTCCCGCGAGGCTCACGATGAGCAACGTCTTGCCCCACGCAGCGGCTGCCGCGTCCAGTTCCGCGGCCTTCACAAAGAAGATCAGCCCAACCCAGGGATCGTGCCAGCCCGGATGCGGCGGAAATCCCGGTACGGCGGTGCGAATCTCAATGGCCTTGGCAGAATACGGCCCGCGCGCGAAGTAGAGCCAATCGCCAAAACCCACGGCGTTGTAAATGAACCACGCCACTGGCGCGGCCACCACCACCGCGCTTGCCAGCCAGAAGCCCGGCGAGCGCAGCCTGCCACGGCGCGCCAGAGTCACGCCCATGCACGTCCAGGCCGCCAAAGCCATCACCCAGCCGTCGTAACGCGTAAAAATTGCGGCCACCAGCACAGAGGCAATAAGCCACTGCATCCGGTCCGGTTTCCCCTGGCCTGAATCCAAACTCGCCCGCCACTCCACCAGCCAGACCGCGACCCATACCATTTCGCAAAGAAACAGCGGCTCGGTCATGGCCGTGGTTTGCAAATAGAGCAGGTTGGGATTCAGCGCGAAGAAGGCCAGCGCCAGCGCCGAGGGAACCGAACGCAGCCAGCAGCGCGCCAGCCGATAGATGCCCGCGCACGCGGCCAGATAAGCGAGCGCCGAGGGAATTACGCCCGCCAGCCCGTTGGCCCACCAGCTATAAATCTGCACAAATGGAAGCAGCAGCAGATGCGGCAGCGGCAGCCACACCGAGCCCAGTTCAGTCAGACGCGGCTGGTGTGCGTCGAAAACGCGCCGCGCAATGTGCAGATGAGCAACCGCATCGCCGTAGTTCAGCATGGCCCCGTTGCGCCAGCTCCACACAATCGCGGCAATGGAGGCCGCTGCGCAGCAGGCCGCGACCCCGAGCCACTCAGAGCCTTTCACGCGACGATGGGAACTCTCCGTCATGGGGCTTTCAGGCAAGGTGCGTCAATTCGCGGAACAAATTAAATCGCTCGTCAATCTCCGCGCGCGTTAGCTGCTGCAGCCGTTCCGTGCCGAAGCGCTCGCATGCAAACGAGCCCATCACGCTGCCATAAAACATCGCGCGGCGATAAGCCTCAGGAGATTGTTCAGGCTGCGAAGCCAGGTAGCCGAAAAATCCGCCGGCAAAGCTGTCACCCGCGCCGGTCGGGTCGATGACCTCTTCAAGAGGCATCGCCGGGGCGCGGAAACACGTCGTGCTGTGGGCCTTTGGATCAGCCGCGTGGAACAGCGTGGCCCCATACTCGCCGTGCTTCACCACCAACTCCTTCGGCCCCAGCGCCATCACCGCGCGCGCCGCCTGCACCAGGTTGTTGTTGCTGGCTATCATTTTGGTTTCGGTGTCGTTGATGAGCAGAATATCCAGCCCCTTCAGAACTTCGAGCAGCGCCGGGCGATGATCCTTGATCCAGTAATTCATGGTGTCGCCGGCCACCAGTTTCACGCCGGGCATCGCTTCCCTCACCCGCCGCTGCAAAACCGGATCGATGTTGGCCAGAAACAGAAACTCCGAATCACGGTAAACGTCAGGAATCTTCGGCTCGAAAGCGGCAAAGACATTCAAATCAGTAATGTGCGTTTTGGCTTCGTTCAGGTTGTCGAGATACGAGCCCTCCCAGAAAAAGCTCTTGCCCGCGGCGCGTTCAATGCCGCGCGTGTCGATGTTGCGCGCCTGAAATACCGCCTCCTGCCTTTTGCCAAAGTCCTCGCCCACCACGGCGATTACGCGCACATCGGTAAAGTAACTCGCGGCCAATGAAAAATAAGTCGCCGCTCCGCCCAGGCAGCGTTCTCTGCGCCCCGCAGGTGTTTCGACTGAATCGAAAGCCACGCTGCCCACTACGGTAATCGCCATTTGCTTCCTCTCTAAGAGCTTGCTGGAAATCTAACCCGGGCCATGGAAATCGGCCCTCAGGGGCTAAAGCCCGCAGTGTTTTATGCCCGTCTTCGGCACGGCTAAAGCCGTGCCCTGACACAAACCCGAGTCTTTCAAAAAGTGCCTAACTCAATCTCGATGACTCGCTGACTCGCTGACTTGCTGACTCGCTACAACCCCAGGTACTTCCCGAACAGCAGCTTCAGCTTCTCTTTCGCCGCGGCGGGAATCGCGTCCGGCGCGGTCATTACGGCGAATTTCGCGGCCGAG
>Ga0326727_10016727_pt1 | contig 15395 bp, 18 predicted proteins | sample MB2enrmetagenome_FD_207643 | JGI IMG/M metagenome (GOLD analysis project Ga0326727, IMG submission 207643) | Lab enriched peat soil microbial communities from McLean, Ithaca, NY, United States - MB29MY | ecosystem: Environmental > Terrestrial > Soil > Wetlands > Peat | place: USA: New York... | reverse complement strand
CTTATATCTCTTAACTTAAGCTTAACCAAACATAAATGTCGGACATAACCGAGCGAGAAGCCGAGATACTGAAGTGTGTCCATGATGGATCGCATTCTCCCACAGAACTAGCGAAGAAGCTGGGCATATCACTTCCCGGTGCCAGTCAGGCCCTTCAGAAGCTGGCAAACAAGGGGAAGCTGTCCAAACGCAAAGCTGGGAGAAGGGTGCTCTACGAGACTGCCAGCCAACACAAGGATAACGAGAACTTCTTCCTCGCACAGGCAACCAACTTGTTGGCGCAGGTCTGGGCTTACATCCTGTCCATGGACCTCTCGGACGAGGAAACCAAACGGGCCAGAACTGCGCGCGATGTCTTGGAGAACACCCTGGCGAGGAAGAGAGTCTGACAGCTGCGTCGAATCGAAAATCCGCCTGGCTGTAGAGTAGATCATGTGCGCGATTTGAACTTTAGGTGCGATGCTCGGCCACGGCATTTCACTTATCCTTCGGGTGCCTCTACCCAGAGCCAAGTCGACTCTTGGCTGTGGTCTGAGGACGGGGCCTCGTTTTTAACCGAGGAATTGCGGGACACGTTCATGGGAAGGGTCCCTCCCAGTGGTTGACGAATGAAAGCGATTCTTTGCGAAGACTATGGGCCGCCCGATAGGGTACTTCAGCTCAGGGACGTAGAGAAACCCGCTCCCGGGGAAGGTCAGGTGCTGCTGAAGGTTCACGCGGCGTCGGTGAACATCTCGGACTACTACGGAATTACCGGTCTCTCCCGCCTGTTCGGTGGAGGAGTACGCAGGCCGAAGGACCCCAGGGTCGGGGGTGACGTCGCGGGGCAAGTGGAGGCAGTCGGAGCCAACGTTACGCGATTTCGGCCCGGAGACGAGGTGTTCGGAGTGTGTCTGGGCGCCTTTGCCGAATACGCGGTGGCCCGTGAAACCAGACTGGCCCTGAAACCTGCTAATGCTTCGTTCGAGGAAGTCGCTGCGGCCCCCGTAGCTGGGCTCACAGCCCTGCAGTGCCTTCGCGACAAAGGTCGATTGCAGGCCGGCCAGGAGGTCGCTGTCAACGGAGCGTCCGGGGGCGTGGGCACGTTTGCCGTGCAGATTGCGAAGTCCTTCGGCGCTAAGGTCACGGGCGTGTGCAGCACCCGGAATCTGGACCAGGCTCGTTCGATCGGCGCGAATCACGTCGTCGATTACACCCAGGAGGACTTCACGAGGGACGGGCGAAGCTATGACCTGATCTGCGACATCGCCGGGAATCGGTCGGTCTCTGATTACAAGCGTGCCCTGAAGCCCGGGGGGACCTCCCTGATTGTCGGCTTCACTGGGAACCCCATGCTCGGAATGGTCAAGTTCACGGTTCTCGGGAAGCTCGGGTCGATGACGGGGAACAAGAAGGTCAGGTTCATGGGCATTGCAAGGATAAACCCGGAGGACCTGGGATTCATGGCAGAGCTTCTGGCGGCAGGCAAGGTCAAACCCGTCATAGAGAAGCGGTACGGGCTAGGCGAGGTCGGACAGGCCCTCCAGTACATCGGAGGAAAGCACACCCGAGGCAAGGTCGTAATCACGGTGTCCTAGCGGCCGACCAGTGGGGGCAGACCGATGTCCTCCAGTTCTCGGTCGCATAGACGACTTTCGAACGGGCGGAACTCAAGAGATTTGGAGTAATCCAGCCGACAGCCAGAAGACACGGGTGGATTGGTGGAGACCTGAACCTACGGGCTCGCGCGCCTGCACGCCGCGCTGGGGTCTATCCGGTCACAGGTCCTTGTCCTTCTGGATGGAGTTCTCAGACAAGGAGTTAATATTGCATTAGCCAAGGCAATTCTCGATGGACTTATCCGCCCAAGACTACTGTGGATTCATGGACGTCGCCATCAAAGAAGCTGAACTCTCTCTTCGGGAAGGGAACAAGGGGTTTGGAGCCGTACTCGTAAGGAACGGGACGATCTTCGCAAGGACTCGTGATTCAGAGGTCACAGAATCCGACCCGACGGCTCATGCCGAAATGAAACTGGTAAGGGAAGCCTGCAAGAAGTTGGGCAGGAACGACCTGGGCGACTGTGTCATCGTTTCAACTCACGAACCGTGCCCCATGTGCACAGGAGCAATGATCTGGGCGAAAGTCTCCGAAATCGTCTATGGCGCCTCGATAGCAGCATCAAAGAAACAAGGTCGAACGATGATTGACCTCAGTTGCAAAGAGATCGTGAACAGGTCGCCTTGGCAGCCGAAGACGAGAGGCGGCGTGCTTGAAGAGCAGTGCTCCAAGCTATATGACGATGCGACAAGGAAACTGATACGGCAGTTCAGGACGGGAGGGAGTGACGCCTGGAGCAAGGCAGGGCAGAACCTGCTAGAACAGAGGATCGCCTGGTTCGAGAGCAGGAAGGAGTCCATTCTCGCCGAAGTTCACGGCACCGAAATCGAGAGGGCCTACCAGTTGATCTTGATGAGGCTGGGGATAAGCGAAGAAGACGCCCCGATAGTCGAGAGATCGAAGGGAAGAATAGTCTTTCACTCTATCAACCCTTGTCCTGCACTCCAAGCATGCGCCATCCTGGGACTGGACACGAGGGAAGTGTGTGCTTTGCACACAGAGAAGGCTACGGACGAGTTGATCAAGAGAATCGACCCTAACCTGAGATTCACGAGGAATTACGAGAAGATAAGGCCCCACGCAGCCTATTGTGAAGAAATCATAACCCTGGAGAAATAGTCCAAGCGTAAGAGAGTCGTTGGAAAGAGAGTTTGCGCGGGAGACGTCTCCGCCCTCCGCAGGGTCCTCAACAGGTGTGCCGTTAGTGTGGGCGATTTGAGCCTAGGATGCGACGCTCGGCGACCGCACCCCATTCGCACGAGACGTTCGGGACAGGAAGGACGGCTCAGGCAGGCTGCTTCGCGCCGCACTTTGGGCAGAACATCGCTGAGGAGACGAGCTGGGTCCCACAGTCAGGACAGAACTTCATCCCTGTCTGGGCCGTCGGCGTGAGAATCACAGGCGCCTGACTCGTCTGAGGCGGGGCGATCCTGGCGACGTTCGAGTAGTAGTAGACCGTCAGCGCTATCGGGATCACGGGGAGGTAGAAGGCCGAAAGGACGCTGCTCACGACCGTGCTTGCGATGCCGAAGGGCCCGCTGATCGCACTTACGATGGCTGATGCTATCCCGGTGATTATTCCAAAGACGATCATCAGGGCCAGGGTCTTCAGCCATCTTCCACTGACCAGCTTGCGGCTCCTCCCCAGGCTTTCGAGGATTCCCGGCCTTTCGATCATGACCACAGGCAGCACCAGGGAGAACATTATCGCCAGTATTATTCCCGGAACGAGCAAGGCGATCAGTCCCAGGCCGACGATGATGCCGGCTACTATGCTCACCAGCCAGATTGGGACCAGTCTCGATATCGCGAATCGGACTGACGCCTCGAGGTCCGCCTGGTCGCTCTCGATCTGATCGGACGCGAGCTTGACCGCGCTCCCGACGGCCACGGGGAAGAATACCAGTGTTACAATCGCGATCAGGGCGACCATCGAGATCAGGGCCCCGAAGAACCCAGGCGCCCAGTTCAGGGCCTGTTGGGTCGTCGAATTGGCGGGGAGAGTTGGCAGGGTGATGGCGCGCCGCACCACCGTGGTGAAGACCCCTACGATCGCCTCCACCACAGCGAAGAGGATTACGTACTTCCAGAAGTCGCGCTGGTAGAGTTTGAAGGTCTTCGAGACCACCTCGCCGAGGCCTAGTTCCTGCGTAATTCTCTGCCCGCTGGACATGCCGTCCCCTGGCTCCGCGGCGGGTTACATATTCGTTCGGCTGCCCCGTCCGCATGGCGCACCCGCAAGGTCGTGCTTCCCGCAAGGTGATGTTGGCATCGCTTGAAGCTCTCCGAACCCGAAGGAATCCTTCCTCGACCCAGTGCCGAGCGTCAGGTCAGGGATCGACCCAGTGCGCCTTCCGGGCTGTGATGAGGGCCATCAGAGCGACGAAGGCCAGGAGGTACGCCCAGCTCACGATGACGTCCGCCTGTGAGAGTGAAGTTGGGAGGAGACCGAAGTAGTACTTCGCCAGCTGAGCGGCTTCCGTGGTTGGCACCAGCATGGCGATGGGGCGCAGGGATGCGGGAAGGAGACTCAGCGGGTAGTACACGGGCGGGAGGAATCCGAGCAGGAAACCCAAGATCTGTGGGAGAGAGTTCGCCTTGCGAGTGTTCTTCACAGACAGCCCGATCGTGTACCCGATGAATACCAGCCCCAGCCACATCAGCGCGGCAATGGCGACCACTGCCAGGAAGTTCAGCGGTGCGATCGGTACGTAGTAGATGAGGATTGAGAAGGAGAGCACGAGCGCCGGAGCTGAGCCGATCAAGGAGCTGAGGGAGAGGCCGAGCGCATAGGAGAACGCGGAGACGGGCGACGCCACCAGGATGTCCTGAAACCTGAACCAGTGTTTGTTGTAGTAGACCGACTGCGCGACGTTGAGACCGAGGAAAGCCAGGGACATCACGGCTGCGCCGACGAGCGCGGGGAGCGCGGCGCTGCCTGTGAAGAGGGCGAGGAAGAGCACCGGGAAGAACGCGATTCCGGAGAGGATTATGAAGAGCGTTGGGTCTCGGAGAAACGGGAGAGAGTCCCAGAGCCCTATGTAGAGAATCTCATTGAGCTTCATCGTCAATCGAACCTCCAACGATGCTGATGAACGCCTCCTCTAGGCTCGGCGGCTGGAACGTTACCTTGAGACCTTCACGTATGCTCCGTTCGACGATCTTCAGTATCTCTTCGTTCGACGAAGGATGCAGGACCTCGCGCTGGCCTCCGTTGACCAGGGGTTCGACGATCATCCGCATCCCGACGCCTGCGACATCCTTCGCTTCGCCAACGGTTCCGAGGAAGGCGACCCTGCCCTTCTCAATGATCGCCAGGTTGTCGGCGAGGTGTTCGGCTTCGTCCATGTAGTGTGTCGTCAGGAGCACGGTGGTCCCGGCCTTGGTCAGTCGCCGGATGGCAGCCCACACCTGGCGCCGGCCGAGCGGGTCGAGCCCGATTGTGGGCTCGTCGAGGAAGAGGAGCTCGGGGTCGGCTATGAGGGCCATGCACAGGAGGACCCGCTGTCTCATGCCGCCTGAGAGGTCGGCGCATATCTTGTTGCGGTGTTCCCAGAGGTCGAACTGCTCCAGGACCTGGTTCGCTCGCCGCGTAGCCTCTGCCCGAGGCATTCCGCGGATGAGGCACATCATCCTGACGTGGTCGATGGCGGAGAGCATCATCTGCGGGCGGGCCTCCTGCGGAAGGACCGCTATCCTCTTCCTCACCTTCTCTGCCTCGCGCGGGACGTCGAGGCCGAACACGGTCGCCCGGCCCGTGCTGGGCCGTAGCTGGGTCGCGAGTATCCGCAGCAGGGTCGTCTTCCCGGCTCCGTTCCGGCCCAAAAGGCAGAAGACATGGCCGCGCTCTATGTTGAAGGAGACGTCGCGCAGAGCCTCGGTCCCTCCCGGGTAGACCTTCCCCAGCCTGGAGACCTCGACTACGTTCGCCCGAAGGCCGTTTCGAGCACTCGCGCCAAGCCCGAGGTCGGCATCGGCCTCGTGGCGAGAATCCTGACGAGCGTCGTCCTGCCGGCGCCCTTCTTCGAGCGGTGTGAGCAGCTGGTCCCTCGCTGCGTTCAGGTCGACGCCATCGCCGGTCTTCGTGCCGTTGCCATCTGCCTTCGCCGGGCCGGAGACTTCGGCCTCAGTCATACTTCTTGAGGACCTCCTCGGTGCTGGAGAGCATCTCGTCGAGGTCGATGGGCACTCCCTTCATGACGTCCTGGATGTGCTTCTTGGCCTCCTCGGTGAAGAGAGTCCTCAGGTCCTGAGCGAGGGCCGGGGAGTCCGTGCTCTTCGACCCGCTCTCCGCCCTGAGGACGACCCTCTCCGCGGTGACGTTCAGCGTGAACTTCCTGGTGTCCAGGGTCATCTTCTGGTTCGCCACGTGCAGCGTGTGCAGGGGCGAGAACGTCCTGACCTCCGTGGGCGAGTAGTGGAATCCGTCCGCTCCCACTGTCAGCTTCATCGAGTCCCCCTTCATCCACAGCGAACTCCCGTTCCACTTGGCCGAGGCCTCTTCGCCCGACACCCGGAGGTACGAGGAGTCCTGAGCGCCTCGCGCCAGCCAGGAGCTGTGGCGGTCCGAGCCTTCCTTCGAATTGAATTCCCAGGGCCCGATTCGGACCGAGTCGCCGTCCGGACCCTCCCTGACGCTTATCGGCCCTACGTCGACCGACTCCCCGAACGAGTCCTCCCGCACGTGCACGAAGGGGAGGTCCACGCTGTGGCCGAAACCGTCCACCCTCGTCATCTTGGGGTCGAGCTGGGCTTCCTGGATGAGCTGGTTCGTGTCCTTCCCGGTGAGCCTCGACACGTCGTTCCTTCCCGCCCTGTCTCCCCTGAAGGGTATCCCGAACGTCGTCACCGGTCTTGTGTAGGAGGCCGTCACGGGCCCCATGGGCGTCTCGAAGGAGGCCTTGACGTCGCCGAAGAGGACGCAGCCCACGGTCCTCCCCCACTTCGTTACGGGGAGCGCGATAGTGTCAGCCTTGGCAGAAAGCGTAGTCTTCCCTGCCTTGGCGCTGGAGTCCGCGCGGACCAGGATGGCGGGGCCGCCCGCGAAGGGATTCTCTCTGCGAGGGGTCAGCTCTCGGACGGCATAGGCGAGCAGCCCCGTGGAGATCGCGACGATGACGAGGTCGGGAATCGCGTTGGTGAACCCCGACGGCAGGGGGCTGCTCTGGAGGGAGGCGACCCAGCCCAGGAACCAGATCGCGATGACGACTATGATGCAGCCTATCGCGACGTTGCCCAGGAAGCTCGAGACGGCGCGTCCCGCCCCGGAGCGCGTCCTGGTGCTGAAGGCCCGGCTCAGGAAGATCAGGCCGAAGCTCGCCACCAATAGATCGGTCGAGTACGAAGAGATGGAGAGGAAGCCCCTCACCAGCCAGACCAGCAGGAGCAGCGCGGCCATCGAGCCGAAGGCGGATGCTGCCCTGCGGGTGAAGAAAGCGGAGCGTCGCTCGCGCCCTATCTCAATCAACCTTCTCTCCTCCCAATGCCTCGTTCATCAGGGCGAGCGTCCTTACGAGAAGCCTCCCCCTCTTCGTGAGCTGGTATCCCCCTTCGTCGCCGTGGGAGACCAGTCCCATCCCCAGCAGGCTCTTCAGGTGGTGCGAGACCGAGGCCCCTTCGAGCGCGGTCGCGCTCTTCAGGTCTGAGAAGGTCTTGTCCGACAGGTAGAGGAGCTTGACGATTTTGAGCCTCTCGGTGTTGGCGAGGGATTTCAGGAGGTCGGCCGCGGTGTCCTCCGGCATCCCTTCGACCAGGTCGTCGACCGCCCGTTCGCCCCGCTCCACAAGGCTGGACCTCACGTTCTCGCGGATGAGCTTGACCAAGTCCTTGGCGACCACCGACGAAGGTTCGGTCTGCTCGACATCGTTCCGTCCGAGCTCGACCTTGATGGACTCGCCGCCGGCCCCCTTGATGGCGCTCAGGACGTCACGCCTGATGTCGTCCCTGAGCGACCTGATCTCGTCCCTCAGCTCTGCCTTGACTTCGTCGAGGTCTTCGTCCAAGTAAATGCGCCTTTACCCCCTTGGTTGGGATGGTATATATTTCTTTACTCAAAAGGGCATATCAGTAAAGCGTGGTTAACCGAACGAGGGTAGACTACTCGCCTTCACCCGACCGACTCGGCCGAGGTCGGAAACTCCTTGATCTGCCACACCGGCGACAAGAGGACCCAGAGGAAGGCCAGGGCCCCCAGGGTCGTCATCAGGCCGATGGTCTCGTGGACCCCTACGACCTCTCCCAGAATCCCTCCGAGGAGACCGCCGACGGGCATCACGCCCCACACTATGGTTCTCATCGTGGCGTTCATGCGACCCTGAATCTCGGCGGGGACGAGGGACTGCCTGTAGCTGACCTGCGGTATGTTGTACCAGAGGACGCCGATGCTAGAGAAGAAGAGCGAGACCGAAAGCACGAGGAAGTCCGTGAGGCCCGTGCCAGGTGTGGCGAGGAAGATAGAGACCGTGACCCCGCTGAGCAGTATGCCCACCACGATGATCTTCCCGACCCCCAAGCGGTTCGTCACCCTCATGGCCGTCAGGGCGCCCAGGATGGCGCCGACGCCCCCGACGGTGAAGACCGCGCCTATCTCCGGCACCGACATCCCGAGGTTCTGCAGGAGGTACTTGTAGAGTATCGCATACCACGCGGTCGAGGCCAGGTTGGCGGTCGCGGTGCAGCCGGCTATGGCCCGGAGCCTAGGGTCCCGGAAGACGACGTGCAGCCCCTCCCTGATGTCTTCGAGGACGGAGGCATGAGGTCTGGAAGTGTCGATGGATTCGGGCTTCCTGATGAGGGAGAGGGAGACCACCGAGGAGACATAGCCCAAGGCGTCGCCCAGGCAGGCGATCGGGGCCGTGACTATGGGGATGATGAAGCCGGCGATGCTCGGCCCCACCGTCTGGGCGGTCGAAGCGGTGGTCTGCAGCTTGCTGTTGGCGTCGACGATCTGGCTCCTGTCAACCAGGCTCGGGAGATAGGACTGGTAGGTAATCTCGAAGAAGACCGTCAGGACCCCGGCGATGAAGGTCACCAAGTAGAGAAGGTTCATGGTCACGACGTAGACGACGGCCGAGAGCGGAATCAGCAAGAGCGTGAGGGCCCGGCCGAAGTCGGCGAAGATCATGATTCTCCGCCGCCTGTGCCTGTCGACGTAGACCCCGACCAAGAGCCCGAGGGTCAGAAAGGGGATGGTGTTCAGGAAGGAGAGGATCCCCAGCTGGAAGCTCGTCGCCCCCAGGATGGTCACCGCGATCACCTGGATTGCGAAGGGAGAGAACTGGGAACCGAAGGACGAGATCGACTGCCCGACCCAGAGCTTCATGAAGTCGCCGTGCCGGAAGAGCGACCGCTTTTCTCCCACAGCCCTCGGTGGAAAGGTGCGCATCTTAAGCTCGGACTCTGGGTTTCGGTCGGATGTTCGATGATCCGCTACGACGGTCTTCCGTTGACCGCAGGTTCCATACGGCTTAGCAACCTGGTCGGGCGTGTCCGCTACTCAGAGACGCAGGTAGTCGGAGCGGACGGCGTCACACGCGAGGTGCTGTTGCGCTAGAGTCCTGCGAGGAACTTCTCCCACTGGTCTTCGTCGTCGACCTCGTCCATGAGAAGGTCTTCGAACAGCTCGTGCGTCACCACGTCCGTGACCCTGTACTTCGCCGCCATCTTGGAGTAGAACCCGATGGCGCAGGCCTCGGCGACGAGCACATCCTGTATGACCCGCTTGAGGTTCGTGGGGTCCTTCGGCGGCTCCTTGTAGCCGCAGCCGCACTTCTCGATCAGCTGGGAGGGATGCATGACGGGCGTCCCGCCGAGCTGGATGATCCTCGTTGCCAGCTTCTTCGCGTGCCCCAGCTCGTCCATCGACTGCTCTTCGAGCACGGGTCTCAGCGTGTCCGCGTCCAGGCCCTTGATCCATTTTGCCGTCAGCCAGTACTGGTAGTGCGCCAGCCACTCGTCCGAGTACGCAGTGGTGAGGTCCCTGATGACCTCGTTCAGGTTAGCCTTGACGATCTCTCGTCCTTTCTTGCCCATGTCGGGTGGCTTGCGGTTCCTGTCGGTTATTAATCTGATGCCCCCTCCGACGGTCGACTCGTCCCTGCTCCGGCGAGCGGACCATCGCGCGACGCCAACGCATAATAATCGACGAGACCAATCAGAGACGCCATGTGTGGGGTCAGATGAAATGAGTTCGCTACCGAAACCCGACGGGGCCCTGTCGGCCCTGGCGAAGGAGTACTGGGAGGCGCGGCTGGCGGAAGAACCGCTCCTCGCCACGTCGATCGGGGACCGGCGGTACGACGACCGGCTCCGGGACATCACCCCGCAGGGCCGCCTTCGAGTCCAGGCGCAGTACGAGTCGATGCTGCAGCGCTGCAGGAGCATCCGTGGAGACGTCCTCTCCGATGCGGACAGGCTGACGCTGACCGCCCTTCTGGTCGACGTTCGGTCCTGGCTCGACTATCTTTCCTGCGGCCTCGACGATTGGGTTGTCGACCCGCTCGGGGGGCCTCAGGTCCAGCTTCAGAACATCGAGTCGTTCCAGCCGGTGCGCACGGTCGAGGAGGGCCAGGCCATGGTCGAGCGCTGGCGTTCCATAGGACGGTTCCTCGACGACCACATAGCAAACCTCAGGCGCGGGTCGGGGGAAGGGAAGGTCGCGGTCAGGGCTCTGGTGGAGAAGGTCATAGAGGAGATCGAGGACCTCCTCGCAAAACACAACGAGGATTGGGCGTTCGTGCGCCCGACCGCGGTCGCGCGCGGGGACTGGCCGAAGGCCGACCACGTCAGGTTCAAGAGCGGGGTGACGGCCGCCGTGCAGAAGTCGATCCGCCCCGCGTACGCGCGATATCTGGAGTTTCTGAGGTTCGAGATACTCTCCCGGGCCCGGCCCCAGGAGAAGCCAGGGATGCTCAACGTCCCCAACGGTCTCGAGGCGTATTCCCGGCTGATCCGCGCCCACACCTCGCTCGACCTCACCCCCGCCGAGCTGCACCAGACGGGCCTGAAGGAGGTGGCGAGGATCAACGGCGAGATGGTGGAGCTCGGCCAGAAGGTCTTCGGCACGCGCGACAGGAAGCAGATTCTGCAGAAGCTCCGGACGGACCCGACGCTCTACTTCTCCAGCAGGGACGAAGTCGCAGCCAAGGCGGAGGCGGCCCTCAAGAAGGCCAAGGCCGCGATTCCGAAGTGGTTCGGCCGCCTGCCCAAGGCCGACTGCGAGGTCGTCAGGATGGAGGAGCACGAGGAAAAGCACTCCACGATCGCGTACTACATGCAACCCGCGGCGGACGGCTCGAGGCCAGGGCGGTACTACATCAACACCTCCGCCCCCGAGACGCGGCCGCGATACGAAGCCGAAGCTCTCGCCTACCACGAGTCGATCCCTGGCCACCACCTGCAGATCGCCATAGCCCAGGAGCTCGAAGGGATCCCCGAGTTCAGGAAGCACAGCGGCGTGACCGCCTTCGTGGAGGGCTGGGGCCTGTACACCGAGCGGCTCTCCGACGAGATGGGGCTCTACTCCTCGGACCTCGACCGGATAGGCGTCCTCTCGTACGACTCCTGGAGGGCGTGCCGCCTGGTCGTGGACACCGGCATGCACGCGATGGGCTGGGCGAGGTCGCAGGCGATCGACTTCATGCTCGAGAACTCGGCGCTGGCGAAGAACAACATCGTGAACGAGGTGGACAGGTACATCGCCTGGCCGGGCCAGGCCCTCGCCTACAAGACCGGGCAGCTGGAGATGATGAGGCTCCGCCAGGAGGCGAAGGCGAAGCTGGGCGAGCGGTTCGACGTACGGAAGTTCCACGACGCGCTGCTCTGCAACGGGGCCGTGCCGCTGGAAGCGCTGCGACAGGTCATCCAGAAATACGCAGAAAGCGGCCCGCGATAGATAGGCTCGGGCAGCGGGCGGCCGCTCAGTCTCTTCTCTTTCCGGTTCGCCTGGGCTGGGATCCTTCCTTCACCTTCTGCTCGGTCTGGGGAGGCCCGATCTCGGTCTGGCCGGCGATCTGCGCGAGGGTGCGGCCGCTGACCGCCGAGAAGTCGTAGTCCTTGGCGTCGTACCCCTTCTTGGAGTATTCGTCTGCGTGCTTGATCAGCAGCCAGGACTCCTTGCCCCGGAAGCCCGCGGTCCTGATGAGCGCGAAGGAGCCCCGCAGCTTCTTCCCGTAGAGGCGGAACTTCAGGTTCCCCTCTTTCATGTCAGCCTTCGCCAGCTCCTCGGCCTCCTCTCTCGTCGCGACCTCCCTCCTCACTCCCTTGCTCTCCTCGACCTCGGGGCTGTAGGTCCCCTCGTCCCAGATCATGACGGGCCCGGCCCCGTACCTTCCGCCGGGGACGGCGCCCTCGAAGTGGCGGTACTCCAGACTGTGGTTGGAGGTCGGCATGGCGAGGCGCCGCACGCCGCTCTCGAGCGAGGGGCCCCTGGGGATGGACCAGGACGGCATCACCCCTCCGATTTCGAGCCGGAAGTCGTAGTGCAGGCTGGTCGCCTTGTGCTTCTGGACGACGAAGAAGAGCCTCTTGGCGTCCTCGCTCATGGGGATCGTGGTGCCGCACCCATGGAATGATAAGGGCTTGCCTCCGGAGGGTTCCGCATAGTCTGGCTGATAGATCGAGTTCAGGACATCGCACGGTCAGTTCACGGGATTTCGCAGGATGGTTCAGCCCGGCACGTCAGGCGGGAATGACGTTCCGTTCTCTGTGTTCATCGGAACCGGAAGAACTCTGCCGCTATGGGACCGTGGAGACATAGGTGCAGTTGTTGGCGCCGCTTGGAGCCGTCGGGACGTGACCGGGCGTGGCCGACGACGTCGTGACCGAGACGAACGTCGTCGAAGCGGTGTAGAAAGGAACGAACGTCATGGTCTGACCGGAGATCGTGCCGCCGTAGACCTGGGTGGCTACGCAGACCATGTAGTACTCGACCACCGAAGCCGAGTTCTGGTTGGTGTAGTTCGTCACGGTGTGGGTGTACGTCACCGTGTTTGCGGGAGCCCTCATCGGGAGCACGACCGAGCCGATTCCCAGTCCTATCACGAGGGCGATGAGAACCGAAGAGACCACTCCTCTCTTTTCCATCGTTCGTACAGGGGCTCCGCTTCGTTATAGCTCTTGGTTCTCCGAGTCCTCTAGACAACCCTGCACAGCGAGAGGCCAAGTAGGTTGATATCGAGATGCTTCCTTATGGCCGCCGGAGGGACAAGGGATGGCCGTCGAGACGCTGGAGAGGAGGCCCGAATCGAGAAGCCGGACCCTGAATATTCTGGGAATCTCGGGAAGCGCGCGGAAGAACTCCTACAACACGGCCCTACTCGAAGCGGCGAAGGAGCTGGTGCCGCCCGGGGTGGTGCTCGAGACCTTCGACGTCTCCGGGCTGCCGCTCTACAACCAAGACCTCGAAGCCGAGCCGCCCAGGATAGTCAGCGAACTCAAGGAAGCGATCAGGAAGGCGGACGCCGTCCTCTTCTCGACGCCCGAGCACAACTACTCGGTCCCGGCGCTCCTGAAGAATGCGATCGAGTGGGGGGACCGGCCCGAGACCGACAACTCCTGGGACGGGAAGCCGGCGGCGATCATGAGCGCGTCCACGGGCCCGAGGGGTGGGGTGAGGGCGCAGCTCCACCTGAGGCAGATCATGGTGGACCTGAACATGCACCCCCTCAACCAGCCGCAGCTGCTCGTGGCTGGAGCTCAGGAGAAGTTCGATTCCGCTTCGAAGCTGACGGACGGGAGGGTCAGGGACAGGCTGCGGGATCTTCTATTGGCGCTCGTGGAGTGGACCAGGAGGCTGCGGTCGGACGGCCTCGGGGTCTGAGGGCGGGTCATCGGCCTTCGTCCGAGTCTCGTGATGCCAGATGAAACCCGAGGACGTCGAGACCTGGAAACGGGCCCTGCTGAGAGCCAGAGAACAGAAGAACATTCTATTCAGGAGCGACGGTGATTCGCCGATCGGTCCGAGGGAGTTCGCCGGCCTGAAGTACTTCGATCCCGACCCCGGGTTCAGGTTCGAGACGGAGCTCCACCGGAGTCCCGTCTCGGGGAGCGTGATCATGACCACCAGCAAGGGGACGCGCCAGCTCTTCAACGCCCCAGGCTACTTCGAACTCCCAATCGAGGGGAGGGCGGTGCGGCTCAGCGCCTACCAGTCGGCGGAGAGGGAGGACCAAAGCATCTTCGTGCCGTTCAGGGACGCCACGTCGGGGAGTGAGAGCTACGGCGCGGCGCGGTACCTGGACCTCGAGGTCGAGCACGACAACAGTTACGTCGTCGACTTCAACTACGCCTACAACCCCTACTGCGCGTACAGCGACGCCTACGCCTGCCCGCTCCCGCCGGGGGAGAACTGGCTGACGGTTGCCATCCGGGCCGGCGAGAGGAAGTACCACGACTGAATCCAGAGAGCGGCCCTTGTCTGCTGGAACGGTCGTCAGGTCGAAGTGACGTTCGCGAAGGCCGGCTCCAGTGTCTCCTTTCTCGTCCTGTACTGGACCAGGATTCCGGCCAGCGTGAGGACGGCCGCCAGGGCTGTCGAGGGGATCGGGTTGATGCCGTAGAGCCTCAGGGCGTCGTAGAACAGGATCCCACCCGCGACCGCCGTGACGAGCGACAGGATCTTGCCGTACAGCGCCAGCCCGACGATGAAGAAGACGATGCCGACCACGATCGCCGCCGTCCTGCTGGAGACGACGTCTAGGGTCAGCAGATAGGCGGCGTATCCCACGGCCACGCCTATCCCGAGCGCCACCAGCACGACCCCCATGAGGCCGCCCACGAAGAAGCCGATCAGGATGCCCAGGACGCTGCCCAACGTGCCGAGGCTCGCCAGGTACTGGGCCCCGAGGACCCCGCCTATGGAGGCGCCGATGATGCCCACGACCAGGAAGGCGAGGGCCTTGACGACCTTCCTCCCGGCGAAGATCAGGAGGAACGAGACTACCAGCATGACGATGACGAGCGGCCAGGTCGGGAGGCCGTTCAGCAGGCTTGAGAACTCGCCCGGGATCGAGGTCACGGCTTCAACGCCCCCACTCTTGTGGCATGGCTGCCAGTGGGGTTGGACCGTCTGAACTTAACTGATTGGGTTCGCGCGCGCGCGCGGTTGCGGCCTGACGACTCACGCGCAGAACGGTACGGTCTGTTGGGTCTGAAAGCTGTAGATCTCTCCCGTGGCCGGGTTCACCTGCACGAGAAGGAAGAACGGGAACGGACCCATGGCCAGGATGCCCGGCGGCTGCACAAGGAAGATTAACGTGGTGGTGTCGTATTCGTGGAAGGGGTCGAGATAGCGCCACGGGCTCTCTTCCGCGCGGGTGCACCGCGGGTGCCAGGACGGGCTGCCGGTGTAACCCTGGTACTGGTAGGTCCCGTTCCCCAGCATCCCTTGGAAGCTTGCGCTCTGTTCGACCTCCGAAATCGCCTGGGCGGTCGGCACAGCGACCAGGAAGTTCGCGAGGACCAGATCGGAGGCGACGACGACGCCTATGATGATGGCTACCCTGAGCGCCCTACGCGTGCGATGCCGCCTCCACTCGAAGTTTCATTGTCTCAACCCGCTTGCTTCCGAGGACCTCGCACGTACTTGATGGTGTCCTTTGATATTTCTATCCACCAGAACGGCGCAGCGGGCAGCGGAATCGGTGTTTCTGGTGCCGCTTCCTTCGATCTCCTGAAGCCCTGTTCTCAGGACTGACAAACACCGTCGAGGTTATCTCCTAGTCGTTTGCGGCCCATCTTGGAGAGGACAGGGAAGGAGATTGGCGACCGGCAGCGTGGTGGTGGTCGATTCGCTCGAG
>Ga0326727_10016726_pt1 | contig 15396 bp, 7 predicted proteins | sample MB2enrmetagenome_FD_207643 | JGI IMG/M metagenome (GOLD analysis project Ga0326727, IMG submission 207643) | Lab enriched peat soil microbial communities from McLean, Ithaca, NY, United States - MB29MY | ecosystem: Environmental > Terrestrial > Soil > Wetlands > Peat | place: USA: New York... | reverse complement strand
ACTTGCGCATCGCTTCTGGAACGAGCGCGGGCGCGCGCACGGGCACCACGAGGAAGACTGGTTCCGTGCCGAGCAGTTGCTGCGCGGCAACGCCGGAGAATTGCTGCGCGGCAAGGCATCGTAGCCGTCCTCTGAAATACTTTCAGTCAATTTGCCCTGGATCGGGGCACAGGTTTTGTTGCGCCGAAATCGTCCTTCTCGCCTGACCGGGGATGAACCCAATCGACACACAAAAGAACAATTGAAAAAGGCAGAGAGAGTGTGTAAGTTACGGATATCTTCCTCAATTCATCATCCATCATCAATTGATTCACCAATCGGGCTCCGTCATCTCCATTGAACATGAGACAAAGAGGAGGTCCCATGCGGGATCGTTTGAGATGTGTCCCTGTGGCTGTAATGTGTCTTGGAGCAGCGTTCACCTTCGCCCAAAGCAGTTGGGCGCAAACCGCTACTCCGCCGCGACCGATTGAAATTGAGCCGCATACCGAAGCGCCTGCTCCACCTGTCAAGGTCCCGCTCAAAACCATTCCCTTGCAGACTGTCCGCCCGCCAACTGCCGAGGAACTGAGCCACATCGTCGCGTATTATGTGGCGGCAACGCACACGCTTCACATCCGCAACGCCGAACACTTCGACCTGGGCATTCGCAGCGGGAAATTTCTCGCCACCTGGACGAAGGGTGCATCCAAGGCGACAGTCCGCGGCATTGACGGCTCCGCGATCAACGCCGATGTGATCAACGATGATCTCACCAAGGACACTCCGCCTATACCCAAAGTGGGCGACACCCGATACGTCGAGAATGAGGAAATCGTGTCGCAAGCGCAGCAAATCGAGGATTGCAAGGACTTTTTTTCCGCAGCCAAGCGGTTAGGCTACCGCGGCGTCATCCGCCACTATACGCACCTCGACAATACCGGAAAAGAGACCGGCACCGAGACGTTTACTGTAATTCAAAGGGTGTATTACTACAACGTAATAGACTGCAGTGCCGGGTTCTCCTTCTCCGATGACGAAGGCAGCGCCTGGACCCTGACCGTGAGCGCCTGGCCGAACCCATGATTTACGGTTGAAGCATATCCGCGTTTTCTTCATCCGCGCGCCGTCAGATGGCGCGTGTTTCCCCAAAAACAAGCGCCTGCCCGCATTGGGCAAGCGCTTTTTTGTGTCCTGAATTCAATCGAGCCGGCTACTGCAGATTCGCCATCAAGGCTTCGAGCGCCGATTTCGGCGGGCGCGTCAACGACTCAGGCAGCGTGGCCAGCGGTTCATCCACCATATTCAGCTGATCGACGAATGTCGGCTTCTGGGTATCGATGTAGAAGACGCCGGTGAGGACTTCTTCCTTTTCCTGCGCCTCCATCAGCGTACGCACCGCGTTGGCCTTATCGGTGGGATCGTAGTCCTCGAGCAGCTTGCGCAGGCGGAGCTGCGAGCCGTCGTGCATTTCCACGTCGTAAACCTCGCCGGAATCGTAATCCACCTCGATGTCGTCGAAGCTAGCCACAAATCCCACCTCGTTGATGGGTTCGTCGTGGTCCTGCAGGAATTTGTAACTTTTGGTCGAGCCCTCGTGATCGTTAAACGTGACACAGGGGCTGATGACATCGAGCATCACGGTTCCCTGGTGCGCAATCGCCGCCTTGAGCATCGAAAGCAGTTGCTTCTTGTCGCCGGAGAACGAGCGGCCCACGAAGGTGGCGCCCAGTTGAATGGCGAGAGCGCAGGTATCGATGGGTTGAAGATCGTTGATCACGCCGGTCTTCAGTCTGGAGCCGATGTCGGCCGTGGCCGAGAACTGGCCCTTGGTCAATCCGTAAACGCCGTTGTCTTCGATGATGTAGATCATCGGCAGGTTGCGCCGCATCAGGTGCACAAACTGTCCCATGCCGATCGACGCCGAGTCGCCGTCACCGGAAACACCCAGCGCCGTCATGGTCCGGTTGGCCAGCACGGCGCCGGTGGTTACGCTGGGCATGCGCCCGTGCACGCTGTTGAAGCTGAATGAGCGGTTCATGAAATAGGCGGGGCTCTTCGAGGAGCAGCCGATGCCGCTCATCTTCATCACACGCTCCGGCTCCACGCCCATCTCGAACATGGCGTCGATGATGCGCTCCGAGATGGCGTTGTGGCCGCAGCCGGCGCACAGCGTGGATTTGCCGCCGCGATACTCCGCGATCGGCAACCCAATGTGATTCAGCTTCGGGCCCGCGGCCCCACTGTTTGTTGCGGTGGCCATTACAAGCCCTCCTTGGTCGCAAACTCTTCGCTGATGCTGCGCGCGTCGATGGGCAACCCGTTGTAGTGCAGAATGCTGCGCAACTTCACCACCTGCTCGGCGGGAAGATCCAGCTTGAGCAGGCTGGCCATTTGCGCATCGCGGTTCTGTTCCACCACGTACACGCGCTCATGGCTGGCCACAAAGTCGTGAATTTCGTGCGCGAACGGATAGGCACGAATGCGCATGTAGTCCACGCTCTGGCCGTGCTCCTTCTCGATCTGGTCAAGGCTCTCGCGCAGCGCGAAATCGGTGGAACCATAGGCCAGGAAGCCAATCTTCGACTTGCCGTTCCGGTACGCCACCGGCGCGGGAACCAGGGTGCGCATATTCTCGAACTTGCGCGCCAGCCGCTCCATCACGGCCTGGTATTCGTCTGGCCGTTCGGTGTAGCCCGCCTCGTCATTGTGCCCCGAACCGCGCGTGAAATACGCCGCCTTGGGATGCATGGTGCCGGGAAGCGTGCGCCAGCCGATGGCGTCGCCGTCTACGTCGCGGTAGCGCGCGAAGCTGCCCAGCTTTTCCAGTTCTTCAGCAGTCAGCACTTTGCCGCGGTCGAGCGGCTTCTCAGGATACGCAAACTGCTCCGACATCCAGTTGTTCATGCCCAGGTCGAGGTCGGTGAGCACGAACACTGGCGTCTGCATCCGCTCCGCCAGGTCGAAGGCCGCGTAGCCAAACTCGAAGCACTCCTTCACGCTGCCCGGCAGCAGAACGGGATGTTTAGTGTCGCCGTGCGACAGAAACGCGGTCGAGAACAGGTCGGACTGCTGGGTGCGCGTCGGCATGCCCGTCGAAGGCCCGGTGCGCTGCACATCAAAGATCACGCCGGGAATCTCGGCGTAGTAACCGAGCCCGGAAAATTCCGCCATCAGCGAGATGCCCGGTCCCGAAGTCGAGGTCATGGACCGCGCGCCGGCCCAGCCCGCGCCCAGCACCATGCCGATGGCCGCCAGCTCATCCTCTGCCTGCACTACGGCAAACGTGGCCTTGCCCTCCGGCGTCACGCGGAACTTTTTCAGCAGATCCGTCGTCGCCTCAATCAGCGAAGTTGACGGCGTGATCGGGTACCACGCCACCACCGTCACGCCCGCGAACACCGCGCCCATGCCGCAAGCCGCATTGCCATCGATGATGATCTTGCCTGTGGTCTGGCTCATCGCCTCGATGCAGTACGGGTCCTGCTTGGTGAAGTTGGTCCGGGCATACTCGTAGCCGGTTTCAACAGCGCCGAAGTTCAGCTCGAAGACCTTCTGCTTTTTGGCAAACTGCTTCTGCACGCACTTTTCCACCACCCTCAGGTCAATGCGCAGCAGTTGCGCCACCACGCCCACGTACACCATGTTCTTGACCAGCTTGCGCAGTTTGGCCTCGGGACACAACGCCGCGGTGAGCTTGTCGAACGGAACCGGGTAAAGAACCACGTCGTCGCGGTACTGACCCAGATTCAGATACTCCTCGTAAATCGCCACGCCGCCCCTGGGCAGCGCCAGAACGTCCTCGCGCGCCGTTCCGGGGTTCAATGCCACCAGCACCTCGGACTCGCGCTTGCGCGCCACATAGCCGTCTTTGCTGGCGCGGATGGTGAACCAGGTGGGCAGTCCGGCAATGTTCGACGGAAACAGGTTCTTCCCGCTGACGGGAACGCCCATCCCGAAAATGCTCTTCAGCAGCACGCTGTTGGCGGACTGCGAACCCGAGCCGTTCACCGTGGCTACATTGATGCTGAAGTCGTTGACGATGCGCGGACGCGCACTGCTTTCGCCCTGCTCTTGACCGAGGGCCAGGTTTCCAGTCGCCATGTGGCGGGATTCCCTTCCGAAAATTCTTGAGCGATTTAAAGCGCCTCAACAGCGCCGGACCATCCCCTTGCGGATGCCGGACGATATCGCTCCAATATGTGATTATAGTCACTTCTCGGCGTCGCCGTATCACACTGCGCCCCAAGAGTAACCCTTTTCCCCCAACGCCCGCTCTGCCTTCCCATTCCAGCTCACCCGACCTGCAACTCTCTTGTTTTCAACGCCACACAAGGGCCCCGCAGTGCGGCTGTCCCGTTCAGGTACCCATCTTGCGTTCAGCATGGGATGGTATTGCACTCAGCTCAGGATGGGATCGTACCGCCGCCTGCAGACGAAAAGCCTTGCCGCACCCCACAGGGTCCGGCTCTTGCATCCAAATGAGAAAGGTGAAACGGCTAAGCGGAGGTTTACTGGTGCATTTTGCCTTTAATCACAAGGACCTGCTGGTCGGCATTCTGCTCGTCCTTGCCGTCGCTGTTGCTGCCCTGGGAATTCACTATCTGCTGTTCCGATTTTTGCGCGGACGGCAGCATACCACTCGGGGGCGCTGGGGGATCCGGAAATACCTGGCCAGACCTTCCCTCGCCATTCTCTTCGCCATCGGCGTGCGCATCGTTTTGCCGTTCATGGCCCGCATCCCCGAGGAGTGGCTGGCCTGGCTCGAACAATTTGACGAATGCCTGCTGGTTGTCTTTGCCGGATGGCTGGCCGTTGGCGGCATCCGGATCTTCCATGCCCTGTTTTTGAGCCGATTTGACGTCACGGCAGCCGATAACCTGCGCGCCCGCCGCGTACACACGCAGATGCAGTTTTTCCGCCGCATCCTGATCGGCATTGTGCTGCTGCTGGATGCCGGCGCCTTGCTGTGGACCCTGCACGACGAACGGCTGTGGAAGATCGGAACAGGATTGCTGGCTTCGGCGGGCCTGGCTTCGCTGGTGCTGGCGGCCGCGGCCAAGTCCACGGCCTCCAATCTCATCGCCGGCATGCAAATTGCGCTCAGCGAGCCCATCCGCATCGACGACGTAGTGGTCATTCAAGGCGAGTGGGGGCGCATTGAGGAGATCACCACCACCTTCGTCGTGGTAAAAATCTGGGACGAGCGCCGGCTGGTCGTGCCTCTCAGCTATTTCATCGAGCAGCCGTTCGAGAACTGGACGCGGCGTCGAAGCGATCTTCTCGGCACCGCTTTTCTCTACGTGGACTACACCGTGCCCATCGAGCCGCTGCGCGAGCAGTTAAAGCGTATTGTCTCCGCAACGCCGCTCTGGGACAGCCGCGTCTGCGTGCTGCAGGCGACCAACCTGACCGATCGCTCCGTGGAACTGCGCTGCCTGGTGAGCGCAAGAGACTCTGCGCAATGCTTCGACCTCCGCTGCCTGGTGCGCGAGCAGATGATCGGCTTCCTCCAGGCCAACTATCCCAGCGCACTACCTACCCTTCGCCTGTCGAAGCTTTCCGAGGCCCATGGGCCTGAAAACGCCGCGCCAGCCGTCCACCACGCGCCGTGAACCAGCGCGCGCAGCCAGGCGGCCAGAAACCGCCGCAGCTCACCCGGCGGGCGCAGCCAGGCACGCGCCGCGCTCGGCCGCAGCCGGCTCCGCACCAGGATTCCCAGGCCCCGTCTCTCCAGAGTCTGAAAGGCATGTTCATCGGTCTCGTCGTCGCCAAGATAGGCCACCGGCGCGTCCGCTGCGATCGACTGCAGGATAAGCCGCACCGCGTCTCCCTTGTTGCGCCCCGCGCGCAATTCCACACCGCCGTCAAACGGCGAGACGTGCATCCCGGCGATCCGCGCCGTGTGCCGGAATAGTTCTGTCACGCATGCCCGCGTTTGCTCAATGCGCCGCGCGGGAAGGCCTCGCCAATGCACCGCGATGGCGTTCCACTTGCGCTCGATGCGGATGCCTTGCGCCAGGTTGGCGAACTGCAATAAGTTCAGGGTCGCCCCCAGGACCATCGGGTCTTCGAGATCGAGCGATTGCCGTTCCAGCCGCCCCGTCGCATCAAGCCGCTCGGCGCCGTGCAATCCCCACACTGCCGGCGGCGGGTTCATGCCCAGCAAGGGCACCGTTTCGCACGCCGGCCGTCCCGTCACCACGGTAATCGTCGTGCGCCCGGTGTTCTGGATGCGTTCCAGCAACTCGCGCACGCCGCTCCACGGCCGCACGCTTGCCGGATCCGCACGCAACGGCGCCAGGGTTCCGTCGAAATCCAGGAGCAGTGCGCTCGAACGAGCCGATGCGACGCGATCGAGCAGCGCTGCTATCGGTGCGCCCGCAGTCCAGGCATAGGTCATGCCGGCTCCAATTCCGCGCGGCCGCGCACCGCTTCCACCGCCTCTTCGCTGATGCGCACCGCGCACAGATCGGTCAGAATCTCAGAAGCCCACCGGTAAACGTTGTGTTCTTTCACGTGCTGGCGCATGCGCCCCATGCGCAGCCGCCGTTCGCTGCGATGCATTTCGAGCCCGCGGTGAATGGCCTCGCTCACCTCCACAATGTCGTAGGGATTCACCAGCAGCGCGTCTTCCAGTTCCTGCGCCGCCCCGGCAAAACGGCTAAGCACCAGCATGCCTTCGCCGTCTCGGCGCGCTTCAAGAAACTCCTTCGCCACCAGGTTCATGCCATCGTGCAGCGGCGTCACCAGGCACAAATCCGCGGCATGATAGTAACGCCGCACTTCGTCGTGGCCGCATTGCCGCTGGATCAGGATCACCGGCTTCCACTGCGCCGTCTGATAGCGCTGGTTGATCCTGCCAACTAATTCCTCGACCTCCCTGCCCAGCCTTGCGTAGGCGGGAATGCGCGTGCGGCTGGGTGCGGCAATCTGCACAAAAACGATCTGCTCCTTGTACCACGGATGCTCTTCCAGCAGCTGCTCGAAGGCCAGCAGGCGTTCGGGAATTCCCTTGGTGTAATCCATGCGGTCCACACCCAGCACCAGATGGCTGTCGCCGATGCCGAGTTCGCGCCGCAAGTCCAGGTCCCGGTTAGTCAACGCAACGGCGCCGTGCCCGTTCTGTGCGGCCCACTCGCCGGCTCTGCGCCGCTCGGCAGCCGATGCAACATGGTCCCAGGCCACGCTGATGGGATATGGCCGCACCGCCGTAAGATGCCCATGCCTGCGGATGCTGAAGTTCTCGCGGTCGGTCTTCGCCTCCAGAACCCGGTCCACGGTGTCCATGAAGTTGTTGCAATGCGACTGCAGATGAAAACCGATCAGGTCAGCGCCCAGCAACCCATCCAGCAGCTCCGCCTGCCACGGACAGATACCGAAGGCCTCCGGGTTGGGCCATGGAATATGCCAGAAGATGGCCACACGCGCGTCGGGCCGCGCCTCCTGAATCATCGCCGGGATCAACGCGAAGTGATAATCCTGCACAAACACTACGGGACGCTCGGTCTCGCCCATCTCTTCCAGCAGCACATCGGCGAAGCGGCGGTTCACCTCGCGGTAGTACTGCCAGTCGTTCATCCGGAACACCGGCCGCGTGTGCGCGATGTGACAAAGCGGCCACAATCCCTCATTCGCAAATCCTTCGTAGTAACCCGCCTCCTCTTCCGGCGTCAGCCACACGCGGCGCAGCGTATAGCGCTCATCATCCGGTGGCACCCGCAGCCGCGCATTCTCATCCACGTAGAGCGGATCCTCGCTTCCGCTGCCATGGGCAATCCAGGTCCCATCGCAGGATTGCAGAATCGGTTCCAGCGCCGTCACCAGGCCGCTGGGCGGCACAATGCAACGGCTCTCGCCTCCCTGCCGGATGTGCATGTACGGCTCGCGGTTCGACAGGACAAAGAGTTTGCCATCGCCCAGCGAGTCGCGCACCTGCGCGGCCAGGCGTTCGGCAGTCCACACGCGTTCGCCGCTGTTGCGCAATTGCGCTTCAGTCGCGGCGGCCTGGCGCGCCTGTTTGAGATGCCCGGCCAGCGAAAACATCTCGTTCGCAAGCGGCGCCAGGTAGCCGAATTCGCTCGCTCCGTCTTCGCCGCCGGCCTCGCCGCGCCGCAGCCGGCGTAGCCACTCGGCAGCGCGAATCATCGGCCGGTCGAGGAACCAGCGCACCATGGCCAGCGTGACTACGGCGATCAGCAGAACCATCGCCGCAATGCGCAGAAAGCTGCGCTTCCAGATCGCGATACTCTCGGCGTGGATCGAATCCGCGTGGGCCAGCATCACCAGCGAGGCGCTGGTGTCCGCGCCTGCGTGAACCGGCATCACCTCTTCCAGCCACGCCCGCGCCACGCCATCGTCATCCTGGATGTGGACAAACGCATCCATCTCCCTGCCAGTGCGGACAGCACGCTCCAGCAAATCCGCGGGCAGCGCCGCGAGCGAAGGCATGTCTCCGGCCGTTCCCAGCAGATTCCTGTGGCCGTCATAGAGCGCCAGCGACGGTTGATCGGGCAAGGAGCGCGATGCGCGCAGCACCTCGGCCCAGTTCACCGCGCCGGCCGCAAACTGCTGTTCCAACTGCGGCCTGAGGCCCACACCAAACCACTGCGTCCGCCGCTCCAAATCGGTCCGCAGAATATGTTTGTGCGCCAGCACATCGAAATAGGTGGAGATTCCGGAAATCGCGGTGATTCCCAGCAGCATCGCCGCCACCAGTCGGAGTTGGAAGAAATGCATGGTTGGGAGAACTCGTTCTCGCAGGGGCATCGACATGTCCTCAACGTTGGGTATAGAGTTCCTTGCCCATTGCTGCATGCAGATTCCGTGCCAAACCCTAAGTCCTCACGCTCCTTGCACATCTCCGCGCAGACAGGCAAATGCCCGCTTCACACCGGGTAAATTTCACACAGTAATGTGTAAGAAATGCAGACATGGATGTCATGCTTGAGCAAGTGAGCTGCAACATGCTCCACGCCAACACTTTAGTGGAAGTTTTCTATGACCGGCGAACACCCCCGCAGCCACGGGCTGCTAAGGCGCCGGCGAGCTGCTGACCGCGAAACTTTGTGGAGCGAGCACCGCGTTCAGGTCGGGATTATAGTAGTCGGTCAACTGCGCCGGAGCTGCCTTGGCGCGGATGGCGTACCTCGGCGTAAAGCGGAACGTAAACTTTTCGCCCTCCGCCGCTGACGACCACAGATAAAACACGATGCGGTCCGGCTGGAGTTCGTACCGCGAGATGGTCAAGTTGTCGAGCAGCTTGCCCAGAGACGCGCGATCCACATCCGCTCCCGGCGGCAGGCCTACTTCGGCCAGCATCATGCCGTAGCCTTCTGACCCGAAACGTCGCGCGCTCACGGTGCAGTCGATTGGGCGCCCAACTTTCGCCCCTGCTGCATCGCATTCATAGCCGAAGTCCAGTCCAAAGTCCTTGCCCGGCACGGTGGTTTTGGTCCTGCCCACGGCTGCCTGCGTCCACGGCACATAGAACCACGCAGTCATCTGCGCATTGGCAAGGGGCGCATCTCCCGCGCCTGCAAAATCCAGCGTGTTCGTGCCCGCGTGAATCATGGCCGTCAGGTCGATGCTGCGCGGCGCGTCAATGGGCTGGTTATCGGCGAACTGGTTGCCGGCTTTGATCGCCGCGGCCTGCTCCACGCTCAGCGGCTTTCCGTTGACGGTCAGCGTAAAGTCTCCCGGCGACGCGTTTTCGAGTTGGCTTACCGCCAAAGGCAGTAGCGCCTTCAGTACGCGCACCGTGGCCTGCCCGTTCATCCACACGCCATAACCGTCGCGGTTGCGCAGCAGGTACAACAAGGCATCGTCCTCGAGTTTCTTGTCGGCCGGGTTTCCCGCAGCGTTGAACGCTGCAAGCGCCATCGCGGTGGTCTCCAGGCGGCCGCCCTCGCCCCATCCATAAAATGGCGAGAAGCCGTCGAATTCCCAATATGCGCCGTCGCGGCCGTGCTCCGCAGTCGCGCTCAGTTCCTTGCGCAGACGCTCCACGGCTGCGGCATCGCCGGATTCGGCTGCCAGGTTGAGACGCAACGCGTTGGCATAGGGATCATGCAATGCAAGCGCCGAGTGCGAAGCATACTCCTCTGCACGGGCAATGGCCTGCTTCACCCGGCCCTGCAGGTTGCTCGTCGCCGGCGATGCGAAATCCGTGGCGCGGAGCACGTAGGCGAGCGCGCCAGCAATGTAAAGCGTCTGCCGTGCCGAATACATCCCGTAGCGCGGCTTCCATGCGCCATCCTTATCCTGCTGCGCCAGCAGCCACTCCATCGCGCTCACAATCCGTGCGCGATCCACATTCACGTAAGGTTCGGCCTCGGCCAGAAACTCGATTCCATAGGCCGTGAGCGCCGCGTCCGCGGTGGTGTCGTTGCCTCCCCAGTAGGTGAGCCCGCCAGCCGCGTTAAAGTATCCCGGCAAACGGTCGTAGCCAATTTGGAGATACGCCTGGGCCTGTTCCTTCGCCGCGCTCTCGTGCTTTGCCGCCTTCTCCATCTCCAGGAAAAGCAAACTCGGATAAGCCGCAGAGATGGTCTGCTCCGCGCAGCCGTATGGCCGCTCCAGCACCGCCTTCATGGCGTGATACACGTTGGCTCCAAGATTCGGATACAACAACAGCTCCGCATGCACCGAACCGGAGATCGCGTCCGCCGGCAGATCGAACGCAACCGTATTCTTCCCACCTCCGCGCAGCAATTCCGACGCCGTAATCATTTTGGGCTCGCCGTCCGGGTGCACCTTCACCGTCTTCTCCACCGCGTCGCCCAGCTGCGCGTTGGCCGCGGTGATCCGCAGCGGTCCAGAATCCGCCGCCGATGCCGCGCGCAGACCTACAACCACCGGCGTCGCTCCGTTGGGCGCGACTGTTGCATGAGTTGTGGCCGGCGTCGTCAACGTGAACCAGTCCGCGGCCTTCACCGTGACCGGCAACGAGACTGCGTGCGCGGTGTAATTTCGCATATTGACGGGCAGCCAGATCGCGTCGCCCACCGTTAGCGTCTGCGGCGCATCCAGATCGACAAAGAATGGCAGGAAGGTCTTGAAGGTGCGATCCACCGCTGTGATCCTTCCATCCACGGTTGAGCCCACCGCGTGCAGCTTCCAGGTAGTCAGACTGTCGGGCAGTCTGAACTTCAACGCCGCGTGTCCGGCCGCATTCGTCTCCAGCGAGGGCGCCCAGTAGGCCGTTTCGTCAAACACATGCCGCAGCCGCGGCGTCATAGTCTGCTCCGTAATCACCGCGCTGCCATTCGGGCCGCTGACGGTTTTCTTCCCCGGCCCTACAACGCCCGGCGCCAAAGCTGCCAAGGCCGCGGTCTGAGTCTCAGTCGAAACGGATGCCGCGCTCACGGTGACCATCATCGAAGCCGTCCCCACCCGAAGCGTCACGTCAACCGTGGTCAGCGCCGACGACGCAACATGCACATCGGTCAGGTAGAAGCTCATGAACCCCCTGGCTTCGACGCGCACCTTGTAGAAGCCTGGTGCCAAATCGGAAACAATATACGTGCCGTCATCTTTTGTGGTCGCGCTCGCGACCGCATCGCCCGACTCGCTCTCCACATTGATTATGGCTCCGGCAATGATTGCGCCTGCCGGATCCGTCACGGTCCCGCCAATGGCGCCCGTGTTGCCCTTGAACAATCCTGAATCCACTGCCACAGGATTCACATCGCTCCCGCTCTGCTCGGAAACCATATGCGAAAATCGCGCCACTTCTTCGAGTTGGGCAGCGCCGTCATCGCCGGTGCGCAGGATCTGAATCACCTCGGCGGCAATCGTCACCTTCTGCGTTTCGCCCTCAACCGCGTTCCCCGCCTTCACTTTGTCGATGCGTGCGTACGACAACTCGCGCTTAGCCTTGAGCGCAAACGGCCGTCCCAGCGGATCGCGCAAGCTGTCAAAATCGATGCCTGCGGCCGCAAACGCGCGCCGCGCATCGGATTCTGTTTCGGGGAACGCATTCCCCGCCGCGGCCCATTTGTCGAGCGCGGCGCTCAGCTTTTCTTCGGTCCGCCCAAAGTAGTCGATCGAGTTGCTGCGCCACACCGTCTCGTCGGCGTCGCGTTTCACGTTTACAGAATAGAAGCGGCGCGTCACTTCGATTGAGTAAGTGTAGGGCTTTCCGTTGTGCTGCAAGTTGTGCTGCGCTGCCGCATCCAGATTGAGTCCGCCGTCGAGCGCCAGCTTTTTGAGCGCGTCAATTGTCGCGGGCAAAGGCCGCCCGGCCATTGCGGCCTTGCTCAGCAGATCGTTCAAGCGCGCGCCCGGCACGGCAAACACATTCCGCGCCACCAGCATCTCGGAGAAGTCGTCGTCTGTGCCAAACTGTTTGTCCGGCCCCGCGCTGATCAGCGATACAACATCGTCGTTGGCCTCTTCGCTCAGTTCCGCTTTGTACGGCGTGTTCCACGGATCCAGCAAAATCCCCTCATCCATCTTGGCCGCCGCGACAAACTTCCTCAGATCTTCGACCGTTGCAGGCAAGTTTTCCGGATTTGCCTTGACAATTGCATCCCGCAGCGGCGCCACGTTTTTCTCCATCTGCTGCTCGTACTCGTTGCGCACCGTGCTGAAGTCGTTCGTCGTGATTTCCAACCCTTCCGCCCCCGCGTCCATCAGCACCGCCTCTGCCGCGAGGTCCAGGTCGCTCGAAATCGGCTTCGACGTGTCGGTTTTGTTCAGGCTGTCGAGGGTCACGTCGCCCACGCTTGAGCCTACGAGCCACCACCAGCCCTGCCCAAACCAGCGGTCGTTCGCTTCCATTTCGGTTTCGGCGCGCTGTTCCACCGCGGTGTCAAACACCGACACGCCAAACACGCCCGCCGCAGGCCCATTCACTGCGTTGCGCAACTCGAGTTGCGCAGTCACCGGCGCTCCCGGAGCGTACGACGCCGCCAGGCCCTTCACATCTGCGCGCAGCGAATGATCGTCGGGGTAAAGCACCACTCTCGTCGCACCCTGATCGCCGAAATACCACGTGCTTCGCTCCATCTCCACCCGCATGGAGTAGGCGCGCAATGTGATGAGTCCGCGGAATGCCGTGCTCGCAGGAATCGAGAACCCCCGCTCCGCGCCGCTCATGCGCATCTGCCAGTGTTCGAGTACGGAGGTCGCGGAAAGCACGTCGAGATCCACTTCTTCTCCCGGCTTGCCGTGGATCGTGCCCTCGATCGCCTGTTTCGGCGCAAGCAGCGCGTGATCGAGCGAGATCCAGATGTCGCCTTGCGCTCTTACCCACAACGTATCGTCGAAGTGCGAGACTCTGCCCTCTTTGTCACGCGCCGTGACGCGAAGCTGCGGCCGCTCCGTGTCATCGCCTTCAGTCGTCGCGGCTGGATAATGCAGCGTCACCTTCGCCAGCCCATAGCGATTCGTGGTCACGGTCATCGCCCGCGTCGCGTGCGACTCGGCATCCATCCAGTCCAGCGTGACCCTGCACGAGGCCGGCGCGCCATCCGCATACGAGGTCGAAAGCATATACTCTCCCTCGCGCTCACTGCTCCCGATCGCATTCAGATAGATGTGCACCGGTTCTTTCGTCAGCCGCACCGCAAAATTGCGCGGCTCCGTCCGCCCCGTGGTCGCATCCGTCACCATCGCCCGGTACGTCACATCGCGGAAGCGCTCCCAGCTTGAGCCATTGAGCTCCTTGAACTCATCCGCCACCTTAAGACTCAGCGTAGCGTCGCCATTGGCGTCGAGGATCGCCGTCGCTTCTTGAGCGGCCGGCTCGTCGTAGCGGCCTGTCCTGGAATTCCACACCGCATCGTCCGCGCGCACAATGCGCACGCTGCCCGCGGCCACCGGCTTGCCGAATAAATACCCGGCGTGGATCTTCACTTGCGGCGTCGCGCCGTCCAAATAAAACGCGCGGTCAGGAGTCGCCGCCACACTGAACTCGGGCAAATCGTAGCGCTGGATGCGCACTGTCTGCTCCTCCGTGCTCACGTCTCCGGTCACGTTGTCCAGGTCGAAGCGCACCTGGTAATCGCCCACAGCCGTCTGCTCGGTGGTCTTCCAGTCGTATTGCGCGATCCCAAACCGATTGGTCTTGAGCTTAGCCTCCACCAGCTTCTTGTTGTCGGGGTCGTTGATCGTCAGCGTTACCGGCTCGCCCGCCGCCGCGTGCCCGTTGTCCCAAAAAGCCAGCGCCCGCAAGTGCACCATCTCGCCCGGCTTGTGTAGCGGCTTGTCCATTTCCACGTGGACGTTGGTGTGGTCCAGCACATCGATCTCCGCAGTCACCTCGTCGTGCGCCAGCGCCCCTTGAGCGCCGCTCAACGTGCCCGTAACCGTCAAATCCAGATCGTCGCCCGGCTCGCCCATGGGCGCAAAGTTCAAGATCGCTTCCCCATTGCGCGCGGTTGCCGCTTCGCGCGTATCTCGCTTCACTTTCTTGGGGCCTTTGTCGTCGTCCAGGAGTGTCGCCTTCAACTTTACGCCGGCCAGTGGTTTCCCGGTCACGGGATTCATCGCCATCACACGCGCGCTTACTGCCTGCCCCTGCACAATCTGCGCGGGATAAGCCAGCCGCAGCGTGATCAGGTTGGCCGTGATTGCACCCACAGAAAGAATTCCGTGCGAACTCTCCGCGCCGTTGACTTCCACGCGATAGCCGATCCGGTACCAGCCAATGGCTGCGATGCCAATCTCAGGCAAGCCATTCGGCCAGGCCAGCGTCACTGCCGCTTCACGCGCGCCCGGCTTGAGTTCGACCGCCGTCTCTGCCGTCTGCGCATTTTTGGGAGACAGGAGCCACGCCACAACACGCACGTCCGTCCCCGCTGCTTCATTCAGCGGCAGCGTCAACCGAATCGCATCGTTTTCCAACGTTGCCCTCGCCGCGGTCTCCATCACCTGCGGCCCGTGAACCGCTTTGCCGGCATCATTTCCCTGGGCGGGGTTCGATCCCTGTGCGGCCGTACACACCGCAAGCCCGAAAATCATTACCAATGAGAGCGTATTTCGGATCATGGTTGGCCATCCTAGCACAACGGCCGCAGTTTCACGGGGCACCGTACAACCGCGTAGGCGGGGCGCCGGCGTCGGAGCTTCTCGAGCGCAGCAAGGCTGAAAGCTAAGAGCTAAAAGCCAAAAGCGGTTTCTTCGCATCGCGCCGCCAGCGCACGATCAGCGCCAGGGCAATCACGATCAGCGCCAGCGTGAGCCCGATCCAAAGTCCGTAGATTCCCCACCTCAATCCAAAGCAAAGAAAAAATCCCAGCGGCAATCCCAGCACCCAGTAGCCCACCAGGTTGGCCCACATCGGCGCATGGGTTTCGCCCAGTCCCCGCAGTGCGCCTGTGGATACGGTCTGGATGCCGTCGAAGATCTCAAAGGCCGCCACAATGCCCAACAGCCCCGGCCCCACGGCCAGCACGCGCGGATCGCGAGAAA
>Ga0326727_10016724_pt1 | contig 15398 bp, 9 predicted proteins | sample MB2enrmetagenome_FD_207643 | JGI IMG/M metagenome (GOLD analysis project Ga0326727, IMG submission 207643) | Lab enriched peat soil microbial communities from McLean, Ithaca, NY, United States - MB29MY | ecosystem: Environmental > Terrestrial > Soil > Wetlands > Peat | place: USA: New York... | reverse complement strand
GGCACTTGACCGCGTGCCGGTCACATCGGCCAGCACTGTGCCATTAGCGGATGCGGCGCAACCGGAAATATTCAATTGGGAAGAGGCAACGGCGGCGGAGTGCCGGCCGGCGTGAAGCGCCGGTTTTAGCAGGAATTCGCCCAGCGACCGGACCCCTTCCTCAAAGACGGTGTAGAGGAACCGATTCCCGGTCACGGCACAGGCCGACGCATATACGTGCGTATACACCGGGTCGTTGAATTCGGGTATCAACTCGGCCGGCGCGCCATCCAGCGGGGCGCTCCACAGCCGGAGCTCGCCCTGTTCTCCAACCGTCAGGAAAAGCACGCTCCGGCTGTCGGCGCTCCACGCGGCTCCCTGCACCGACGATGCGTTCCTGGCCAGCCGCACCGGCGTGCCGCCTTGTGCCGGCACGCGGTAGAGCATACTCATGTTGTACGCCGTCGGGTCCCCGCCACCCCCACCGATGTCCAGATAGGCGATCCACTTGCCGTTGGGCGAAAAGCGCGGGGCCCGGCCGCCCGCCACAAGCAGGTGCGCCGCCGCGCCGGATTCGGAGGCAGGCTCCAGATAGATACCGGCAGGTCTGCGGGTGGAATGAAAAGCCAGCCAACGGCCTTCGGGGGAGAGCGCCGGTTCGTCGTTGACGCCCTCGCCGCCGGTCACACGTCTCGCGGCGCCCTTGGGCATCCGCTTCAGCCAAATGTCCGGGCGTGTGCCGCCTTCCCCTGGCGATGCGAACGCCAGCCACTTGCCATCGCCGGAAAGCGCGGGTTGCATGGCGTTGGGGACGCCGGCATCGAAAGGTATGAGCGCGCGGGCACGGGCTGGCGCCCGCCACAACGCCGACAGCCAGACAACCGCGCCGAATGCGAGGACAGTGCCGGCCGCGGCCCAATACTTCTTCCACGGCTTGCCAGCGCGGACACGCTCTCCTTCCAGGTAGCGCGCCAGGTCGGCATCCAATTCGGCGGCGGATTGATAGCGGCTGGCGGCGGTCCTGCTCAGGGCCTTGTCGAGAATGGCCTTGAGCGGCGCGTCCAATCGGGGTGGTTGCGGCCGCGAATGGGCGACGGCCGTCGAAGCGCCGGCCGGCAATCGGCCGGTCATTTGGTGCGGTAAGCGGCCGGTGAGCAGGCGATAGAGCAGCATGCCCGCCGAATACAGGTCGGAAGCGAAGGTGCACGGCTCGCCGCGCGCCTGCTCCGGACTGGCGTAGTCTGGGGTGAAGGCCAACACGCCGGCCCTGGTGAGCGCGGTTTCGGCGGTGGCGTCGAGCAGGCGTGCGGTGCCGAAATCCAGCAGCTTCACGTTTCCCGAGTCATCTACCAGGATATTGGAGGGCTTCACGTCGCGATGGATCACGTTTCGGGCGTGCACGTAGGCGAGAGGTTCGAGCACCTGGCGGACCAAAGCGATGCGCGCGCGGGTATCGAGCCGATGGGCGTCGCAGAAACGGTCGATGGTCATACCGGCAACGAATTCCATCACCAGGTAGGGCAGGCCGGATTCGGAGACGCCGCCATCGATCAGGCGGGCGATTTTGGGATGATCGAGGCTGGCCAGGAACTGGCGCTCGCGGCGGAAGCGTTCTTCGATCTCGGGGGAAGCCAGGGCCAGCGGCACAACCTTAACCGCCGCGGACATCTCGAACGCCCCGTCGGCGCGATCGGCCAGGTAAACCGTGCCCATGCCGCCGCGGCCGAGCAATTTCACGGCCTGCCAGGCGCCGAACAGCGGCAGCCGCTGCGCGTCCTCAGCCCAGTCATCCGCGGAGTTGTCTTCGGCAAAGGCGGTGGCACGGGGCTGCGCGCCGAGCTCGCCCTGCCTTCGGTCCGCGGCTAACAGGGACCGCGCCTCTTCCCGAACCGCGGGATCGAATCCCGACTGCGCAGCGAGCCAGCTTTCACGGTCCGATTCAGGTTGTTGCAGCGCGGAATGAAATGCCTCTTCCACGCGCTGCCAGAACAGATCCATCTACGTTTCCTCAGGCGGTCCGGACTCGCCCCCCGGCGCGGGCGCGTTTACTTTTCCGGCCGGAGTTCACGGAAAAGCCACGCGCACGCCAATCTCATATCGCGGTCCACCGTTGACTTGGCCAAGTTGAGGATGCCCGCGGTTTCCTCCGCTGTGCAGCCCAGATAGACGCGCAGCTCGACGATCTTTGCCTTGCGCGAATCGATTTCTTCCAGCCGCGACAATGCCCGGTCCAGATCGAAGACGTCTTCTTCGTGCTCTCCGAGCCAGAGAATGTCCGGTGTGAGCGGCAGCACCAGTCCAGCCCGGCGCTTCGCCCGAGTTCGCCTTCGAGCATGGTCGGTGAGGATCCACCGCATCGCTCTGGCGCAAAAGCTGTAAAAATGCTCGCGGTCTTTCCAGTCCCCCGGTTTGGCCCCAGCCAGGCGCAGATACAATTCCGCAACCAAAGCCGTCGGCTGGAGCGTATGATCCCGCCGCTCGCGCCGCATGCTGGCGACGGCCATCAGCCGCAGCCGGCTGTACGTAATGGACAGCACTTCGCGAAAGGCTTCGTCACGCCCGTCGCTCCATTGGCGCAGTAGCTGGGTTATGTCGGCATCGGCGGCAGAGGCGGCATTCATGCTTTGCTTCCCTTGGCGCTTCGCGGGAACCCATATTGTACCGTATGTTTAAGATCTGTTTATCCTTAACATCCAGCCGGCAATGGCGCGAAGGGTACCGAAGGTACCGAACCGGCAGCTTTGTACGATGTCAAGTTCCGCTGCTGGCGGTAGCAGCGTCGCCCGCCGATATTCTTGAAATCCTCCATCCGGGGCGACTCATTTCTCTTTTCGGTGGCGCTTCCATAGTGAAAGCGTCGAGCGGCGGAAAGTCGCGGAAAAACAGACCGATCTTTTGGGCGTCCTCCAGCCGATTTTCGCGCCGTATTCTGTGGACCGCCGGGCAGTCCGCCGCGTTGGTTGGATGGCGTATATATCGCCGCTTCATGGAGGTTCCCGTGTACACTACTCTGAAAAGATTCCTCGTGGCCGCCCTGGTTTGCCCAGGTGTGGTTCTCGCCCAGGGCACCATCAATACCTACGCCGGGAGCGACGCGCTGTTTGCCGACTCCGACAAACCCGCCACATCCGCCCACCTGGTCAATCCGAACTACATGGCTGTCGACGCTCAGGGCAACATCTACTTCTCCGACGTCGGACTCGCCATGGTTCTCAAGGTCTCGACCAACGGCGTTATCTCCGTCGTTGCCGGCAACGGCCTGAGCAACGGCGGAGGCGATGGCGGGCTGGCCGTCGGCGCGTCGCTGGGGTATCCGCAGGGCTTGGCGTTCGATCCGTCGGGCAATCTCTATATAGCGGAGCGCGACGCCAGCGATGTCCGGAAGGTGGATACCAACGGGATCATCACCACGGTGGTCGGCACGGCAGGCCAGGGCGGGTTTTCGGGGGACGGCGGGCCTGCAACGAAAGCCCAGATCCAAGGCCCGGCGGGGATCGCGGTGGATAGGTCCGGCAACCTCTATATCGCGGACTATGGCAACAATCGTATCCGGATGGTTACGGCGAGTACCGGGATTATCACCACCATTGCGGGTAGCAACACCACCGGCTTCTCAGGCGATGGCGGACCAGCCACAAAAGCCACATTCTGGCTTCCTACGGGCATCGCGGTCGATTCATCCGGCAACGTGTTCATCGCCGACACATACGACCACGTCATCCGCATGATCAACACCAGCGGGATTATCAGGACGGTTGCCGGCAGCAATCAGGGAGGGTACGGCGGCGACAACGGTCCGGCCACCAAGGCAGATCTCTTGGCGCCGCAAGGCGTGACGCTCGATGCGTCCGGAAACCTGTATATCGCCGACACGGCTAACCAGCGCATCCGCTACGTCAACTTGAGCGGCATCATCACCACCATCGCCGGAACCGGCACGGCCGGCTTCAGCGGCGACGGCTCGTTGGCTACTGGCGCTACCTTCGGCAATCCGGTCGCGGTGGCGCTTGACGCCTCCGGCGCTGTCTATGTGACCGACTTCAATAACGGCCGCGTTCGCCGCTTTGTGGTAGGCGGCAACATGGCCACGGTCGCCGGAACGACAACCTCCGTCGGCGACGGCGGACCATCCATCCAGTCGCGCCTGGACAGGCCCACGTCTGCCGCCGTGGACTCCTCGGCTAACCTGTACATCGCCGATCCAACCGCCAACCGGGTCCGCAAAGTGACTCCGTCCGGCACCATCACTACGCTGGTGGGAAACGGCCAAGCGGGATACGGTGGCGATAACGGCCCAAGTTCAGCGGCGATTCTGAACAACACCAACGGCGTGGCGGTGGACTCCGCCGGAAACGTATATATCGCCGACGCAGGCAACGGCAGGATCCGCCGCGTGAATGCGACCACGGGAATTATCACGACGTTCGCCGGCGGTGACAACAGTGGAGCCTACACCGGACCCGGGACGGGCGGAGACGGCGGCCCGGCTACGGCCGCCACCGTCGGGTTCCCGTTACAAGTGGCGGTTGATGGGGCCGGAAACGTGTATTTCGTCGATTCGGTGTATTCCAACATAACCCCTAACGCCTCCTCCGTGCGCCGTGTTTCCACCGACGGCAAGATCAACACCTGGGCGGGAGGCAGCACCGCATCCGGATTCAGCGGAGACGGCGGGCCGCCGCTCCAGGCCCAGTTCGGCACCAGCATCAATATCGCGGCCGGTAGCGACGGCAGTCTGTATATAGCGGACACCAACAATTACCGGGTGAGGAAGGTGGATCCGGCCGGAGCCACCATCAACACCATAGCCGGCAACGGTCAGGCCACCGATTCGGGCAACGGAGGCGTAGCCACAGCGGCGGGCCTGACTCCCGTGTCGGTCCTGGCCGACGCGGCGGGGAACCTTTACATCGGAGAGGGTTCCGTCGTTCGGAAAGTCTCGCCGAGCGGCATCATCAGCGCCTACGCTGGCGGCGGCGGTGGGGGGTTCTCGGGCGATGGCGGACCCGCCACGGCCGCATCGCTTGCATGGGTCTCCGGACTGGCATTGGATTCCGGAAACGATTTGTACCTGGTAGACCTGGGCAACCGCCGCATCCGCCAGGTGCAGCCCGGGGTCAGCCCGGCGATTACCTTGTCCTCTACCTCCATCGCGCTCAGTCTCGCGGCGACCGGTTCCACATCCACAACCCAGACGTTTCTGGTGACGAACACCGGTCAAGGCACGCTCAACTGGGCCGCGGCCGCGACCACAACTTCGGGCGGCGCCTGGCTTTCCATTTCACCCACTAGCGGATCGATCGTGGCCGGCCAACCCGGAACCACTGTCACCGTCACTGCGAACCCCACCGGTCTCGCCGCCGGCGATTATTACGGCCAGATTCAAGTCACTTCGCCGAGCGCCGTGAGCCAGATCCAGATCGTCACGGTGAGATTGACGGTCGCGACGGCGGGCGAAGCTCCGCCCGAGGCCGCGCCGGGCGGTGTGTTGAACGCCGCCAGTTACAGCTTGCAGACACCGGCCGCGCCCGGATCGCTGGTCTCTATTTTCGGCTCGGGCTTCACGGATTCCACCAGCGTCCTGCTGGCTACTTCCTACCCGTGGCCTACCGTGCTCGGCACGACATCGGTCACCATCGGCGGCGAGCCGCTCCCGCTCTATGTGGTGACGGCCGGACAGATCAACGCGATGCTGCCTTTCGATCTGCCGGTAAACACCAGTCTGCAGGTGGTGGTGACCCGCGGCACCGCCATGTCCGCACCGCAACCGGTAAGCTTGATTTCGTCCCAGCCGGGCGTCTTTACGCAGGCGGCAAACGGCGAGGGGATCGGGGTGGTGGTGATCGTGCACTCCGATGGATCGTGGGTCGAAGTGGGCGGCGCCAACTCGGCCACGGCCGGCGACACGCTGGTCATTTACTGCACGGGCTTGGGGGATGTGACGCCCCGAGCGGTGGCAGGATTCCCGGCCCCGGTGTCACCGGTCTCGCAGGTCATCGACACGGTGACGCTGACCATAGGCGGGGTAAGCGTGCCGGTGTCCTTTGCCGGCCTCACGCCGGGCTTCACCGGGCTGTATCAAGTGAACGCCACGGTGCCAAGCGGAATCGCGCCGAATCAGCAGGCGCCGCTGGTGCTTTCGCAAGGCGGCCGCGCCAGCGCCACGGTCACGGTTCCGATGCAATGAGGGCCGGCAGGAAGGTGACCCGTCGGCGGAAACCGCAGCCAGAACGGGTTTCGGTGCAATGAGGATGCTCCGGCCTGTCAGGCCGGCCGGCGAGCCAGATGCCTCCAGCGGAGTTTGACAAGCCCGTTTTGCAGCCCTGACGGTATTGAATCATGCCGCAATACCGGTAAGAGCCGGGCGACAAATAGTTGGCTCACCCGCCGATAGCCCATTGAAGCCAAACGCTAACTGACGATCCCGGTCACGCCAAAGCCCGTATCAGGTACTCCCGGCATTTTTTCCATTCCGCCGCGCTCGATGACCCAACCGGTACGCGGTATTCAAACTCCTGGTAGCAGTGAATCGGGTATCGGTTTTTCTTCACGAGCTGAAGAACTTCCTTGATGGGAGTGTCGCCTTGCCCCCAAGGCACATTCGGACCCTGGTTCTTCTTGCGGTCCTTGATATGCACGTGAGTGATGCGGGCGTGGTTCTTCTCGATAAAGGCAACCGCATCGAAATTGGCGGCGGTGAAATGTCCGATGTCCAGGTTGGCCATGTAGCGCTTCGACATTTCCCATGCCTTCTGGAAGCTCTCAGGCGTGGCGAACTCGTTGGGATCCTCGATATTCGCGTGGCCGTGAAACGCGACCGTCATCTTATACTTCTCCGCGAAGGGGATCAGTTTCTTCGCCACCGGGAGCCGTGTGGAGGAAGCCAGAATCTTCACGCCGAGCGCCTTCGCCTGTAAGAACTGACGGTCGATCTCCGCCTCGCTGAAATCGTCTCCCATGCCGTTGCAGGTATAGACGTGAATCCGGATGCCGGCGCGGTCGAATTTCTTCCTGACGTCCTGGAAGTGGCTCATCGGCGTCGTCAGCCGCCACTGGCGAAGCTTCTCGCGCGCTTCCTGCTTGGCTTGCTGCTGCTCCTCGGGAGTGAGCGGAGGCCGCGAACCGGGTGCCGCTGGTGGAGCGGCGCCCGCGGCCCCCGGAGCCGTTGGTCCGCCACGGACCGCCCCCTGCCCGGCCGTTGTCGGCGAACGGGCCGAATCGAGGAGGCTCGCTACGGGCGGTTCGAGAATGTTGTTGGACAACTCCATCTCGCCGAAGCCTACATCTTGGAAAACCTTAATCCAGGCATCCGTATCGTCCGGCGCGCCGGGGATGCGGGGCAAGTCGGGGAAATTATAGGCGACCGCCCCGACATGCACGCCGCCGTAAATCGATTGGATGTTGCCTGCGTACATGGAAAATGGGATGCTCGTCAGCGCGAGCTTTCCAAAGTCTCGTCTGGAATACACAAACGCCCTCCCTTCACGTGAAGCGCACACGCACCCCGCACGCCTGGTTCGCGAAAAAACTCCGTCATGGCCGTCAGGCGGCAGCTGCTTTCGCCTCCATACGGCAGAGGGTCTGCGGCGACTCGTAAAAGATGGCGTGCGCAATCTCCAGCGCCGTGTCGCGATCGTATTGCCCTTGCTGAATCTTATTCGCCAGAACCGCGGCCAGTTGTTTGCGCACCAGCACCGCCTTGGCGTACGCCCAATCGGCGCAGTACGCATCGGACAGAAAGCCGATCTGCTTGTTCGCCGGCAGCATATCCAGTCTCGTCTCGATCACCTGGCGGATGAACAATGGGAAGAAGTTGTGCCACCAGTAACCGGCCAGAGAGAAATTCGGCAACTCCCGGCAGAGGGTGCAGAGAGTCTGGTTGGCGTGAACACTCGAGACGTGGCACTGGAAATTGAGATTCGGATGGCGCGCAATCAGCTCGGCCACCTGCGCCAGGGTTTTTTGATTGATGCGACTGGCAGTCTCATACGGCAGCGGATCGGCGCCGATCGAGAACTGGAACAGGAAAGGCTCTTTGCGGGCCTCGAGGCGCTGTAGATAGTGCTCCAGAATGTAGCTCGCATAAATGTCGCGCTCGGCCGCGCCGGCTTCTCCCCTGCGCGCCAGCGCCTGGGCCATCTCACCGTCGCTGACGGGACGATAATCCATGTCGGTTGAAATACCCTGGGCGGTGTTGACGATGCGCTCATAAGGAGTCGTAGCGCAATAATGATCGAGGCAATCGTGCACGTCCTGGAGCGTGCGAATCGGCCGCGGAACCGCCGGCCGCACACCCAGAGTTACCGGCAGAGGCGGCTCCGGTTTCCGCTCGCTCCAGGTTCGTTCCAGCTCATAGAGGGCGGTGTCGTATTCTCCCCACTGGCAGCGAGCGAAGAAGGCCCATTCCAGGCTGAACTGGAACAGCTCATCGGAGCTGCCATCGCGTCCTCGCCAGAGTTCGGTGGTGGTACGGCGGATGCGCGCGCGATCCAGTATCCGCACGGCCCACGGCTTGCCGACGCGTTCCCGGATAATGCCATCGAGCTTGCGCCAGTTGTTATCGGTGATTGGCTCCGTCCAGCCGTACAGGTCTTTCAGAATGATGCGGACGCCCCAAAAGCAGGAGGTGTTCTGAATCCGAGGCAAGTAGGGAATCGCCTGCGCCAATCGCGCGTGGGACTCTTCCATTGCCGGCATCTCGCTCAGCCGCGCACCCTCTGGACAGCCGGCCGAGTAGAGATCGCTGATCACCATGTGGTACAGCAGAATATCGTCGAGGCCGCGGGCCGTAAGATGCGCCGCGTCCATGTGAGTGTGCACGTCCAGGATAGGGACTTCTTGAAGTCCCTCCTCCAGCTCGTTTACAAGGGTTCGCTCGTTCATAGTTTCTCCATACTCGAAAGCAGTGGTTTCATATCCTCAGCGACCGGCAGATTTTGCCAGCCGGCGGGACGCGCCGCGAAAGCGGCGGCCGCCGCCGAAGCAAAACGAAGGCACTCAATGATCGTGTTGCCGCCGGCGAGCGCGGCCGCATACGCGCCGTGGAAAACATCGCCGCATCCGGTTGTCTCCACCGTCTGCACCACCGGAGCCGGCATGTGGAAGGCGTCGCCATGATCCGCCGCGGTAAGAAAATAGCAGCCGTTCCTGCCGCAGGTGACTGCGGTGCAGGCGCGGCGGCGCCGCCGGTGCAGTTCGCCAACGATTTCGCCGGGCCGGCTCAAGCCCGTGAAGGTGGCCGCGAAATCGTATGGTACGAGGAGATGGCCGGTGGCCGACATGAGTTCCTCGACAGTTGGCTCTTCGGTCCACTCCATATCCACGACTACCGGCACGCCGAGCCGGTTGGCACGGGCCGCCGCGCGGAGCGAGGTTTCTCCACCGGATTGGTCCAGGAGCAGGACCTTGGCGCAGCCGATCATCGGCTCCTCGATTTTGGCCGCCGGGATCGGCCTCTGGCGGGCAGTGTTGAAGAAGATGTTTCGGGTTTTCGCGGTCTCGTCGATGATAATGACGCTGTGCACCGGTCCGGCATCCGGGGCGTGCTCGACAAACCGGCAATCGATGCCGAACTCCAGAAGGCCGCCGCGGGCGGCGCTCGACAGCTCATCGTTGCCTAACGCAGCGCCAAACGCGCAACGGGCGCCCAAGCGGCTGGCGGCGGCCAGCGCGGTAGCCACCAGCCCCCCGAACGTCCGCGCCTCGTGCCTTACCCGCGCCTTGCCGTCGGGAGGTGGATAGTGCTCCACGTAGAGCGTATCATCCACCGCGACCGTGCCCAAGCCGAGAATATCGAACTCCGGTTTCCGCACCGTCAAACCCGCAACCCTGCCTGTTCCATCGCCTCCCGGGGTTCGGCCCCGTCGTGAATGACGGCCTTGAAAGCCCGGACGGCTTTAGTGATCTCGCGTTCACCCCAAATATTGCGGCCGATGGTCATCCCCCGAGCCCCGCCGCGGACGACATCCGCCGCCATGGAGAGCGCCTGCTCGATACTGGCAGCCTTGGGACCGCCCGCCGCCACCAGAGGCACGGGGCAATTGGCCACGATCTGCCGGTAACTGGCGAGATCTCCGCAGTAAGGCGCCTTGATGACATCCACGCCCACCTCGACGCCACAGCGCACGGCCCAAGCGATATCTTCCGGCGTGTAGCTGATTGTCACTCCATCGGAGCCGAATTTTCGCGGATACGTGTGGAGGATCACGGGCATATCCCACGGTTCGGCCTGACGCACCAGATCGGCGACCCGCCGAATGTGCGCCGCCTCCGTGGCGCCGCGAACGAACGAGCAGGTGGCGAACGCGTCGGCGCCCATGCGCACCGCGTCCTCCGGGACCGCGATGAACTCATCGGCCGTATCGTCGGGCCGGCCAATGGTGCTCTGGATAATGAGCGGAATGGTTCCGGCGAAGCCGCACCAGAAGCCCAGGGCAATCCCTTTATTCATGGTGATGGCATCGGGCTTGCCCGCCACGATGGCGGCGATCGTCTCGGGGAGGTTGGCCAGCCCCGGAGGCATGCCCGTGTGGTAACCGAGGAAGTGATCCACAGCCACCGAGCAGAGGCGGCCCGTAGGATGCCCAAATATCCGGTTCAACCGAATTCGTTTCCCTATTCCCATTGGTAATTACTCCTGTTCGGCAACTCCGGAATCGGCCCGTTCGGGGCCGCCGGATTGCATCAAGCCCACCAGATCTCCTTCATTTTTTCCCGGATCAGAATTCGATTCAGGAACGCGGCTGCCTTGGTCAGCCCCTCCTCGACAGACATCAGGCTATCCTCATGCTCGATGGAAAGCACCTGGTCGTATCCGACCATTTGCAGCGTCGAAATGAAGTCGCTCCAGAACTCGGGGCCGTGGCCGTAACCGACCGTACGGAAGAGCCACGACCGGCTCAGCTCGTTTTGGTACGGTTTCGAGTCGAGCACCCCGTTGAGCTCGGCATTCATCTGGTAAATGCGCGTATCTTTGGCATGAACATGGAATATGGCCGGGCCGAGCGCCCGAACGGCCACGCACGGGTCGATGCCCTGCCAGAAAAGATGGCTGGGGTCGAAGTTACACCCGATGTTCGGGCCCGCTTCATTGCGGAGGCGTAAGAGAGTCTCCGGTGAATAGGCCACAAATCCGGGATGCATCTCGATGGCGATTCGCACACCGTGGTCCGCTGCGAACCGGGCGTGCTCTTTCCAGAACGGGATCACCTTTTCGTCCCATTGCCATTTCAATATCTCGGCGTAGTCCGGGGGCCATGCGGTGCTGACGAAATTCGGAAAAGTCGATTGATCCGAGCTGCCGGGACATCCCGAGAAATTGATGGCGGTTTTCACTCCCAGCTTTTCGGCCAGCAGGATCGTCTGGCAGCAGGTCTCATGGTGCTGTTTGGCAATCCCGGCGTTGGGATGCAGGACATTTCCGCTGCCGTTCAGGGCGCTGATTTCGAAACCGGCATCTTCCACCCGCTGCCGGAAATCCTTGAGCTTGTCGGGGCACTCGAGCCATTCGAGGCTGATGTGGGCCGGGCTGCCGAAATTCCCGGTAGCGAATTCCACCGCCTGAATGCCGAGGGGCTTGATTTTCGCGAGCACCTCGTCCAGGCTGAGGTCGGAGAACAATGCGGTAAATAGTCCGAGTTTCACGGTCGTCTCCTTCAGGCGGTAGCCGTTTCGACGCGGCGCGGCTCGAGTCCCGCCTTGGCCAATATCGCGTAGACAATAAATCCGGCGATGGTGCTGTACAGAGTTGCCGGCTGGGCATAAGTTTTGACGGCGGCGGGCAGGGGCAGGAACGGGATGATGCCAATGAGGAATCCCACGGCCCATGCACCGTAGCCGGCAATGTTGATGCCGTCTCGAGGTCCGGCCCACTTGCGTCCGGACAGGAGATAATCGGCCAGCATGGCGCCGCAGATCGGGCCGAAAGAGGCCCCGACGATTTGGAAGAAGGTCACCATGTGTCCGGCAATGCCGGTGATCGCCAATATAATCGAGACGGTCACACCGATCATTGTGGAAGATACCCGCGGCACGCCGGGCAGCATAGTCGAGAAACTGTTCCCGGCGATAAACGCGCAGAAGCAGGCCCCTGGCACGGATGCTATGGCATACAGGCCAAACATGGCCGTCGCCAGAAAGCCGCCGACCGCCGAGATGGTCGCATCGTAGGTCCAGCCTTGCATCCCGGGATGGAGAGCATGCGCGCCGGCGACGGAGAGCAGCGGAAGGCCGCCGGCGAACAAAACGGCGACCACGATTCCCACGAACCCGCCCAGACGCACGTCACGCGTGTCCCGGCTATTCATCCCGAAATCCGCGCCCGCTGCCCCAGCCGTGGCAAAGAATCCGATGACGATCTGTAACAACAAGGTAAAGGCGACGAAAGGTTCGGGGTTCGATACCGTGTGGGCGGCGATGCCACCGCCCGTCTTAGCAAACACGATCAGTATCATCAGAGCTGGGATGAAGTTCAGGAACAGAGCAACCTTGGAAACATACTGAATACCCTTGACGCCCACCCAAGCGATGATGTACCCCCAGGCGATGGCAATCGCGGCGAAGGCCAGAGTGCCGCTCTCCGCGGACATACCCAGCGCTTTCAGGATGAATGTCGCGGAAAGAGCCGTAGAGACGGCAAACCATCCGATCTGCAGCAGCCCCATCAAGAGGCCCGGCATCAGATAGCCGCCACGGGTTCCGAAGGTCGAGCTGCCGACGACGTAAAGCGGAAATCCCGTCTTCATGCCGAGCATCGCCGGGGCATAGTAATAAAGGGCATAGCTCAGGATGGCTGCGGCGGCGATCCCCAGGAGGCAGAGGCCAACGCCCGCCCGGCTGATTGTGCCTTCGCCAATCGACTGGTAGAAACCAATCCACAGGAACACCCCCGCATAGCTGGGTGCGGTGTTGACGTACCATGGCACGCGCTTGGATTGCGGGTTGGAAACGGCTTTGGCAATGTAACTCGGTAACATGGCGATATCTCCTTTATGGGGCACATACCGAAAAGATCCACTGCGGAATCGAGGAAAGGACTTCGCAGGAGTCGACGTGGCGCAGACTCTCAGTCTGCAGCGCCGAGACTCTTCTCGGCGTTCTGAAAGGCCTCTGCGACGAGGGTCGAGACGAGTCTCGACCCAGCAGGCAAGAGTGCCTGCGCCACGTCGCGGCCACGGACAATGTGAAGTTATTCTTGCGTGGGTCCGTAGCGATGGCAAGTGCGCCGTTCGCGCGAGAACCTCGGCCGCCGGTTTCGTGACCGGCATCCTCTTGGCATAGGCTTGGTCCACGCAATCGGCGGCACTCAAAAAGCCGGGCTGCCAGCCGGCGTGCTGCAGCGCGGCCAGCGCACACTCGCGATGCGTCATTGATCCGGATGCGGCAGCCATAGAATCTCCTTTACACCCGGATTACCTCAACATCGAGCGCCGCCAAGTTGTGCACCGCGTCTTCGGGAAATCCGGAATCGGTAATCAGGCAGTCGATCCGGGACAGCGGGGCGACCCGTGCCACGGCGCGCGTGGCGTACTTGGTCGAGTCGGCCAAAAGAACCACGCGATTGGCGGCCGAAACCATGGCGGCCTTCACGCGCGCCACGTCGATTGAGACGTCCGAGAGGCCGACATCCGGATCGAACGCCTGAATGCCCAGAAACACTCTGTCCACGAGCAACTCCCGAAGGTCACGCTCCGCGAGAGGGCCCACGGTGCTGATCGTCTCGGTACTCAGGCTGCCGCCGGCCAGCATCACGTGAACTCCCGGGCGGGATCCAACCTCGGTGGCAATGTTCAGACTGTTCGTCATGATTGTCAGCGGTGAGACGGCCGGCAGCCGCTTGGCCATCTCCATCAAGGTGGTCCCCGCATCCAGAATGATGGTTTCGCCGGCAATCACCATATTGGCGGCCGCCGCGCCGATGCGCTGCTTGCATTCCAGGTTGAGCATGGCACGCTGATCGAACGCCACCGACAAATGGGTGTGGGTTCGCGCCAGCGCCCCGCCATGATCCCGAATCAAAACGCCTTCGCGCGCCAGCACTTCCAAATCGTTGCGGATGGTGACATCCGAGACGGCGAACAGTTTTACCAAGTTGGAGACGCGCACAACACCTTCAGTAGCAACCAGTTGGGCGATCTTACGGCGGCGGGCGCCAACTAGTCGGGAGGGTACCTCATCGGGCTGCGTCGAACGGCTGCGGTACAATTCCTTGCTCACCGAGATTGCCAGATCTCATTCTGCCCTTTAGAATGCCGAAGCGCAAGCATTCATATTCTGTTTTTTCGTCTTCGGCAGGCCGAACAGAAAGGTATTACTTCCGATTTCTTCTGTTTTAAGATGATCTGGAATAATGCCTAAACGGGCTGGCCGGTGCCGATGGGCCGTTTCAGTTGTATACCCGGTCGGAGTTATGATCTACGGGAAGTCTTTGGTTGCGGCAGTTGCGGCAGTGACGCTATTCGCGTCGATTCTTGCGGCGGCTGAGACGATGGATCAACGCCCGGCGCTGGACTCGGGCCAAGTTCCTGGGCATACCGGATGAAAACATGACGCCGGCCCACTTGCCGGTCCGCCTCAAGTCCGGAGTGCTGGAGCGCAATCGCATCGGGGATCGGCATTTCAACATCGCCGGCCCTCATTCCGGCGAAGGCAAATCCGACGAGCCAAAAGTTTTGGAATGAAGTGGAATGAAACTGCGTTTTGGAAGGTCTGTAACTGCTTGAAAACATGGTGGCCAGGGACGGACTTGAACCGCCGACGCCAGCCTTTTCAGGGCTGCTTACCGACTCGTCGAAGTGGTTCAGAATCAATGGAAATGCATGGTACACAAAGACTTACGAAAGACGAGTTTTAGGACTCTTTGGGATGGAATAGGCCATTTTCGGCCCTGCAATGTTCCCTTATTGTTCCCCGATTCAGACCCCGTTGTCCGGTTCCCACGCGCCTGGGGGTGGTCATGAAAGCCGCGATCTACGCTAGGGTGAGCACCACAGATCAGAATTGTGAATTGCAGTTGAACGCAGTGCGGGAATACATCGCGCGTCAAGGGTGGGAGACCGTTGGCGAATACGTGGACGAGGGTTGGAGTGGTGCTAAAGCCAGCAGACCAGAGTTTGACAGACTGATGGAGGATGCGAGAGCACGGCGGTTTGGTGTGGTGCTGGTTTGGAAGCTGGACAGGTTCGGCAGATCATTGTTGAACTGCAAAACAGCGTTACTGAAATTGCAGCGGCATGGTGTCAGGTTTATCGCTACCAGCCAGAATATCGATACCGACGAGTCCAGCCCCACGGCGCGTCTATTCCTTCACCTGCTGATGGCATTCGCAGAATTCGAGCGCGAAATAATCAGCGAGCGAGCGATGGCGGGATTGAAACGCTACCGCCAGGATTACGGCGCCGGCAAGGTGGGCAAGGAAGTCC
>Ga0326727_10016723_pt1 | contig 15399 bp, 10 predicted proteins | sample MB2enrmetagenome_FD_207643 | JGI IMG/M metagenome (GOLD analysis project Ga0326727, IMG submission 207643) | Lab enriched peat soil microbial communities from McLean, Ithaca, NY, United States - MB29MY | ecosystem: Environmental > Terrestrial > Soil > Wetlands > Peat | place: USA: New York... | reverse complement strand
ATGCCGCGGCGGTCATCGGAGTCGAACACGAACTTGGCCGGCGGGTTTTGTTTGAGATCGGTCCAGATCGGCCAGTTCTCGTCATAAAGATTGAGGTCGGGGGTGACCCGGCACAGGTCGATGTTGGCTTCCCAATAGGCATCGATCGTCCCGACGTCGCGCCAATAGGCCTCCTCGGCCCCGCCATCCATAACACAGGAATCCTGGAACCGGTGGGCCACGACCTTTTCCCTGGCCACCAGCGACGGAATCAGGTTGCGGCCGAAGTCATGCTCGGAACCATCCTGAAGGGCGTCGGCCTCCAACAGGTCGTAGAGCAATTCGGCGTTGAAGATATAGATGCCCATGCTGGCCAAAGCCATGTTGGGCTTGCCCGGGATCGGCGTCGGACACGGCGGTTTTTCATCGAAGCGGACCACCCGTCCGCTGTCATCGATCACCATGACGCCAAAGTCGGAGGCCTTTTCGATGGGCACCTCGATGCAGGCGACGGTTGCCGCCGCCTCCTGGCTGATGTGGTTGGCCAGCATCTTGCCATAGTCCATCTTGTAGATATGGTCGCCAGCCAGGATCAACACATAGTCAGGGGCGTGGTGGCGAACGATATCCAGATTCTGGAACACGGCGTCGGCTGTGCCGCGATACCAGTTTTCACCGTCGGTCCGCTGCTGCGCCGGCCATAATTCGATGAACTCGTTGAATTCGCCGCGCAGGAAACCCCATCCGCGCTGCACATGCTGGATCAAGGTATGAGCCTTGTACTGAGTCAATACTCCAATCTTGCGAATGCCGGAGTTGATACAGTTGGACAAGGTGAAGTCAACGATCCGGAACTTGCCGCCGAACGGTATGGCCGGTTTGGCATGCCAGTCGGTCAAAGCCTTCAGACGGCTACCGCGGCCACCAGCCAGGACCAAAGCCAAGGTCCGGCGCAACCGCTGCGGAATGTCAATACCTGCACCACGATCCAGCGGCTGGTTCATGCAACCCACCATCACCAAGTTCGACAGTTACTTCGTCACTTAAGTGCAACGGTGGCATAGCTTTTCACAAACCACAAGGCACAATCCCCTTTTTTTGAAGCCCTCGTTGCAAAGAGTAGCAAGAGGCTTTTGTAAATGCCGACAGTCGGCTACGCTTGCGCGTCAAGAGCCACGATAAGGGGAGGTCTTGGATGAGGCTGTTGCTTGCGTCTTCGGAGATCTTTCCTCTGGCAAAGACGGGCGGCCTGGCAGATGTGGCGGGCAGCCTTCCGGTTGCGTTGCAGGCGGACGGAGTCGATGTCCGCCTGGTCATGCCCGCCTACCATGGAGTAGCGCAGCAGGCCGAGGCCCGCGAGATCGCCAATCTGGGCAATCCGTTCGGGTCTGGCGATGCCCTGGTCCTGGAGGGGCGCCTGCCGGGGACCGATGTGCCGGTTTGGCTGATCGATTGCCCCCGCCTGTTCGACCGCGCCGGCGGCCCCTATCAAAGCGACACCGGCGCCGATTGGCCGGACAACGACATGCGCTTCGGACTGCTGTCCTGGGCGGCCGCGCGCCTGTCCCAACCCAACTCCCCGACCGGGTGGGTCCCCGACATCCTCCATTTGAATGACTGGCAGACCGGTCTGGCCGCCGCTTATCTGCGGGCGTGGGGCGGTCCGCTGCCGGGCATCGTCTTTACCATTCACAACATGGCCTTCCAGGGCGACTTCACGTCCGACCTGGTGCCGCGACTTGGCCTTCCCTGGTCCTTTTTCACCGTGAACGGCTTTGAATACTGGAATCAACTGTCGTTCCTGAAATCGGGACTGGTCTATTCCGACAAGCTGACGACGGTCAGCCCGACCTACGCGCGGGAAATCCAGACCCCGGCCTACGGCTTCGGCATGGAAGGGGTGCTGACGAACCGCGCCCGCGACCTGTCGGGGGTGCTGAACGGCGCGGACTACACCATTTGGGACCCCGCCAGCGACGGCTATCTGGCCCGCCGCTACGATCCGGCCACGGTGGCGGAAGGCAAAACCGCCAACAAGATTGCGCTGCAACAGCAATTGGGACTGCCCGAACAACCCGACACGCCCCTGCTGGGCGTGATTACCCGCCTGTCGGACCAGAAAGGCATGGACCTGCTGCTGGCCATCATGCCGGCGATCATCGCCCAGGGTGCCCAGCTGGTCATGCTGGGATCGGGCGATCACGGCCTGGAGGATGCGTTCACCGCCATGGCCCGCTCGCGTCCCGATCATGTCGCGGTCCATATCGGCTATTCCGAGGATCTGGCGCACCGGCTGCAGGCCGCGGCCGACTTCGTCCTGATCCCGTCGCGGTTCGAGCCCTGCGGCCTGACGCAACTTTACGGGCTGCGCTATGGGACGTTGCCGGTGGGGCACCGGACCGGCGGTCTGGCTGACACCATCGTCGACGCCACCTATGACACCCTGTTCCTGGGCACCGCCACCGGCCTGATTTTCGACAGTCCGGTGGCCAGCGCCTTCCAGTGGTGCGTGGAACGGGCCATCGGCCTTTTTCACAACCGAGACCAGATGGCGCGCATGCGGGCGACCGCGATGCGCCAGGACTATGGCTGGCACCGCGCTGCCCGCCACTACATCAACCTTTACAACGGCTTGCGCCCCGACGCGGCCCTTCATACCGGAACCCCATGATGCAGGATGCGACCCCCGGCCTGATCGCCGACATCGGCGGCACCAACGCCCGTTTTTCCCTTGTCCTTCCCGGTGTCGACGAAGCGCAGCATTCCCTGACGCTGCCCTGCGCCGACTACCCCAGCCTGGAAGCCGCCGCCAAGGCCTATCTGGCCGCAGCCGCCCCGGCGCAAGCCCCGCGCAAAGGCGCCTTTGCCATTGCCTGCCCGGTGCTGTCCGACGAGGTCTCCTTCACCAACCGGGACTGGACCTTTTCCATTTCCGCCCTGCAAAAGGCCCTGGAACTGGACCATCTGGACGTCGTCAATGATTTCACCGCCGTCGCCCTGGCGGTTCCCTACCTTTCCGATCAGGACAAAGTCGCGATCGGCGGTGGCGCGCCGGCCTTCGGCGCCCCCATCGCCATCCTGGGGCCAGGCACCGGCCTGGGGGTCGGCGTCCTGGTGGCCGGCAAGGAGGGGTGGCATGCCATCCCCACCGAAGGGGGGCACGTCACCCTGTCGGCCGCGACCGAGCGGGAAGCCGCCATCATCGGGCGGCTGCGCCCGCAGTTCGGCCATGTCTCGGCCGAACGACTGCTGTCCGGCCCGGGATTGGTCAATCTTTACCAGGCGATCGCCCAACTGGACGGCGTTTCCCCATCCGAACCAGCCCCGCACGAGGTCGCCAAACGGGCCAAGGAGGGAGACGCGGTGGCCAAGGAGACGCTGGACTGCTTCTTCGCCATGCTGGGATCCTTCGCCGGAAACCTGGCCCTGTCGACCGGGGCGCGCGGCGGCGTGGTGATCGCCGGGGGCGTCCTGCAACACCTGCTGGAGGACTTCACCCGGTCATCCTTCCGCCAGCGCTTTGAAGACAAGGGACGGTTCAAGGGCTACCTGCAAGGCATCCCGGTCCACGTCGTCACTCATCCCTATCCGGCCTTCGTCGGCTTGCGCGGTTTGGTGTCGTAGTCAGTCGATACATCGAATGTGGCGGAGGCAATATTTTCAGGAGCGCCGGCCTCCGCGCCGGTGAGACCGGCGGGGATAAACCATTCAATTCAGCCGATGGCCAGCACCCAGGGCACGCCGACCAGCAGGAAGGCCGCCAGGAAAATAGCCCCGAAAATGCTCCCCAGCCGCCAATAATCGGCCGAAGGCAAGAAGCCGCTGCCGTAGTAGACCGGGCTGGGACCGGAGGCATAGGGGGTCAGGATACCCATGATGCCAAGGGTCATGCACAGCAGCAGCGAAAAGGGGCCGATCGGGATCGAGGGCACCGACATGCCGAGAACCAGCATCACCGGCAGGATGGCCGTCACATGGGCGGTAATGCTGGCGAACATGTAGTGGGACAGAAAGAACGCCAGCAACAGGATAACCATGGCCGGAGTGGCCGGCATCCCGGCCATGTGCTGACCGACATATCCGGCAAACCAGGTCACGAAACCGACGCGGCTTAATCCGCCCGCCAACGCCACCAGAGTGGCGAACCAGACCAGGGTGTTCCACGCCGCGGTGTTGCGCATCAGGTCGTCCCAACTGACCACGCCGGTGATCAGCATGGCGGCGATCACCACCAGGGCCGCGGTGGTGGGATCGACCCAGGCGTCGCCCGCAATCCACAGGACCAGCGCCATCATCACCAGAGCCGCCAGGATGATCTCGTTGCGCGACAGTGGCCCCATTTTGACCAGTTGCTCGGCGGCCCAGGCCGGCACCTCGTCGCCACGCTTCACCTGCGGCGGATAGATCCAATAGGTCAGAACCGGCATGGCCAGCAGCAGCAGAATGCCCATGGGGGCGGCCGCCCGGAACCATTGCAACCAGGAAATCTGGATCTTCGCCGTGCTCTTGACGATTTCCAGAGCCAAGAGATTGGGTGCCAGCGCGGTCAGGAAAAAGGAACTGGTGATGCAACTGGCCGCAATACCGATCCACATGATGAAGGAGCCGATGCGCCGCCGACTGGGGTCGTTCGGCTTCGATCCGTAAAGTGCCGGCAGATTCTGGATGACCGGATAGATGATGCCGGCGCTGCGCGCCGTCACCGACGGCGTAAAGGGGGCGATCACGGCGTCGGCGAAGGCCACGGCATATCCCAGCAGCAAGGTGCGCCGCCCCATCGTCCGCACCATATGCAGCGCGATTCGGGTTCCAAGCCCGGTCTTGGCATAGCCCAGGGAAAACATGAAGGCGGCGAAGATCAACCACACCGTGGCATTGGCAAAGCCGGACACGGCCCAGGCGAAGGCGGCGGTCGGGGCACTGAAACCCGGCTTGGCCAGTTCCACCGGGCTGAACAGGACCAAACGCGACAGAACCGCGACCGCCGTCACGCCGATCAGACCGACCGCCCCACCCGGCAGGGGTTCCAGGACGATTCCGGCGATCACGCCGACAAAGATGGCGAAATAATACCAGGCGAACGGCGGCAGCCCCTGCGGAGGGGGCAGCAGCGCCAAGACGGCGGCAATAATGATCGGAAGGACGGCCTTGCCATAGGGTTTCATGATGCGGCCTCAGTAACCATTTTTGAAATGTGGATATTAGCGCAACGGAAACACCGTCACCGAGCCCGCGGCCGGATCGATGACCGTCCGCCGCCGGTCATCCACCGGCGGCGGGCTCGTCCCATCAACCGCCGATGCGGCGGTAGGCGTGGTAGTGGGGTTGCCACATGCGGCCGAGAATCAGGTCCTCGATCCGTTGGTCCGACAAGGGATCGGTCAACCCTTCGGTCCGAGCCTGGCGCGCAACCGCAACAGCCACCTGGAACGACACGTCGCGCAGCCGCTCGACGGGCGGCAGCAACGGCGCATCGGCGGCGGTTGCCGCCGGCGACATCTGTGCCAAGGCCTTCGCCGCGGCGATGAACATGGCGTCGGTGACCCGACGCGCCTTGACCGCAATGGCACCCAGCCCAACTCCCGGAAAAATGTAGGAATTGTTGGTCTGGGCAATCGCCACCTGCCGACCGTTCCAGGGTACCGGCGCAAAGGGACTGCCGGTCCCAACGATGGCCCGCCCTTCGGACCAGGCCACCAGATCGGCCGGCACGGCCTCGGCACAGGAGGTGGGGTTGGACAGCGGGAAGATGACCGGCCGGGCCGTCCCCGCCGCCATCGCCGTGACCACCTCGCGGGAAAAGGCGCCGCTTTGCCCCGAGACACCGATCAGGACGGTCGGCTTGACCTGGCGGACCACATCGAGAAGCCCGATGCGGCCCGGCAGTTCGGTGGGCCAGCCGGCGACCTCGCCGGCCTTGCGCTGGAACGGCTGTTGGAACGGCAAAATGTCGGGCATGCCCTCGACCAGCAGGCCGTCGCGGTCGACCAGATAGAAGCTGGCCGCCGCCTGGCCGGCGGGAATGCCGGCGTCCTCCATGCATTTGCGGATCAGCGAGGCGATGCCGCAGCCGGCCGACCCCGCCCCCAGGATGACGATGCGCTGCTGGGCCAGGGGCAGGCCGGTCACGCCGACCGCCGCCAGCAGCGTCCCCGCCGCCACCGCCGCGGTTCCCTGGATGTCATCGTTGAAGGTACACAGCCGGTCGCGATAGCGTTCCAGCAGGCGGCCGGCGTTGCTCTTCGCGAAGTCCTCCCATTGCAGCAGGACATGGGGCCAACGCGCCATGGCGGCGGCGACGAAATCCTCGACGAAGTCGTCATAATCCTGGCCACGAATGCGCCGATGCCGCCAGCCGACATACAGGGGATCGGCCAGCCGTTCCTCGTTGTCGGTACCGACATCCAACACCACCGGCAGGGTCGTCGCCGGATAAAGACCGCCGCAAGCGGTGTAGAGGGCCAGTTTTCCGATGGGAATGCCCATGCCGCCGGCGCCCTGGTCGCCCAAGCCCAGGATTCGCTCGCCGTCGGTGACGACGATGGCCTCGACCCCGTCCAGATCGGGGGCCGACAGGATGCGCGGAATCAGGTGTCGCTGCGCCGGACACAGGAACAGCCCGCGGTGGCGACGAAACAGACGGCTGAAGCGTTGACAACCCAATCCCACCGTCGGCGTGTAGACGATAGGCAGCAACTCCGCCAGGTTATGGGTCAACAGGGTATAGAACAGCACCTCGTTGGTATCCTGCAGGTCGCGCAGGAACACATAGCGATCGATGTCGGAGGGCAACTGGCGCAGGGCATCCATCCGGCGCGCCGCCTGTTGTTCCAGGGTTCCGACATGGGGCGGCAACAGTCCGTGCAAGCCAAAGGCGTCCCTTTCCTGCTCGCTGAACGCCGTCCCCTTGTTCAGCAGCGAATTCTCCAGCAGCTGATGGCCCGACAGTGCGACATCGACGGGCATCGGATCCTGGACGTTGGGAATCTTCGGGCTGGGGTACATAGGTATTCTCCGCTTACCTTGGCCGGCGTCAGATCATGCCGATCAGCAGGGCTTCCGACAGAAGGCCCAGTGCGGTACCGATCACGACCGAATCCGACGCCTCCATGGCATAGGTTCCGTTACGAATGGCATACATCGACGCTGCGATCGCCGTCGGCACGGCGCCGGTAATCAGGGCCTGCCGGGCGAAATCGGCATCGCATTTGAACAGCAGCACACCCGCCAGCATCAGCGCCGGCTGCAGGAAGTTCTTGAGGCCGACATTGGCCACCACATCGCGATTCACCGTCGGACGCTCGCCATAGAACATCAGCCCCAGCGCCAGCAGCGAAACCCCGCCTGCGCATCTTGCAACCAGATCGACCGAATGCTCAAGGGCATCGGGAAGGTGAACACCGGCAAAGCTGAGACAGGCGCCAAGGACCGGCAGCCAGACCATCTGGTTGGTCACGGCCTTGCCGATGCTGCAGGCCAGAACACGGGGCACATTCACGCTATCAGTCTGCGATTGGGACGCCGTCTCGCCATAGCGGGTCAGGATGATGGTCAGCGGCAGCATGAAGATGCTGGTGATCAGGTTTCCCACCAGGACCGCCAAAAAACCCGACGGCCCGCACACCGCGGCCAGGATCGGCGCGCCGAAATAGGCCATGTCGGGAAAAGCGCACACCAGGGCCTGGACGGCGCTTTTCTTCATGTCGTAACGGAACAGCAGCAACCCGCCGGCCAGGGCCAGCAGATAGGTGCCCATCAGGCCGGTCAGCATGGTGAGAATGAAGGGAATGTTGGTCAGTTTCTCCGGCGGCGTCTTCAAAGCCCCCAGGAACAGGGAGAACGGCAACGCATAGCGCATCACCAGGGTCGCGAAGATCGAGACATCGTCCCGCTTGAAATATCCCCGGTGGCCGGAGAGCCAACCCAGGGCCATCAGAAAAGCGACGGGCAGCAAAGCCATCGCAAGGGTGTTGAACATGGCGACGTTCCTTCCAGGAATGTTCCGAGCGGATTGTTCCGATCGGTATTTTTCCCGGATGGATCGCAACCGGCGTGCCATCCTCAGAGGTTACCGGTGGGATCCTGCAACCCCATGATCAAGCATATTTTTTTGGAGAAGCGCGAGGACTTCCGGCAGCGACGCGACCGGTTTTCCGAACGTACCGCCGGTTCGATCGTTCGGTTTTCCGAATGATTGAGCCGGTGAGTCAGGCGTCTCAAGCTCGTGAAAAAGACAGTAGCGCCGGCGTCTCTGCCGGCGGAGCCGCCGGGGCTACTGTCCCTCGGGACACGTCGCCTGTCAGCCCTGACCGCGGTCCACGGCCAGCCGGACCGCCAGTCCGGCCAGGACCGTTCCCATCAGCCAACGCTGAACCCGCCCCCAGAACGGCCGGGCAGCCAGGAACGTCGAGATGGTCCCGGCCATCACCACGATAGTGGCGTTGACAGCGACGCTGATGACCGCCTGCAGGGCGCCCAGCGTCAGGGTCTGGGCCAGCACGCCGCCGCTGTCCCGGTCAAGGAACTGGGGCAGCAGCGACAGGTAGATGGCGGCGATCTTCGGGTTCAACAGATTGGTCAGAAAGCCTTTGACGAACAATCCGCGGGCACTGTCGGCCGGCACATCCCTTACTTCGAAGGGCGACGCGCCCCCGGGCCGGACAGCCGTCCAGGCCATCCAAGCCAGATAGGCGGCGCCCAGCAGGCGGATGGCGTCATAGGCGTAGGGAACGGCCAGGAGCAAGGCCGTCAACCCCAGCGCCGACAGCAGCATGTAAAGCACATAGCCCAGGGCCACGCCGCCCAAGGACACCAGACCAGCCGCCCGGCCCTGACAGATCGAGCGCGACACCAGATAGGCCATGTTCGGCCCCGGTGTCAGCGCCAAACCAAAAGCGACCAGAGCGAAAGCGACAAGAGTTACGGGGGCAACCATGGACACATCTCGACAGACGGAACCGTTACGACCGCAGAGGATAGCCGGGTTTACCCAGCCCCGAAAGCCCCGCTATGACGACCGATCGTCCAGGCCATGCTTGCGAATCTTGTCGAACAGGGTGGTCTTGGCCACCTGCAGGGCGTCGGCGGCGCGAGAAATATTGCCGTTCTGCCGTCGCAGCTCGTCGGCAATCAGCGAGGCCTCGAACGCATCCACGGCAGCCGCCAGCGGGGTGGGCTGGTCTGAAGCCCCCTGGCCGAGGGCCGTGCGAATACCCAGCACATGGCGTTCCGCCTGGTTGCGCAATTCCCGCACATTGCCCGGCCAATTGTAGGCCATCAGTTCGCGGGATTGGGCCTGGGTCACGTCCGCCGGCGGCCGATCGTAGCGCAACGCCGCCTGATGGACGAAATAGTCGAACAGCAAGGGAACGTCCTCGCGGCGCTTGCGCAAGGGCGGCAGGTCCAGGGTCACCACGTTCAGGCGGAAAAAGAGGTCGCGGCGGAACTGGCCGCCATCGCTCAAGGCTCCCAGGTCGGCCTTGGTGGCGGCGATGACCCGGAAGTTCACGGCGATCTCCTGGTTCGAGCCCAATCGCTCGATTCGCCGTTCCTGCAGGATGCGCAGGAACTTGACCTGGATGGCCAGCGGCATGCTTTCGATTTCATCCAGGAACAGGGTCCCGCCGGCGGCATGTTCGATCTTGCCGATGCGGCGTTTGATGGCACCGGAGAAGGCGCCGGCCTCGTGGCCGAAGATTTCGCTTTCGAACAGGGTTTCCGGCAACCCGCCGCAGTTCAGGGCAACGAACGGGCCGGTCCGCCCGCTCAAATCGTGCAGGCAACGAGCGACCAGCTCCTTGCCGGTGCCGGTTTCCCCGTACACCAGAACGTCAGCCCCCGTCGGCCCGATATCGCTGATCAGGCGGCGCAACCCGGCGATTGCCGGAGAATGGCCAATGACGCGGCTTTCCAATCCGCCCATGGCGGCCAACTGCCGTTTCAGCTGGCGCACCTCCAGGGTCAGGGCCCGTTTCTCCAGGGCACGACGGACCACCTCGACCAGCGCCTGCGAGGGAAACGGCTTCTGGATGAAGTCGTAGGCACCGTCCTTCATCGCCTGCACGGCGGTGGCGATATTGCCATGGCCGGTGATCAGGATAACCGGCAACGCGGCATCGTCGGCCAGCAACGTTCGCATGAAGGTCAGGCCGTCGGTGCCGGGCAGCCGGATATCGGTCACCACCACACCGGGAAAATCGGCGCCAACCAGCCGTTGCGCCCGTTCGACGCTGTCCACCCCCTGGGCCTCGATCCCCTCCAGAGCCAGGGCCTGCAGACACCCCAACCGGACATCGGCGTCGTCTTCGATGATCAGTACGCGCACATTATTCACCTTCGACCACCTGGGGAAGAGACACCCGGAACAAGGCACCGCCGCCCGGCCCATTGCCGGCGCTCAAGGTTCCTTCGAATTGCGAAACGATGTCGGCCGAAATGGCCAGCCCCAGGCCCAGCCCCCCTCCCCCCTTCTTGGTGGTGAAAAAGGGCTCGAAGACGTGAGGCAGCACCTCGTCGGCCAGTCCCGGACCATTGTCCGCCACCCCGATGGTCACCCGTCGGCCGTCACCGGACCAAGCGACCGTCACTTTGGCCTCGGACCGATCGCGGCAAGCGTCGATGGCGTTGCTGATCAGGTTCACCAGGACCTGTTCGAAGCGAACACCGTCCAGACGCACCAGGACGTCGTCCGGTGGCGGTTCGGCCACAATGGCAACCCCATGATCGCGCCGGCTGTGCCCCAACAGCGCGATGGCGTTATCGATGCAGCGGGCCACCCCGACCGTTTCCACATCGCCCGCCGATGGCCGCGCGAAGGATCGCAACTGACCGGTCAAGGCGCCCATCCGTTGCACCAGATGGACGATCCGTTGCAGATTGCCGCGCACGGTCTCGCTGTCGTTACGATCGAGGAAACGCACCGCATTGTCCGACAGGGTCGCCAGGGCGGCCAGCGGCTGGTTCAGTTCGTGGGCGACGCTGGCCGACAGTTGCCCGATCACCGCCAGGTTGCCGGTCCGAATCAGTTCGGCCTGCATGCGCGACAGCGTCTGCGCGGCCTGGATCCGTTCGGCCACCTCGTGGGTCAGGCGTTCGTTGGCGGCCGTCAGCTCGGCGCTGCGCCGGGCCACCTTGTCCTCCAGCTCATCGTTGGCCCGTTGCAGGGCCTCGCGGGCGGCCAGGCGTTCGCGGATGGTCCGGCGATGGACCCATTGCACCGACAACAGGGCCAGCGCCAGGGCCAGCGCCACCATCACCACCATTGCCCGCGTTCGCGCCAGATCGACTGGGGCGGCCAGATCGGAAAACACCGTCAAGCGCCAGGGCATGCCGGGAAAGGCTTGCGACACCGCCAGCATCGGACCGGTCATCCCGGCAGCATCGGCCACCGGTGCCGCTTCGACGATCCCATCGCCGTCCCCCAGATCCTCCACCACCCGCCAGCCGACCGGCAACAGCGGCCGCCGGTTGTATTGTTGCGAGGCGTCCAACAGGTCCAGCGTCCGGCGGTCCAGGGGACGCACCGTCCGATAGCGCCAGGCCGGCACCGAGGACAGGACGATGACCCCGTTGTCATCAGTGACGATGACCGGCGATTCGGTGGCGAGCCAAGTCTTCTCCAACTGGTCCATGCCCATCTTGACCGCGGCGACGCCCAGGGCCGCATCGCCCTGGCGCAGGGCCAGTCCCAAGTAATAACCAGGCACATTGTCGGTGGTTCCGATACCGAAATAGCGCGACACGCTGTCGGCCCGGGCCTCGCGGACGTAAGGGCGATAGGACAGGTCGCGGCCGACGAAGCTGTCCGCCTGGTCCCAGTTGCTGGACGCCACCACCGTTCCCGCCGGGTTGATCAGATAAACCTGCTGGGTTCCCGCCCGCCCGTTCAGCGCCTTCAGATAAGCATTGACGCGGGACGCCAGGCCGGCATCCGAGGGGTCGGCAAGAAAGCGCAGGACGTCACCGTTCAATCCGACCACCGACGGCAGATAGGCGTACACAGCCGTCTGTCCTTCCAGATTGCTGGCGTAAAGCTCCAGTCGGTGACGGCCGGCATCGCGCGCCTCTTCGATGGCGCGCCGCACCAGCAGACGATCGGCCACCCAACCGCAGCCTCCGATCAGGGCAACCACGGCCACCCACCGGCATCCCGTCCGCAAAAGTCGCCTCCAAGACGTCATCGCCGGCCGCGCTCTCCTGCCTCGCCGCCAATGATATACCGTGCCTGCTCGACCCGCCAAAGATAGACCGCGAACGCACAGACTTCACGAACCCCTGCGGCCAGTGCCGCCGCCACCGGCGCCGGTGGCGCGGCGGCGGCGGCGCGCGCGGCGACCCCGAACCGGCGAAAGGTGTAAAGCGCGCGTGGCAGGTGATAGGCGTCGGTGACCAGAAGGACCCGCGTCCAGCCCCGGGCCGCAAGGATCGGGCGGCAGAACAGGGCGTTCTCCAGGGTATCGCGTGAGCGGTCTTCGACCGTCAGGCAATCTTCCGGCACTCCCGCCGCCAACGCCGCCCGCCGCATCTCCGACGCTTCGGTGCGGTCGTGGCGCCGCACCCCGCCCGACAGCAGCAGATGGCCCGCCCGTCCCTGCCGGAACAGGGCGACGCCGGTATCGATCCGGCGCAGCAGCGCCGGACCCGGGCTGCCGTCGGCGCGCAGGGCCGCCCCCAGGATCACGGCCACGTCGGCGTCGGCGGCCATATCCGGTCAGCCCTTGGGGGGCGGTTCGGGTGCCCAGCGGATCGGGCATTCCCCGGCATGGCCGTCGCGAACGTCCTTCTGGACCAGCCCCCGCTGCTCGTTGACCATGCGGTCCCGCGGATCGGCGACCACCTGGCGGGCGACATAGGTCAGGACCGGGAACTGGTTGGTATCGAAATGAAAACTGCCGCGCGTACTGGGAAAGTCGGTACGTCGCAGGGCTTGGCGCAGGACATCGGGGTCGTTGAAGCGTTTGTCGGCGACCCGCAAGGCCCCATCCAGGGCCAATGCGGCGTCATAGCCGATCATGGCGAACAGCGACGCGGGGCGGCCATAATCGCTTTCGAAATCCGGTATCACCCGCCGGCTGGAGGGAACAACGAAATCCTCGCTCCACGGCGCGACGCTCCAGGCATCCAGCGCGGCAGCGCCCGCCGCCGCCAGCAGAGTCTGGTCCAAAGTGGTCGGCGGCCCGACCAGGGCGGGATGTTCCTTGCCCAACACGCCCTCGATCTGGCGGATGAAGTTGACCGCCATCCCCCCGGTATGCACCAAATAGATCGCATCGGCCTGCATGGCGCCAATGGCCCGAAGGTCGGTGGTAAAGTCCATCTGGCCGCGCCGGCTGCCGATCACCGTCAGCTGCCCTTTGAATCCCCGCCGCAACAGGGTGGCCACAGCCTCGGTCGCGGGATCGTCGGGACCCGCCACCGCCACGGCATGAAAGCCGCGCTGCTGGAGGAAGGCGCCAGCCACCTCATGGGGCGTGTCGGCCAACCCGGCCATCGAAAACAGCCAGGGAGAGCATTCCTTTCCGGCCAGCGACGGCGGCGGCGAGGCCAGGGCGATCAGGATCGAGCGGCCGGTCCCGGCCAATGGCAGCAGGGCTGGATAGACCGCGGGTTGGGCCGAGACCAATACCGCCTGGACATGCTCGCCCTGTTGCATGCGCTCGACCGCCTGACGGGCCGCATGGGCGTCGCGATGGCTGTCGGCCACCACCAGGGTCAGCTCCAGCCCGGCCAGCCGCCCGCCCAGGTGCTTGATGCCCAGCCGGAAGCCATCCAACTGGTCCTGGGCGACGTTGGCGCCGACCCCGGACAAATCGCCGACGAAGCCGATGGCCAAGTCGGCGGCCCGAGCCGCCGACCCAGCGGCCAGCGCCAGCAGAATGACCGCCAGCCGGCGCGCCGCCTGCCTCATCACTTGCCCTTCCTGGCCCGGGCAAAGGCCTCGGCCAGGGCGCCACCCGGAGGCGGGGCCATATTCGCCGGCGGCGCCTTGGCCGGGGATTTGGCCGATTGGGGCCGCGACGATGGGGAGCGGGACGGCGGCGCCCCGCGATCGCGCACCGGGGCGGCCCCGGCCGGGCGTGCCGGCCCCTCGCCCAGCTTCATCGACAAGGCGATGCGCTTGCGCTTCAGATCCACCTCCAGGACCTTGACCTTGACCACGTCGCCGGCCTTGACCACCGTGTGCGGATCCTTGACGAAGCGGTCGGCCAGCATGGAAATGTGAACCAGGCCGTCCTGGTGGACCCCGATGTCGACGAAGGCGCCGAAGTTGGTGACATTGGTCACCACGCCCTCCAGCGCCATGCCCGGTTCCAGGTCGGACAGTTCCTCCACCCCTTCCTTGAAGGACGCCGTCTTGAAGGTGCCACGGGGATCGCGACCGGGTTTTTCCAACTCGGAAATGATATCGGTGACGGTCGGCAGACCGAACCGGTCATCGGTAAAATCGGCCGGGTTCAAGGCCCTGAGGAAGGCGCTGTCACCGATCAGCGCCGGAACCGCCCGTCCGGTCCGCCGGGCGATGCGTTCCACCACGGGATAGGCCTCCGGGTGGACCGCCGACCGGTCCAACGGATTGTCGCCTCCCACCACCCGCAGGAAGCCGGCCGCCTGTTCGAAGGCCTTCGGCCCCAGGCGGTCGACCGCCCTCAGCGCCTCGCGGCTGGGAAAGGCCCCGTGACTGTCGCGAAAAGCGACGATGTTGCGGGCCAGCACCGGCCCCAGACCGGCCACCCTGGCCAACAGCGGCGACGAGGCCGTATTGACGTCGACCCCCACCCCGTTGACGCAGTCCTCGACCACCGCATCCAGGCTCTTGCCCATGCGCTGCTGGTCGACGTCATGCTGGTATTGGCCGACCCCGATGGCCTTGGGATCGATCTTGACCAGTTCGGCCAAGGGATCCTGCAGGCGACGGGCGATGGAGACGGCGCCCCGCAGCGTCACGTCCATGCCGGGGAACTCCTGGGCGGCCAGTTCCGAGGCGGAATAGACCGAGGCTCCGGCCTCGGACACCACCAGCTTGGTCAACCCCAGCTCGGGATGCCGACGCATCAGATCCGAGGTCAGACGGTCGGTCTCGCGCGATGCCGTGCCGTTGCCGATGGCCACCAGTTCGGCCGAGAACTGGCGCGCCAGCTGGGCCAGGGTGTGGATCGAGCCCTCCCAGTCATTGCGCGGCTGGTGGGGATAGATCACTCCGGTGTGAACCACCTTGCCGGTGCGGTCGATGACCGCCAGCTTGACGCCGGTCCTGATCCCCGGATCCAGTCCGATGGTGGTGCGCATGCCGGCCGGCGCGGCCAGCAACAGGCTTTTCAGATTGCGCGCGAAAACCTCGATCGCTTCGGCCTCGGCGGCCTCCTTGAGGCGACCCATCAATTCCAACTCCAGATGCAGATGCACCTTCACCCGCCAGGCCCA
>Ga0326727_10016722_pt1 | contig 15400 bp, 11 predicted proteins | sample MB2enrmetagenome_FD_207643 | JGI IMG/M metagenome (GOLD analysis project Ga0326727, IMG submission 207643) | Lab enriched peat soil microbial communities from McLean, Ithaca, NY, United States - MB29MY | ecosystem: Environmental > Terrestrial > Soil > Wetlands > Peat | place: USA: New York... | reverse complement strand
CGGTGCTCCGCGAGCTTCTGCCTCAAGGCTGGTTTCTTTATCTCATCCAGCCGGGCGTAAATCTGATCCAGGCCGCCGAGGGCGGCGACCAGCTCCCGCGCCGTTTTCTCCCCTATGCCGGGGACGCCCGGTATGTTGTCCGAGGTGTCGCCGCACAGGGCGAGAAAGTCGGAGATGAGGGAGGGATCGATACCGAACTTCGCCGTCACTTCCTCCCTTTTCATGACGAGGTTCTTCATGGTGTCGACTATGGTCACCCCGTTGCCCACAAGCTGCATGATATCCTTGTCGCTCGTCACGATGGAGATATCCACCTCCTCGCGGGAGAGCTTTCGCACGAGGGTGGCGATCACGTCGTCAGCCTCGAAGCCCTCCTTCTCGAGCGCGGCTATGCCCATTTTCTCGACGATGGTCTTCACATAGGGGAACTGCAGGCTCAGGTTGCCGGGCATGGGGGGTCTCGTGGCCTTGTATTCCCGGGAGATATCCACACGGAAAGAGGGCACCTTCGAGTCCCAGACGACCACCAGCCCATCGGGCTTCTGCTCGTTGAGGAGCTTCTTCAGCATGTTGATAAAGGCATAGATCGCATTGGTGGGCATGCCCTTCGAGTTGGAAAGGTAGGGGGTCGCGAAAAAGGCGCGATATACGTACGAGTTGCCGTCTACAAGAAAGATTCGTAACATATCGAGATCAGGAGAAACGCCTCGACGGGGCACGGGTCCCCTCAAAGGCGCGGGCTCACTCCCTTGGGGCCGCTGCTCCCTTTTGGTCATAGGAATCATAGGAACAATAGGGTTCCTCTTCGAGCAGGTGGCCTTTCAGCTCCTGGGCCCTGGCTCTGCATCCTCCGCAGATGCGGAGGTGGCGGCACCGTCCGCATTTGCCCCTGTACTGGCCGAGGTCCCGGATAAGGCCGAACTCGGGCGAATCGGCCCAGACCTTCTGCACGCCCTCCTTCCGCACGTCGCCGCAGGGGAGCTCCAGATAGCCGCAAGGCTGGGCAACGCCCGTGTGAGAGATGAAGAGGAAGCTCTTCCCCGCCAGGCATCCGGCGCTTTTCGGCGTTCCTCCCCGTTCCTTCACGATCCTGTAGTAGTGGGGGGCACAGGTGACCTTCATCTCGATCTTCTGCTCCTCTTCCCGCTCGTAGAGCCAGTTGAGCACATCCTCATACATGGCCGCATTGAGCTCCTCGCCCTTGAGCCCTTCACCCCTGCCCACGGGCACGAGCAGGAAGACGTGCCAGGCCACGGCGCCCATCCCCCTCACGAGGTCGTAGATCTCTCCCAGGTCTGCCACGTTGAGCTTCGTCACCGTGGTATTGATCTGGAAGGGAAGGCCGATCTCCGTGAAGATGCGGGCGGCCCGCTTGACCGAGTCGAAGGAGCCGGAAACGCCCCTGAAGCTGTCATGGCTCTCCTGATCCTTGCCGTCCACGCTCATGCTCACCCGCAGAATCCCCGCGTCTTTCAGTTTCTGCGCACTCTCCCGGTCGACGAGGGTGCCGTTCACCGCGATGACCGTCCTCAGTCCCTTTGCGGTCGCATAAGTGATGATGTCGTAGATGTCCGGTCTGAGCAGGGGCTCACCGCCGGTCAGGATAATGGTGGGCGAGGAGAAGGCGGCCACGTCATCGATGATCCGCCTGCATTCCTCCAGGGAGAGCTCGTTCTCGTGAGGTCCGGCGCTCGCCTTCGCCCTGCAGTGGATGCAGTTGAGGTTGCAGTTCCTCGTCAGCTCCCAGGCGATCATTCTCAGAGGCTGGTTTCTTTCATCCATCGGGCAATATCCTTTGCGAAATAGGTGATGATGATATCGGCGCCGGCCCGCCTGATACTGGTGGACAACTCCGTCACGGCCCTCCTGTAGTCGATGAAGCCCTGCGCTGCCGCGCACGCTACCATGGTGTACTCCCCGCTCACGCAATAGGCGGCGAGCGGCCTGTTGAGCCTCTCCCGGGCGAGGGCCAGTACGTCGAGGTAGAAGAGGGCGGGCTTCACCATGATGATGTCTGCCCCTTCCTCCACGTCGAGCTCCATCTCCCTCAGGGCCTCCCTCTGGTTGGGCGGGTCCATCTGGTAGCTCCTGCGGTCGCCGAACTGCGGCGCTGACTCGGCGGCATCCCTGAAGGGGCCGTAGAAGGCGGAGGCGTACTTGGCCGCGTAGCTCATGATGGGGATATGGGAGAGGTCGTGGCTGTCGAGCATCCCCCTCACCGCCCTGACCCGGCCGTCCATCATATCGGACGGGGCAATGATATCGGCGCCGGCTTCGGCCTGGGCAAGGCCGGCCCGGGCGAGGAGCTTGAGCGTTTCGTCATTGTCCACGTCGCCGTTCCGAAGGGCACCGCAGTGGCCGTGGCTCGTGTACTCGCAGAGACAGAGATCGGCCACGACGAGTATCTTTTCTCCGAACCTCTGTTTTATCGACCTCGTGGCCTTTTGGATGATCCCGTTCTCATCCCAGGCGCCGCTTCCGAGGTCGTCCTTTTTTTCGGGGATGCCGAAGAGCAGTATTGCGGGGATGGAGAGACGGGCGACCTCTTCGATCTCCTCCAGGGCCCGGTCGAGGGGAAACTGGAAGATTCCCGGCATGGAGGCGATGGGGACGCAATCAGTGCCGCCCTCCTTGATGAAGAGGGGATAGACCAGGTGCTGCACGGAGAGGTCATGCTCCTGGATCAGGCCCCTCAGCCCTGCCGTTCTCCTCAGCCTTCTCGGCCTGTATTCGGGAAATCCCATAGCCCCTCCCGTGGACCAGCCCATGAACAAATCTGATCTGATAACTGGAATTGCCTGCGGCGCACAAACTGTTATTATAACACAAAAAGTCCCCTGCCGCAGATACGGGATCCAAGGCAAAGGCATTTGGAAGCTGTCTACCCCCGGACCGTATGGCACCCGTTCCTTCGCGCGTCAAGGCTCCACTCCCGACATAGGCGGGGTACCCAGCTCCCTATTGCTTTGCTGGGTCGCACGGGGTACCCAGCTCCCTATTGCCTTGCTGGGTCGCACCGGCTCCGCATCGCTTGAGGTGCGCGGTGTGGCACGAGCAGAGAAGATCGAGCACGCACCTCATCCTGCGGAACGCTCCTCTCCGCCTACGCTGGTGAGCGGTCGTTCCGCATACGTGCTCAGGAAGGGTGCCATACGGTCTGATTCAAATTGGGATTTCCAAACGCCTTTGAAGTGGGGTAGGGTGAAGGTATTTGAAAATCTCAAACGGCGCGTCATAAGAGGACTTCCCTGCCCCGAGAAGCAGACCTTGAAGCCTTTGATTTCCAAACGCCTGTGCCCTCTTCATGAGCCTCAACCCCGGAATGTCCTCAATTTCTGTTAAAAAACTTAAGAAACTCCGGGGTTTCTGGTTTGACACAAAACCGCCGTTTTGATATGGTATAAGAACCAGCCAAAAGATGGAAACCATTGAGATCGGCAAGATAAATGTGCATGACAGGACTTTTTGCGTCTCATACCCTCTGGAGGACGATCTCCTTTTCGCCTCTGTCGCGCAATTCGGCATCCTCATGCCTCTCGGCCTGCTGCGAAGGGAGCCCCCGGTAATCGTGACGGGCTTCAAGAGGCTCGAAGCGGCGAAGAGGCTCGGCATCGAAGAGATCCCCTGCGTTTTTCTCGACGTGAGCGAGAGGCAGGCCCTCCTCACCGCCATCATGGACAACCTGGGGCGCCCGCTCAATACGATCGAGAAGGCCCGCGGCGCCGAGAAGATGCTCATGGGGGGGTTCTCCACGGAGGAGGTCTACGGGGTAATGAAGCTGCTCGGGCTGCCGCCCGGGGAAAGGGCCCTCGGGACGGCCGTCGCAGCCGCCTGCGCGGAGGAAGTCTTGAAGGCTTTTGTCGTGAGGCATCGCCTTCCCCTCTTTGTGGTCGAGCAGCTCCTCTGGTTCGACCCCGACGAGCGTGCCCTTGTCTTCCGTCTCGTGGATCCCCTCAATGCGAGCGTCGCCTCCCTGAGGGAGATATTGCAGCTCCTCATGCTCCTCAAGGTCAAGCGAGGCGGCATCGCCCTCCCCGAGCTGGGTGGCGCGGAAGATATGGATGCCCTGAGGCGGAGGGTCAAGGGGCAGACCCACCCGGTTCTTTCCGCTCTGGAAGGGAGGCTCCGGGCAATCCTTGCCGCCTCTGCCCTCCCGCCGCACATAAAGGTGCAGGTCGACCCGGCATTCGAGAAGGAATCGATCGATATCGTCATACGGGCCCGCAGCAACGGGGAAGTCGAGGAGGCCCTCGGCAAGGTTGAAGGCCTCTTCAGGCAGGGCCTTTTCAGGGATATCTTTGAGCTTACCCATGGTGCGCCGCATAGAAACTAGGGGCAATGTCGTGAGGGGCTGCCCCGGTACGCCAAAGCACATTTGCTGCGGGTACAGGACCATCGATCTGATAGAGGGATGCCCCCTCTCCTGCTCCTACTGCATCCTCAGGGGTTACCTGAACAACCCCGGCATCGCGGTGCGGGTGGATACGGGGGCCATCATCGAGGAGATCGACCGTGCCATCGCCGGCGAGAAGACCCACCTCCTCCGGTTCGGCACCGGGGAACTGTCGGACAGCCTGGCCCTTGACCGGAAGCTCGACGTGAGTAGGCCGATCGTGCGCTTCTTCGGGGAGAGAAAGGGTGCGCTCCTGGAGCTCAAGTCAAAGTGGGCCTCCATCGACCACCTTCGGTCCTGCCTCAACCCCTATACGGTGGTCTCCTTCTCGTTGGCGCCGCAGAGGATCATCAACGAGGAGGAGCAGAGGACGAGCCCCCTCGCGAAGAGGCTCGAGGCGCTTAGAAAGGCCCAGGATTGGGGGTGCTTCGTGGGTCTCCACCTTGACCCGGTCATCATCTACGAAGGGTTCGAGGCCGATTACGCGGATCTCATCGACCACATTGCCCGGATAGTCGATTTGAAGAGGGTCATCTGGGTCAGCATGGGCCTCCTTCGATTCGTGCCCCGGCTCATGAGGAGATTCATCGACGAGCGGCGCCGCAACCTCCTGTGGGGCGAGCTGATCATGGGGGAGGACGGCAAGTTCCGCTACATCAAGACTGAAAGGGTGAAGGTCTACCGGATGCTCCGGGACCTTCTCAAGGAGAAGGAGCCCGACCTCTTCATCTACCTCTGCATGGAGAGGGCGGGCGTATGGGAGCAGGTGGGGGGCGCGGGGGTCGGAACGACCGAGGAGCTGACAGCCCTTTTTGACGGGAGAATAGAGCAATTCTACGGAGGTTCATTATGAGGTTCAAAGACAAGGTCGTTTTCGTGACGGGAGGGACAAGGGGGCTCGGCAAGGCCATGGCAGAGGCCTTTCTCGAAGAGGGCGCCAGGGTGGGCGTGAACGATTGGGGAAAGGAGTCCGTGGCAAAGTTCGAGGAAGAGCTCCGGGGGAAGGCGGCCAGGGCCTATGTCGCGGATGTCACCGATTATCAGGCGATGGAGACGGTGGCGCAGCGCGTGGCCGAGGAATGGGGAGGCGTCGACATCCTGATCAATAACGCGGGCATCGTCAACCCCCTTGTGCCTTCCGAAAAGATAAAGAAAGAGGACTTCGACAGGGTGATCGAGGTCAACCTCAAGGGCGCATTCTATGCGACCCAGATCTTCGGGCGGTCCATGATAGCGCGCGGCTCAGGGAGGATCATCTCCATCTCGTCCCAGGTGGCCCTCTTCGGAGAGAGAGGGTTTCTACCCTATGCCCTGAGCAAGGCAGGTCTCCAGATCATGACGAGGAACCTCGCCTCCGAGTGGTCGCGGTTCGGCGTCACCCTGTGCTGCGTTGCCCCGGGCTTCATCAAGGGCGGCATGAACGAGGCCCTCGTCAAGCGGCAGCACCTCGTCGATTTCCTCTCGAAGAGGACGCCCCTCGGCAGAATGGGCACCGTGGGAGAGCTTGTGGCGACCATGCTCTTTCTCGCCTCCCCCGAGGCGCAGTACATCAACGGCGAGACGATCGTCATGGACGGCGGCATGACCGGCTATGTGGCGGAGCCGCTCCTCGACGTGATCACCAAAGGCAAATGATGGACATCGTCTCTTATATCGTCTTCTCCTTCACCAAGCGCTACGTGATGCGCTGGATATGGGCGGGCCTCATCCTCTTCATACCGGTGGCCAACTTTCTCTCCCTGGGGTACCTCTCAAGGGCGTCCAGCCTCTCCATGATAGGGGGCATCGGGCTGCCCACATGGGAGCGGAAAAACGAGCTCTGGTGGGAGGGGGCAAAGCTCTTTGCCATATTTGTCCTCTACGAGGCGCTCCCGTGCTTCCTCTTCTCCTTCGGCTTTCTCCTGTCCAGCTTCGGGAACTTCGTCACCATCTTCATCGGCGGCATCATGAAGGTCCTCGCGGCCCTCGCGTTCATCGTCTGCTCCTTCTTCATCCCCTTTGCTTTCTGCGCCTTCGTCGAGGGTAAGGACGTGAGGAGGGCCTTCGAGCTTGAAAAGATCGTCGGCGCCGTGAAAGAGGTCCTCATACCCTATGTACTCGGCTACGCCGTCAGCGCCTTCTGCATGTACGTTGCCTACGAGTTCCACCGTATCCCCTACCTCTTCGGCTTTGCCCTCTCATCCGTCCTCACCTACTATATCCTGCTTGTCTCCACGTATAGTTTTACCCAGCTCTTCAGACGAACGGGTCTCTCAATCGGAAGAACGCGGTAGGGGGCCGTTGCCGGGGGATAGAGCATTTTGCAAAAATAAGTGTCGATTCGAGAGGCGCAACCATGTCCTGAGCGCAGCATCGCGGAAGTCTCTCGGGCACCCGCCTTACGTCGGGGGGAGCGGTGCGCGGGCCGCGCAGGCCGAGGATGTCTGAGGGCCAGGCCCGCCGGCAAGCGGGCGGCCCGAGTTCCGAGGTCAGCGGAGGGAGGCGTTAGGGCGGGTGAGAGACGGGAGCGCCAGCAAGCGAAGGATGTGGTTGCGCCTCGAAAGCCGCGCACCAAACGGTAATCATTTTTGCAAAATGCTCTAAACCGGAAGCGGACGGAGCGCTCTCGCAAGGCCCGGCATGGGCCTTCAGCGGGGCTGCTCTTTCGCGGTGAGCTTTTCCGCCTCGATGACCCAGCCCCCTCCCATCGACTTGTAGAGGTTGACAAGGGCGCGGAAGAGCACGCCCTGGGTCTCGGCGTAGCTCAGGGACGCATTGAAGAGGCTCCGTTCGGCGTCGAGCACCTCGATGTAGCTGGTGTAGCCGTTGTCGTACCGCAGCCTCGCGAGGCGCGCGTACGACTGCAGCGCCACCACCTGCTGCCTCTGGGTCTCGAGCTGCTCCCTCGACTTGGCCTGGTCGATCAGGCCGTCCTCCACCTCCCTGAACGCCTGCTGGATCACCTTCTGGTAGAGGAAGAGGCTCTCTTTCTGCACTGATTCGGCCGCCTTCACCTGACCCGCTATGGCGCCTGCCGTGAAGAGGGGGGCGGTCACGCCGCCTGGGTAGTTCCACGTGCGTGAGGGACCGCTGAACAGGTTGCTGAAGCCTGTGCTCTCCACGCCGTAGGTCCCCGTGAGGGTGAGGGTGGGAAAATAGAGGGCCCTGGCAACGCCGATCCTCGCGTTCGCGGCGATGAGGCCCTGCTCGGCCTGGCGGATGTCGGGCCTCCTGGCCAGGAGCTCCGAAGGCAGGCCCGAGGGGACTGCGGGGAGCACGAGCTGATCGAGGGTCCTGCCCCGGGGGATGGGACCGGGGTTCCGTCCGAGGAGCACGCTCAGGGCGTCTTCCTGCTGGGCGATCAGCTTCTCCAGAAAGGGGATGGTGGCCAGAGCCTCCAGGTACTCCGACTCCGCCTGGCGCAGCTCCAGCTCGGAAATGAGGCCCCGGTCGTAGCGAAGCTTGAAGAGCTCGAAGCTCTCCTCGCGGCTCCTCGACGTCTGCCTGGCAATGGCGAGCTGCTTGTCGAAGCCGAGCAGATCGGTATAGGCCGAGGCTACGGCCGTGACCACCGTCAAAATCACCCCTCGCCGCGCCTCATCCGTGGCGAGAAGGTCCGCGCGGGCAGCCTCCGTGGCGCGCCGGAGCTGCCCCCACAGGTCCACCTGCCAGCTCGCGGAGAGGAACGCCTTGAAGTCCCAGTAGTCGTGCGGCGTATTGGGGGTCCACAGAGGGTTGGTATATTTCGTCGCGCCCTCACGGAGGGGAAGGGCGGTGCCGAAAACCTGGGGGAACTGGGCTGATCTCACCACGGCATAACGGCCCATGAACTCGACCACCCTCGCCGCGGCGATCAGCACGTCCTTGTTCTCTTTCAGGGCGCTCTCGATCAGCCCGTCCAGAACGGGGTCGTTGAACTGCGTCCACCAGGCTGTGTTGACCACATCCTTCGCCTCTGCCTCTTCGAAGCGCCAGGAGCGGGGCGTCTCCACGGCCGGCCTGCGGTAATCGGGGCCTGTCATGCAGCCGGCGAGGGTAAGGGCGAGTGCGAGAAAGATGGAGAGGTTACGCATGGTCCGCCTCCGTTTCCTTCGGTCCCTTTTTGGTCTTGCGGCGGTCCGAGAGTTTTCCCACGACGTAGAAAGTCACGGGAATAAGGAAAATGGCGATTGCCGAGGCAGCCGCGGTGCCGCCGATGACGGCTGTGCCCATGGTGCGGTGCGCGGCGGAGCCGGCGCCGCTCGAGAGCGCGAGGGGCAGGACCCCCAAGAGGAAGGCGATCGATGTCATCAGGATGGGTCTGAAACGCAAACGGGCCCCTTCGAGGGCGGCGCTGTCGAGCGGTTTTCCCTGTTCGTGGCGCGTCTTCGCGAACTCGACGATGAGAATGGCGTTCTTGGCAGCGAGGCCGATGAGCACGATGAGGCCGATCTGGGCGTAGACGTTGTTCACGAGACCGCGCAGGGCTATGGCGGAGAAGGCCCCGAAGACGGCCACCGGTGTCCCGAGGAGGACGCTCCAGGGCAGCGACCAGCTTTCGTACAGGGCCGCGAGGATGAGAAAGACGCAGAGCAGAGAAAACCCGAAGATCGCCGAAGCGGGGACGCCTTCCTGGGCCTTCTTCTCCTGGAAGCTCATACCGATATAGTCGAACCCCATCTCCGAAGGCATGGTCTGCCGAAAGACTTCTTCGAGGGCCTTCATCACCTGCCCCGAGCTGTAACCCTCCTTGCCGATGGCGTTAATCTGCGCGGATCGATAGAGGTTGTAACGCATGGTGAACTCCGGGCCGGGGCGCGGCCTGGTGGTGGTGAGCGCGGATAAGGGCACGGGATCGCCCTTGCCGTTATTCACGTAGAATTGGCGCACGCTCTCAGCCGTGGTCCGGTACTTACCCTCCGCCTCCACGTAGACCTGCCACTGGCGGCCGAAACGGTTGAAGTAGTTGACGAAGTAGCCGCCCATGAAAGCCTGGAGTGTCTGGTAAACCTGCCCTATATCGACACCCTGCTTCAGTACCTTGTCCCGGTCAACATCGACGAAAAGCTGGGGCACGGAGGGCAGAAAGGTGGTGGTGACCCGGGCGAGCTCCGGCCTTTTCTTGGCCGCCTCCAAAAATTTGGCGGTGTTCTCCGCGAGGAACGAAATGGGCCTCCCCGCCCGGTCCTGGAGCACGAAGGTGGCCCCGCCGGCCAACCCGATGCCCTGGATCGGCGGGGGAGGGAAGGCGAAGGCAACGGCCTGCGGCAGCTTTGCCAGCTCCTGGTTCACATGGGCCATGATCGCCTCATACTTCTCCTCGGGCCTCTTTCGGTCCTTCCATTCCTTCAGCGTCACAAAGGCAAAGCCGCTATAAGTGTTCTGGGCGATGCTCATCAGGCTGAGGCCTGAAACCGTCTGGAAATGTTCGATGCCCGGCGTTTTCCTGAGGATTTCTTCCAGCTTCCTGCAGGTGTCGTCCGTGCGCTGCAGGGAGGCTGCGTCGGGGAGGGCCACGTTCACGAAGAAATAGCCGACGTCTTCATCCGGCAGGAATCCCGGGGGAAGGTGCCGGCCGATAAGGCCGGCAAAGACCGTGACCAACGCGAGGAAGAGGAGGCTGAGGAGACTCTTCCGGATGAGGGAGCCGCACACGGTCACGTAGCCTCTGGAAGCCCGGGTGAACATACGGTTAAACCACGCGAAGAAGGCGCCGAGAGGCCCATGGGTCTTGCCGGACTTGAGGAGGAGGGCGCAAAGGGCGGGGCTCAGGGTGAGGGCGTTGAAGGCCGAGATGATGACCGAGATGGCGATGGTGACCGCAAACTGCTGGTAGAGCCTGCCGGTAATGCCCGGAATGAAGATCGTGGGGATAAAGACCGCCGCCAGGATCAGGGCGATGGCCATGACCGGGCCGGAGACCTCCTCCATGGCCTTGAGCGACGCCTCCCTCGGGGAGAGGCCCTCTTCGATGTGGCGCTCCACTGCCTCGACCACGATGATGGCGTCGTCGACGACCAGGCCTATGGCGAGGACGAGACCGAAAAGCGACAAGGTATTGATCGAGAAGCCGAGAAGCGGAAAAACAGCGAAGGTGCCGATGAGAGAGACCGGAACGGCCAGGGCCGGGATCAGGGTCGCCCTCCATCCCTGGAGGAACAGGAAGACCACCAGGATGACGAGGCCGAGGGCCTCCAGGAGGGTGATGACGATTTCGCTGATCCCCTCCTGGACCGACCGTGTTGTGTCGAGGGAGACCGTGTAGTCGAGGTCGACGGGAAAGCGTTTCTTTGCCTCCTCCATGACGCGCCTGACCGCCTGCACCGTGGCGAGCGCGTTCGTGCCCGGCGCCTGGTAGATGGCCATGAGGCCGGCGGGCTGGCCGTCCAGGCGGCCTTTGACGTTGTAGAGCTGCGCCCCCAGCTCGATGCGGGCCACGTCCTTCAACCGGACGATGGAGCCGTCCTGGTTGGCCCGGACCACGACGCTGCCGAACTCCTCCGGGGTGATGAGACGGCCCTGGGCACGGACCGTATAGGTGAACTCCTGGCCCGGGGGCACGGGCTCAGCGCCTATCTGGCCGGAGGGATTGACCGTATTCTGCTTCTGGAGGGCGCTGACGATATCGGGCACGGTGAGACCGAGCTTGCCCATGGTATCGGGATTGACCCATACCCGTATCGCGTATTGGCCGGCGCCGAAAATGTTCACCTGGGCCACCCCGCGCGTCCGGAGGAGCTGGTCGACGAGGTTGATGTTCGCGTAGTTCGCGATAAAAACGGAATCGTAGGTCTTTTTCGGCGAGAAGAGGGCGAGAATCATGAGGGGCGAGGACCTCGCCTTTTGAATGTTGATGCCGTAATTGCGCACGTCCACGGGGAGCTGCGCCTGCGCGAGGTTCTCCCGTATCTCGGTAAAGATGAGGTCCGTGTTCGGGTCGGTCTTCACGTCGAAGTTGACGAAGATCCGCATGGTGCCGTTCGACGCGTTGACGGAGTACATGTAGTTCATGTTGTCCACGCCGCTTATCTGCATCTCCATGGGCGTGGCCACGGACTGCTCGACCGTCTCCGCGTCGGCGCCGTTATAGGTCGTCTGGATCTGGATCTCCGGGGGGACGATCTCGGGGAACTGGGCCACCGGCAGCCCGGCCATCGCCACGAGCCCCAGGATGACGAACATGATGGAGATGACCATGGCGACGATGGGACGGTTTATGAAGAACTTTGACATGGTCCTCGGCCCTACCTTTTCGCGGTATTTCCGGGTCCCTGGGGCCCGGCCGCTGTCCGGTCCTCACCGGATCCGGCACCCGCGGGGAACGCAAAGGGCCTCGTCGTGACGACGGTGCCCTCCCTGACCTTCTGGAGCCCCTCGGCGATGACCTGGTCGCCGGGCTTCAAGCCCTGGTCCACCACCCAGAGATTGTCGACCCGCTCAGCCGGCCTCACCGGCCTGAACGAGACCTTGCGGTCGGCGCCCACCACCGCGGCCTGGTAGCCTCCCTGGAGTTCCACGATAGCCCGCTGCGGCACCAGAAGGGCTGCCTGCTTGACTGCGGTCCGGGCGCGGACCCTGGCGAACTGGCCGGGCCTCAGGAGATTTCCCGGATTCGGGAAGAGGGCTGCCACTTTGATCGTGCCCGTCCCCACATCGACCTGGCGGTCGGCAAAGGCAAAGGCACCCTTATGGGGGTAGACGCTCCCGTCGGCGAGTATCAGCTCGAGGGGGATCGTCCGTCCCCGCCCCTCGTTCACGTAGGTCAGGTACTCCCGCTCGTTCATGGGTATATAGACCTTGAGGGGATTGACGGTCGAGACGGTGGTCAGCTCTTCTATGGAGCCGGGGCCCACGAGGTTGCCGAGCTGGGCCTTCGCAATGCCGGCTATCCCGTCGATGGGCGAGACGATCCGCGTGAACCCGAGGTCGACCTGGGCCTTGTCCACCACGGCCTGGGCCGCGAGCACGGACGCATGGGTCTCCCGCTCCGCGCCCTCGGCATCATCGAGGTCTTTCTGGCTCACCGCGTGCTGCTCCACCAGGGGCTTGATGCGGTCGAGATTGGCCTTGGCCGTCTTCCACCTGGCCTGCTGCTCCGCGAGCTGCCCCTGCGCCTGCTCCAGTGCTGCCTGAAAGGTCCGGGGGTCGATCCTGAAGAGGATCTGCCCCTTCTTGACGAAATCCCCCTCCCCGTAGTCCCGGGAGATGAGATAGCCCTGAACCTGAGCGCGGATTGTGGCGTTGACGAAACCGTCGGTAGAGGCGGTCCATTCGGAATAGACGGGTATATCCCTCTGGACCACCGAGGCCACCTCGACCACGGGGATCGAGGAGCCGTCATTGGTCTGGGCCTTCCTGCATGCGGGGAGGAAGAGGGCCGCCAAGAAGACCATGAAGATCGTTCCGTAGGGAAGAGCACCTCTCCTATGCATCCACGCCATTGACCGTCCTCCTTGTCCCTGCCGGACTCCTTCCGGCCGGATTCGACCTCACATGGGCCTGAAAGCGGGCAGTAGCCCTTCCGCCCTTCATGGTTCTGCCTCGATGTTGCCGATTATATGCTCCAGGGTTCTCCGCATCACCAGCAGGTCCTCCTCGGTGAGGCCCGCAAACATGCGCTCCAGGTGGTCCGACAGGAGAGGCACCAGCTCTTCGCTCACGCTCCCCCCGCTCCCGGTGAGGAAAATCCGGTAGATCCGCTTATCGGTCTCATCGGCCCGGCGCTCGATATAGCCGCGTTTCTCCAAGAGATTGAGGATCCGGTTGATACTGTGGCGATCCTTGAAGAGCCTCTTGCCCAGCTGGCTCTGATTGATGCCCTGCAGCTCCCGGAGCCTGACGAGCACCCCGCACTGCTCAGGCGTGAGATCGTACCCGGAGGTCTGGAGGGTCTTCCGGAGGCGATTGCTGCCCTGGGTGTGGGTGCGGTAGACCCAGAAGCCGGGCGATTCGTCGAGAGGAAAAACCTTGACTTTCATCGGCCCTCCTTACCACCCGGGGTCGCGCTGCCGGTCCCGGCGGGCCCGTGCTTCCGGATGCGCACGGAGCCCAGGATTATGGGTGCACGCCATAGCTGCGACATCCCTTTCTTGGAAGCCCCGTCCGGGAGCGGGGCTCCACAGGATTGTTGTCGCACCAATGTTGTCGAGACAATCTAAACTGCGGGGACGAGCGGTGTCAAGAAAAACTTCGGCGCGGCAGGGCACGCATGTCGGTGAATGACAGAGAACAAGGCGGGGCTTTTCGCGGCGAGGAAGTCCTCTCGCGCTCCTTGCTCCAATCGCGACCGGTCACGGCTGCGGCATGGCGTTCTTACCCCAATGCCTGGCCGGTGATCTTCGACCAGGAATCACGGAGGGGAACGATCCGGTTGAATACGAGGCGCTCCCTGGAGGGCTCCTTGAGGTCGATGCAGAAATAGCCGATCCTTTCAAACTGGTATCTGCTCCCCGGCCTCCCGGCCAGGAGGCTCGGCTCCACGCGACACCCCTCGAGGATCTCCAGGGAGGCCGGGTTGAGGTATTCCATGGCGTCACCCTCGACCCCGGCAGGGTCGGCGACGCAAAAGAGCCTGTCGTAGAGGCGGACTTCGGCGGGCATCGAATGGTCCGCCGATACCCAGTGGATCACCCCCTCCACCTTGCGCCCGTCAGCGGGCGGGCCGCTTCTGGTCTCCGGGTCATAGGTGCAGTGAATCTCCCGCACCTCGCCCGTCACCCCGTCCTTGACCACGGCCGCGAACTTGATCACATAAGCCCCCCTGAGTCTCACCTCCCGCCCCGGCGCGAGGCGCTTGTACTTCTTCGGGGGCGTTTCCTCAAAATCGTCCCGCTCGATGTAGAGCACCCGGGAAAAGGGCACCTGACGCGTCCCCATCTCCGGTTTCTGGGGGTGGTTCGGGCACGCGAATTCCTCCGCCTGCCCCTCGGGGTAGTTGTCGATGACCACGGCAACGGGATGGAGGACTGCCATGGCCCGCGGCGCCCTCTCGTTCAGGTCGTCCCGGACGCAGTGTTCGAGAAGGCCGATGTCGACGAGGTTCTCGTTTTTGGCGATCCCGATCTTCGCGCAGAAGGCCCTGATCGCCTCCGGGGTGTAGCCTCGCCTCCGCATGCCCGCAACCGTGGGCATGCGCGGATCGTCCCAACCGTCCACATTGCCCTTTTCGACCAGCTCGATGAGCCTGCGCTTGCTGAGGATGGTGTAGCTCACGTTGAGCCGGGCAAATTCGATCTGCCGGGGCCGCTCGCCCTCGACGAGCCGGTCCAGGACCCAGTCGTAGAGGGGCCGGTTATTCTCGAATTCGAGGGTGCAGATGGAGTGGGTGATCCCTTCGAGGTAGTCCGAGAGGCAGTGGGCGAAATCATACATGGGGTAGATTACCCATTCCATGCCGGTGCGATAGTGGGCAGCGCGCTTTATGCGGTAGATAACGGGGTCCCTCATGACCACGTTGGGTGAAGCCATGTCGATTTTTGCCCGAAGCACGCGGCTTCCGTCCTCGAACTCCCCGGTGCGCATCCGGCGGAAGAGATCGAGGTTCTCATCGATCGAGCGGCCTCGGTACGGGCTTTCCCTGCCCGGCTCGGTGAGGGTCCCGCGGTATTGGCGCATCTCATCGGGGCTGAGGTCGCACACGTAGGCCCCGCCCGACTCGATGAGCTTCACCGCGTAGTCGTAGAGCCGTTCATAGTAGTCCGAGGCATAGAAGAGCCTCTCTGCCCAGTCGAAGCCCAGCCAGCGGACGTCCGCAATGATCGATTCGACGAATTCGAGGGACTCGCCGCTCGGGTCCGTGTCGTCCATGCGCAGGTTGCAGGTGCCGCCGTACTGCGCGGCGATGCCGAAATTGAGGCAGACGGACTTGGCATGGCCGATGTGGAGGTAGCCGTTCGGCTCAGGCGGGAATCTCGTGGCCACGCGGGTATGCTTCTTCGTCGAAAGGTCGTGGTCGATGATCTCCCGGATGAAGTCGGTCTGGGGGGCAACATCGTCAGGCATATCCTCACCTCGTGGCGCACGAACCATCGGTACGGGCGGCGCGCGAAG
>Ga0326727_10016721_pt1 | contig 15400 bp, 17 predicted proteins | sample MB2enrmetagenome_FD_207643 | JGI IMG/M metagenome (GOLD analysis project Ga0326727, IMG submission 207643) | Lab enriched peat soil microbial communities from McLean, Ithaca, NY, United States - MB29MY | ecosystem: Environmental > Terrestrial > Soil > Wetlands > Peat | place: USA: New York... | reverse complement strand
TAGATGAAGGAGAATCATATAGGAGGAAACTGAGTCCAAGCAACAACCGATGACTGACTACCCATCCGGGCAGAAGTGAGGAATTACCGCCGCCCCTGGGGTGGGGAATTACCTTGGCTCTTGACATATCGCAGAAAGGAAGAAAGGTCAGGAGCACCACACAATGAACATTGGGAAACAATGTCCCCACCGGCACCCCACTCCTCTCGTGACATTCACATTGACAGACCGCAACTATATGATATAAATTTGATGTTAATGCAAACTCGTAAGAATCTATCTCGACCAAATGTTTTCGTCTCGATGTTGCTGAGGCCCCAGTATATGAGGAGGATTTATGCGTAGTAAAGGCACAGCGAAAGAGATGATAGAGATTCCTAAGGATGAATATAAAATCCTGAAAGAAATCTACAAGACGGTCAAGCGGCAAAGACTATTGTTCCGAATTGAGGAAGCGGAGAAGAACTTCAGGATGGGTAAGGTGGAGAAGATGTCTGTCGATGATTTCATTAATCCTTACCTTAAGTCAAGAATAAAGATTTGACCCTTAATCCCTGACAAGAATAAAGATTTGACTCTTAATCCCCCCGGTCTAGCCGAGCGCGGCTAATCCTTTGCGATCAATAAGATCAAGAAGGCGTTGCGCTGGGCCACCCGGTTTCTTTTGTCCCTGTTCCCATTGCTGAACCGTCGTCTTCCCAGTGCCAAGGATCGCCGCAAACGCGGCTTGGCTCACATGGTTAGCCTTCCGGATGCGCCGGATATCTTCAGGTCGAAGAGGGCGCTTCGGGGGCAAACAAAGCGCCTCGATCCTCCGCATGCTAATTTCGTCCATGGCACCGGCCTTAAACAGGTCTTGCGCCATTTCATGAGCAATGTCTAAGATCTCAGTCATGATGCTGTACCTCCCATATCGAGCCCGCTGCTAAAAGCTCTTCGATTTGCTGATCCGTCGTTTCAATGAAAGCCTCCGCGACAAGGCCCAGAACAGCCTCTTCCCTGGCGGATATGTCGGCCTTGTGCCCCTTGGCAAAGGCATAGAGAAAAATAATTCGGGCCTCGTGTGATCTTCTGTATCCCACGATGACGCGATACCCTCCACGTTTGCCTCCACCCGGCTGTGGCAAACGCTTTTTGAACAAGCAGCCGCCGAGGTTGGCTTCAACGTTTCCTGTGGTTATTTCCTTCGCCGCATTGACCAAAACAGTGTTCGAAATATTCTCTTTACGTGCCCAATGGTTGAACCACTTGTTTTTGAATCCCTCATTCTTCTAAACTATATCACTTAGTGAGATACATTGCAAGGCTCGTTTTTGGTCACTCTTGCTGATGGTCGCGGCAGTAAGTTTTCCGGCAAACCCCACAACACCAACCCGAAGGTTCTACAACTCCCCACTTCCGCTGCATCGCGTTTTCCTCCCGGTGCCCATGAATGCCCTCTTTCTGACGGAGAGATTGAAATAGTCCTTGTAATCTTGCGGCATTTCTCTGATAATGGAGGATAGGGAGATAGCAGTCGGAAAGGCTGACGCGCTGGTCCGGTGAATGAGAATGTACAGAAGGAAACAACGTTCGCACCGGCCCACAAATCACATTGAGAAACAATGTACCTGCCGGCTCCCGAGGGCCGGCGAGAAGCATCGCCATGGAGCTTCTCTACCGGCATGCGGGTATCAACCAGAGAGAAATCGGGGAGCTTATGGGTGTTGACTATAGTTCCGTAAGTGTGGCGAGGAAAAGGTTTCGGGATATGCTGGCTGCTGACGACAGTCTGAAAAAGCAGTTTCATGCTGTGGAGGATGCTTTAATTCAAGAATAAAGATTTGACCCTTAATCCCTGTTCACTACTTAAAGGGCCTAGAAGGGGGCTGGGGAGGAGGAGACTTTAAATTCAAAAAACGAACCTCCTAAAATGCAATGAAACCGAACAAAATAGACAGGTTGGATGGGTATACGTGGCAGTTGCCTTCCGTTCCCGAAGCAGAGGAATGGCACCGAGGTATTCAAGAACTTGAAGGGCTAACTAAAAAAGCAGCAATTGCCCGAGCGCAGGGCTATCTCCTGCTTAAAGAGATACACGAGAAACATGTTACACCGGAGCGCCTCGGCTGGGTGAACCTGTGGGCCAAAACGATTAATGCACTTGAGTCGGCTATATTAGCGGCAGATAATAAGTCTGGTTATCTATTACAGGCCATATCTCGTCCTGCGCTTGAATCATTCATTCATGTACTTGTTATTATCGACCCTGCCCGAGATGCCGCCGACGAACAACCTCTTGCTGAAAATGTATCGCTGCTAAGCAAGACCTCCAAGTACCAATCGAAGAAGGTAATTGAGAGATTTCAGGCATATACAGCATGGTGTTTATGGTGCGATAGGGATTACTACCGCAGGGTTCTTAGGGACAATGACGCTATCTGGGACCCTCAACCTGCAAGAGAATACGTTTACAAGAATAAGAGTGGTGAGTTTGATGCGGTAGACTTGTTCACGGGTAAGCCGGAGATTGAACTTAACGAGCATAAACTTAAGCAGGGACAGGCCAAGACGGAGAAGGAGTATCTCGACAAGATTCAGCGGATAGATGAGTGGGCTTCAGACCCATCGCTTGCTCCATGGTGGAAGAAGATTCGATCGATACCCAAGAAGGGCGATAAGTTCTACCAACTTTTTATGACTGACGGGCACATGCGCGAAGTACTTCAGAAGAATGAGCTCGATTTGGCCTACCTGTCATACTCCCGTGCTTCTCAGGTCTTGCACGGTTCAAGTTTTGAGCAGTTCATTTTGCTGGGCGATTCCTTATCGGCACCGAGGCTTCCGGGCTTTGAACCTGCCGATAACGACGACCTCTATGATGAAATTATCTCCAACTCGAAGACCATTTTCTTCTTGCTGCGTCTTACGAATGGCTTTGCCTTCCGAAAGGATTGAAAACAGAGAGTGTCAAACCATGGTTCGGAGTAATCAAACGTCTGCTGCGGGAGTCAAAACTGAGTAGGGAACAGATGACTGTAAGACAGCAACTTATCTCTGCGGCACTTGAATGGCAGCATCTTTTCGGCGTGGCTCCGCAGATAACTTCCGCTGTATCGGAATACGACGCAGCCATCAGCCTCATAGGCTGTCCCATAGACGATTATTACAATTATATGAAAGATAGGACAGCAGTAACTAAGGGTGAGGACTTCGTTCATAACGGTAAGAAATATCAGGTCAAAGCGAATCGCCCCAGCGGTAAGCGTGGCAGCAGAGTTACCATGGTGCCGAAGGCTAAGAACTATGATTGGGATTATTTGATATGGATTCTCTATGACACTGGGTACAACATCTGCGAGGCTTGGTTGTGGAACGTAGACGATTATAGAAAACTGTTTGATTCTGTTTCTCGACTCTCGCCAGATCACATGAGGAAAGGGAAAAGGCTGTATCCTCGCGATCCTTAATCTCCAGTGGGAAGGAAGGTGGGGCATGAAGGGAATCGTGTTTAATGGTGAAACCTATAACGATGATAGGATGTTTGTCCTGCACATATCTATGTGCACGGTAAGGATGACAGAAGACGACATGATCGAAACGACGATATATCATGAAGAGGTTCCAGAGTCGCATAAGTGGTGCGTTGTTACCTATAGAAACATTGCAATGTACTCTGCGGCGAGGGTTGACCACTTTGAGACCTTTACAGCAGCCGAAGACTACACTAAAAGGATAGAGCCGACCGTACCCCTCATAAGTCTAGGGGGCCAATCGCCCCGTCGTTCGCTCCCTTATGATGAATTTCTCAAATGGAAATCCGAGAACAATTTTAAGGAGTACGACTACCGCAAAATGTATCTGCCCGGCGGAGCCGGGAATCGAAAAGAAGTAATGTATTCAAGGAGACCTTGAAATAAGTGAATCGCGCACCCATACAAAAAAGTGACATGGCTGCTTGTCCTCGACTCGCTGAAATCCGCTCAAGCCGCCCTTGCCTTCCTAAAATCGTGGCGATCCTAACATTTTCACTTCATCGACAAAGGTCAGAGAATCGATATGGGAGTTAATTGCAGTATGACGAGGGATTCGGCCACTCTGCCCGGTAACTCCTGTGCGGGAATCCGAGCACTAAGGCATAGAAAAGGCAAAGAGCATATGAAGGGCGTCTGGTTCCCACTACAGCGCAATAGTACAGGCAGTATTGGGGATTCCGTGATATACTTTTTGCCATCATGGGTAAGATTAGCAGGAACGCCCTATGTCCATGTGGCAGTGGTAAAAAATACAAAAAATGCTGTCTTGGGAAGAAAGAAAGGCAGCATACAGTGATGATTGGGTCTTCGGTGCCGCTCAGGGGCCTCCACTATAACCGGGAGACAATGACGTTCGATGGCGGTATTGCTCATGACGGTCATCTTGTCAACCTTGATCAGGTATTCTCTCAAACGCATTATGTTGGAGAGTCGGGAAAAGAGAAGGTTCTCACGCGGATAGAAGATAAGGTTATTCCGAATGAGGCCGATCTGATGAAACATCTGTCTTCATTCGACGTGATTATTGCCATTGAGACAAACACAAAGCAGATCGGGGCCGAAACATTGTCGGTCAGTGGAATCGTAAAGTGCCAGGTACGGGGCACGGACAACCGAGATGCCTACTCTGTTGATATCCTATCGCGGAAAAGCATTCTTTTACAGGACTGTCCTGATGAGGAACTGCCCCCAGAGAAATTTGGATGGATGAAGGTCATAGAAGAGGTTTGCCGCGAACCCGTAAATGCCACTCGGACGTTTTGCCTCGTTTCAGACCACGACTTGGACAATCATCACCTTTACAACTGTAGGAAATTGCCCATATTCAAAGATGCTTATCTCCCATCAAACTTCACAATCACTTACGGGAAAGGCGACAGTTCAAAAGAAAGTATCCTGAACTATCTCGTCCAGGTGTGCGACAAACAGGCAACAAATGTGCTGAGAGAAATCGAGGAGGAGGGGCGATAGATGAATATCGAGGAGATAATCAATATTGTCGAGCACGCTCTGGTCTCAGCGCCTAGCTCTTTTGAGAGGGCGTGATGGGGCGTGACGGGGTCAAATCTTTATTCTTGATATTAATCGTTCCACCTGTTATCATCCTTCCATGGCTCGCCCTTTACGTATCCAGTATGAAAACGCCTGCTACCACGTCACGTGCAGGGGCAACGGAAGGCAGCATATCTTCGTGGCTGAGTACGACAGGAGGAAGTTTCTCGACCTTCTTGTGCGTTCCGCCGAGATCTATCAAGTCCATCTGCTCGCCTTCGTCCTCATGGTCAACCATTTTCACCTTATCGTCAAAACACCCCGTGCAAACCTACAAGAATTCATGCGCCATTTCAACATCTCCTATACGGCCTACTTTAACAAGAGACACGGAAGATCCGGTCATCTCTACCAGGGAAGGTATAAGGCTTTTCTGATAGATGCAGACAGCTGCCTTTTAGAGGTCTCGCGCTACCTGCACCTGAACCCTGTTCACACGACACAGCTTGTCAATTCAGACGAGGAGCAAAAGAAGGAGTATCTGAGGAGCTATCGGTGGAGCAGTTATCCGGACTACATCTCGTCTTCTCACTACCCGTTCCTGTCTCTCAACGAAGTGCTCGGGTACTTTAAAGGTGACAGGACAGCCTATAGAGATTTCGTCGAGGGAGGGATACCGCTCATCGAAAAACCCCTGGAGAAAGGAAAAGGCCACGGGATAGTCGGTAATGGGGCCTTCATCAGAGACATGCTGAAGCAGGCAACGATAAAGCCCTCACGAGAGCAGCCCGCGGGAAGGAGGGCCATCAGTCAGGTGAAGCCGGAAAGGGTGCTTCGGGCAGTCACGAAGCGTTTCCGCACAACCCGCGAAGAAATCTTGAGAAAGCAATACCGAGGACCGGCGAGAAGCATCGCCATGGAGCTTCTCTACCGGCATGCGGGTATGAACCAGAGAGAAATCGGGGAGCTTATGGGTGTTGACTACAGTTCCGTAAGCGTGGCGAGGAAAAGGCTTCGGGATATGCTGGCTGTTGACGACAGTCTGAAAAAGCAGTTTCATGCTGTGGAGGGTGCTTTAATTCAAGAATAAAGATTTGACCCTTAATTCTTACCAGGCGCGAAAAGACCCCGGCCGCCCCCCGTCCCCGTGCTCACATATTGACACGGCTCCACATCCTGCTATAGTTATACCATCATGGAATTGTTCAAGAGCGATCCCCTAGGCAAAAAGGCAGGCAAGCCCCTTGCCGACAGGATGCGCCCTCTGAGGCTCGAAGAGTTTGTGGGTCAGGAGCACCTTCTGGGTGAAGGCAAATTCCTGAAGATCCTCCTCGATAAGAAAGAGATACCTTCCATGATCTTCTGGGGCCCCTCGGGCGTGGGGAAGACGAGCCTGGGATGGCTCATGGGAAAGTACCTCGACCTCCCTTTCGTCTCCCTGAGCGCGGTCAATATCGGTATAAAGGAAGTGAAAGAGATCATCCAGAAATCAAAACTCCGGAAGACGATCCTTTTCATCGATGAATTCCACCGGTTTAACAAGCTCCAGCAAGATACTTTCCTCCCTCACGTGGAAGGGGGAGGTATCATTCTCATCGGGGCGACAACCGAGAACCCTTCCTTCGAGATCGTCGCGCCCCTCCTTTCCAGAATGAAAGTCCTCACCCTCTCTCCCCTCACCGAGGAGGAGATCCTCCTTATACTGGAGCGGGCGCTGCGGCAAGATAGCGAGCTTAATTCGCCCCCTACCAGGGTGGAAGGGAATGCCCTTCGAGAGATCGCTTCCCTCGTCACCGGCGACGCGCGCAAGGCGCTCAACCTACTGGAGATTTCCCACGCGATGGCGGCCAGGCGAAACGCCCTGAGGCCGGTAATCGATCACGAGACGGTGCAGGAGGCCTATCAGAAGAGGGTGCTCGTCTATGACAAGAAAGGGGAGATGCATTACGACCTCATAAGCGCTTTCCATAAGAGCATGAGGGGATCCGATCCCGATGCGGCCCTCTACTGGCTTGCGAGAATGATAGAGGCGGGTGAAGACCCCCTGTATATTGCGAGGCGTATGGCCCGTTTTGCGTCCGAGGACGTGGGGAACGCAGACCCCGGGGCTCTGTCGATAGCCATTGCCGGCATGCAGGCGTTCCACTTTCTCGGCGCTCCGGAAGGCTATCTGGCCCTGGCCCAGGTCTGCGTCTATCTTTCGGCCGCCGAAAAGAGCAACGCCGTCTATACTGCCTACAACGATGCGGTCGCCGACGTGCGAAACCTCCCGGAATATCCGGTCCCCCTGCATATCCGCAATGCCCCTACCGGACTTATGAAAGATCTTGGCTACGGCCATAACTATCTTTACCCCCACAATTATGACGACGCCCTTGTCAGCCAGGCATATCTCCCTGAAGGCTTGAAAGGCAGAAGGTACTACGAGCCGAAAAACAGGGGATACGAGACGAAGCTCAGGGAATTCCTGGAGAAAGCGAGAAAAATCCGAGGGGATCAGGACGCATAGGCAACAAGTCATCAGTGACGAGCCGTCAGTCAGAAGGAAGGTGAGGAAAATCCGACAGGTGAGAAATAAGGGGGATCGTCATGAAAGGCCATGAATGCTTTTGTTGGAGGCGTCAGCGGTGAAGCGGCTCTTTGTCAGCGACATAACGAAGGATGTCGAAGTGAAGGATTTCTTTCTCGTGGTGAAGAAAGGCATCTATTCCAGCAGGAACAACACGCGGTACGCGAGTGTGCGCTTGAGGGACAAGACCGGGTCGATAGAGGCGAGGATCTGGGACAGGGCTGATGAGCTGTCAGCCGGCTTCGACCGGAACGACATTGTGTATGTCGACGCGAAGGCGAGGAGCTATCAGGAACAGCTGCAGTTGAACGTGACCGATATTCGCAAAGAGGCGCGGGTCTTGTCGGCCAAAGAGATCGGTGAGTTCTATCCGGAGACGGGCTTGGGGATCGAGCGGTTGAAAGAGGCTTTTTTCAGGATAACAGGCGGGATAGGCGACGTCCATCTTACGTGTCTTTTTGACGAGTTGAAAAAGAGGGAGGAGGTTCTCGACCGGTTCTTTCTCTTGCCCGCGTCCGTGGGGGTCCACCACGTTTCCATCGGTGGTCTCCTCGAGCATTCCGTCGCGGTGGCCGAGATGGGAAGGCATGCGGTTGCCTTTACGGGAGGGGACCCTGACATCGTCACGGCGGGCAGCCTTCTCCATGATATCGGCAAGATCGACGAGATCACCTTCAAGGCAGGCGGGTTCGGTTATTCGGATCAGGGGAGGCTTCTCGGACATATCACGCTGGGGATCATGATACTGGACAGGCTTGTATCGGCTATAGACGGCTTTCCCGCCTCCCTGGCCGATGTGCTGAAACACATCATTCTGAGCCACCACGGTGCGGCGGAATGGGGCTCGCCGAAGAAGCCCATGTGCACCGAAGCACTGGTGGTACACTATATCGACAACCTGGATGCAAAAGTTATGGGCGTGAAGGAGCATATGGATGCCGGCATGGAAGATGAGAGGTGGAGTCAATTCCACAGGCTTTATGAATCACGTTTTTATAAAATCCCTGAAAGGTGAGTCATGGAAGTGAGAAGGATCTTTGTCGACAAACTGAAAATGAAGAATGGGATGGTCCTCGTCACGGGACCGAGTTGCAAATATATTCTTCAGGTGCTGAGAAAAGTGGTGAACGACCGGGTTGACGTGATGGACGGCAAAGGGTACTTGTATCGTTGTATGATCCATGCGATCAAAGGCAAGGAATTGTACCTGCACATCATGGATGCGGTACCCCATCCCGAGGAAAAGAAGACGAAAGTTACCCTCCTGGTCAGCCCCATAAAGGGCCCGAGGATGGATTGGCTCGTGGAGAAGGCCACGGAACTGGGCGTCGACCGGATCCTGCCTACCATTTTCAGGAGGACCGTTGTCAGGTTCCAGGACGGGGAAGCGGAGAAGTGCGAGCGGTGGAAACGGATCATGATCGAGGCGTCCCGCCAGTCAGGCAGGTTCTCGGTCCCCGAGATGGGTCCACCGACCCCGCTTCGCAGTATGCTTCCCTATATTGATCACTTCGAGAACCGGTGGCTTCTGTATGAGCGTGAGAAGAGCACAACCATGAAGGATGTGCTTGTCACACAGAAGAACGGAGAGGTCTGCGTTGCTATCGGACCGGAGGGCGGGATAGAAGAGGAAGAGGTCAAATGGTTTACGGATAATGGTTTTGTCCCCTGTACGCTCGGTGAAAACATACTGAGGACCGAGACGACGCCTCTCGTCATCCTGTCGGTAATCTTTTACGAATTTAATATGCGATGAAAAGGGCGTCCCTGTTCGCAAGATTTCTGGCAATCCTCGTCGACCTCTCCTTTCTCCTGTCTGTTTCCGTGCTCCTCTTCGCGTCGGGGTTGATTGGCGCCGTGATGGGCATTGGCGCAGGTAATGCGTCTTTAACCGGACTGCTTTCTACCCTGCGGGCGTTCGTCCCCGTCTTTTTTTTCTTTGAAATTTTTCTTTTTCTGTTCTATTTTACGTATCTCACCGCGTGCGGTGAGAACACTTTTGGAAAGTATATTTTCAGGCTCAGGGTCGTGCGGAGGAGAGATAACGCGCCTGTCGGTGTGGCGAGGTCTCTGGTAAGGGCTTTGGCATACTGGTTATCGGCTCTTCCCTTGCTCCTGGGCTTCTGCATGGCATTGGTGTCCGGAGGCCGGGCGCTTCACGATGTCATCGCGGGAACAATGGTGATAAAGGAGGAGTGATGGGTAAGGCTGGAAAGGGAAAGGCGGGTTGCGGGTGCGTGATCTTTGTGCTCATTGCCTGCATGATTCTCGCCGGCGTCCTGGTCCATCCGTTTTCGTTGAAGATCATGGCGGGCCGTTTCCGTCATGAGGATAAGGTAGTTCCTTGTGACGCCATTTTTGTCCCGCGCTTCCAGGAAGACAAGAACGGGGAATTGTACATCGAGGCCTTCAGGGAATACTGGGCGGGCAATGGCAAGGCCATATGGGTGGAAGACGACCGTCTGTTCGGTTTCAGCATGAAAGACATTGTGGGGAGGATGGCCAAGGAGAGGGGCATAAAAGAGGGTGCGGTGCACGCGCTGACCGTCGAAGGGGATGACGCGGCAAAGGCACGGCGCGTCCGAGCGGAGCTTTTGAAACAGGGGATCAAGAAGATCGTCCTCGTCGTGCCCGGCTATGCGTCGAAGAGATACCAACTGCTCTACGCTCCTGCAAAGGCGGAGGATTCAATGCTCGTTCTGGTCAAACCGGTGAGCGTGTCATATTTCAAGGCGGACAAATGGTGGAGCGATGACCTTTCCAGGACCCTGATGGGAAGAGAGTTGTACCGGACGGGCCTCTTCTATATAAAGCGTTTCAAACAGGACGAAAAAGGGGATAGCGGGAAAGAGTAGAAACCCACGCGGCCCTAAGCCCCTGGCTGCTCTCCCGTTCACTCGCCATGGAAGAACTGACGGCCCTTCTGGCGCTTTCACGAGTCGACAAGATCAACAACGCGCGAAAGAAAAGGCTGGTCGAGGGCCACGAAAGCATCACATCCCTGTTCGAGGGGAGGGAAAAGGCTGAAAATGCTGCCGATGACAGGGCGATACACGCCTTTCGCGCATTCGGGACGATTGACGAGGACCTGGCGCGGCTTTCCCAAATGGGTGTCGCCGTCCTCACCATAAGGGACAGCGCTTACCCGCCGCTCCTTAGGGAGATACCCGACGCGCCTCTTGTGCTGTACAAGAAGGGGCCTCTCCCGCTTCCGCATGAGGCCTTGGCCGTGGTGGGGGCGAGGAAGGCAAGCTTCGAGGGGATGCTTCTCGCCGAGCGTATCGCCGATGCACTCTCTTTGGCGGGGATCACCGTCGTCAGCGGTCTCGCGAGGGGCATAGACGCGGCAGCCCACAGAGGGGCGCTCCACGGGAAGGGCGGGACGGTGGCCGTGCTGGGATGCGGCATCGACAGGTGTTATCCCGCGGAGAACTGGCCCCTCTTCAAGGGCATTGCGCAAGAAGGCGCCCTGCTCACCGAATACAGACCTGGAGAAACGCCGTGGCTGAGCCATTTTCCCGCGCGGAACAGGATTATAGCCGGCCTTTCTAAGGGCGTGCTCGTGGTGGAGGCATCTCAAAAAAGCGGCTCTCTCATCACGGCCCGGCTGGCGCTCGATTATGGGCGGGAGGTAATGGCCATACCCGGCAGGGTCTTCGATGAGGCCTATAAAGGCGCGAACAGCCTCATCAAACAGGGGGCGCTTCTGGTAGAGGATATCAACGATATCCTGACCTGTTGTTTCCCCCGTATAGAGCTCCGGACGAAATCGGCTATTGATATGGATGGCGATGAGGATTATATTTACACACTATTGGGTTCTGAGAGGCTGCATGTGGACGAGCTGATCGAGAAGAGCGGGTTTGAAGCGCGGAAGGTAATGGCGGTTCTTACCAGGCTCGAAATGAAGGACATAGTGAGACCTGTACCCGGTGGATTCTACTTAAGGAAGGTGTAATGACGAAATCGCTGCTTGTCGTTGAGTCACCGACGAAAATGAAGACTCTCTCCAAATTCCTGGGGAAAGATTATATAATCAGGGCCACCTACGGCCACATCAAGGACCTGCCCAAGAGCAAGATGGGTGTGGACGTGAATCATGGCTTCACGCCTCAATTTGCGGTCGTGAAAAGCAAGGCGAAAGTCGTGGCCGAGATCAGGAAGGCGAGCAAGGAGGCGGATAATATTTATATAGGCTCGGACCCCGACAGGGAGGGGGAGGCCATCGCGTTTCACGTGGCGGAGGTGATCGGCCGCAACACCACCGTCAAAAGGGTCTTGTTCAACGAGATTACCAAGAAGGCGGTGCTGGAGGCAATGGCGTCGCCGCAGGCGCTTGACGAGTCGAAGTATGATGCGCAGAAGGCGAGGCGCATACTCGACCGGCTTGTCGGCTACGAGATAAGCCCGCTATTGTGGGAAAGGGTAAAGTATGGGCTCTCGGCCGGGAGGGTGCAGTCGGTCGCCCTTAAGCTCGTCTGTGAGAGGGAAGATGAAATAGATGCCTTTGTCAAGGAAGAGTACTGGAATATCGAAGCCGAGCTGATGCTTTCAAGCGGGGAAAAGATAAAAGCCAAGCTCGAAAAGGTTGACGGCGTAAAGGCGCGCATACGGACAAAAGAGGAGGCGGAAAAGATCAGGTCTTCCCTGAAAGGCAAGCCGTTCATCGTCGCCGGGGTCGAGGAGAAGGAGCGGTTTACGAGCCCCTATCCGCCCTTCAAAACGAGCACCCTCCAGCAGGATGCGTCGAGCAGACTCAGGTTCTCTCCCAAAAAGACCATGCTCGTGGCCCAAAAACTCTTTGAGGGTGTGGCGATCGGCAAGAATACCACGACAGGTCTCATTACCTACATGAGAACCGATTCGGTGCGCATCTCGAATGAGGCGGTGAGTGAGGCGAGAAAGCTCATCGACGCAGAATTCGGGGCGGCTTATGTCCCGGGAAAGCCGAATATTTTCAGCAACAGCAAGACGGCCCAGGACGCCCATGAGGGGATCAGGCCGACGAACGTGAAACTTACACCCGAGAAACTAAAAGCCCATCTCGATAAGGACTTGTTCGCCCTTTACGAGCTGATATGGCGGCGGTTCGTGGCGTCCCAGATGGCGCGGCAGAGGCTGCATCTCCGGGTTGCGGAGATCACCGCGAAGACCTGCACCTTTGTCGCCCGCGGCTCCAAGGTGATGTTCGACGGCTTTACGAAGGTTTTTGAGGTGGACAGGAGCGAAGAGGAGCGGGCCTACCTACCGGATATGAAAAAGGGGGACACCCTTGACCTCACGCATCTTGACGCGAGCCAGCATTTTACAAGCCCGCCTCCGCGCTACTCGGAAGCGACCCTCATAAAGACCCTCGAGGCAAAGGGGGTCGGACGCCCTTCCACCTATGCGGCGATAGTGAGCACCATCCAGGAGAGGGGCTACGTCCACAAGGAAAAAGGGAGTCTCGCGCCGGTGCCGCTCGGCAGAACGGTCCACCGGCTCCTCGCGGAATTCTTCCCCAAAGTGATCGACGTCGATTTTACTGCACGGATGGAGGAGAGCCTCGACCGCATCGAGGGGGAGGAGAATAACTGGGTCACGTCCCTGAGCGAGTTTTACGGCGTCCTGCAGGAGGAGATGGGCTCCGCCAAGACAAAGATGAAGAACCTGAAAGCTGAGGAGAAGGAGACTTCCATCATATGCGACAAGTGCGGCAAAAACATGATCCTCCGCTGGGGCAAGAATGGGGAATACCTGGTCTGCAGCGGCCGCCCTGCCTGCAAGAACAAGAAGAACGTCACCGTCGATAAAGACGGAAACATCTCTATCGTCGAGGAGACGACGTACGGCGCGTGCCCCCAATGCGGCGGCACTCTGGTCGAAAAGAGCGGCCGTTTCGGCCGTTTCATCGCGTGCAGCAACTATCCCGACTGCAAGTATACAAAGCCGTTCACCATGGGTTTCCACTGCCCCCAGGAGGGCTGCCAGGGTGAACTGGTGGAGCGGACCTCCAAGAAAAAAAAGAAATTCTACGGATGCTCCCGTTATCCCGACTGTGACTTTGCCACGAGCTTCCGGCCGAAGGAGGGTGAATGCCCTGTGTGCGCGGCGCCTGTCCTTTTCGGCTACAGGGGAAAGTCGAGCTGCCTGCGGAAAGGTTGCGAGTGGAAATCAGGATAATCGGGGGCGGCCTGGCCGGAAGCGAGGCTGCCTATCAGATCGCCCGGCTGGGCGGACACGCTGTGCTCTACGAGATGCGGCCCGTCTCGCGGACACCGGCCCACAAGACCGGCTATCTCTCCGAGCTTGTCTGCAGCAATTCCCTGAAGTCGAAGGAACTGACGAACGCGCACGGTCTTCTGAAGGCAGAGCTTCGCCTCCTTGGCGCTCTTATGCTAGAGGTGGCCGATGAGTGCGCCATACCGGGCGGCAAAGCCCTCGTCGTCGACAGGAGCCGGTTCGGGGAAAGGGTCACCTCCGCCATCCTGGGTCATCCCCGGATCAGGGTGGTGAGGGAAGAGAAGACGGACCTGCCCCAAGACGGCATCGTGATCGTCGCCACGGGTCCTCTCACCGCGCCTATCCTCTCCGAGCGGATAAGGGCCGCGACGGGCATGACGAACCTCCATTTTTTCGATGCGATATCGCCTATCCTCGATGGCGACAGCATCGATATGTCTCGCGCCTTTTTCGGTACCCGCTACGCCCCTGGCTGCGATGACTACCTCAATTGTCCCCTCACGAGGCAAGAGTACGAGGTGTTCTACGATGCGCTCCGGCTGGCCGAGAGGGTCGATCTGAAGGAGTTCGAGGAGACGCCCTACTTTGAGGGATGTCTGCCCATAGAGGTGATGGCCGAGAGGGGGACGCATACGCTCCTCTTCGGCCCCATGAAGCCCGTCGGTCTGGCCGACAAAAGGACGGGCTGCGAGCCGCATGCCGTCCTGCAGCTCCGGCGGGAGGATGCCCCGGGGAACATGTACAATATGGTCGGCTTCCAGACGAAGCTCACTTACCCCGAGCAGGAAAGGGTATTCCGCCTTATCCCGGCCCTCCGGGAGGCGAGGTTCTTCAGATACGGCAGCATCCATAGAAATACCTTCATCAATTCACCTTCCGTCTTGCGCGGCCTTCAACTCAGGACGGACGGGAGGATCTTCTTTGCGGGGCAGATTACGGGTGTGGAAGGGTATATGGAATCGACGGCCATGGGGTTGCTCTCAGGGGTCGCAGCGCTTTACTACGAGCGGGGCAAAGAGTTTGAGGGGCCTGAGCCGACCACCTGCGTCGGGGCGCTCTACCGGTATATAGGGACGGAGAGGACGGATTTTCAGCCGATGAACGTGAACTTCGGACTCCTTGAGGGGTATCACAAGCGGAAGAAGGAGATGGTGGCGGAGAGGGCGCTTTCCGCCATAGCGAAGTGGAAGGAGAGGGTGGCCGAAGACCTGCAGTAAATATTTTGTTTTCAATTCTCTTTCTTTGGGGTACTATGAGTGAAAAACCACAAAACCGGAGATCCCGATGTCGAAGCTTCAGGCATATACGGTGCGTCGCGCGTTCCTTTTCGCCCCTCTCGTTTTCTGCTTTTCCGTTTCTGTCTCGTTTTCTTCGGGATGGAGCGGTACGGGCTTTCTCGTCGGTAAATTGCCGGTGGTGGTCACAAATTACCATCTAGCGGCCGGCGCAAAACAGATCAAGATGACCTTCAGGGACGGGCGGACAGCCAAAGGCAAGGTGCTCCGCCTCGACAGACACAACGATCTGGCCCTGATCGGCTTCGACAAGCCTCCCGAAGGGTGCCCACGGTTTAAGGTCGCTCACTCGGATGCGGTGAAACCGG
>Ga0326727_10016720_pt1 | contig 15400 bp, 12 predicted proteins | sample MB2enrmetagenome_FD_207643 | JGI IMG/M metagenome (GOLD analysis project Ga0326727, IMG submission 207643) | Lab enriched peat soil microbial communities from McLean, Ithaca, NY, United States - MB29MY | ecosystem: Environmental > Terrestrial > Soil > Wetlands > Peat | place: USA: New York... | reverse complement strand
CGCAGCGCAGCCCCTACACGGCACAGCGGAGTGAAGGCCGCGCCACACCATCTGCTCCCACCTTCTGAAGCAGGGCGCTCTTTCATAATGCATTGACCCCGGCCCCGCACCTAGATTGACCCCGGCCCCGCACCTAGATTGCTCAGTTATCGAAAGCGACTAGAGCTCCCGCAGGAACCACCTTGGCGTCCAAATGCGGATGATAAACTTCCAGCATGCCAAAAAGCTTGATGCAGTCTGTAGTCAGCGAACTCCAGAAGGAACGAAAGCGACTTGAAGATGAACTGCACCGCGTAACCGCCGCCCTCACAGCGTTCGGGAAAGTCTATCTACGCGGGAGAAAATCCAGAACCATTTCGGCTGCAGGACGCAAGAGAATTGCAGCCGCGCAGAGGGCACGCTGGGCGAAAGTCCGGGCTAAGAAGTGAGATCCAATAACAGGTCCAGAATTCTAGAAGATCCTGATAGCGCCATTACTTCTGGATTGCCGACTATGCGCCGAGTGACCAGTTGAGTAGGGCAGACTGGTCGTGAAAGAAGCGCGCGTAGTTCCCGATTCTCCTCAGCGACTGGCAGCAGCTCTCGCCTTCTGTTTCCGTAGCTCGCGCTCGGCCTGCATCTCCCGGACACTCTGCGCCACCAGCGGTGAGTAAAGTGCGCTGACCCAACTTGAATTGTCCCACTCCGGTTGGCCGGCTACCGCGACATTGAAATCAAGCAACGCCTGGTCATGTTCCTGTGCCTGCCAGCGCGCCGCGGCTCGCACCATCGCCTTTTCGGGCTCGATCCCCGGTTCGTTGGCGGCGCTCTCTAACGTCTGCAATGCGTCGCCGTATCGCCGGACTTCTATCAGCGCCCATGCCAGTTGCAGGCCCAGCTTCGGATCCCCTGGGCGTTGCTGTGCTGCCCCAGACAAAAAATCCACCGCCTTCTGATAATTCCCATCCAGGTAATGCCACCAGCCCAGCTCTCCCATCCACGCTGGGGCCTGCACGTCGCCACTCTGCTTGAGTTCGATCTCCAGCCTATGCTCCCGCTCCGAATCTCCGGCTAGCAGCGCTAATCCAGCCGCCGCCACATCGACTTCCCGGGGCTTCTCGCCCTGAATGCTCTCCGCCCACTGACGGAATTCCGTCAGCGCGTCCTTCCGGTCCGCTGCCAGAGCCCATGCATACGCGGCGATAATCTCCGGATGCGAGGTCTTGTCGATCTCAAGGATCTTTCGATATGCTGCCGCCGCGCCGGAAAAGTTCGCTTGCGCGAACCGTGCCAGTGCCAGCACCTGGAGAGCTTTCGGCTGATCGGGCCGTAGTCGCAGCGACTGATTCGCCAGTTGCTCCGCCTGCGCGTACTTCTTCGCATCCAGCGCATCCCGTGCTTTTGCCGTCCAGAAAATATAGGCTACCTTCAAATCGCGCTCCGGACGTGCCACCCAGCCCTCGCTGGCAATCATCTTCTGCACCTGGGCAATGCGCTCCGAGGGCAGTGGATGCGAGCGGAAGTATCCCTCTAGCGTCTGCTCCGCCATCCGCGATAGTTCCTCCTGCGGAGTCTTCGCCCTGCCCTGGTACTCCTCATACAATCGCGCGAAGGTTTCGAACATGCGGATCGCTCCACCCGCTGAGTATCCGGCCTCGACCGCCAGACGCGTGCCCTCACGGTCTGCTTCCAGCTCTTGATCCTTGCTGTATCCTGCTTCGAACACCTCGATGGGCAACGCCAGCACCTCTCCTAGCGGAATCCTGCGCAGTGCTTGCTCGCGCTGCACCCGCTCGGCGCAGTGGTAGTGGTCGATGTGCTCGATCTCGTGCCCAATTATCGCGGCCAGCTCATCTTCGCTATCCATCAAGGCGAGCAGGCCGCCGCCCACGTAAACATGCCCGCCCGGCAAAGCGAAGGCATTGATGAGGTACGGACTCGGAATGTAGTGAAACTTGTAGGGCAGCCGGCGATGCGCGTCGCGGGCCACCTGCTCGCCCACCCGCGTCAGGTAATGCTCCACGATGGCGGCTTCCGGAGTGTTGTCGCGGTCTTCTGTGGCGTAAGACCGCGCTAGTTCATCTCCAATGTGGATTTCTTCCGCGTCCGACATACGCGTGAACCTTACCGGCATTCGCGTCAGTTCCTGCTCGGTGTCGGCAACCAGGTACAACAACGCGGCCGGACTGGCTGGCACGTCCACCTTCCGCCGCTCGCTCACTACCACGGATGCGACTCCCAAAAGCACAATCCCCGCGAATGTGATCCAGCGCTTCATAAATATTGCCGTAACGTCTCGCGATTCCGCGTGTACAGGAACGACACCAGCAGCAGGGCCGCACCCAGCACGATGAAGGTCAAGTAGCGGTCCCGGGGGTCGAGTTCCCAAACATCCACCAGCAAGATCTTCCCCACACACAGCAACAACAGTCCCAATCCTGCGAGCCGAAAGCTGCGCTCGCCCAGCGACAGTGCCAGCACGAAAACCGCGAGTCCCTCCACGCCCCACGAGAGTGTGACCATGCCGTGTCGCATCTCAATCGCGAGCAGCGCCGTGAGCAGTCCAACCGCGATGAAAAACACGAGCTGCTCAGGACGCCGGACCATCGATTGCAACAGACGAACAAGTCCGCTTTCTTCACTTGGCTCATTCTTCTTGCGGAGTTGAAATGCGAAAGGCAAAGACACAAAGAGCAGCGCGACGGCTGTTCCCACCGTGATCCAGCGGCTTTGCCACCCTGATGCCGGAAAGTAACTGCGCTCGTAAAAGTTGTGCAGCACCGTTCGGAACAGCACTCCGACCGCGATCATCATTCCCTGGTAGAGGAACACTCTGCGCTCGCTGCGCCAGGCGATCGCCAGCAATGCGAAGGCAAGCGCCGCCCACCCGGTTGCCACCCAGTCCGCTTCCAGTTCAAAGCGCATGAGGGCAGAGAAGCTAATCGTTCCCAGCCAGCAACAGACGTCAGCGGCCTTAACCCTGCGCTCTGCCTGCAGCAAATCCTCGCTTCTCTCGTACAGCCTCCAATATGTGTAAAAGAAGCCGAGCGCCAGCGGAACCACCGTATAGAACCGTGGGCTGAGTTCGCCCGGATTTCCCGTGGCATTCAGATTCACAAAGAAGATGCGCAGGAAACTCGCCGCAAACGCCGTATAGGCCTGCAGTCGCAGGCTTAGCTTCTTCCGCTCCAGCCCGAGTTCAAACAAAGCCAACCCACCTACCATCCACGCATCTGCTACGCTGACCGGCCGCAGTTCATACCACGCAAGCAGCGCGAGCAAGGAAGATGCCGACCAGGTGTAGGCCGCTTCCGCCAATTGTCCGTAAGAAAAAAGACGCTGGCCGATTGCCAACCCGCGGCTACGATCCCAATCGCCACTCCAACGCGCTGTGACGTACAGCAAGACAGCAACGAGCGTGATCGTCAGAAACCGCAAGGACACGCCGTGATATTTGGCAATATCCTCCAGGTTGATTGCGAGGACGCGAATCACAGACGCGAGCGCGAGGAAGTTAGATTGGTACCGTAATTCTGAGAAGCCAACGCGGCCGCCGACTAACGCCAGTCCCAACCCCAGCGCGCACCACGCGGCTGCGGTCCAGCTTTCTGGAAACGCGATCCAGGTTGCGATCAAAAGCATCGCTGCCGCGGCATACGACAGGCGCTGCATCACGCGCCGGTCAAACTCTCTGGTAAACAGGTCGGCCCATCGGCGCAGCACCCAATGCGCGTTAGCATAAAACACCGCGGCCGCCACGACAAAAACAATCGCCAATCGAAAGTCAGGGCGCAAGTTGGCGCCATCCATGCGCCTGCCGAAGATTTGTGCCGCGTCCACGCCGATCATCTGGCCTGAGACGAGTAGCGCTCCGATAATTCCCAGTCGCCGGAAGACATCTTCCTTCGTCCACACCCCGATCAGCAGCAACGCTTCCGCCTCCAACAGCCACAGCACCGACAAACGCGCGCCGGAGTAGCGGAAGGGAAATGCCGCAATCAACAAAACGACGCCCAGCGTGGACAACACGATTACCGCGCTGCGCCGCCGGCGAGTGATCGGCAATTGTCCCAGCAGCGTTTCAATCGCTCCAATCGCCAGCAACGCCCAGAATGCCCACTCTGGATGGGTCGACTGGTACTTGAACAACGCGAGGAGCAGAACCGTATTGAGCAACGCCGCCGCGGTCGAGATGTGCTCTTGCCGCTCATCGCTCGGCCGCCGAAACACATACGACATTCGAAAGATCAGCCAGTACAGCGCCAGGATCCCCGCACTCGCGGTAAATTCCGGAAACGGATGCCGTTTCCCGTGCATCGGCTGGATCATCGGCTCAATGATCGGGCGGAGCCACAGATAATGATTCAGGTAGCTGGCAAGTATCCCGAACACCTCCAGCTCGAACCACTGCATGCGCCCAACGATCACCACCAGCCCTGCCGCCAACACTGCGCCCGCTGACAAGCTGTACACGTTGGAGTGGCTGATCGAAACCGTCAAGAAAGCAAGCAGAAATGCGAGCCCGGTCACCACCTGTGAGCGATAGCGCAGAGTGTGCGCAACCATTGCCCCTGCCACCGCTAGCATGAGCACCAGGTCGGCGGCCTGCGACGAAAGCACCCGCGCAGCCGGAACGTGGTACATGGCGTAGGTTGTGAAGAACGACAACGCCCAGCCGCCTCCGATCCCCGCGCGCGCCAGTATCCGGTAACGTTCCCCCCGGTCAAACCAGACTCCCGCTCCCAGCATCACGGCAGCAGTCACGAATCCCACTAGAACTTTGCCCGCGGGACCAAGCGCCTTGAGTTGGTAGGCGAGAAAGAAAGCGACGCCCAACACCAGGATTACTATGCCAAGCTTGTTCAGCCAGTTCGTGCCCAACATCTCTTCGATGTCGAGTGACGATTTGAGCCGGGCGGCCAGCGACAGATCTATTTCCTTATCGAAGAAACTTGGCTGAGATGGTGGTGTGTCTGACGAAGAAGCAGGCGCAAGCGCTCGATCATTGGTGGAGGAATAGGGCGTCGCGGATTCGGCTGTCTTTTGCGTTACCCAGTTTTCAGCAATCCGTACCGAGAGGCTAGGCTCGGCAGTAGGCGCGGCAACCGGTGGTGCAGGCGGTGGTGGAACGATGCTTGGCGGGGAAAATGTCGGCGCATGCGAAGCTGCGGCAGGGCTATCGAATGTCTCTGGCGTGGCCTTTTCCGCGGTTGGACTGGGGCGTTGGACCTGAAGCGCGCGCACCCTTTGTTCAAGTGCGTAAGTTCGTGAGGTCAACTCGCGCCATCGCTCTTGATCTTCGTCACGTTCGCGCTTGCGTCTGGAGTTACCCCGCCAGACCAACACCCAAGGGCCGAGCAAGACAACCAGCACGATCCCGCCGACAAAGACAAAGCCAAAGTCCATCGCGATTGGTCTTGACAGAGGAGATTACACGAGTGCGGGGGATTCCGCGATGAGATTTATGGATTCAGGGGTTCTACTATTTCTGACAAATACCCCGCTACCTGGATACGGTGGCCTGCTTTCAGACTCCAGGTATCCCTATAAACTATCAATCGAGATCGCCTGACCGTTGGCGAATAATCTGAGGTTTGTTGTTGCAGGTTGTTTCAGGGAGAGCTCAGCGGAATCGCGCGGTGTCTCGGATCTGCCTGGCTACTGCTTCGAGAAAATCGTCTAGAGATTGATTCGGGTCACGCTGCAATCCCGTCTTTTCGGTGATTCGACTGGCGATCTTGTAGGCGACTTGGTCGCGTAGTGTCAGATCCATATCGACTCTGCGGTGCAGATAGGTTTCAATCAGCACCAGTTCCTCAGAGGCAACTAGCGCGAGTTGGGGATTGGTTACTGCAGGTTCTGTGACCGTGCTCCATTCCGGTTTGACCTCCTCGGTGCGCTTATCGTGCACCACAACCGTCCCCGCCACGTAGTCGCCGAGCCGGCGATTCTGGCTATTCAACATCATGCAAACGATGCCGACACCGTACATGCCAGGCAATCCATCAATGGCCCGGAGCAAATTGCGCGCAATGGCCTCGTAGGCATTGATCGGCCGGCCAGATTCTTTGATGACTCTGACTTTCGCCACTCGTTTGCCCGGTGTCTGTCCCTTCCAGATAATCTCAAAGAAAGCAAAGTATCCCCAGTAAACGCAAAACACGAAGAGGATGGCGATGGCTGGGGCCCAGCTCGCGGGAATCCAATTGAGAAAGCGGCTGATTCCAGCAGTTCCAAGGAACCTTCCCGCGAACGCAAGCGTAAGTAGGCCCGTGACGTACAGCACAATTTGAAGTAGAGTGTCGATTGCCAGGCCGAGGAACCGGCTGCCGATTCCGGCTAGGGGCAGCTCCAGGGCAATTTGCTCGGGAGTATCAATCTGTAATTGGTCGTCGGACTGCACTCGTGATCTCCACTCGCTGGTTGGAAAAACGCAAGCCACACTGGAGCAGGCTGGAAGAACTGCTCGAACGAACTACTGACAAGGGATTCAAGTCCCTTTCACGCTTCGAATTGCAGGAGCTCGGCCTTTTGTACCGCCAAATCGCGGCTGACTTAGCCGCGCTTCGCGAGGACCGCGGTTCGGTTCATTTCGCCCGCTACCTAAACCAGTTACTGGCGCGCGCCCACAATACCATTTATTCCGCTCACAGGGCGAGTCCGGCTGCAATGGTTGCGTACTTCAGGTACGGCTACCCACGGATATTCCGGCAGAATCTCCGTTACTGCCTGGCCGCATTTTTCATCTTCCTCGGGTCCGCCATCGCCGGCGTGGCGCTGACGTATCACGATCCAGACTTCAAAGTGAAGATCCTGGGGCCGCAGATGGTGGAAACTATCGAGCGCCATGAGATGTGGACCCATTCCATCGTGGGGATCAAGCCGGTCGCATCCAGCGCGATCATGACCAATAATCTGGGCGTCGCATTCATGAGTTTTGCGGCGGGTATCACGGGTGGCATTGGCACAATCTACATGATGATCTTCAATGGGCTTTTGATCGGAGTTATCGGAACCGCGTGCTGGTTTTCGGGGATGAATCTGCAGTTGTGGAGTTTTGTCGCACCACACGGCGTCCTCGAATTGCCGGCTATCTTTATTGCGGGAGGGGCGGGACTGCGGCTGGCCTACGGCCTGCTCTTTCCGGGCTTTCTACCCAGGGGTGAATCGGTTGCCCGTGCCGGAACGGAGGCGGTCAAACTACTGATCGGCACAATACCTATTCTGATAATCGCCGGAGTGATCGAAGCTTTTGTGTCTCCGACAGGCTTGGAAGTCCCCTTGAAATTCGGCATGGCCGCTGCGCTCTTCGCATTGCTCCTGGCCTATCTGTTCTGGAAACCAGCGACGCCCGGCTAAAGCTGACTTCGCTGCTTGATCTCAAGGTACGAATTCACCACTTTGGTGGAGAGTTTGCCGGTACTGGTTTCCATGGCCAGTGCACCGCGCTCTCGCAGACGCGCCAGCAACAATTCACGGCGGTGGACCACTTCCTGAGCGGCGGCAATCTGATACATCTGATCAACATTTTCAGGTCGTTGTGCCGCAAGCTCATTCAGGTCCGGCTGCCCGATTACGACAAACAACACCAGGTGGCGAGGCATCAGACGCGAAGCCGCCTCAATCACTTCCGGAGTCATCGCCGTTTCCGCCAAATCGGTGATCCAAACCACCAGACTACGCCGCTTCTGATCGTTGAGCAGACGGCTGGCTGCCTGCAAGTGATCGCCCTCCCATTGGTCTTCTTGCAAGAGAGCAAGCTGCCCCATCATTTGCATCAGGTGTGCACCGCCGCGCCCAGCCGGAACCCTTTGCCGGATCCCGCGCCCATAGGCCAACAGCCCGACCCGATCTCCGGAATACAAAGCGACTTGGGTCAAGGTCAAGGCAGCGTTAACGGCATAGTCCAACTTGCTGAGGCCCGCGACCCGTGTACGCATGAGTCGGCCAGAATCGAGTAGGATCCAGATGGTTTGACTCCTCTCGATTTCGTAGAGACGAGTGACCAACTTTCCGCGGCGCGCGCTGGCCGTCCAGCAGATGTCGCGGAATTCATCCCCCTCGCGATATTCACGGAGACTTTCGAAGGCTCGACCGGCGCCGCGGACGCGCGTGTAACGCTTTTCCAAGTCTATTTGACGGCTGCGGATGAGATAGACCGAATGGCGCTTGGCCTCTTCCAGGTTTGGATAGGTAGTGACAGTCTGCCCCACTGGCACTTTCGCCCAACGTTCAGCGATTCTCATCGGGCTCTGGTAACGAACGTAAACATCTCCAAGACAAGCCTTCCCGCGAGTCATCGGCAGGATCGAGTATTGTGCTTCTGCCTCACTATGCGGACGGGCAGTAATCTCCAGTTGCGCCGGCTCAAAACGCAACTGGTGCGGCAGGTCATCGAGAAGTTTTGCGTGCACGACGGAGTTCGATGCATTGAACAGCGTGAGCCTGACCTTTGATTCCACTGAAAGAGCTGATGGGGAAAGCCACGACCGGCAGACCCTCAATTGTGTGGGTGGGGGCAATCTAGTCAGGTCCAGCAGCCATGCCAGAAATATGAGGACATCCCACGCGAACATGACAAATACGAAACGACGGTCCGCAAATGCAGGGACCAACCAAAACAGACCCACCAACAGAAGAAAGAAGAAGCGGTTGGCAAACGCAACTCCGGCCCGTTTGAAAGGACGGGCCTGACCCTCCACCGACGCTGGAATTAATTCGCCAGGGTTATCCCCGCTTGGTTCAGGCAGACTTCCGGCGCCAGCATTGCGGTCGTCTAGATGAATCGTGCCAATGCTCACCGGGGTACCTCTACTGCTCGCAGTACGTCTTGGAGCACCTGGTCTGGCGTGATGCCTTCAAGGTCGGCTTCAGGTTTCAGCACAATACGGTGGCGGAGGACCGGTAACACGGCTTGCTTTACGTCGTCGGGAATGATGTATTGGCGACCGTCCACAGCCGCAATGGCTTTGGAAAACATCATCAGGCTCACTGCCGCCCGTGGGCTCGCTCCGAGAGAAAGTGCGGGCCAGGTGCGTGTGCGCCGCACCAGTTGCACGACATAAGTGAACAGCGATTCCTGAACGTTGACCGTTCTGACTTCTTGCCGGGATTGTTTCAGCAACTCCGGATCAACCGGACTGAGTCCCGCGCTCTCGAGATCATGCGAATCAAATCCATTCTGGACGTTCGAAAGTAGCTGAACTTCTTCGCTCGCCTCCGGATAGAGCACACGAATCTTCACCAGGAAGCGATCCAGTTGTGCTTCGGGAAGGGGATACGTGCCCTCGAAATCCACGGGGTTCTGTGTGGCAAATACGGTGAAGAATGGAGAAAGATCGTGGCGCGTGCCGTCAATTGTAACTTGGCGCTCCTCCATGCACTCCAGAAGCGCTGCTTGGGTGCGCGGCGGCATGCGGTTGACTTCATCCACCAGCAACAGATGAGTGAAAACCGGTCCCTTATGGAGCTGAAAAGTGCTGTCGGCCAGGTTGAGCACATTGGTGCCGACGATGTCGGCGGGCATCAGATCCGAAGTGCATTGCACGCGCTGAAAATCGAGCCGCAGAAGATGCGAGAGAGTCTTGACGGCAAGTGTCTTGGCGATCCCGGGCACGCCTTCCAGCAGCGCATGACCCTGGCAGAGCAAAGCTATCAGACATTGCGTCTTGAGATCTTCCTGGCCCACAACAACTTTGCTCATTTCGCTCCGGAAATGTTGCACTAACTGGGGAACGGCTTCCATTAGTTCTTCTCCTTAATTTTTCTGCCCGCCAAACTTGCAAAACAACTTCAGTTTCGCCGCGTAGTCATCCAAAGACCTTACCAGTTGCAGGGCAGCACGGGGCTCCAGAGTGTTGTCGTAGGAGGCGGACTCGCAGTCGCGAAGAGTCGCGCTGAAATTCGCGTTCTGGAAATTCCAGCGTTCGCGAATCGCGCGCTCCAGTTCGTCCACCGGAGCATTGCTGGCCATTCCTAAACGTCGCGTCAGCCAATAGCGAAACCGGTGATAAGAGATATCCACCGCTACGGACGCGGCATTGGCCTGCTTGTACAGAGCACCCAGCGTGCGCACAAACTCCAACGGCGAAAGCCGAATTTCCCCGGCAGGAATGCTGATCGGTCCGCTTCGCCTCGAATACGTGAGAAGAATAGCCAAGGTGAACAGCCCGAACTGCAGGAAAATCCATTTCACCGGCGAGCTCCAAATGGAGGCCGTCAGCGAACGCCGATACCCATGAAAATATTCATCCCAAAGAATTCGTGTTTGGGTTTCGCTGCCGATGCAAGCCAGGAAGAACTCCAAGTTGCCAGGTTCTTTCAGCCCAGCATTGGTGAGCGGGGTCGCGGATGCCCACCAGATGACTTCTCCTTTTCCAAATTTGTATTTCACTACCATCTGCTTGTCGCCCTCTCCGTAGAGCGGCAAGGCAAACGACTCAGGTTTCCAGTAGGCCTGTGGGGCAAGCGTAATCTGCGATGCCGCGTTGGTGATGGAGGATGGCGACAGCGCTGTCAGCTTCTTCCACGTCATGCCGGGCAATGGGTCGGCCACAATTCCGTTCTCCGGCAGGTAGAACCCCACAAAAGCCCCTGTAGCAATGATGTGTCCGCCATTTTCCACGAACTGGCGGAGCCGGTTGCGTTCCTCGGTCTTGGGTGCGTCCGACGGTTCGGCGAGAATGAGCGTTGCGCCCGCTGCTTGAGGCAGTTCGTTCGGCGGTTGCTCCCATCGTTCCACCGTGTACCCTGAAGCCTTTAGTAGCAAATAAGCGGCTTTGGCGCCGCCGGAACCGACGGAATAAGTGGTGGGAATCTCGTCTGTGGAATCCGGCCCCTTTGCGAGAATCAGAGCTGTTCCCACTAAGAGCAGAAACACTCCACCCGCAATCAGCAATAGCTTTCGGTCGCCCGCGCTCAGTTGGATTGGCAACCCAGTTTCTCCAGGTGGGCTAAGGTATCGGAAAACGCATTCGCGTCGGCTTCCTGCGTGCCATACCAAACCAATTCGAAGGTTCGCGTCAGGATGCCAAGCGTTTCGCGATGTTGGCTAGAGCTTGGCAAGAGTCGCAAGTATTCGCGCGGAGTGCGAGCTGTGTCCGGCCGCCACAATTCCTGCGCTTCCAGGAAGGAAATCCCGCACCAGTACGCGAGATGAATCGCCTCTCTCCAGTTTCCGCCATCTGCTGCCAGTCGAGCTTCCTCCATCCAGAGCTTCCATCCCTTACTGGAGACGGGCAGCGATGAGGGCAGAATCGTCTCCACCGCGGCGTTATGCCGGATCGTCCGGTACATCCAATAAGCCACCGCCAGCAGTGCCAACACCATCAGCCCGTAAACCACTACATTGCCAATGGTGGGAATCGCCGAAGACTGAAAGACTCGACCCAACAATTTGATCAGCAGTTCCAACACCTGCTGTTTCAACCGGTCCAGCCAAGTTGGTCCGTGGACATTCTGGAATTCCCGGCCGGCAAGGATTCCGTTCAGCAGAACTCGCTTCCGGGACACATCCGTTGTGGGGTCCTGGAACGAGGCTGCCTCTGAACGCACCATTTGCAGTCGGGTGAAGATGCGCTCCTGAATCTCGTGGCTAGGCTTTCTCTGCCAGTCGTTCAGGTCCTGGCGCAGCCATTCGGAGGACACCTCAAATGTTCGTTGTGCGGTTTGGACGTGCCACACTGAAGGAAAGCTATTCAGCACCTTCGGCACTTCTTCCGCGTGGGATAACTGCTCCGAGGCCGATGCCAGGCGGTCGAGTTCAACGATGTAGTCGGAGACAGTGAGCGTGCTGGTCTGGGCAAACTCCAATTCAGCAATCGACGCCGTACGCAAGAAAAGCAACAACAAGACGAGCGGCCAGCGGCAGGAACCCATTCGTTAACCTATAGCGTGGACGGCGCCGCCGGAGCGGGCGTTCCACCTTGCGCGCTATCAAGTATAGACATCATGAGTTGCAGGTCGAAGGCCTCTTTCCGCACTCTCTGATCGTAATAGACCAGCGAAAGTGCAATCGTCATCAATGGGCCAACCAGGCATTGACTAAGAAAAGTGCACACTGGCATCGCAATCTGAGTCCAAACTGGCAGGACCGTCATCGGATGCTGGCCGCTGCGTGCGAATATGCCGAGCGCCGCAAAAATCGGTATTTCCCAGAGCATAATGACGATATACATCAGGACAATAAACAAGAAACCGATTACGAAGATCCGCCCTCGATTACCCTTGGTCAGTTCTGCACTGCGCGAGGTTGCGTCCCGCAGCCCCTTATCCTCCAACACGGCAACCGGGATGGTAAGAGCCCACATCAGCGCGAGAATAATTCCGGGGACAATCAGCAGCACGAACCCTATGCCGACACCGATTCCAACGCCGATCATGATCAGCGCCAAATACAGAACCCTACCTTTGATGCCGGCAAACGACTCGGAAATACTGGTGTCTGTTCCCAGATGAACCTTGGAAACCGCAACTACCGTCGCACCCTGCGCTGCCGCCGCTGCGCCCAAGGCAAGGACCATGGTTGCAAAGAACCAGATTAGACCTATTGCCGTAAACTTCGCCGTCGTTCCGGAACCAATCGCAACCCCAATGAGTTGGAAGGCAAGCAGCAAAAGATAAGGCAGCGCAATGATTCCGACGAACAGTGCAAAGTGTTTTCGGTACAGGAAGAAGCTCCGGTCCAACAATTCGCCTAAGCTCATGGGACGCAACGAAGTGGTCATAGGTCCTACCCTTCAGGCATAACTGGAAATCGGGAGGAGAATAACACAGACTCTGCGGTTTTTTACTATTTCCTTGCGGCATGGTACGGGGCTCAATGGGATGAACAGTGATACGTTTGCTCCTGGCTACGAATCGGTTTCATGGTGTATTGCGCTCCGCCACTCATGCTTATTTTCCAGGTGAGACCAGCGGAATCGTGAACGTCTGCCGCTACGACTTGACCCGAGTGGTCGAGCGAGTACTTAAACGTGTACGCGCGTCCGTCGGGCAAGGTCTGGCAGGTCACCCGGTCGTCCGCGTCGTACTCATTACGAAGAATCAGGTTCCCATTCTGCATCACCGCGATCATCCGGTTCTTTGCATCGTAGGCGTAATCCGTCACTCGCCCGTCCGCATTCTTGACGTGGACCAGACGGCCACCCGGATCGTAACTGTAATCGACACGAGAGCCGCTCCGGTCTCGGACCTGCGTAATTCTGTTCTGGCCATCATATTGAAAGTCCAGTTCGCCACCGCCAAAAGAGCCCCCGCCGGGAGAGTGCGCTCGGATCAGGGTCCCGGCCGAGTCGCGCGGCAGATTCAAGCGATTGCCTTGACGGTCTTCTATGGCTAGCAAAGCTGATTGCTCGGGCCGCTGAACGTTCCCACCATCCGGAAAGTAATAAGTTGTCCCGCGCCGTTCGGAAAGCTTCCACCCGGGCCAGTTCCACGAGACTTTCGATCCAGAGAACTCGCTGCTTCCAGAATCTGATTCCGAGTAGGTCGCGTCCTAGTACCCAAACCCCCAGTTGGAGCGCTTGTAATGGACGCGGCCACCATCGGCCATAATCAAGTCCATCCAGGTGAACGGCCACCTATTGCCCACAGGAAAAATATTAAGGTTGTGACTGCCGCCGATCCCAAAAGCTCGGGACCGCGAGTCTTGCGTGCGCAATACCCGCGTGAACTGCAGAGGAATTCGGTCTGGAGTGTAAAACTCAGTTCGACGATCCAGAAACAGTCCATAGCGCAGGTCCACTTCCATGATTTCCACGTTTAACTGCTTATCGGCCCCACTGCAGCCGGTCAATATACCGGAGTCAGGACGGGTCTTGGCGGCGACGTCGTAGTGACGGATGGTGAAGCACGGATCTCCGTCCTGCAAGCGCCGCTCCGCCCGAACCTGTGTATCGGATGTAAGGAAATCTTCGCCCATGTGATCGAGATCTTCCACATCGTCGATGGAGTCGAAGAGGGCACTGGCAAAGTCATAGCTGGGCTGCAGGCGGTAGTGGAGCAACCCTATATCCTTAGTGATCATCTTTCGTGCGCGTTTTTCCAATTTTCTTGGGTTCGCTAGCTCCTTATCGAAAGCAGGGTCCATCCGCGCCGTGGCCACTATTGCAAACCTCTCCTCCTGCCGCCAGCTAAAGGCATAACTCCAGTTCATCTCCGAAATATACATATCTTCATCGGTGACTCCGATAAGAACGGCATCGGGATCTACTGCAAGTTGCGGACACGCGCGCTTCATGGCCTCGACTAGTTCCTCAGCGATGAACTGGTGGCGGATCTCATCCTTGGTCCACGCAGGCAACGGGACTGGCGCCAGAACGCGGATCTCCAAACCATATTTCTTGCGGTAATAAGAAAGGAGATTGGTCGAGAGAACGCTTTGCGGTTTGCCCAACGGTACAAGATAGACCGTGCCGCGACCGTTGAGTTCACTGATGGGAGCCGGCTTTGAGGGCTGAGGGTTCGTGACACCTTCGGCTTTGATTCTTCTTTGGGCGGCCGCTTGCCTGAACGTCGGAGCCAGGAAATTGTGAACCGAGCCCACGAACAAAACCATCACGAAAAGAGCCAGTACGGCCCATGTCACCGTAAGCTTCAGCAGGAGAGCATCCGGGTTCTCGTGCCCACCTTTTCCTCTCAATTCGGCACGAAATCTCTCCGTCCAGTGGAGCATGTTGCCCACGGGAAGCGCGCGTTTAGGAAGAATGCTCAATTCTCTAGTCAGTCCCAGCAGCAGAATAAGATCGCAGTTTCGTAATACCGAAGCAGGGCCGACCAAGACAACTCTGATGCGCCCGGACTGACTTTGATCCCCTCTTCGGTCAGTTCGAGCTCAAAGGGCCCGAGCCGTTCAGGATGTTTCTTGAGGTCGCGCCGGACACGCCGCTGCCACCAGAACATCCGACTGACCAGCAGATACGCAGATGCCAGACACAACCCAATTCCCCAGCCCGGATTCTCGGCAACGACAAACGAGTAAGCTCCCGCCAGCGCTGCCCCAAGCGCGATTGGGATCATCATCCGAAAGAGAACTCTGGCTCGGGCCAGATGCGCTTTGAAGGCTCGCTGCGCATCGAGGTACTCTTTTTCGGAAAGTGTATACGTCAGGATCACGGTACCCAGGGCACGGAAAAGGACGCAATGAGGAAAGCTACGCCAGTCTACACCCCTTGAACAGGTGCGTTGCTCAGACGCCTAGCGTCGAGTCTTCGTCGCGGCACAAGGCACTGAGTACGCCGGAGTCTCGCTCGGAAACCCAACCCAGAGCATTTTTGCAACTTAAGAACGGGGCTTCGGACTAATCCCCTGAAGTCTTAGTGCTGTATCTGAAGCGCCCACGAGTGAAGATCGATCGCTCCGATGCGCTGTAAAGGGGCGTTTCAGATACAGCGACTTGAAGGAAGCCGCCCCGGGGGACTAT
>Ga0326727_10016718_pt1 | contig 15404 bp, 11 predicted proteins | sample MB2enrmetagenome_FD_207643 | JGI IMG/M metagenome (GOLD analysis project Ga0326727, IMG submission 207643) | Lab enriched peat soil microbial communities from McLean, Ithaca, NY, United States - MB29MY | ecosystem: Environmental > Terrestrial > Soil > Wetlands > Peat | place: USA: New York... | reverse complement strand
TGCCCGGAAGTGGCAGTCCCGAGACCTTTCATGCGCGCTTCGATCACTTGGAGCGGGGGCTGCAAATCGACGACGTCATCTATGGCATTGAGACTGAGTGGAAGGCGTGCCGGCCACTGCGGTTCAACAGGAAATTCTGGCAATGGAACTACGAGATTTTTACGGAGAACGCAGACGGAGAACGGCTGACGCTCATTGTGGCCGTGGATACCGCGAACCGAAGCTTTGAGGTAATTACGCGATGGACCGAGGACACGACTGCTTAGCCGAACGGCAGGTGGTGTTGGCGACGGCCGAGGAGCCTTTTCATTTCATTGATTCCGGCCTGCCCAACGTTTATCTCATCGGCATCCAGTATTTTCCGTGCTCCTGTGGCCGCGTGACTGCGGAGATTCCGGCAATCAAACAACTGCTCGAACTCATTGCCAAAGATCTGATCGAGAAGCCGGAAGCTCTGACCGGAGACGAAGTGCGCTTTCTCCGAAAGAGACTGGGCAAGAAGGCCAAGGACTTTGCCGCCGAAGTGGGGATTGAGCCCGAAACTTTTTCGCGTATCGAGAACGGCCGTATGCCCATTGCCGAGCAGACGGACAAACTGATCCGCGCCTGCTATCTGCTTAACACGGATTCACGGTACGTCGAACACATGCGCAAGGCCTTGCTCGAAGTTCTAAAGTCATGGAAAGAAGGCCCGCAGCCGGGAGCCAAGATCGTTGCGAAGGTGACGAACAATGAATGGGCATCGTCCCGAGCGGCGTAAGGCGGAGGTGCGTCATGAGGAGTTCTTGTACACCCTGGCTTGGCTTTTCGTCCGTGAGCTTACGCGCTTGGCAGTCTTCCCCCTTTTTGCCTTCATGGACCCTAACCTCCCCTCCCGCTTGCCAGACGCAGATCCTCGTGTTCAAAGGCCGACGCCATGCGGCTGATTTCCCGTTTGGTGAAACCCTGGCGCGCGGCTTCGTCGCGCCACCTCGAGACCGCCTTGCCGACCTGCGCTGCTATGGTGCGTGCCTTCGCCGCCTCCAGTTCGAAATAGCCCGCAACCTCGAGGGCTAGCGCGAAGGAGGCAGTGCTGTCATCTTCGTTGATCGCCGTGGCCAGGATGCGCGGCTTGATGTCGGTGGGCACAGGGTTGAGGTCATACGCCGGCGAAAGGCGCCAGCCTTCTTGACCCGTGTAGAGAAAGCCGTGGTTGCGCAGGTGGTCGTCGGTGTTGGAGATCAGGATATTGAAGACCAGCCGCCGCCACAGCTCCTCCATGTCGGCTTGCGGCGCCGCCCCGTGCTGGCGCAGTGCGTCGACCATTTCCAAATAGCTTCGGCTTTCGTTTTCGGTGGGTCCCAGCATGCTCTTGGCGGAGAGGAACGGAATGCGCCGCCTGCCCTCCCGGTCAAAACGCCGCAGCACCAGGACAGGCTTTCTGTTGACGCTATGGACGCTGCACTGGGGTACCGCGATGCCAGCTTTCCCCGCCAGTGCGAGAGCCGTCGCCTCCCATAGGACGGTGTTGATTTCATCGTCCGGACGGGGAAATTTCGCGATCGCGAGATGTCCGCCCTTCTCGATAACGGACGCTTTGGGACGCGCGCCGCCGAGCGACGAACTTGGCGCAAACAGCAGGCGCAGATCCTCCTCGGTGTCCTTCTGCTCCACGACATGTTCCGCGGCCGAGAGCAGTTTCGGCAATTCGACCAAGGGCGGGATGCGCGGCACTCCCCGCTCCCGCAAAAACGGGCCGCCCTCGTGCTCGGCAAAGCGCAGTGCCCCCTGGCGCGCCTCGTCGTCCACGAGCAGCAGAAAGTCGATTTCCTGCAGCGTGCGCGGCGTGCCCCCCTCGCGTTCCGCGCGCCTCCGTTCCATCCTCCGCATCAGCGCCCGTCCCCAGCGATCGGGTGCCGAGTCCCCAATCGCTCCGAACAGGGGCGTATCGGCCGGCGTGTGGAATGGGCCGGGGCCGAGCTGGAGCGCCGGCTCCAGGGAGAACCGCGCGGGATGTTGGAGCCACCGCGGATCATATTCGAAGGTGGCGCTTTCCTTGCCCTTGCGCACCCGGGCCCACAGCCGCCCCACCAGGTGGGAAGCGCAGTCCAGGTCAACGTATACCAGGGTCTCTCTGTCCATCACTCACCTTGAACGGGCTTCGGCCTCCGTGGAATGCGAATGCGTTGTGGCAGATGTTCCTCTTCCATTTGCAGCCCCACCGGGTCATTCTTGGCAGCAGCGAGATCGCCCAGCCGGTCCGCCATGCCCAGTACGAAAAGAACGGTGGTGTAGCTTCCCATGGAAACCGTCGGATCGCCTCGTTCCACCCTGATGAGCGTCGGCTTGCTGATGGACGCCCGCTGGGCCGCGATGGCCATAGGGATGCGTCGTCGCCGCCGCGCATCCTTAAGATCGTGGCCAAACTTGCGCAGAGCGCGTGCAACGGGAATGGGCAGGATCAGCACGGTTCGATCTTCCTCGCCTTTAAGATGAGCTATATATTACCATTAACCATATACAGAAAACTATACGATACTCTAACGTCTCATACGCCCAGGCTCAGGCTGGGGCATCCCGAGTGCTCGCCAATCGGGGGCATGGAAAACCTTTAGGAAGAAACTCGCGCGGAGGCGCGGAGGCGCAGTGGCACAGAGAGGAGAAACCCAATTCCGGGTTCGGTTTTCTGCACTACTCAGCCGGAGCCTGCCCTGAGCTCCAGCGAAGGGCCTCCCCTGTTGCGAAGACTGCCGTGTTTGTGCAGTCCACGTGCATCGATTGACGCCCATAGGGCCCGTGCTGGCTCGTAAGAAGCTGACTGCGTCACTTCGAGACGGGTCCGCGTGACGCGGCTTTGTATTACACACAATAGTGTGATACAAATATGTGTGATGAAGAATCCTTTTGAGTTCGGGCGCGAATTGGGCACCGACGAACTGGTTGACCGGGATGCCGAAGTGGCGGAAGTCATCCGAACGATTCGGGACGGGAGCAAGCTCTTCCTGGTCGGTCCACGCCGCTATGGAAAGACGTCGATCCTGAAAGCGGCGGAAGACCGCCTGCGGGCTAGCGGGGCAGTGGTGCTGCGCTATGACGCCGAAAGCTATCCCTCGCTGGATCTACTCGTAGGCAGCCTGATTGCCGGGGCGGCGAAACAGCTCAAGGGGGGCGTCGAACGAGCGGGCGAGCAGATCCGTCGGTTCTTTGCGCGATTGCGTCCCGAGCTGAACTTCAGCGTCTCGGAGAGCGCGTGGACGGCCAAGGTCGGCGTTGGACCGGGCGCCGAGCGCGACGGGAACCTTGGCCTTCTGGTGGAGGCTTTGAACGGGTTGGAGGATCTGGCCCAGGCACAACCCAAGACCCGGCCCGTGGGCTTATTTATCGACGAGTTTCAGAAGGTTGTCGAAATGGGAGGAGCGGCGGCCGAGTCCCAGATTCGGGCCGCCATTCAGCGCCACCGGCGCACCGGGTATGTTTTTGCCGGATCCAAGACCCGGCTGCTCAGCGCCATGACCATGGATGCGGCCCGGCCGTTCTACCGCCTGGGCAGCGTGCGGTTTGTTGGGGCCATACCGCGGGTGGATTTTGAGGCTTTCCTGCGGAAACAATTCCTTCAAAGTGGATTTGCGATCGACCACCCGAATCCCACGGGGCTGATCCTGGACCTCGCAGAAGAGGTTCCTTACAACGTTCAAATGCTGGCCCACGCTTGCTGGGAACAGCTTCGCGGCGCTGCCGGAAACGGGCCATGGGTGCTTACCGGGGATATCGTTCGACAGTCGCTCGACAGACTGGTCCGGCAATACGATCCCTTCTACACCCAGGTGTGGACCGCCGCCACCGCCATTCAACAGAAGACCCTGCTGGCCGTGATTGCCGAGGGCGGAACCAACTTGCAGTCCATGAGGGTAGTTCGGGTCCTGGGGAAAGGCCCTTCCACCGTGCAGCGGTCCGTTGGCGCGCTCATGGACCGGGGAATCCTGCGCCAGGAGGAACGGGATGGCCAAGTGCGACTGCGATTCGAAGACCCCTTCTTAGCGCACTGGATCGGCATGTTCGCGACCCACGAGGCGACTTGACCCGATGGTGCTCGTTCTCGGCCAGGGCGGCGTGACGGGGCGCAGAGAAGAGAAACCCAATTCCGCGTTCGGCTCTCTCTGCGTCTCCGCGCCTCTGCGCGAGAATTGCCGAAAACGCGCTTCGCAAGCCATTATCACTTCGGGATATGCATGCTACTTGGCAATCAAGGGGCGGTTTTCCTTCGGCTTCCTCTGCGCCCTCTGCGTTGAAAACTGCTGCATTCGTGCAGTCCACATGCTTTTCGTCCGGAGTCGCCGCGGCAGGATCGGATATGATGGAGCGCCAGGAGCTCTTATGCGACAAGTGTGGTGCTTCCTGGCCGTGTTGGTCCTGGCGCAAGGGTTGCAGGCAGCGGTCCGGGAGCCGGTTCGTCTGGACTCCGGTTTAGTGACCGGCGTGGCCGGGACGAATCCGGCGGTCCGGGTGTTTCGTGGTATTCCGTACGCCGCGTCGCCGCTGGGAAATCTCCGCTGGCGCCCGCCGGAACCCGCCGCCCCTTGGGACGGCGTCCGCAAGGCCGATCGGTTTGGCGCCATGTGTATGCAGTCTGCCTTTGGCGGCGGCGGTTCCTCGGCGAAACCCTCGAATATGAGCGAAGATTGCCTCTTCTTGAACGTCTGGACCGCGGCCGCCTCGGCGAGCGCCCGGCGGCCGGTGATGGTTTGGATCCATCCCGGCGGCTACTCCACCGGTGCGGGATCGACGCCGGACTGCGATGGAGAAGCGCTGGCCAAGAAGGGCGTCGTGCTGGTCACCATCAACTACCGGTTGGGCGTGTTTGGCTTCTTCTCGCATCCCGACTTGACCGGGGAATCCGAGCATCGCGCGTCGGGAAACTACGGGTTCTTGGACCAAGTGGCCGCCCTGCGCTGGGTACAGAAGAACATTGCCGGATTTGGCGGCGATCCGCAGCGCGTGACCGTCTTCGGCGACTCCGCCGGATCGGCGAGTATCGCCGTTCTGATGGGATCGCCGCTCGCGAAAGGGCTGTTCCAGCGCGCTATCGGCGAAAGCGGCGCGTGGATGGGGATTTCTCTTGCGCCTATGCGCACCCTGGCGGAAGCGGAACAGGCGGGGGTGAAAACCGCTGAGGCGCTGCATGCTCCCACATTGCGGGAACTGCGTGCCAAGACGGCGGAGGAGTTGCTCCAGGCCGGACGAGGGGGCGGGCCGGTAATCGACGGATGGTTTCTTCCTGAAGATGTCGGAGCCACGTTCGCCGCGCACAAACAGAACGATGTGGCGCTGCTGGCCGGATCGAATAAAGACGAAGGAACGTTCTTCGTGCAGCCGACTACGGCAGCGAAGTTCACAGAGCGGATGCGAGCCCGGTTCGGCGAGCGCGCGGACGCGTTCCTGAAGCTTTATCCGGCGGGGACAGACGAGGAGGCCAATGCCTCGCAACTGGCGGCCTTTCGCGATGAGTTGGCCGTTGTGATGCGCGTGTGGGTGCGCGCCCAGGCCAAGACCGGCCGCTCCAAGGCGTTTCTCTATTACTTTACGCACGAGCCGCCGGCGCCCGTCGGCGGGACCGTGCGCGGTGGTTTTGGGTCGGGAGCCACGCATGGCGCCGAAGCCCAGTATGTTTTCCGGAACCTGGCGCCGCCGCGCCCGTGGACGGATCTGGATCGTCAGGTCTCCGATGTGCTGTCGTCCTATTGGGTGAATTTCGCGGCCAACGGCGATCCCAACGGAAAGGGCTTGGCGGAGTGGCCCGCGTTTGATGAGCACGCCGGGGTCCCCGGCGCGCCCGGTGTTGGCGCGCTGGGGTGGAAGAGTGATCGGCCGATGGTGCTGGGCGACCGCGCCGAAGTTGGACCGGCGCCCAATCCGGCGCAGCTTGCGTTCTTCGAATCGTGGTACGAGAAGCAGCGCTGATCGTTACGAGCACGGCTTCCATGCAGCAATTTCATCTGGACGCAAGGGTCGAATAAGAGCATAATGATCATATTGACCATTATGGTCAGAGGTGAATATGATCACCGAGGTTACTGCTGTCAATTTTCGTCAGAACCTGGGCGAGATGCTGAATCAGGTGCAATATCGCAACTGCAGTATTGTCATCAACAAAGACGGCAAACCGGTGGCGGCGCTGGTCGATGCCGAACTGTTTGCTCGTATCCGTCGTATGCGTGACCGCTTCAATGCCCTGAGCGCACGGATTGCCGATGCTTATGCCGGTGTGCCGACCGGCGAAGGCTTGGCCGAGATCGATTCTATTGTCGCCCGGGAACGCCGGCGCTGATGCCCGGACTGCGGGTGGTCCTGGACACGAACGTCCTGGTGTCGGGGCTGGCTTATCCGGCGAGCATACCGGGGCGTATCGTAGGGGTCTGGCGGCAGGGCGGGCTCGACGTGGTGTTGTCGCGCTTCATTCTGGACGAAGTCAGTCGCGTGTTGCCGCGGCTGACGCGGATCGACCTAGGCTCGGGTGAAATCCGCGATTTGGTTGACAGCCTCATGTTTCTCGCCGATATCGTCGAGCCGGATTCTGCGGTGGAACCCAGGCTGCGTGATCCCGCTGACCAGCAAGTGCTGGCAACATTTCGGGCCTCGAAGGCAGACTACTTGATCACCGGCGACAGGGACTTATTGGCGCTCTCCGAAACATATTCCATCCTGACGCCTGCGGCCTTTTGGGCGCGGCACGGATGATCCTTCGCTATCGAGGTATCCTGTGAATCGAATCGCGCTCCAGCCCAACACCGTCCTCCACCCCCATCCCGTGCTGCTGGTGGGCACGTATGGAGTGGATGGAAAGCCCAACCTGATGAACGCCGCCTGGGGCGGCATCTGCTGCAGCGTTCCGCCCTGCGTCTCCGTGTCGTTGCGCGAAGCCACCCTTACTTACCACAACATCCTGCACAGCCAAGCCTTCACCGTGGGGATTCCCTCGCGCCACCAGGTCGAAGCGGCGGACTACGTGGGTATGGTTTCGGGGCGCGATCACGATAAGTTTGCCGAGACCGGCCTGACTCCGCTTCGGAGTGAGCGCGTCGGCGCGCCCCTGGCCGGCGAACTGCCCTTCTCCCTCGAGTGCCGGCTGCTGCAGCACCACAAACTCGGGCTCCACACCATGTTCATCGGAGAGATCCTGGGAATCGTGGCCGACGAGGACGTCCTCGGCACGGAGGGATGGCCGGATATCGAGAAGACCCAGGCCATCCTCTATGGCGGTCTGGGCAGCAGCTACTACTTTGCGGTGGGTGAAAAGCTGGGGAAGGCTTTCTCCGTGGGGAAAAAGGGCGCGTAGCAAGATGAATAACGGCTGTTCTCTGTCATGCTGAGCGGAGCACGCCCTGCCTTTGGGCGTGCGCAGCGAAGCATCCCTATTGTGCCCATGCTTCGAGTGAGGCACCCGACCCGCTGAAACTGGGCACAGACTCAGCGGCACGAGAAAGTGTGAAAAGATGCTGCACTCGCAACCCAAATATCCGCAGGACACGCCAACGTATCTCCTCAGCGCGATCTTCTGCCTGGCGTTCGCCGGAGTGTGGGTGTCGCCCGCGCAGGCGCAAACCCGGGCGTTGAACGCGCTCTTCACTCCCGCGCCCATCCAGGTGGACGGCAAGGCCGAAGCCGCCTGGACCCAGGCCACCCCCGCGGATATTGCCATCTGCATGAATCCCCAGCGGACCGCCCAACTGAGCGGCTGCAAGGTCTCCGGCACGGTGCAGGCGCTATGGAACGGGCCGCTGCTCTATCTGTTGTTCACCGTCACTGATCCGGACATCGACACCGCTTCCGCGACCGACACCAAGCGCTCCGGCGTGCAGATTTACGTCGACCAGTACGACGACAAGATCCCGAAGTTCGAAGAAGACGACGGCTACCTCATGGTCAGCGCCGCAGGCCAGCAAACCGGCAATCGGCCCAACGCCAACCTGCCGTACTTCCCGACTGTCTGGTCCTCCCATCTCCAGGCTTACGCCGCCGCCCCGCGCTCCGATTCCGCCGGCAACAAGATCGGTTATGTCGTGGAGGTTGCCTGGTCCATCGGCGATCTGCCCCTCAAGAATGGCGCCAAACTTGGCATGGAGTTTGTCGTGAACGCGGTCCCCACCGCCGCCGGCGCCGCTCCGTATCAGCTTTATTGGAGCAGTGGGAATAACAAGGGAACGAGCGACAACACCATGTGGGGCGATGTGATCCTGGCCGGGTACGATGGCGCCTCCCCTATGCCGCTGAACCGGTTCATGCTGCAACAGAACATCCGCAAGGCCACGCCCTCGGAATCTTCCGCCACCGGGCTGGTGCGCGGCATCTGGACCGGCGAATCCCGCGTGGACCGCGCCCTCGCCGCCGCCCAGACGGCCATGGAGAAGGCGGCCACGCAAGCGGAAATCGACTCGGCCAACACGGCGCTGGACGCTGCGCTCCGGGGATTGCGCCGCACAGGCAAGTACCCCGACCCTTACGATCTTCCCGAACTGAAAACCCTCCCCGATCCGTTTACCTTCTTCCAGGGCGCCAAGGTTCGTTCCCGGGCCGATTGGGAGAAGCGGCGGGCAGAGATCAAGGATCTCGCCCAGTACTATGAGTTCGGCTACCTGCCGGCGCCGCCGCCAGCGTTGACCGCGGTCTCCGCCGCGGGCAGTTCCCCGGATACCCGGTCCATCACCGTGACCGTGCAGGACGGCGGCAAGACCGTATCGTTTGCGCCCGTCCTCCACCTTCCGCCCACCGGCACGCCGCCGTATCCGGTGGTGGTGGAGGAATCCTTCCTGGCCACTTCCCCCCCCAACCGTGCCTTCCTCCAGGGCGGTTACGCGGTGCTCAGCATCCCGACCAGCGACAACCCCGCGTTTGGCGCGCACGGCGTGGCCAGCGACGATGGCAACCATACCGGAGCCTTTTACACCCTCTATCCCTATAAACTCGACCGCGCGGGAAACGATCGTGGGGTTCTGCTGGCCTGGGCCTGGGGCGCCAGCCGGGGCGTGGACGCGCTCCAATACCTAGCGGCCCATGACCCCGATTATGCCCATCTCCTCGACTTGAAGAAGCTGGTAGTCACCGGATTCTCGCGCTGGGGCAAAGCGGCGTTGCTGGCCGGCTTTCTCGACGACCGCTTCCAGGTCACCGCCCCCGGCGGTTCCGGGAGCGGCGGGGCGGCTGCCTATCGCTACGATTCCTTCGGCAGCCGGCCCTTTCGCACGGCTCCGTTTGGCAACGTGTATCCCTGGGGGCGGTCCTCTGGAAGCGAGACCTTGGGCGATCACGTCCGCCACCAGACCCACAATTCCAATGAGATGATCCGGCGGTTTCTGAACGACACCAGCCCCGCCGCGGTCGAACCGCGCATGTATCGGACCGCCACCTGGGGCTATGGCGAGCGCCTGCCCTTCGACCATCACGAGATGATCGCCGCCATCGCGCCGCGAGCCGTGATCGTTGCCAACACCAACGACGACTACGCCGACGATGCCGAGGGCGACGCCATTGGCTACGAAGGCGCCAAGCCGGTGTTCCAGTACCTCGGCGTCCCCCAGAACCTTGCCCTCGATATCTACTTGGGCGGCGGCGGACACTCCCTGAAACCCGTGCAGGCCGTCAACATCGTCAACTTTGCCAATATGGTGCTGTTCGGTAAGCCTTTGGCCGACGACCTAAAGAAGCAACTGAGCACCGATCCCTATCTGGATGCCGGAACTTATGAGCGCTACTACGGCGGGCTGAAGACCATGATGCCGTGGGCCGGCTACGCCCCCTAACTTTTCCCGCATGCCCCGCAGCGAGTACACTTTTGCCTGAAGCAGCGGAACGTTATGGCGCAAGCGTCGGCACAACTTGTTGCTCCGGATGCACCCGGAAAGCGGCGATCGGGGTGGGACCAGGCGCGCTTTGCCGCCGCGGTGCTTTTTTCCGTGGCGACCATCCTCTACAGCGCTCTTTGGATGTACTACGTCCGGCGCACCCCCAAAGCTGGCCTCGGCCTGACTCCGAGAGCTCTGCAAGGACAACCGGGGCTGCTGATCAGCGAGACCTCCCCCGGCGGTCCTGCCGAGGCGGCGGGGCTGAAGCCCGGAGACAAGATCCTCGCGGTGGATGGGGCGCCCCTGCTTACGATTGCCCCTTACTTGCACGTGGTTCTGGACGGACATCCGGGCCAATCCGTATTGCTTAAAGTGGTCAGGGTCGATGCCGCAGCGCCGCGACAGGTGCGGGTGGTGCTTGGCCCGGTGGCGAGCACGCCCCTGGTGGCGAAGTTGCTGGAATCCTACCCCATCCCGTTCGTGGTGGTGGCGATTCCTCTGTTATTCCTGCGACTGCGTGACCGCAACGCCTGGTTGCTGGCCGCCGGTTTCGCCGGCTTCATCGCGCAGGCTCCAAACCTCTACCTCCTTGCGCCTTCCTATCAACTCCATTTTGCCCTTGCTTATAGCACGGTGTTCTACAGTCTGGGACCGGCGGCGTTCGCCTATCTGTTCCTGGTTTTTCCGGTGTCTTCGCCCCTCGACCGGCGTCTTCCCTGGCTGAAGTGGGCTTTTGTGATTCTTGCGGTAGCGGACCTGACCTCGGCAGGGACGTTGGCTCTTCTTCCCATAGGGTTCCTTTTCCGCTTCCCGCTGCTCCGGCTAACCGTCAGGCTCCTTTTTTCCTATTTCTTTCCGATCATGCGCCCGGGCGCCTTCTTGGTGGGCCTGGTCTCGCTTGTCCTGAACGCGGTGTGCTCCCGTGACCCGGAAGCGCGCCGCAAAGCCCGGGTCATGGTCTGGGGAACCGTGGCTGGGCTCGCTCCGTCGTCACTCCTGGCGCTGCTGGTTATCTTCACGCGGCTTAACGTTTACTCGCTCCCTACGGGGTTGTGGGCGGCGACCCCACTGGCACTGTTCCTCATGCCGCTGTCGTTCGCCTACGCGGTGGTAAAGCACCGCGTTTTGGAAATCCCGGTGCTGCTGCGGCGTAGCGCGCGCTACCTCCTGGTGCAGCGCGGGTTCATCCTGCTGCTGATTGTGACCGGTTTGGCGGCCACCACCGAGCTGGCCCGGGCCTTTGCCCGGCATTATCCGAACAGTTCCGCGGCGGCCATTCCCGCCGGAGCGGTATTCGGTGCGGCCTTGATTGGTTTGGGCTCCTGGATGCACAACCGCGTACGGAAGTACCTGGACCGCGCCTTCTTTCGCAGCTCTTACGATGCCAGCCTCATCCTGCAGGACTTGGTGGACAAGACCCGGGAAGTGCGTACCCGCGACCAGCTTTGCGTACTGCTCGAGCGTTCCTTGCGCGATGCGCTGCATCCGGAGTTTCTGGGACTTTACCTGCAGGACCGCGGTCCCCTGTCCTTGCGTGCCGGAGCGGCCGCCGCCGCCCCTTCCATCCTGGAGGACTCCAGCTTTCTCCGTGAGGTCTTCGCGCACGGGCACCCGATCGAGGCTACGGAGCGGATGCCCTTGGGACCATTGCACGCCGAATGCCTGGTGCCGCTGCTGGGCCGCGACCGGCGCCCCATGGGCCTGCTGGTGCTCGGCCCGCGCCTTTCCGAGGAACCGTATTCCGGTCAGGACAAACGGATGCTCGCCTCGGTGGCCTCCCAGGCCGGAGCCACCCTGGAGAACATCCAGTTGGGCGAGGAAATCGCCGAACGCATCGCCGCCGACGAGCGCTCCGCCCACGAACTGGAGCTGGCGCGCCAGGTGCAACGCAAGCTCTTTCCCCAGAACCAGCCGGTCCTCGCCACCTTGGACTACGCCGGCGATTGCGTCCAGGCCCGCCGCGTGGGCGGAGATTACTACGACTTTCTGGCGCTGGCCCCCGGGTGCGTTGGGCTGGTGGTCGCCGATATTTCCGGGAAGGGGTTTTCCGCCGCCCTGCTGATGGCTAACTTGCAGGCCAACTTGCGCAGCCAGTATGCCGTGGCCTATCACGACCTTCCCAGCCTGCTCAAGTCGGCCAACCAGATCTTCTTTGAGAACACCGAGCCCAACCACTATGCCACCATGTTCTTCGGTATCTATGACGATGCCCAGCGCAGCTTGCGCTATGTGAACTGCGGACACAATCCACCCCTGGTCCTGCGCGCCAACGGAGACCTGGAACGTCTGTCCGCCACCGCCACCATTATGGGGATGTTTCTGGACTGGGAGTGCGAGGTGGGGGAAATAAGCCTCCACCCCGGCGATCGGTTTGCCATCTACACCGACGGCATCACCGAAGCGGAAGCGCCCAACGGCGAAGAGTTTGGTGAAGATCGCCTGGTGCGCACCCTGCGGGAATTGAGCGGCAAACCGGCGGCGATCGTCCTTAAGGAGACCATTGCCGCCGTCCAGGTCTTCAGCCCCGCCGAACAGACCGACGACTTGACCCTGGTAATTGGCAGCGTCAAGTGAACCTGTCTACGACTGCGGCGGCGCGTGGCCAATGAACTTGTCCACCCACTCGATAAAGTACTTCATGTTGGGGGCGTCGGTGTGGCCGCCGTCGTGCTGCCGCCAAGCCAGTTGTCCGCCCAGCAGGCCCTGATTCACCGCGGGCATTTTGGCGGTGCGGTAGTCCCCCTCCACATCCAGCCCTTTAGCTCCCAGCAATCGGAACACCCGGCTCGCATCGACGGTCGCCATAAAGCTTCCCTGATGGTCCAGCCAGTGGGCGTCGCCCTTTTCCGGAATGCCATAACTGATGAAGGTCAGCCGGGGAGCGCAGAGGGCAATCAGCTCATTGGAGTCCACCGGAATGTCGCCGGGCGTACCTTTGCCGAAACTGGCCTGAGAAGCGCCGTACTTCATAAAGTTGCCGGCCATCCAATAGTATTCGCCTCCCGTCAGGCTCTCCACCGCCTCGCCGTAGTTGCGGCGCAGCAGGGTAGCGCCGCCTTTGCCGGACGATCCCACCAGCACCATGGCAAAACGCCGATCGAAGGCCATCGTCACCAGGGCAGCCTTGCCATAGCGGGAAACGCCCTCGATGCCCACATGCTTGGCGTCCACGGCAGAGTCTGTCTCCAGATAGTCCAGGGCCCGGCTCGCGCCCCACCCCCAGGCGCGCAAGGCGCCCCAATCTTCCGGCTGGCGCGGCTGTCCCTTATTGGTGAGGCCGATAACGCCGCGGGTAAGCCCGGCGCCATCGTCGGCCTGTACGCTGGCCGGATCCAGCAACACAAAACCCCAGCCCGCCGCAATCAGTTGCGCCGTGCTGGGTGGATCCCCCTCCCGCGGTGGCATCTGGAACGGGGTAGCCTTCACCGGTTGCCATCCCGGGTGCTGCGCGAACACCTCTTTGAGCCCGGGGTCCTGTTGTATCAGCAGGGCCTTCCAGGCGTTATTGACCCGCTCCAGATCGCCGCCATAAGGCTCGCTCGGAGACGGAAACCCGGCGGGACCGAACATAATCAGCACCGGCACCGGCCCGGTGGCGCGCGCCGGGGTCACCAGCGTCATGTGGATCCGGACCTTGATGGCCGGGTAAGAAGCGTTGTCAACTTCCCCAATCAAATCCTTGGCGCTCACCGGGTTGAACCCCCCGATGAACTCGCGATCCACCGCCGTCACCGACCACTTCACTTTGGGAACGTTGGCCGGGATCCGGCCATACACATACTTTTCCAACCCCTCCACTATTTCCGGCCGCCGCTTCTCCCACCACATCTCGGCCGTCGTCACCTTCTGCCCGTTGTTCAGGACAAGCGGGTCGGGGACATTGGGAAAGGGATTGGCTTGGGACTCATCGTAGTTGGCGTGGTTGGGCGCCTTCTCGTTGCCGCTGGGACCGGGACGCAGCGCCTTGATGCCAAGCTGTTCCATCATGTTCTGGCGGTCCTGGTCGGCCGTCCAATTGACCGGAGGCGAACTGGAGGGCGAACTCTCCGCCCGAGTCATGGCGGGGCTGACGACTATGCCCGCAAGGGCCCATACCAACCAATAAGACCGCAAAGAAAAGACTGACGGCATGCGAATTTCTCCCGAAAAGGGCATTCTCGCCGCGTGCTGCAGAAGCGGACTTGATTCGGCATTTGATGGTACACGCTCGGCGGGCCCAAGTGTTGGGAAAGTGCGTATCCTTATCGTCTCGATTTTGCGGGCAACCGGTACCCAACAAATCGCCAATCTTAAAGGATCGGTACGATTCCACACAATTTTTGATTTTGTGCGCGCCAGAAAGTGCGCCATTTTGAAAGACCTGTCGGCGCTGAAATTATATCTTGATGCACGCTTGTTTCCCGGTATTTAAGTTAGCGGTTGGTTGGCGCCTCCGTTTGGCTGGCGTGGCGCGAGACGTATGCTGTTGGGCGTGCGATGTTCTAGCTAACAGGAACGCGGTGGGCTTCCAAAATCTTTCCAATTGGAGATTCACATGATCGAATCTTTTGTGCACCGAAGGGGAATAACTTTCTGGGCACTGCTGCTGTTTTGCTTTAGCGTCCTGGCTCCTTGTTGCCTGCTGGCGCAAATGGATAAAGGAGTTCTTTCCGGAACTGCTACGGATGCCACCGGCGCGTTGGTAGCGGGCGTCAAGATCGAAGCCAAGAACGTCAATACCGGTGTCGCCTACACCGGCGTCACCGGCGCCGAGGGGCGTTACTCAATTTCCGAACTGATACCCGGTACCTACCAAGTCACCGCCAGTAAGAGCGGCTTCGAGAAGGAAGTGCAATCCGGGTTGGTCGTGACCGTCGGCGCGAGGCCCGTGATGGACTTCAAGCTGAAGGTCGGCGGCACTACCGAAGTCGTCGAGGTGAAGGCGCAAACCACTCAGGTGGAAACGCAGAGCACCGCCGTGAGTATGCTCGTCACGCAGACGCAGATGCAGGCCCTGCCGCTGAACGGCCGCAACTTCGCCGACTTGATGCAATTGGCCCCAGGCGTGACCTGGATCAACAATACGGCCAGTGCCACCGCTTCCTCCCAGAGATACGGAATTCAGAACAACTATGCGGTCTCCGGCTCGCGTCCCGTGGGCCAAGCCTATATGCTGGATAACGAAGACATTCGCGGCGCCGAGGATCATGGCGCCGGTTCGGCAGCGGCCGGCACCACGTTGGGCATGGACGCCATCCAGGAATTCACCGTTCTGACCAACACCTACAGCGCGGAATACGGCGGCACGGGCGCCGCCATCAACGCGGTCTCGAAGTCGGGAACCAACGCCTTCCACGGTTCCCTCTACGAATACCACCGCAATACCGCCTTCAACGCCTCGCCCTACACCAGCGTCACGAGCGGCAGTAACCAGCAGAATAGCAAACAGAATCAGTTTGGCGCTTCCCTAGGCGGCCCCCTCAAGAAGAACAAAATGTTCTTCTTTGCCAATTACGAGGGGCTGCGCCAGGGAACGCCCAGCTATTCCGGCCAGATGTGGATGCCCGATCTGCGGCAAACTATCAATGGCCAAGCCAATCCGAACTACTT
>Ga0326727_10016716_pt1 | contig 15410 bp, 12 predicted proteins | sample MB2enrmetagenome_FD_207643 | JGI IMG/M metagenome (GOLD analysis project Ga0326727, IMG submission 207643) | Lab enriched peat soil microbial communities from McLean, Ithaca, NY, United States - MB29MY | ecosystem: Environmental > Terrestrial > Soil > Wetlands > Peat | place: USA: New York... | reverse complement strand
CGTGCTCATGGTCGTCAGAACTTGCGTTGCCCCTCACAACATGGGAGGCGCCGCGAGCAGGGCGCGGATGGGCGCGTAGCCTTTCCGGTGGATGGGACAGGGGCCGTATTGCCGCAAGGTGGCCAGATGAAATCCTGTCAAATACCCCTTGTTCTCCGCAAACCCGTACTGCGGATATTGCTCGTGGTAGCGCAGGATGGCCTCGTCGCGCGCGACCTTGGCCAGGATCGACGCCGCGGAAATGACGGCCACGGTGGCGTCTCCCTTCACGATGGTGCGGGCGGGTACGGACAGCTTGGGCATCCGGTTTCCGTCAATAAGAACCATGTCCGGTTTCAGCTTCAACCCTCCGACCGCCCGCGCCATTGCCACCATCGTCGCCCCGAATACATTCAGCTCGTTGATCTCGTCCAGGCTCGCCGTGGCAATGCAAAAATCCAGCGCTGCTTCCTTGATTTGCCCGCTGAGATCCTTGCGGCGCACGGCGCTCAGTTGCTTGGAGTCTTTGAGACCGCCGATGGGCCGGGCCGGATCCAAGATGCAGGCGGCGGCATACACTTCGGCGATGGCGGAGCCGACGCCGACTTCGTCCACCCCGGCAATCCGGTTGAAGCGGCAGTCCGCCGGCATGAGGTCGAAACGAGTCTGTTCCGGGCTGGAAGCTTTTTGCGCCATGTCGCGCTACTTTGGAACCGAACGCTTCCCGGGCGCAAACAAAAACGGCATCAAGGCCCGCGCGGCGCCGCTTCGATTTCGAATTCGCCGCCGCCATCGACCTGCACCTTTCCGGTCACGCGCAGATTTTGTTCGGCGCGGCTTTGCGGGAGCTGCTTTTGGCTCATCCGGCTTTGCGCGGCCTGGTTTGATGGCGTCTGGTTGACAGGCGCCAGGCCGCCCGCGTCCGTCGATTGGGCGGGGGAGTTTCCCGCGGCAACGGATTGGCCGGCCGGCGCGCCCGCCGCGGCCCGCGGCGATTGCAGGGCGCCGCTTTTGGCCGCAAGCCCAAGGGCCTGCCGCACCTTGCCGGTAAAGACGATATTCTGCCGTAAACTATTGTTGACACCAATGACCTTGAAGGAGTAGTTTGCGTTCGCATCCTCCATGCCCAAGGTTCTGGCCGCCGCCGGCGCGGCCATTCCCCGGTCCGTGCCGAGCCCCTCCCGGGCGCGGATGGGAGGCGCTTCAAGGACTTGTCCATTATAGATCGAGCCGTCCGAGTCCTTGACGATCACGTTCTGGCCGCTCCGCACCATCTGGAAGACCGACAGCACATCTGTCGGCGCCAGCTTGTTGTTCTTGAAAGTCTGGCTGCTGTTGCTTATTTGCACGAACTCCTGGCCTGCGGCCGCCTCGCCCGCGGCGGCCACGACCGTCTGCGGCGCAGGCCCAGCCGCGGGCGGCGGTGCCGGCGTGGCGGCGGGCAGCGGCGCCGAGGCCACCGTGTTGACTGCCAGAGAAGAAGTCTCCGCGGGAACGCCGGGCGCGCTGGCCGCCACAATGGCGGCAGGCGCCGGTGGGGCGTTTGGCGGCATCAACAATTTGTCCGCCGGTTTGGCTGGCATGACGGCTGGCGCTGGCGCTGGCGCCATTACATTGGGAACGGCCGCCACGTCACTCGGCGTTGTTGGCGCGGCGCCAAAGGCCGGGGCCGCGGTGTGGCTCGACAGGGAGGAACGCGGCGGCGCCATCATCACGGTGAGCACAACCAATGCGGCCGCCAGCCCGCCCCCCAGCGCCAGCCGCGGCCATCGCGCGCCAAGCCATCCCCACAGCGATTCGCGCCGCCCCGGCGCCGCCGTCCCGCCCAGGGAACGCCTGACCTCCTCCCGCAACAGTTTGCGCGAGGCGGCGTGCAACTCCAATGGCGGCTCGCCCTGCTGGCGGCGCTGCTGCGCGTAGGCCTTGAGCAGGTCGTCCATTCTTTTGTCCGGTTGCGGCGACGGCATAATCAGTTAGACGGAAAATGGCGCCATATTCTTCCCCCGAAAAACCGCGGCCGCAATCTTCTCGAGGCGGTCCAGGCATTTGCTCAGGCGCGAGCTGACGGTTTTGGGGTTCAATTTCAACTCGGCGGCGATTTCCTCATAACTCAAATCGGCAAAATAGCGCAAGTCGATGACCTCGCGGCAGGGCGGGTCCAATTGGTCGAGCGCGGCGCCCACTTGGGCGGCGCACTCGGCGCGGAGCAGGACGGCATCCGGCGTCGGCAGCGGGCTGGGGACTTGCAGGGGAGGGTCGTTGTCCGGGTTTTCCGCCTGCAAGGACAGGACGGTCTGGCCGCCGCCGCGTTTGGCGGCCAGGAGGCGCTGGCGGTAGTCGTGCGCCTTGTTGGCGGCGATGCGGAAGATCCACGTTTGCAGGCGGCTGCCGCCAGCGAAGGAGCCAATATTCTTAATGACAGACAGAAAGGCCTCCTGGCAAATCTCCTCCACGTCCTCGCGCGAAAAGGCGGGCGACAATTGGAAGACAAACCGGCCCGTGGCGGCGTAATGGAGATCGAACAGCGCGTCCCAGGCCTGGGCGTCGCCTTCCCGGCATCGGGCGATCAACTCTGTTTCCGTCTCCGCGCTCATGTCCACCTTGCGGAGGATAGCGGACGGAGGTCCGCAAGGCCAGCCTTGAGGCGGGAGAATCTCGATGAGGACCTTGGTGATAGAGGTCGATACATGCTCGTTGAGTGTTGATACCGGCCCGCTAAGTCGGTTTGTCCGCATGCCCCGCCCGGCCGACGAAATAGAGCAATGCCGACAATACCAGGAATGGAATCAGCGCCAGCAGATCGGCGTGGGGGCCGGCGTAGAAGGGGTTGCGCGCCTCGGCCCAGCGCGTGACGGCGGCGTCGGCATTGCTCAAGACCCCCGCCATGAAGGCGATGACGATTCCGGCGATGGCCCCGCCCGCGATATAGCCGCTGGCCAGCAGGACGCCGGGGCCGCTGTCGCTCTCGGCCGCCAGTTGCTCCTCGGTAAGATCGTGTCCGCTCAAGCGCCCGCGCCGGGCGCGGTCCACCAGCCAGCGCACAATCCCGCCGGCCATCAGCGGCGTGGAGGAGGACAAGGGCAAATAAACGCCAACGGCAAAGGCCAGCGATGGGATGCCGGAAATCTCCAGGACGATGGATATCATCACGCCCAAAAGCACCAGCGTCCAAGGCAGGCGCCCGTTCAGAATGCCTTTGATGATGTAGGACACCAGCACGGCTTTGGGAGCGGAGTACTTGCGCGCCTCGGTTCCGTCGGGGCGCGTCTTGAATGTGCCGTTGATGCCGGGATCGACGTAATAGACCGCCGCGCCCGTGTCATCGACAAGGTAACGGCCCGCGCGGCCGGCCGTGTCATCGAGCTTTTGCCACACGCGGTAGGATTTGGAATCGTCCCCGGCCTGGGGGCCGGCCAGCGGTTCGGGAGCGCCGAAGGGCGCGCCGGCGGGGGCACGCAGGCCCGGCGCGACTTTCGCGATGGGAACATAGACCGTCCCCGCCGCGTTGAGGCCCAGGAGAACCGGGCTGAGGGCCACGGCGGAAAGCGCCGCGCCCAGCATGATGGCGATTTGCTGGTACTTGGGCGTCGCGCCCAGCAGGAAGCCCGTTTTCAAATCCTGCGAGGTGGCGCCGCCATTGGAGGCCGCCACGCAGACGATGCCGCCGACCGACAGGGCGGTGACGTAATAAGCGGCGCCCGTCCAGCCCGCGAGCAGGAAGATCAGGCATGTCAACAATAAAGTTGCCACGGTCATCCCCGAGATGGGGTTGGAGGAGGAGCCGATCTCGCCCGTCAGCCGCGACGACACGGTGACAAACAAAAAACCGAACAAGACAATCAGCACCGCTCCCAGCGCGTTCATGTTCAGGGACGGCACGGCCAGAATCAGCCCCACCAGCGCCAGGCAGCCGCCGATCACCACTTTCATGGAGAGGTCCTGGTCGGTCCGGACCGCCCCGGCGCGCGCCTGCGCGGCGGCGGCCCCGAAATCCGACAACCCCGCGCGGATGCCGCGCCAGATCAACGGCAGCGACCGCAGCAGGCTGATGATGCCGCCCGCCGCGACCGCCCCGGCCCCGATGTAAAGTATATAAGCGCCCCGCACATCATCCGGCGCCATGTCGTTGATCGGAATGCTCCCCGGCGCGACGGCGGCCGTCGTGCTGGCGCCGAAGAATTTGATGAGGGGAATCAGAACCAGGTAGGAGAGCACGCCGCCCGCGGCCATGATGCACGAGACGCGCGGGCCGATGATGTAGCCCACGCCCAACAGTTCGGGGGAAATCTCGGCGGAAACGGACCCGCCGGTGAAAGGCGCGCCGAAGATCTTTTCCGGAATGTCCTTCCACGCTTTGAAGGCGGACATGACCGTCTTGTAGAACAGCCCCACGCCGAAGCCGGCGAAAATGGCCGCGCCGCCGGTTTGGGGGCCGCGCGCCACCGCGGCATCGGGCGAGGCGGCGCGGGATTCCTCGTTGGCGCCGGCCTTGAGGACTTCGGCGCAGGCGGTGCCTTCGGGATATTTCAATTGGCGATGCTGCTGGACGATGAGCGCGCGGCGCAATGGGATCATCATCAGGATACCGAGCAGGGCGCCGAGCAAACCAACGACCATCGGGCGCGTCAGTTCCAGGTCGAAGCCCAGGATCATAATGGCCGGCATGGTCACGCCGACACCGAAGGCGATGGATTCTCCGGCCGAGCCAGCTGTCTGCACGATGTTGTTTTCCAGGACGGTGGAGTCCTTGCCGCCGATCTTCGCCCAGAGGCGGAAGAGGGTGAGGGAGATGACGGCGACGGGGATCGAGGCGCTGACGGTCATGCCGACCTTGAGGACCAGATAAAGGGAAGAGGCGCCAAAGATCACGCCCAGCAAAGCGCCCAGGATGATGGCGCGCGGGGTGCATTCGCGCAGGCGGGCCTCCGGGGGAATGAACGGGCGCGGGGCGGAATCGGCGCCAGTCGGAGAGGATGATGGAATCGCCATGCGGTGAAGGGAGCGGCGCGGCTCAGGCGCGCTCGCGCAGGGTCAGGACCGGACAAGGGGCATAGCGGACGACGTGCTCGGCGGTGCTGCCGAGCAGGATATGGCTCAGCCCGGTGCGCCCGTGAGTGGAGATGATGATTAAATCGACTTGCAACTTGCGCGCCGCGTCGGTGATTTCAATATGGGGCCGGCCCGAACGAACCTCGATGTCAACACTCATATCCGGCGGCACTTCCACCCGCCTCAGTTTTTCCAAACCGGCCTTGGCGTCGTCGATGGTTTCACCGCTGATCGGCACCGCGGTCAGGCTGGGATAGTCGGCGTAAGTGGGGTAACTGACTGGTTCGACGACATGGAGCAGAAGCAGGCGGGCTTGGTGTTGTTTGGCAAAGCGGACGGCGAACCGCAGCAATTCCCGCGATTTCTCCGAAAAATCAACGGGGACGAGAATTTTCCCGAATTGGAGCGGGCCTATGTCGGTGGAGGATTTGTCCGTTGCTGTCATAGCCGCATCTTCCGCTGCCCGGCGATTGAGATCAACGGCAAAATGGCCCCGCCGCCGCAGGGTGTGTTGCAACGTGCTCTGACGCAATGGGTTGGGTGTTACAGACGGGATGGCATTCATTTGGAAATAGAGTTGAAAAAATGGAAATAGAGCGAATTTTTTAACTCTGCGAGTTGGTGAGTTGGCCCGGGGAACAGGCGGGGAAGATATTGGGAATTGGGCATTGGAGTTTTTCAACTGTAATTCTCTTGTGGTCTGCGCACCGTTGGGGGCGAAAGGACCACAGACACGAAAGAAGAGGCGCGGCGAGCCGGGCTTGACCGGGTTTCACTTTAACGATAACGCACGCTCGGTCGGTTGTTGGTGCTTGAATCCTTTCGGGCCGCTCGCGCGGTGGGCGGGCGGCCGACGTTTGCCGATATGTCAAAAAACCCGCCTTCGCCAAGGCTTCCGGCGGGGCAGGCAAGGCGGCCCGCCGGTTTTCAATGTCCCATGTTTCAGTGGGACTTGCAAGTCTTTTTTTGAAGTTTTTTTTGCAAATGGAAGATGTTGAAAGACAGGAGGTTAGCTTCGGAGCACGCGGGACGCGGAAAGGGAAGAGATTCTCGTCAAGGGAATGAATGGCAGGGGAATCTGGTGGCAGAAAGATTGAGGCACGAACATGATGACGATTTCATTGGGAATTGGCTCTGATCAGGAGGGAAGTCGTTCAGGTGGAGAAGGTATTGACAGGAATGCAGAGGGGATCGGTGGCAGGGGAATGTCTGGCAGAGGAATGGGAAAGGGGTGGCGCCGCTGAAACTCGTTCCATTGCCCAACGTTCCGCCCATTTGCGTCGGATGGGGGACGGAGAAGGCGGTCCTGGCCGCGTCTGGAATCCTGCTTTTCGATAAAATCCTACTTATTGGCAATTGACAGACTTTTGTTGTGTGGTAGGATTCCTGCATGAGCACGTTGAACAAGACGGAAACGGTTTGGTTCACGACCAAGGGGCAGGTGGTCATCCCGCTTCGGCTGCGGAAGGAGTTTCAGATTGAGGCGGGCACGCGGGCGGTGGTGGAGGCGACTTCCGAGGGCATCCTGTTGAAACCAGTCACGGGCGCGAGCATCCGGCGGGCGCGGGGCATCCTGAAACGCAAGGCCGGGCAGAGGCCGCTGGCGGAAGAGTGGGCGGAACACAAGAAAGAGGAACTGGAATTGGAGGAGGCGAAGCATGGCATCGCCGGTGCTTGACAGCTTCGCGCTTCTGGCATACTTGCGGGATGAGAACGGCGCGGAGGCGGTGCAGGCGCTGCTGGAAAAGGCGAGCCGCAAGGACGCTCCGTTGCTGATGACGGAGGTGAATTACGCGGAAGTCAAATACATCGTGTTGCGCAAGGACGGCAGGGAGGCGTGGAAGGAGGTTGAGGCAACGCTCGGCTCTTTGCCGATTGAGTTTGTGCCGACGACCCGCGCGCTGGTTGAGACGGCGGGGGATTTCAAAGCGAATCACCGCATCAGCCTGGCGGATGCGTTTGCGGCGGCGCTGGCCAGGGAGAAGAAGTCGGAACTGGTCACCGGCGACCCGGAATTCAAGGTGATGGAGAAGGAAATCAGGATCGAGTGGGTGAAATAGCGGCGATGATGTCGGCCCGGCAGCTTCGAGACTATGTGGCCGTGCTAAGGGCTGAGGAACGATACGATTCCGAGGAAGGCCACTGGACATTTCGAAGCGGCGGCTCGTGCTATCGTTGTACGGACTCGGCATCAAAGGTTGCTAAAGCATTTCTCGGGAATAGAACTTCAACACTGAAAAATTGTCTCGCGGTGGAAGCGAAGGCACTCGGTGTCGGGTTCGGCCAGCTTTTCGGGCAAACGAATCGGCTTGCCTTCAAAGGGGACGAAATTCTGCTCCAGCAAAGGGTGTGGGAAAAAACCGCGAAGTCGTTTGCTCAACATCACACTCAGTTTTTCGTCGAGCGTGATGAGTCCGGCGTCGAACGCGGCGTCATGCAGCGCAGAGAGGCAAAGGCCGTTGCGCGGGTTCAGGCGTTGGTCCGGGAATTTGCCCCAAGGTTTGATGTGGCTGGCAACGAGCAAGCGCGGAACATTTATGCCAGTGATGCAGCAACGAATATCGTAAGCGTTGAGCACCGCCTGACGGAAGAACTGCTGACCACGCCGCACCTTGACTGTTGCTTGAATTTCGGTCGGGCCGCCAGGCGCGATCAGGCGGACTCTGTCGCGCGTGAGGAAATCCACTTCTTCCACTGCATCTTTGGTAAACAAATCGTGAAGCAGTTGTTCGCTCTCCGCGCCGAGCACCGGAAGATCTGCTTGAAATTCATTCCACATTGCGCGGTCTTGCTTGGACGCGCCTTCCAGACCTTTGATTCCACGCGCTCGTTGAACCGGGTCGAGCGAAGCAAGGTTGCAAAGTTTCATTGCAAGGCTGTTTGAGGTACGTCCCATCTTCGAGGCGACTTCTTTGACGACCGCGTTATCGCGATCAAAGCTGCCGAATGGGAGTTTGCAGTAAAGGTTCAACGCGATGAGGAGATGTTCGCGCGTCCACTTGACAGTCGCGGCTTTTGCCATGCCGGCAGGCTGCCTGAGGCGCTTCCGAAATTGAAGCAAGAAAGGGCTTGCCGAGTTCGGGCCACGTGCTCACGCGAACAACTACGCGTTACAGGGTGGCGGGTGCCGCAGATGCCCAAAGCGAGGAGGCGGCATTTTGGCGGGAAAACGGCAGGGGTGAATGTGGGCGCGATTCCGGCCCCGGATTTGGAAGCAACAAGGCAAAGCTGAAAGCTGAAATTGGGAAAGCAGAAAGCATTCTACCCGGCGGATTTGGAAGCAAGCAGAGCAGGCCACCAATGCGCACAGATGCGCACAGAATTCTGCACCCGGGATTTGCAAGCAAGGGAAGGCAGGGACGGACATGGACGGGCAAGAAAATCGCGGCGCGCAGTTGATTTTTTTCTGCGATACGCTGGTCGATTGGCGCGAGGCAGGAGGGACATTCACTTTCCGCTGATCGCTTTCAAGCTTTTGACAAGAGCGCCGAAGAAGTTGGTGTCTTTTTCGTTCAAGGAAGGCATTTCGGACGCGGCTTGCGCCATAAGGATTGCATCCCCGGCGCGGTTTTGGGCGGTCAGGAAGTTCGCGTAACGATAAACCGCTTCCTGGGAGGAGGGGCAGAGGGCGAAGGCCTGCCGAAAAGCGAAGTCGGCCGCCGCCGCCATGCGCTGGCGTTCTTGAGGGGACTTGGCCGTGTAATCTTCCACCACGGTCTCGCCTCCCAGCTCGCCAATCCGCCAGGCATAAAGGCCAGCGATGGCGAGGCGCATGTGTGAAAACATCTTCATCGCACTGTCGTTTTGAACGAATCCGGGATCGCCGGTGAATCCGGCGAGGTCCTTGCGGACATAAACCTTGTTGGCGAATTCCGCGACGGCCTTCACGGTCGTTTCTTCGGTAAGCCAATCGCCAATCATCCGGTCTGCCAAGTTGCGCCAATACTTCCGGTCGGCGTCCACCATCTGCTCGTTCAACTCCGGGAGGGTCCGGCGGTTGATCTTCATAATAAGGCCGTGCGGCTCAAGATAAGGAAAGGTCCACGCGAGCGGGTAGCTTTCCTCGATGTAGAATTCGCGATCGGGGTTGTTGTCAAAAATGATTTTAATGATCGAGGCATTGATCGCCATGACTGCCACGGCACCGCTTATTGTGAATTTGCCGGATTCCATACCAACGAACTCCCCGGGCTTGATTTGAGGCGGCTCATTTGGGAAATCAAGATCATGCTGGTAACGTTGCTGGGCGGCGGTGTAAAAATCGTTCATCACCTTTTTGGCGGTCTCTTTGGTGGGAAGCTGGATTTTTGCGCCATACATAAGACGCACGTACTCCAGATAAACAGGGTCGGCCACGGCGTTTTGCGTAATGGTGAAAAAAGGATCGCCCTCGGGTTGGGACGGGCACATCGCCGAGATGTTGAACCGGCCAGGGTCGGAGCCGCCGAGGTAGATGCTACCGGGGGGGATGGAACGGATGATTTCGTCGGTCATGATCTGGGTATATTTCGGGGCGGTCTGATCGATGTCGGCCCATGCGCCCCAAGTTTCAATGAGTGTGTGCCAGTAAGGAGTTTTGAGGCGGTCGTCGTCCACGGAGTCCTTGGTGTGCTCGTATAGGTAGCCGCGTCTGCGGAAGAAGTTTGTCCAGAGACTGTCCACGGTTTTCCAATCACCCTGCTTGCCGGCGGCGAAATATGATTGGACCTCGGGAATGAGCGTCTTGCCGTCCTTGGCGGCCAGGAACTGCGCCTGATGTTCCTTCGCGGCAAAAAATGTTTTCAGGCGCTCGAATTGTGCTTGACGAATGGCCTCGGGATCGTTCGCAGGCACGGTTTTGGGCGGTGGTTGTGGCTGTCGCGGCGGCGGCGGCTTGGGGCCGAACCACCCACTCAGAGTCAAGATCAACGTGGCAAAAAGGACGGCCAGCGTTCCGGCCGCAATCCATATCATTTTCGCCGTTTTCCCCTTGTCTGGCGCCGGGGCGGCAGCGGGTTGACCGGGCGAGACCGGCGATTCTGGTTTCGCCGCCACCGGCGCCGGGGCTTTGTCCGCCGATTCATGCGCTGGCGCTTGGGCAGTCAAAACTTCCGCGGCTGGACCGCCGACAATTTGCCGGATGATTTGGGCAAGAAACTGCAAATGTTTTTCCAGAGGCGGCGTGAAGGCGTCCAGCCAGTGTGGCGTACTCAGGAAGTACTCGAGGGAAGCCGTGGGGACAACGTCCTCAATCCGCAGCGGGATGATGGGAATGCCCTTGTTGACCGCGCGCTCCACCTCGCGCTTGATTTGCTGCGAGTTGTTGGCGTTAGTGGAAAAAACGAGCACCATCACCCGCGCGCCTTTGATGGCTTCAACGATGGATTCGCCCCAATCCTTTCCCGGGATGATGTCGCGTGGAGCGACCCAGCAACGGATGCCCTGCGATTCCAACACGGCGCAAACGGCATCGGCTGTCGGTTTGTCCTTGGCAGAATGACTGACAAATACGTCGTGCGCCATGTTCCGTACGAGGCTAAACCGCGGTGTTTGGGAGGCAAGGAAAAAGCTCCGGCGCTGATTTCCTTCAACCTTCAAGGCGCGTGCGGGCACACGGCCCACAATTCTGCGGTTGAATTTGGAAATAAGACAAAGCTAACAGCAAACGGGAACGGAGATTATTCTGTCCGCCTGATTGGAAGCAAGGGAAGGCAGGCGACGGCTGCCCGCTATCGGGGCTGCGACTCTCAAAGCACCCTGCCCGCAAGCGGTCGTTGCCTTGCGAAAAGGGCGGCTGATTGTCGGCAGCCGCCTGTAAGATCGCAAGGCAGAGTTCTGGCGTATCGAGCGCGAAGTATGCGATTACTTGTCGGCCGGGGCGAGTCTCTGGGCGGATTGGTTCAACTGGCTGACGGAAGCATTGAGGCGGTTGATTTCAGCCTGAATCGGCGCGATTCGCTGTTCAATCCGAGCCGCCTCGGCGCCCGCCTGAACGCCTTGTTCGTTTAGAGCGTCCGCCATTTTGAGCATATCGGCTTTCTCGCCAGGGTCGGATGCATTGACGATTGCATTCCGGATCTTAGCGGCGGCGTCCTTGGCGTCGGCGGCCACTTGTTGTTGGTGCGCCAGAAGCCCGCGCAAACGCATGGCTTCGACGTTTTCGGTCTTGGCCTGCAGTTCAGCTTGTTCGGCCTGGGCGCGAAGTTCGGCGGCCCTCATGCGGTTGGAATCGCGAATCAGCAGAAAAGCTTCGTGCTGCAACCTGCGCGCTTGCAGTCTCTTTAGATTGGCCGCCTCCTGATCCTGCTCCGCGGTTTGCGCGGCCTTGATCGAGGCCTCGTACAACCGATTGGCTTCGAGCCTGTCCGTACGCGCCTGGTTCAGCATTTGTTCCCCCCTGGCCTTCTCGGCCGCACGGGTGGCGTTCTGCCCTCTGAGGGCACCCGCCGTCAGCAGGGCGGCGAGCAAAAGACAGGTCGTTATCATTCGTCTTGTCAGCGGCGTTAATAAACTCGGTTTGGCATTCATAATTTCATCTCAAGCGGGATTGTATCCTGGTTTCGTTTCTGCCATGGCCCCGTTCGGGACGCCCGGCCAACCAGTTCGCCGGCCAACATGCCCCACAACGCCTGTTGCCGTCCAGACAATTCCGATCCAGAGGCCGATTGTAATTCTTGCCAAGTCCGGCCCGATGCGTATTAAATCTGGCGTGCTCTATCAGCAAACGCTGCGACAATCAGCGAGTTATTCCGGCACCGGCCTGCATAGCGGCAACCGGGTCACCATGACGTTTCTGCCCGCCGCGCCCGGCTCCGGCCTGCGGTTCCGGCGGGTGGACCTGGAGGGGAAACCGGAGATCGAGGCGCGGGTGGAGTATGTCAGCACGACCAACCGCTCGACCTCGCTGGCCAAGGGAAATGCCCGGATCCACACCGTTGAACACGTTTTGGCGGCGTTGTCCGGCGGGGGCATCGATAACGCGATCGTCGAGTTGGACGCCAGCGAGCCGCCGGTGGCCGACGGGAGCGCGCGGGAGTATGTCAAGATGATCCAGGCGGCGGGAGTCACGCCGCAGGATGAACCGCGGGAGGTGTTCGGCGTGCAAACGCCCATTTATTTCGAGCACGAGGAGACGAGCATTTCGGTTTTTCCGCACGAGGGCTTGAAGATCACCTGCACGAGCGCGGACGAGAAGGGGCGCTTTACGCAGTATTTGAGCGTCGAGGTAACGCCGGAGACGTGGGCCCGGGACCTGGCGTCGGCGCGGACGTTTTGCTTTTTCGACGAGATCGAATACCTGATCAAAAACGGGCTGATCAAGGGGGGCAGCCTGGAAAACGCGGTGGTCATCCGCGATGACGCGATCCTGACGACGGAGCCGCTGAGGTATCCGGAGGAGTTTGTCCGGCACAAGATACTGGACATCATCGGGGATTTGGCGCTGGTGGGATGCCCGGTCTCCGGGCACCTGGTCGCGGTCAAGCCCAGTCACCGCGCCAATTGCGAGGTGGCGCGGCAGATCGCGGCGCAGAGGCGCCAGCCGATCGAGGCGGCGCAAAGTTTTGCGCCACCGCCACCGCCGCCCGGGGCGAAAGCGGAGGGGGAGGCGGTCGCCATCCGCGACGGCGATGAACTGGATACGGAGCGGTTGATGCGGCTTCTGCCGCACCGCTACCCGTTTCTAATGGTGGATAAGATCATCAAGATCGAGGGGAACAGAATTGTGGGGGTGAAGAACGTGACGATCAACGAGCCGTATTTCCAGGGGCATTTTCCCAGCCGGCCGATCATGCCGGGGGTGTTGCAGTTGGAGGCCATCGCGCAGGTGGCCGGGGTGATGATGCTGCGCCAGGCGGAGAATTTCGGCAAGCTGGCCTACTTCATGTCGGCCGAAAGCGTGCGGTGGCGCAAGCCGGTGCGGCCGGGCGACACGATGGTGATCGACGTGGAATTGACCAAAACGCGGGGGAAAATCGGCAAGGCCAAGGGGCGGTGCCTGGTCAACGGGGAGGCGGTGAGCGAGGCGGAAGTGACATTTATGCTGTTTGACAGGTAGCTATGATTGCTGCGACGGCGGTCGTTCATCCCCAGGCCCGGATTGGCGCCGGATGCGTCATCGGGCCCTATTGCGTGATTGGGGAGAACGCGGAGCTGGGGAAGAATTGCCATCTGCATTCGCACGTTGTTATTGACGGCCATACGACGCTGGGGGATGAGAACGAGATTTTTCCCTTCGCCTGCATCGGACTGAAAACGCAGGATTTGAAATGGAAGGGGGGGGACACGCGCACGCTCATCGGCAGCCACAACACCTTGCGCGAATACGTGACCATCCACAGCGCGACCGGGGACGGGGAGGCGACGACGGTCGGCTCGCACAATCACATCCTGGCCTATTGCCACATCGCGCACAACGTGAGGCTGGGGGATTACGTGATCATGTCGAACGTGGCCACGCTGGCGGGGCACATTGTGGTGGAGGACCGGGCGGTGATCGGCGGGCTGGCGGCGGTGCATCAATTCTGCCGCATTGGCACGATGTCGATCATTGGCGGCTGCTCCAAAGTGGTGCAGGACGTGCCGCCGTACATGCTGGCCGACGGCAATCCGGCCCGGACGCGGACGATCAACAAAGTGGGGCTGGAACGAAACGGAGTCAGTGAAGAGGCGCAGGCGGCGCTCAAGCAGGCCTACAAGATACTGTTCCGGGAGGGGCTGACGATTCCGAACGCGCTGTCAAGGATAGAGACGGCCCTGCCGCCGCTGCCGGAGGTGCGGCGCCTGGTCGAATTCACCCGCGCCAGCGAGCGGGGCATCAGCAAGTAGCCGGGAGGCAGGCCGGTTCACTCCGCCGGCTTGAGCGGGAGCTGGATGCTGATGGCGGTGCCGGCATTGGGACGGGAGCGGATGCGCACCTTGCCGCGATGGGTTTCCACCACCCGCCCGACGATGGCCAATCCGAGGCCGGTGCCTTTGTGCTTGGTGGTGCTGAGCAGGGAGGAGAAGGGACGGCGGCGCTGATCTTCGGGCATTCCGTGGCCGGTGTCGCGGAATTCGATCAAAACGTGCGTGGGCAGGGCGCCGCGGCGGGCCGTGCGAAAGGCGCGGGTCGAGAGCGTGAGCGTGCCGCCTTGGGGCATGGCCTCGAGGGCGTTGAGAGTCAGATTCAAGAAGGCCTGGGCCAACTGGGCGGGGTCGGCCATGACTTGGGGCAAATCCGGGGCCAGACGCCGGACGTATTGGATCTGCTGATTGCGCAGCTTGTGGCGGATGAGCAGGACGAGGTCGTCGAGCACCTGGTTGACGTTGACCGGACTGAGCTTGGGTTCGGTGTCGCGGGCGAAATCCAGGATTTGTTCGACGATTTTGTTGAGCTGGTCCATCTTCTCGCGCAGGACAGCGTCGTCCTTGACGCGCGGATCGGCGGGATCGAACTCCAGGCGCAAGGAGTGGTAGAGCATCTTCATGACGGTGAGCGGATTGCGAATTTCATGGGCGACCTCGGCGGCCAGGAGACCGAGGGCGGAGAGTTTTTCGTTTTGACGCAATTGCTCCTCGACATCGACGATGCGCTCGTAGAGACGGGCTTTTTCGAGGGCGATGGCGGACAGATCGGCCAAGGCGGAGAGGGTGTTCACCTCCTCATTGGAGAAACTGCGGGGCTGGCCGGTATAGACGTTGAGCGTGCCGATGGATTGGCCGCCGAAGACCAGCGGCGCGCTCAAGAGGGAAACCAGGCCCTCGCGCCGCGCCACGTCAATGTTTTGGTAAAGGGAGGAGGACTGGACGTTCTCCAGTTGCATCGGTTTCTTGCGGCGGACGACGATGCCCATGAAACTTTCGTCCACGTTGACGCGGGGTTTGCCGAGGTAGGCGGTGCCGGCGCCGAAGCTGGCGCGCAAATCCAGCCATTGGCCGGAGGGGTCGAGCATCAGAAGGGAACAGGTGCGGGCTTCCATCAAGGCGCAGGCCTCGCGGGTGACGAGTTGGAGGGCTTCGTTGACGTTGAGGGCGGAGTTGATGGAGCGGCTGACGCTGACCAGGGTTTCCAGCAGGCGCGCTTTGAGGCGGGATTGCTCGAAGAGCCAGGTGTTCTGGATGACACTGGCGGCCTGGACGGCCAGTTCCTCCAGCAACTCCTGGTCGGCGGCGCTGAAGGCCGACTCGTTGTGGGAATCGACATTGAGGACGCCGCGCACTTCGCCCATGACTTCCAACGGCACGGCCAATTCGGAGCAAACATCGGGCCGGAGCATGACGTAACGCGAATCGCGGCGGACGTCGCCGACGCGAGCGGGCTTGCCGGTGCGGGCGACCCAGCCGGTGATGCCCTGGCCCAGGCGCAGCTTCAGCTCGGCGGCGTTGGAAGGCAGGCCGGCTGAGACCTGGATTTCGAGCAGGCC
>Ga0326727_10016715_pt1 | contig 15410 bp, 10 predicted proteins | sample MB2enrmetagenome_FD_207643 | JGI IMG/M metagenome (GOLD analysis project Ga0326727, IMG submission 207643) | Lab enriched peat soil microbial communities from McLean, Ithaca, NY, United States - MB29MY | ecosystem: Environmental > Terrestrial > Soil > Wetlands > Peat | place: USA: New York... | reverse complement strand
CTGGGCCGCATGCCCTCGGCCGTGGGCTACCAGCCCAACCTGGCCACCGAGATGGGCGAGTTGCAGGAGCGCATCACCTCCACCAGCAAGGGGTCTGTAACTTCGGTGCAGGCCGTCTACGTGCCCGCTGACGATTTGACCGATCCCGCTCCGGCCACCACCTTCGCTCACCTCGACGCGACCACCGTGCTCAGCCGTCCGCTTTCCGAACTCGGCATCTATCCGGCCGTCGATCCGCTGGCTTCCACTTCGCGCATTCTTTCCGCGCGCATCGTCGGCCAGGACCATTACGATGTGGCCCAGGGCGTCAAGCGCATCCTGCAACGCTACAAGGACCTGCAGGACATCATCGCCATCCTGGGTATCGACGAGCTTTCTGAGGAAGACAAGCTCACCGTGGCCCGCGCGCGCAAGGTGCAGAAGTTCCTCTCCCAGCCTTTCCACGTGGCCGAGCAGTTCACCGGCATCCCCGGCGCTTACGTCAAGGTTGCCGACACGGTGCGCAGCTTCAAGGAGATCATCGCCGGCAAGTACGACGACATCCCCGAGCAGGCCTTCTACATGAAAGGCGCCATCGAGGAAGTGCTGGAAACCGCCGAGAAGCTGAAGGCGACGGTGTAAAGACAGCTTTTAGCTTTTAGCCTTTAGCTTTTATTAGCTAGGAGCTGGAAGCTGGTAGCTGGAAGTTAAAGGCATTTATGGCAGACGAAACAAATCAAATTCGCGTCCGGCTCGTCACTCCCGAGCGCACCCTCTTCGAACATGCGGCGACTGCGGTCGAGCTGCCCGCGAAGAACGGCTACTTCGAGGTGCTCTACGGGCACGCGCCGCTGGTGGCCGAGCTCGGCGCGGGCGACGTGATCGTGCACGGCGGTCCAGGGAGCGAATCTGACGGGGATGCAGGCGGCACGGCGGGCGAATCCCGCTACAACGTCAGTTGGGGCTTTGTCGAAGTGCTTCCCGACCGCGTCACCATCCTGGCCTCCGACGCCCTCAAGCCCGAAGAGATTGACGTGCCCCGCGCCGAGCAGCAACTGGACCGCGGCCAGAAGATGTGGAAGGAAGCCGGCGAAAGCGAAGACGCCTACACCGAAGCCCTCCGCGTAATCTCCGAAGCCGAAGCCAAGATCGCCTCCGCGGCGGAAAAGCACTGAGGCTCTTCACCGCTCTATTGCTTCAATGGCCTCAGCTCTCACCAATGTTTGCGTTCCGACAGAACATCCAGCTCGGAGCCGGCGAGCAGAAATGCGCCCACTCCAAAGTCATAGCTTGAGCCCGGCTGGTATTCCGCCGGCGCTTCGCCAATGGGCTGAATCGAGCCCAGGCGGCCATCCTTGTAAACGTGGGTCAGCATTCCGCTCCAGGCCCGCTCCACTACCGGCAGATAAGTTTCCGCATCCAGCATGCGATGGTCGATGCCCCACGCGATGGCGTAAGTGAAGAACGCCGAACCCGATATCTCGGGAAGCGGATAACTCGCGGCGTCGAGCAGGCCCGGACGCCACAAGCCATCGCTTCCCTGCACCGCCGCCACCGCCTTCGCCATCTGCCGCAACAATTCAATGTAGTGCGGGCGCAGGGGATCGTCGGAAGGCAAGGTTGCGAGAACGCGAACCAGCCCCGCCATCACCCAGCCGTTTCCGCGCGACCAGAAAATCTTCTCGCCGTTCTTCTCCCGCTTGTTGCGGTAACTCACGTCGCGCGAGAAAAGATGCTTCTGCTGGTCGTAGAGCAGCTTTTCCGTCTTGCCCCACTCGCGATCCACATACTCGTCATAGGTGGGATCGCTGGTCACATCCGACAATGCGGCTCCGGCCGGCGGGGCCATGAAGAGCTCATCGCACCAGTTCCAGGCCGGCTTCTCCGGATCGTTGAGCAAGGCCACGGCGTCGTCAAACTGCCTGCGTAACGGCGCCAGTTGCTCCTCTTTGTGCGAAGACCGATAGACCTCAAGGAAGGCCTGCGCAATGGCGAAATCGAAGGCCGGATACGGCGTGCGCTCCAGCTTCCAGCCGAAGCGGTCTCCCACCGACGCGACGTACTGGCTGTAGCGCGGATCGTGCAGCGTGCGGGACGCCGCCATGAATCCAATATCGAGTGTGCCGAAGTCCCACGCGCGGCTCGGCGACTGCGCCTGCACGCGCGCGAGTTCCCAGTCGGCGACCTTGCGCATGGCGGCTCGAATCGGCTTCGCGTGCAGAGCCGGAGAAAGATCGGTGGCCAACGGCCCTGGATCGCTGGGCTCATCTCCCGGCGAAGGCGCCGGCTCGCTGTTCGTTGTCTGCTGCGCAAAACAATTGCCGTTCGGAATTCCCAAGAGCACGGCGATCAAAACTCCCAGGAGCACCGGGGTCGAGCCGGCGGCCAGCAGCGTCTTCGACACCCAACGCATTCTCATCTCCCTTGGCTTCGTCCCCTGGTTCTTGTCCCCTGATTATCGTCCCTGGTTACGCCGCTATTCGCGCCCGCCGTCTGATCGCCGCGCGTAACAACACTTCACTCATCATACGATCTCGATCTTCCACTTGCCGTTTGTGCATCAACCTCGATAAAGTGACAGCCACAGGGCATTTCCCGAACCAGTAGTCCGGTGGAGTGCCGCGCATCGCGCAGGTACCTCTTCCCTAAAGGATTTTGCATGTCTTCCTTGCCTGTTAACGTCGCCGCCAACCAGGACATCGACTCCACTCTGCGCGAAGACCGCGTCTTTCCGCCGCCGCCCGAGTTCAGCGCCAAGGCCTACATTCAAAGCCTGGAGCAATACGAGCGCCTTTACAAAGAATCCATCCAGGACCCCGAAAGATTCTGGGCCGGCGTGGCCGGGGATTTGCATTGGTTCAAGCCCTGGGACAAGGTGCTGGAGTGGGATCTGCCCTGGGCAAAGTGGTTCGTAGGCGGCAAGCTCAACCTCTCTTACAACTGTGTTGACCGCCACGCCCTCGGAGCCCGCCGCGACAAGACCGCGCTCATCTGGGAGGGCGAGCCGGGCGAGGTGCGCCGGCTTACCTACGCCGAGCTGCACGCCGAAGTCCAGAAGTTCGCCAACGCCCTCAAGACCCTGGGCATAAAAAAAGGCGACCGCGTGGCAGTTTACATGGGCATGACCCCGGAGCTGGCCATTGCCCTGCTCGCCTGCGCGCGCATCGGCGCGGTCCATTCGGTCATCTTCGGCGGATTCGCCGCCAACGCCATCGCCGACCGCGTCAACGATTCTTCCTGTGTCGCCATCCTTACTCAGGACTCCAGCTACCGCCGCGGCAACGAAATCCAGCTCAAGCGCACCGTGGACGAGGCCATGGCCGCCTGCCACAGCGTCAAGCACGTGGTGGTCTATCGCCGCACCGGCTCGCCGGTCAAGATGGTCGAGGGCCGCGACCATTGGTGGCACGACCTGCTGGCCGCGGCCGCCCCAGACTGCCCCGCCGAGCACCTCGATTCCGAAGACCCGCTCTACATCCTCTACACCTCCGGCACCACCGGCAAGCCCAAGGGACTGGTCCACACCACCGGCGGCTACGCGGTGCAGACTTATCTCACCGCCAAATACGTCTTCGATCTGCGCGATGAGGACATCTACTGGTGTACGGCCGACATCGGCTGGGTCACCGGCCATTCCTATGTTGTTTATGGGCCGCTGCAGAACGGCGCCACCGTGCTCATGTACGAAGGCGCTCCCAACTGGCCCGACTTTTCCAGGTTCTGGAAGATCATCGACGACCACCGGGTGAGCATCTTCTACACCGCTCCCACGGCCATTCGAGCGTTCATCAAGTGGGGCGACCAGCACGTGGAAAAGCACAAGCTGGATTCGCTGCGCCTGCTGGGGACGGTTGGCGAGCCCATCAACCCCGAAGCCTGGATGTGGTACCGCGAAAAGATCGGCCACAATCGCTGCCCCATCGTGGATACCTGGTGGCAGACCGAGACCGGCGCCATTCTCATTGCGCCCATTCCCGGCGCCGTGCCCACCAAGCCGGGCTCGGCCACGCGCCCCTTCTTCGGCATTCAGCCCGAAGTGGTTACGCGCGAGGGCGAACCCGTGCCCGCCGGCCACGGCGGCCTGCTGGTGGTTCGCAGGCCCTGGCCCTCCATGGCCCGCACCGTCTACGGCGACCCGGAGCGCTACCGGAAGACCTACTGGAGCGACGTTCCCGGCAGTTATTTCACCGGCGACGGCGCCCGCATGGACGCCGACGGTTACTTCTGGCTTATGGGCCGCGTTGACGACGTGATCAACGTCAGCGGCCATCGCCTGGGCACCATGGAAGTCGAGTCGGCGCTGGTCGCGCATCCCAAGGTGGCCGAAGCCGCCGTCGTCGGCCGTCCCGACGAGCTCAAGGGCCAGGCCATCGCCGCCTTCGTTTCGCTCGAAAGCGGCAACCAGCCCAGCGATGAATTGAAAGACGAGCTGCGCAAGTGGGTCTCGAAGGAGATCGGCTCCCTCGCCCGCCCCGACGATATTCGATTTACCGAAGCCCTGCCCAAAACCCGCAGCGGCAAGATCATGCGCCGCCTGCTCAGAGAGTTGGCGACTCACGGCGAGATCAAGGGCGACACCACGACGCTTGAAGACTTCACCGTGATCGCCAAGCTGCGCGAGGCGGAAGAGGGCTAGCAAAGAGCGCTGTTTTTCCGTCCAGGCGTACAATCGATCATACGGAGGCCCACTTTCATGGCTGCAACCGGAACCCTGATATCCGTCCAGGAGTACCTGCGGACCGCGACTGATCCGGACTGCGAGTACGTGGGCGGCGTGTTGGAGGAGCGAGCTGTGGGTGAGTACGATCACGCAACCTGGCAGATCATCCTCGCGGGCTATTTTCTGGTCCGTGAGAAGGAATTGGGAATTCTGTCGCGCCCCGAGTTGCGAATACAAATCTCGGCAGACAATTTCCGTGTGCCCGATGTAACCCTGCTCAGCCGCAGCGCTCCACGCGAGCAGATCGTCACCCATCCGCCGCTCGCGGTCTTCGAGATCCTGTCGCCGGAAGACTCGATGACGCGCACGCTCGAAAAGCTCGCCGACTATGAGGGCATGGGCATAGGCGCTATCTGGGTAATCGAACCCAGGAAGCAGCTCTACTATCGCTATCGCAACGGGCAACTGGCTCCCGGCACGATCTTCGAACTGCCTGGCAGCGATTTCACTGTCCCGTTTGCCGAAATCGCCGCCCTGGCGGATTGACCTTGCCGCACGCAAAAAGAAGAGGCGGATGCCCGGCATCCGCCTCTTCTTTCATTCAGCACCAAAAAACCAGCGCCGCGCCACCTTAGAACCGGTAAACCACGCCGAACTCTCCCTGCGCATCCCAGGTTTTGTGAGGTGAGTAGGCAAGCAACGGCGTGTTGTTGATGAGCGAGAACGACTGGCCAATCCTGTCGCCGGAGGCGCGCAGAGCCACGTGCTGGCTCAGGTTATAGAGAATGCCGCCACCCCCGCCGCCTGCAAACGAGATGTTGGGGGTCATGTGCTCGCCGCCCGCATGTTCGCCGCCCAGCAAAGCATGTGCGAACCCGTCGAAGTTTCCGAAGATGTTGATATGAAACTCCGGGCCCAGGAACACGGCATAGACTGACGGGTCGCCGGGGTTGCCGGGGGTGCTGCTGCTGCTCGGCGGTTTGTAATAGCTCCCCAGGGCGCTCAGGCCGAAGTGCCGGCCCCAATCGCGGGTGATGCTGAACTTCCCGCCTATCAACCCGAAGCGGGACGTGTTCACCTGGTTAAGGCTGGTGTAGCTGGCGCCGGCGAACACCTCGTATTTGAATGTGGGCGCGCCCCGCTCGGCAGGGGGACGTTCGGGGGCGACCTGGCCTGCGGCCGCCAGGGGCATGAGAGCGGCCGGAATCGCGGCCAAAATGGAAAACAGGAACTTACTCTTCAACTTGAATCACTCCTCAGTACTTTTCTGTGGCATTTCCGCCGCTTCCGGGCCAAACTCGGAAGCAGGCGCCGTGGCTGTAATTCGGTACCTTCATAGACTATCCTCTCCACCCCACTTCCATGAAGTCCCGGCGGCCTGCCCGAATCCCCGGCAACGCTGCCAAGTTCACCGTTTCTGCACTGGAACCGGCCCCGAGAGGCGGACCACTTTGTCAGAAGTGTCTGTCACTGTGACGGCAATTCCGCCGGGAAGATAGCGGCCGATCACCTCGGGGCGCGTCCAATCCAGCGACCATCCGTCCTCGATGGCCACCACCGTGTATTGGCCGGGGACCGCATCGCGCAGGGCAAAGCTGCCGTCGGAGTCGGACTGGTCACGCCGCACCAGATCAGGAAAAGCCGCCGCATCCCTGGGCACGAGCAGCACCATGGCTCCGGCTTGTCCTTTTCCACCCTTTCGGGCAAAGCCTTCCACCCGCATCCCGCCCGCGCTCACCTTCACCACCAGCGTCAGCGCGCGATCCTGCACCGTGACCAGGTTTCCGGCGCGCGGCCGGCCGCCCACGGCTATCGAAATGACCGGCGTCTGCAACCCGTCAACCTCCGCCCGCAGCTTCCATGCCCCCGCCGGAACCGCCGCAAAGCTGAATGCGCCCCGGTTGAACGTGGACTCCATCGGCTTCAGGCCCAGCGTGCTGTCGGCCGGCTCCAGGGTCACCACTGCATCGTTGGCGAGCGGCGCGTCGGCTGCGGTCTGCAGGGTTCCACTCACGGCCACGGCGGGCGTGCCCGCTTCCGGTCCAACTTGCTGGCTGCTGGTCGCGTCCAGTTCCAACACGCGCGGCGGATCGCCCTGCGTGATCTCCCACTGGCCCGGCGCAACGCCGGTGAACTCCGCACGCCCGTTACTGATCGCGTCCATGAAGTCAGCGTTCCGCGAGGACAGTTGTGTGCCGAAGATGGTTTGCTTCAATTCCGGAATGGCGGCCGATCCGTCCGGCTTGCGCGGCGCTTCCACCACCAGGTGCAGCGCCGGAACCGCGTGCAGGTTGATGTTCGCCTCCGCCCGGCTTCCGCCGGCGAGCACGATGGACGACGCCGAGGCCTCGTCTGTCGTCGAATCGAAAAAAGTAATCGGGTAGGCCACGTCGAGCGCAAGGTTCGCCTCGCTGTCTCCGATTTGCCGCAAGCCTCCGCGATGCATCGCATACCAGGGCTCCGCCTTCACCGCCAGCAGGTACTCACCCGCCGCCAATTTGCCAAACTCGTAAGCGCCGGTGTCGTCGGTAATCGCTGTGTCCATCTGGACAATCTTTTCGCCCGGTTCGTGGCCCTGCGGCTTCTCAAACAGCATCACCTGTGCGCCCTCCACCGCGTCGCCCCCATCGCCCGTAACCACCCCGCGCAGCACCGCGCCGGGCGTCAGCCGGAAGACAAGGCTGCCGGTATCCTGGCCCTCGCCTGTCACAATCGCCGAACTGAACTGCTCATGCTCGTCGTAAGCGGCTGTCGAATAGCCCCGCTTGGATGCCGTCAACTGGTACTTGGCCGCGGCCAGCCCGTCGATCGCAAAGCGCCCGTCATTACCTGACTGTGTCGCCGCGATGCGGCGGCTGTCCTCTTCGGCCAGCACAGCCACAGTCGCGCCTCGCACCGGCTCGCCCGTCACTGCATTCACCACCGTCCCGGCAATGCGATAAGCGCCCGCGCCAGGCTGTGGGCTGCTCTGCGCCAAGGCCGCCAGGCAAACCAGCGCAAGAATGATGGTCCCGGCTGTTTTGAAAGGCCGAATCATGGTCCCGGCGCCTCCACCACCAGGTTGCCGGTCGTGCCGGGAGACAGTGTAATCGCCTGTCCCGCGTTCGGCAGCGCCGCCAGCGCATCGCGGTTCCGGTACTCCAGGTGCACCGCGCCGGCGAAGGTGTACACGTGGTAGTTACCCGGCGTCAGGCCATTCACGGTAGCGGTCCCTCCAGTCGAAGGCCGCAGGGTGATGGGGTCCACAACGGCAGTCGAGTCGAAATCCGGAACCACGTACACGGTAAAGAAAGGCTCCTCGCCGGCAGCGATCGACTGCAGCGCATCCGGCAGGCTGAGCTCGAGCCCGGCACAGTCGTCGCGCAAGGTCAGTTCCATGGGCGCGGCCGAGCCGGAGAGCCCGATGACCACCGGCTCGCGGGCCAGGTTCGCCCCTCCGGCCGTGAACGAAGACTCGCAGAGCCCCTTTTGCTGGATGTGCGTATGTACCCAATATGTGCCGGGCCTGGTGTAGATCGCCTCCAGCGGTCCTGGAGCAGCTCCGTCCGCATACATGCTCACCATGCTGTCGTCGATCCATCCTTCGGCCTGGCTCACCAGCACCAGCACCTGGCTGGCCTGCCCAGCCGCCCGCACCGGCTGCGCCGCGTTGTGAATCACGTTAAACTGCACGGGATTCGGCCTTGGCGCAGATAGCGGCACCCGCAGGTTCGGCACTGCGTGGCCCGCAACGGCAACCTCCACCGCGCCCGCCAGCACCCCGGCGTTCAGGTTTCCAAGGCTTCCCCTGCGTTCTCCCTGAGGAATGCTTTGCACCAGCAGCGTATAGCTGCCGTCGGGCAGCTCGGCCTGCACGGAATGTGAATCCGGGTCGTATTGCGCCGCGTAAGCAAGCTGGTGGCCGGCGCTGTCCATCACCGTCGCTGACAGGTTCATTCCCGCCCGGTCCGCGGAATTAGCTTGCGGAAACACTACCGCGGCGGTAACGGTCTGGAAAGCCTCCAGCGTCAGCGTCAGATTTGCCTGCGTCTCTGCGCCGTTGGCAACGTGTATCTTCGCCGCTCCTGAAGGATCACGTGCATCGGGATAATAAACGCTGGTGTAGCCCCAACGCTGGCCCGCGCCTGCCGGGCCGGGCGTCTCATCCAGATCGCTGTCCATGGCCGGCTGGCTGTAGATGGTATAGTCTCCATCCGCAAGCCCTCCAAAGCGATACGTCCCGTCGCTCTTGGTCTTTGTCGAAGCGGCCGTCTGCCAAATAGCGCGGCCGTCGTCAATCGTCCGCCGCACCAGCGCCATCGTCATGCCCTCGGCCGTGTCGCCAGTCGAGAGCTCCACCTGGCCGCGAATCGCGCCCGTGGGCGCCAGCGTAAACACCACGTCGGGCATCTCCGCGGCCACCATCACATTGTGCGTGGGCTCGGTCAGTTCCCCTTCCATCTCTCCGCGACGGTTGAAGGAATCTCGAAACCCGGGCTTGCGCACCTCAATCAGTTGCGGCCCCACGGGAATGTTGGGAATCTCGAAGCGCCCCTGGCCATCGGTCAGCGCGCCGGCGTCGGCGTCGCCCTCAATCCGCACCAGCGCCCGCGGCAGCCCTTCACCGGTAGCGGCGTTGCGAACCACCCCATGCAGGGTCGCCAGTGTGCGATCCAACGTCATGGGCTGCCCAGGTTGACCCTGCTCCTGACCCTGTTCCTGCGCCGCATCCTGCGCCAAGCCCGGAAAACTCACAGCAAACATTATCCCCAGCGCCAAACCGGCCTCGAGCACCCGCTGGAAAGTGGTTCTCTGGGAATCCTGCCGCCTTTCAGCCCGTTCAAACATGTTCCAAAGGTCCACGCACCATTGTGACGGTTCGCGGTGAAGATAGGAAAGCCGCCAGCCTCACCTTTTCAACTTCAGCAGCTCACCGCGATCCACCTCAATGCCGTCCACGATGAGGGTGGAAATCCGCCGCGCGTTCCAGATGCTGACAGTCGGGTCGCCGTCGACGACCAGGATATCTGCGCGGCGGCCGGGAGCGATCAGACCCAGTTCGTTCCAGCCGAACTGGAGGGCGTAGTTGTTGGTGGCCGCGGCCAGCGCCTCGCGCGGCGAAAGCCCCAGCCGCACCAGCATTTCAAGCTCGGTGTGCAGTGAGATGCCGGGCATCGAGCCCTCGACCGGCGCGCCCGAGGCCGCCAGGTAATGAGGATAGGCGGCAAAGATGGTTTCGTTGATCAGCCACATGCGCATGGCATCCTGGTCGGCCTTCTTGCGCAGGTCTTCCTCCATCCAGCGCTGTCCGATGGCGGGCAGTTTGCGGGCCCAGTAGGAGAGCGGGTAGTCCATCTCTCCGGTGGCGCGATCGGAGGGCGAGAACATGCGGGCAGGGTCGAGGATTGCGGCGGCCGGTTCCTTCCACAGGTTGCGATGGCCGGGCAATTCCACGTAATTCAGGCTGAAGGTGGGCATCAGCGCGGCATGGTGCGCGGCCAGAAAGCTGGCGTAGGAGCGCAGGTGCAGGTCGGTAGGGGGCAGGCGTTTGGAGTAGTCGTAGGCCATGTTTGCCGCCGGTCCCTCGGGGTCGTCGACCAGCGGCCGCTGCAGTTCATCGGGGATTACGCCCAGGTCGTAGAGGCTCATGTGCGGCAGCGCGTCCACGCCGGCCTCGTCGCCCACCGTGTACGGCGTGGACACGAATTCGCCGTAGCTGACCAGCCCCAACTGGTGGGCGCGGGTAACGATCCACTGGGTGTTGGCGGCGGTAATGTTGCGGCCGAGCAGCACCACGCGCGTTCCCAGCCGCGCCGTGTCGCTGAGCTGCCGATTGCTGTCTTCAGGACTCAGTTCGACAGGCCGGGCGCCCTCTCTCAGCTTGCCGATCCAATCCGGCTGCTTGGCCAGCAGGCTCCAGTTGTCGGTGGTGCCGACGGAGTCGATCAGGTAGAGATGCGGGCTGGGATTGGCCAGGTAATCGACCAGGCCGTGCTCATGGTCGGTGCGGGTCACCACGGTGGTCACGCCCATGTAGAGATTGGCGTTGGCCTGGCCCTGCGAGTTCATGCCCGCAAAGCCGTCCACCAGGCCGGGGATGATGAATTTTCCAGCACAGTCGATGACTCGCGCGCCCTTGGGTATGACGACCGTTCCGGCGGCGCCGACATCGGTGATCCGGCCGTCGCGCACAATGACAACGGCATCCTGCAGGTCACGCGCCGAGTGGCCCCAACCGGTTACGTCCACCAGGGTGCCGCCGGCCAGAACCAGGGTGACGGAAGCCGTGCCATTGGCAGGTATCTGAGGCCCGGGCTTTGGCCAGGCCATGACGGCAGCCAGAGCCAAACCCATCCAAAGCGGACAGTGTCGATACAGGCCCATATAAAAGACAGTCTGCTTTGGATTGTCGCACAGCGAATCCAGGAGCCCGATCATTGCGCTGCCCATGGCGCAGGCTCAGCGCCGCCTCTGAAGGGCCGCGGCCACGGGGACAAACGCTTCAAGCGCGGCATCGTGGCAGGAATACACCACGGCATTTTCTGGAAGGCCGCCTACAGCGGAACCAGGGATGCTCTATCTCGAAGCCACAGCACTCAAGTCCGGGGCCCCAACGACGGGTCTTTGTCGCTGGGGTGGAAGTTGACGCGACCATCGGGGAGCGGCGACCTTGTACAAATCTCATCGGACACGGTTGCCCTGGTTTCGCTCTAGCTGGCCACCAGCGTCGGCCGCCTGCGCCCTGCCAGCAGCGGCAACACCTGGGCCAGCGCCGCGTCCACGCTCAGGCCGTGCCTGGCGCGAAGCTCGTCCACCTTGCCGTGTTCGATGAACTGGTCGGGCCAGCCGATGCGGACCACGGGCGCCGCGCTGCCCATCTCTTCCAATGCTTCGACAACCGCCGAGCCAAAGCCGCCCATCTTCACGTGATCCTCAAAGGTGACAAACGCGGCCACGCGGCGGGAATACTGGCTCAGCATCTCGCGATCGATGGGCTTCACGAATCTGGAATTGACGACCGCCGCGGAGTAGCCTTCGCGCTCCAGCTGGACGGCCAGTTCGCCGGCCATGGTCACCAGCGGTCCCAGGCCCAGAATGGCCACATCGGAGCCATCCTGAATCACCTCGGCCTTGCCCACGGCGAGCGTCTGCGGCTCAGCCTTGCGGTCGACGCCGGCTACCGCGCCGCGCGGATAGCGAATCGCGCTCGGTCCCGGAATCTCCAGAGCCGTCTTCATCATGTCGGCCAGCTCGTCTTCGTCCTTGGGAGACATCAGTACAATTCCGGGAATGGAGCGCAGGTAGCCGATGTCGAACAGCCCGTGATGCGTGGGTCCGTCGTCGCCGGAAAGCCCCGCCCGGTCCATGCAGAACAGGACCGGCAGCTTTTGCAGGCAGACGTCATGCACAATCGGATCGAACGCCCGCTGCAGGAATGTCGAGTAGATGGCGCAGACCGGACGGAAGCCGCGCGTTGCCATGCCGGCGGCAAACACCACCGCATGCTCCTCGGCAATGCCCACATCGAAGAAGCGCGTGGGGTGGTGGGGCCGGAACAGATCCAGCCCGGTGCCGTTGGGCATGGCCGCCGTAATGGCTACGATGCGATCGTCCTTTGTCGCCAGCTCGGAGAGGGTGTTGGCGAAGACCTCGGAGTATGTGGGCAGCCCGGCGGGCTTGGTCATGCCGGTCTCGGGATCGTACGGCCCCAGGCCATGGAACTTCTTCTGGCCGTCCAGCGCGGGCTGGAAGCCGCGGCCCTTCTGCGTCAGCACGTGCAGCAGCACCGGGTGGTCGGCGTTCTTTAGGAACTTGAAGCTCTCGATGAGCAGCGGCAGGTTGTGGCCGTCGATGGGGCCGAAATACTCCAGCCCGAACTCCTCGAACAGGATGGAGGGCCAGAGCATGCTCTTGGCCGCCTCTTCGGCGCGGCGCACCACCTTGATGGCGGTTTTGCCGCCGAAACGCTCGATGATGCGGGTGGCCGAGGCGTGCAAATGCTGATAGTGCTCGTTGGTCACGATGCGGTGGAAGTAGCGGGCGATGGCGCCCACGTTGCGATCGATGGACCACTCGTTGTCGTTGAGCACCACGATCAGCCGCCGGGTCTGTTCGGCGATGTTGTTCATCGCTTCGAACGTTATGCCGTTGGTAAACGCGGCATCGCCGGCCACGGCGATCACGTGCTCTTTGCCCCCGGCCAGGTCGCGGGCCACGGCCATTCCCAGCGCTGCCGAAAGCGCGGTGCCGGCGTGTCCCGCGCCGAATGCATCGTGCTCGCTCTCGGTGCGCAGCATGAAGCCGTTCAGGCCGCCGGGCTGGCGAATGGTTTCAAAGCGCTCGCGCCTCCCGGTCAGAATCTTGTGTATGTAGGCCTGGTGGCTCACGTCGAACAGAATCTTGTCTTCCGGAGTATTGAAAACCGTGTGCAGAGCCAGGGTAAGCTCCACCACGCCCAGGTTCGGGCCCAGGTGCCCCCCGGTCTTCGACAGCGTCTGAATCAGGAATTCGCGGATCTCCTCCGCCAACTCCGTCATCTCCGCATCGTTCAGGCGCTTCAGGTCGGCAGGCGATTGGATTCGCTCCAGCAGTGTTCCCATTTACTTCATTCCCCCTGAACCATGCCGGGCCTTCAGGGGAAATAGCTCCCCTGCATCGAAAAAAGGCCCCTTTTAACCGGGTCTCCAGGAAGCGGTCTTTGCTTCTTGGGGTGGTATCGAGAAGGGGTCCTCCAGAATGGCCGAACTAACCTCTAGTATACCCGCGGAAGTTTGCTCGCCGATCGGGTCGCGCTTGTGCTGTTGATTAGACGCGCAGGCGGCGGGGTGGGTTGGGGAAATGGCTTGTGATGGCGGGCATTTTTTCCTGCCGCGGCCCAGGCCGGAAAGATGCTTGAAAGGCAGGAACACCCGGCAGCGCGAACTGGGTAGTGGGCCAACTTGAACGGTACGGGCTTTACAGCTTGCGGAAAAACTCCTAGGGACCTGCAAGAAGTGTCAGGGCACGACCGGGGTACCGGGGCGCCCTCTGGGCCGGGTCGGGCCGGGTCGCGTGCCGAAAACAGCCGAAAACGATTTCGGGCCTTACAGGCTGCTGAAAAAACTCATTCCGGGCTGCGAGAAGTGTCAGGGCACGACCGGGGTACCCTCCGGGTCGCGTGCCGAGAATGCAGCCAAAATGAGCGAGAGCTTTAGCCCCTGCGGGAACGTTCCTTCAAATTGATCCCTCACCCGAATCGGCGGCGTTTGAGGCGGGAGTTTTGAAACCGGCTATACTTGTGCCGCGGTCAGACCGGCAGGTGCGCGATGGGCAAAATCGTCTTTCTACTCCTGTTGACGGTGGGGATGGCCTCGCCGGCGCTGGCCGCAGAGCGTATAAGCGTGGAGCAAATGGAGCATTTGCTGGCCGCGGCGCATGGGCAGTCCGATGGCAAAGTGGCAAAGCAGCTTTCCGGCCTGGAATTGACGGAACAGGCAAGCTCAGTCCGGCTGGCGCGGTGGGAGGCCGCTTTCCCCGGCCGCCGCAGCCGTGAGGCGCTCACCGAGATTGCCGGCGCATCCGCTTTTCTCAGTCTTCCCGCGGCCGATGTGCTTGCCAATGCTCCGCCGGACCGGGAAACGCAACGGGCGATGCTCGATAAGACGATCGACTACGTGAGCAAGACCGTTTCCAGGCTGCCGAATTTTTATGCCACGCGGCAGACTGAGCACTTTGAAGACACGCCGCCCCGGGAGACGATCGACCATTTAAATGCCCCCATGTCCGGGCGCCAATTTGGCGCCCACGGCGTCCCCAGCGTCTCGACCGGAGAATCCGAGTACGTGCCGATGCACCCGGCCGGCAGGTCGAGCGTCACTGTTAGCTACCGCGACGGCTACGAACTGAGGAATTCCGAAAAGGTAAGTTTCGACAGGCTGAACCAGGCGGCGATGGGGCTTACCACCGCCGGTGAGTTTGGACCCATCCTCACTGTCGTTCTTCAAGACGCCACCCCCGACAGGATGACCTGGGACCATTGGCAGCAGGGTGCGAGCAGTCAGGGCGGGAGCAGTATTGAAGCTGTCTTTCGCTATGTGGTGCCCGCGGAGCATTCAACCTACATGGTGGCGATCCCGCACGGCGATCTGACCGAGCAGATAAATCCGGCTTACCATGGCGAGATTGCCATCGATCCTGCCAATGGGGAAATTCTGCGCATCACGGTGGTGGCGGACCTCGTGCCTCCCTTTGAGATGGTGAAGATCTCACTGCTGGTGGAATACGGCGCTATCCCGATCGGAGGAACAACATACATCTGTCCCGTGAAGGGCGTGGCTCTTTCCAAAATGCCTGTCGGCGTCGGCAGCGGCGAACCGCTGAATGCGGCATCGCCTGCGCAGACCCAGTTGAATGTCGTCGCCTTCACCGACTATCACCTGTTCAGGTCCGATGCCCGCATCGTGCCGGGATACAGCGAGACCGACGAAGAATCACCAGCCGGCGTCAAGTAGCGCGGCCATAGCTCTGCCTATTCTTCGCGTAACGCGTCCACCGGATTGACGCGCAGCGCGCGCCTGGCCGGAGCAATCAAGGCCGCAACCGATGTAGCAGTCACCACGGCGGCTACCACCAGCAGGGTAACCGGATCCAGCGGCTTCACGCCGTAGAGCAAACTGCCTATTCCGCGCCCCAGCAGCGCGGCTAGTCCGATTCCCAGCGCCATGCCGCCCAGCGCCAGCTTCAGGCCGTCGTTGACCACAGACATGAAAACAGTTCCGCGCAGCGCCCCCAGCGCCATTCGCACCCCAATCTC
>Ga0326727_10016714_pt1 | contig 15411 bp, 15 predicted proteins | sample MB2enrmetagenome_FD_207643 | JGI IMG/M metagenome (GOLD analysis project Ga0326727, IMG submission 207643) | Lab enriched peat soil microbial communities from McLean, Ithaca, NY, United States - MB29MY | ecosystem: Environmental > Terrestrial > Soil > Wetlands > Peat | place: USA: New York... | reverse complement strand
TGCCATCCGCCACTTCATCCACACCCACAACCAGAATCCAAAACCATTCATCTGGCACAAAACTGCCGACCAAATCCTCGATTCCGTCGCTCGCTTTTGTACTCGAACTTTAGGGACGGGACACTAGCTCGGCTGTTTTGAGGTTTTCGGAAGTCGTGAGTCCAGGGACGACGTTTTGGGATAGCGCGGTGGCGAGATAGGCTTTCGCCATGACTGAACTGGGATCGAGCTCGACGGCTTTTTGGAAGTGAGCAATGGCCTCTTCATAGTGGGCGCTTTTGTAGGCATCCACGCCGCGATTCAATTCATCGCCCGCGGTGGTTTGTGAGGAAGCGGTTTGAATGGCGGCGACGAGGAAGGCTGCGAGCAGAAGGTGCCTCATCCCCTTGCGGCAAAGGTCTGACGGAGAGAGCATGGCCGACCTCGAAATGATTCGATGGGGCAATCATAATCCAAAACGGAAGATCGAAGGTTGCGACGCCTGACCTTGGGGCTGAACGCGTGCGCTCATTGCCCTTTCGCATCCAGGTCCGGCAGGCTCATGTACCAGTCGTAGAAGGCGTCGTCGAATTCGTGATACTCCCCGAATCTGATGGCAGGCAGCGACCGGTTACTGGGGACGATGACGAAGAAGCGCACGTTTTCGCCATCTCCGCCGGCGGCAATCTGGCGGCGGCCGCGAATTTCGCTGAAGGGCAGGCTGGCGATCGTGAGCAGGTAGCGCTTTTCGATCGCATCGGCGGTGAATCGCAGGCTCGATGTGAAGGCGTGAAGCGCGAAGAGAACCGTCGCGAGCACGATCAGCGAGATAATGAGCGCGGTTTTGGCCGATGGTGGTTCGAGCCCCAGTTTTACCCGGCTCACGATGCCTGCCGAAAAAATCAGGCCTGTGGCCAGCATTGCCAGAGCGGCTGTGCGAATGATTCCTTTGACGCGGTAGACGGCAAGGAACGGTGCGGTCTTTTCCATTTCGGCCTGTTCCTGGATTCGAGGCAAGAGCGCGCCTGCGCCAAGGCGCAATAGCAAACCTCGGCGAGAGCGAATCTTCACTTGTTAACCCCGAGCCGGCCAAAGAGTAGCGCGGGGCAGGAAACCGCGTGGATCGGCGTGCAGCGTTTCCGGCTGAAGGACTTGGTTTGGAGCACGGGCGAGGACGCCCGTACGACAAACGGGCTGGAGTCCGGCGCTACTTCATGACGCTCACAGCAGCTTGCCGGCGGCCAAATCCCGGATAAGGCCGCGGTCCGCGGCGAGAAAGTCGAAGGTGGGCAGGTCGGCCAGCTTCACCCATTTGATCTGTTCGTAGATGTGGTTCTGGATCTCGCCCGTGAATTCGCGGACTGTGAAGAACTGCAGATCGACGGCGCCGCCGTGACGGTAGTTGTGCCTGATACGGATGAGCTGCGGGCCGATGGTGGCCTCAATGCCCAACTCCTCACCGAGCTCGCGGGCCAGTGCCTGCTGGGGGCTCTCGCCCGGCTCGATCTTGCCACCCGGAAATTCCCATAGCAGTGCCATGGGCTGATTGGCGCGGCGCTGGCCGATCAGGACCTCGCCGTCGCGAACGATCAATGCCGCGGCCACAAAGCGCAGCGCGGGACCGGCGGGACGGGGACCGGAACTGGAGGCAGCATCTTGCACGCGATTATTGTAAACGAAACAAAGGAGATGAGCTTACACGCGCGGCTGCGTTTCTGGATTTTTGATGGAATGGAAAAGACTACTCGCCATCGACAGCGGCATCAAGGCGCTCGGCAGCCTGCGGCCTGAAGTATCCCCACCCGCGTTTGCCGGCTTCGGCGATGAGCGTCGGCGAAGGGTTGACCGGGAAGGGACAGCGGGCTATTTCAAGCATGGCCAGGTCGTGCAGCGAGTTGCCGAAGACCGCATCGGGGTGGGGCAGTCCAAGGCGCTGGAGCGCCGTGGCCTTGGCCGGACCGGTTGGCACATCCACAAGCTCGCTGGTGATCATTCCGTTCGCAACGCGGACCTCGGCGGCAACGACGCGTTGCTCAGGGATCCCAAATTCGCGAACACCCTCGGCGATGACCCAGCGATTGGTCGAGCTGACGGCCCAGAGCTCAACGCTGCGTTGGCGCAGACCGGCCACCAGCTTCTCCATTTCGGGAAAGATATTGGGGCGGACAAACTGGTTGAAGTACTGGGCGGCGGCGGCGCGAAGCTCCTGGTCGCGGAGACCGGCGTAAATCTGCACTATTTCGCCGCAGATGGCCTCTTCACTTACATTCCCGGCGCGATAGGCGCGATAACGGGTGTCGACCCAGTCGCTGGTGGAACGGGAAACCAGACCCTGCTCGAGGGACCAGACCAGGAAGCCGTAGCCGGCGTCGCCGCTCCAGAGGGTTCCATCGCAATCAAAAACCGCTACGCGGGGCCCGCACTCGAAGACCAGCCGCTCAAATTCCTCCGCGGTCCATTTTGGTGCTTCAATCTCCGTACGCAACAAGCGTTCCTCAATCCTGCTCAAAGTTATATCCAATTCTATTTTCTTCCAGTCACCGCGGTTTTGCACGTCAAGGTTGCGTAAAGAGTTCGGCGCAGACGATGGCGCGGCCCACTGGAAAGCTGCGCAACGCCGTTCTGCTCAATGCGTTGCCACAATATGAACTGCTCCAGTACCACAGTTGATTCCTTGATGAACGTGGTTCGGCAACCTGCCGGCCGGCGCCGGTTTAGGCCGCAACGCGCCCATAATCGAAGGTGTGGAAAGTATTGGCAATCTTGGGCTTTTGCGCGACTACCAGACCTATCTGAGGGTGGAAAAAGGGCTGCGGCCGCTCACCTGCGAGGCGTATTTAAGCGACCTGAAGACATTCGCCGAGTTTATTGAGAAACGCAATGGCGTACTGCTGATGGCCGTTCAGGATGACCTGACGGCGTTTCTCGAGCATCTGCGCGCGCATGGGATCGAATCGCGTTCGGCGGCGCGCAAGCTGAGCTGCCTGCGCGGGTTTTACAAGTGGCTGCTGCTCGACCGGCGCATTCATCACGATCCGACGGTGAACATGGAGTCGCCCAAGGCGTGGAAGGTGCTGCCGAAGTCGCTTGCCGAGCCGGAGGTTACGGAGATGCTGGAGCGGGCGCTGATGGCCGCCGCGCATCCGCAGGCTCAGGCCGCGGTGTTCAGAGACCGGGCCATTCTTGAACTGCTTTACGGGGGCGGGTTGCGCGTTTCAGAGGTCACTGCCCTGGGAATCAGCGACCTTGCCCTGGATGCAGGACGAGTGCAGGTGCGCGGCAAGGGCGACAAGGAGCGGATCGTGCCGCTGGGGCGCTCGGCGATTGAGGCATTGGAACAGTACCTGCGCGAGGGAAGGCCGCATCTTGACCGCATCGGCACGGCGCGCGGCGGGCGCAGCCAGCGCCGGGATGGCGCGCGGCTGTTTCTTTCGCTGCGCGGCATGCCGCTCACGCGGCAATGGGTCTGGCACCTGGTGAAGATGGCCGACGGGAACGCGAGCCCGCACATGCTCAGGCACAGTTGCGCCACGCACATGGTCGAACACGGCGCGGATTTGCGCAGCGTACAGCTGTTGCTGGGTCACGCCGACATTTCGACCACCCAGATTTACACCCACCTGGCGCTGGGGCGGTTAAAGGCCGTGCACCGCCTGCATCATCCGAGAGGGATGCGGCGGGATGAAGAGCGCGTAGCCGAAGCGCACAATGAGAATGGGTGCCCCGGGTCCCTCGCACTTGGGGACCCGGGAGACCAAGCCTCCGAACGATTAGTCAATCACCAACTCACCGTTAACGAACCAGCAATGATCGAGCCGCAAGAGGAGCCGGCATGAGCACGCCTGCGGCCGTTGCAGCCAGCCCTGCGGATTTGGCCGCGGAGTATCTGCGCATGCTGGCTGGTGAGCGCGGCGCCTCGGCGCACACGCTCAGGGCGTACCGCCGCGAACTTGGGGATTTTACGGCGTGGGTGAGCGGGTCTGAATCGGGGCTGGGCGCCGATGCAGGAGTGGAGCAGATCGAGCACACTCACATTCGGGCCTACCTTGGGACGCTCTACGATCGCGGCCTCTCCAAGGCCTCGGCTGCGCGGGCGCTGGCCGCGATCCGAAGCTGGTTCAAGTGGCTGGCCCGGGGCCGCTACATCGAGCAGAATGCGGCGGCGCTGGTTTCGACGCCGAAGCTGCCCAAACATTTGCCGCGCGTGCCGTCGATCGAGCAGATGAACCGGGTGGTGGACACAGTGGGCGAAGATGCGGCCAGCTGGCCCTCGCGCGACCGCGCCATTCTGGAGATGCTCTACGGATGCGGCATCCGCAATGCAGAGCTTACGGGCCTGAACCTCGACGACATTCACTGGGCCAATGAGGCCGTGCTGGTGCGCGGCAAGGGGCAGAAACAGCGCTACGTTCCGCTGGGCGACGCCGCGGCGCAGGCGCTGCGCGCCTATCTGACGGAGCGATCGGCGCGGCTGGCCGCGGCAGACAGCGCGGCGCGCACGCCGGCGCTGTTCTTGAATCTGCAGTTGCGCGGGCTTGGGAATGGCGGGCAGGCGCGGCTCACAACACGCAGCGTGGGACGGATCGTGAAGCGGATCGCCGTTCTGCGCGGGCTGCCGGCGGATGTGCATCCGCACACGCTGCGCCACGCATTCGGCACGCACCTGCTTGAAGAGGGCGCGGACCTCAGGGCAATCCAGGAACTCTTAGGGCACGAGCGATTGTCGACCACGCAGCGATACACGCAGATGAGCACCGCCCAACTGGTGCAGGTTTACGACAGGACGCATCCGAGGGCGAAGTAATAGGCGAGCGAGTTGGCGCGGGGTGGGCCACAGAAATGGCGATTTGGGTTTCGAGAGGATACTGGGGAGTAATTTACGGATTGCCGACGACTCAGGACTAACCCTCGCCATGCACCGGCAGTGAGAGGTATTCTTGCGTCAATTCGATTTCAAGCGGGTTTCAAATGCGCTACCTCCTATTCATGGACGGCCTTCGCGAGAACGCTCCTTGGATAGTGCTCGCATTTCTGGGTTGTTTGGCGGGATTTCTTATTTGGGCACCACGGATGCCGAACAATTGGAAGCGAATGGCTGCCCGTGCTCTCGGAGTGGTCCTAGTCCTTGGCTTGGCGCTTTTTTCGCTTGCTGTAGTACTCATCGGCGGGGGGCCTCCCCGCCAGCACTTCATATTCACGTCTGCGGATAGAACCAAAGTTGCGCTGTTGAGTCACAGCGAGCTTCGAGACAGCGCGGCCACTGAAGTCACGGTGAAAGGCGCTGGATGTTGCACCCGATATGTCGCATACCGCTATTTTGGCGACGGAGACGACTATGTCGGGGCGAATTCTCTGGAGTGGGTCGATGATCATCACCTCGCGATCCGGTATGTTCGCGATCCTTCAGGGATGCAGGACTGTCATTCGCACGTCGGCGATGTGGAAGTATTGTGCGAGCCGCAGCCAGACCCATTTGGCAACGCGAAACCTGATGGGCGCTAACTAGTAATAACGGGTTCCGGTTGTATCACCGTCAATCCCGAAATTATGCTTTTTTTGCCACTGAACAAGGGCCGAAGAACAACCGCAGATCTTTCGACTTCGGTCGCCTCGGCGACCTTCGCTCAAGATGACAGTTTTATTTTGAAGTTAACTTCAGTCTCGGGAGACTAGAAACTCACCTTGCGGTTGGGGAACCACGTGACCTGGATGTCGGTGGTGGTTACCGTCTGCTGGCCGGTCATATAAATTGGCGCAGTCCAGTGCTCAACGGCAAAGTTGCCGTTCACCTCAATATCTTTGCCCAGGCGCTTGACCACCTGGAAACCGAAGTCGTTGAGAGTCGTGCCGCCGAACGGATAGCAGGGATTGGCCGTCGAGCACCCCGAACCTGTGGTTACACCCACGGTTGAGCCGGGGATAAAGTCCTTGGTGGCTTTCTGGTTGCGCGCGTTCACCTGGATCCACTCGTTGCCGCTCAGATGGTAGGTCAGCCACGCCTGGCCGCCCTTGTCTTCGCGGCCGATCCAGTCGCCGAACATCTGCCCCTGGTTGGTATAGCCCTGGCGCTCGAGAGTCTCCCAGTACATGAAGCGCCCGTATTTCCGGGTGCCAATGGTTGAATTCACCGGATCGGTGGATGCCGCCTCGACGCGCAGGTCAAGCTTGGGAACTCCAGGGAAATGCGAGAGATAGATGCCCGGCCGTATTGAGGCGCGGCGGGGTGCGTCCGCCGGCGATACGTCGTCGTGAACTTCAGAGTCGGAATACAGCGTGAGCCATTTGCGAACGTAAGGCAGACGCCAGGAGAAGTCGAAGGCGCTGAATCGCGCGCCGGGGTCGCGACGTCCGTACTTGTCGACAGCGGCAGGCGAGTAGGTGCTGAAAAAGCTGCGCAGGAAGTCTTTGATGGTGACCGGAGAATGGCCCTCGCCGGCCCAAATCACCGTCCGTTCGAAGCCTATTTCCACATTCTGGGTCGGCTTGAAGCTGAATTTCTCCACGTGTACCCATGGATTGCCGGGGGTGGTGACGTTGGGGATATTCGGAGAAGGATTGGCCTCGTAGGCCGGGTTCGGCATGCGGTTGTGGCCGCGCAGCGCACCCACCAGCAACTCGTACCGGAAGGGACCGGTAAGCCGGGAAAGCCCGGGAACGTAAAGCGGCTCGATGCGGTTGATCTCAAAACCGTAAATGTTCTGGGCGTTGTTGGAGTATCCCATGCTGGCGCCCTGGGCCGGACCCAGCCACTGATCCTGCTTGCCGAAGGAAATGACGTGGCTGAGTACCTGGCCCGAAACGTAAGCCTCAAGGAACCTTCCGTCAGTGGTTGAGCCGATGGGGCCGGCGGGGATAGTGGGCTGATTGTAGGGCAGCTGGGTGGCTGGATTAATGTAAAGGACGCCGTCAACGGTCGAGAGCACCTGCGCCAGCGCCGGCGAATACCCGGTGGCTGAAGGGGCGCCCTGAAATTCGCCGCGAACATAGAGCGCGAAGCGGCCGGCTGTGATAAACCCGCTGGCGCCGGTGTACTCGTTGAATCCATTTTGGAAGGGGCGGCCATAGTCGTTGACGATTGTGGAGCCTAGATGAAAGCTGTCGCGCAGCGGCGTGCCGGAGATGCCGCGGACCCTGGTGTAAACCGTCTCGAAGCGGGTGTGGCCCTGGCGGGTGAGGCAGGGGCCGACCGTGTCGGCGTTCAGAAAGCGATCGACGGCTTCGTAAATATCCTCGGCTTCGCCGGCGGCAGGTTCGTTATCGTCTTCCGCGTCCTGAATTCCGCCGCTGGCCTGCTCAAGCATGTGTTCCACGCTGGCGCGCGTCCAGGGGCGAAAATCAATGTACACATCGTCGACGTATCCGAGCGAATAAAGGCGGAGCATGGCCGGATAGATCCAGCTATCGACGGGAATATAGGGAGAACCTAGCTCAGCTGGAGCACAAACGGGCGCGGGCCGGCTTTGATCGCCGGGTACCTGTCCTGAAGCGTTGGCCGGTTCGGGCTGTTCGGACTTGAGCAACGCGGCGCTCGCAAACAAGAGGCCTGCAACAAGGATCGTGCATCGGACAGTCAGTGCCACGTTGAGACGCTTGCCCAAATTCATACCCTCACTCTATCACTTTGAATGTATTGGCTATGAGGGATGATACGCCTTGCAATCGAGCCCGCCCGAGGGTCGGACTGCCTGCCAGGGCGCAGGTTATCCCTATTGAAAACGAACGACTTAAGTAGTAAGCCGAATGACAGATAAGATTGAGTGGCTGCATGCCCGATGCTAAGTTTTTCCCTCCCCGGCAAGAGCCTTTCCCGCGCGCCCGCGTACGGCCGGGAATTTTTTTGTGATTACGTCTTTGACCGATCTGAAAGCGAGCCCTTTACCGGCGAGGTAGAGTTCCATCTTACCAATAGAGTCGTAGACCTCGCGGGTTTTGCCTGCGCCGCCTTTCGGGCGCCAGGGTTTCGAGTCAATCAGGGTTGGTCCGTTGCCGCGCCGAGCGTGAGAAAGCGCCTCAGAGGCCACGCGATAGACTGCAACAACGTCGTCGCAGTCTACCACCATGCCGGGAACGCCGCATTCCCCCGAGACGGCGAGGAGTTCCTCGCTATCTTCATCGCTTTGCCGGACGAAGAGAATGGGCAGGCGCTCCCGCGCGGCCTTCCGCATAAAGAAATGGAGCAGATTGCGCGAGAGGGCCGGTGAGCCGGCCGGCCTGGACCGCGGAGTATCGGGCCCATCGAAAAAGACGACCACTGAGCCGCTCTCAGTGGAGCGGAAATGAGCAGCCAGGCGCAGGGCTGCTTCAAGCCGCGCCGCGGTGAAGGGCGACGGCGGAATGACGTTGGCGCGAGCAACTCGAGCCGGGACGCGGGCGGAGGGGTTGGACCACCAGCGCAGGAGCGTTTTCAGAGCGACGCCCTTGAACGCGACGCTCTTGACCGCGCAGGGGGTCAGATCGGCGGGCGCAGGGCTGATGGCGTCACCTGCCAGCAGATCGATGGTGACGCCGGCCGTGACAGCCTCGGAGATGAGGAGCGAGCGACTGCGCCGGGGTGCTGCGCCGTTTTCGACGGCCCCGGCAATCATGCGGCATTGAAGCAAGGCAGCGTACAGGTCGAGCAGCTTGTTATGCGGGATAAGCGAGAATTCGCCATCACCCGGCGGCGCAGGGGCGACGCCCGGCTTCACTTCGCTTTTCGTCATGGAGTGCGCTCTTACCTCAGAAGGAAGTTGCTGCGATTGTAACCCGAGGCGCATGAAGCGCCGGCCTCCACAGGCTGCGGAAAAACTCGTCTTGAGAGTGTTTTGTAACCAGGGCACGACTTCAGTCGTGCCGATAAAGCCAGCAAATTGAGCCCGGGGCTTTAGCCCCTGCTACCTCTCGTGTACGCACAATGACTTTTTCTGCATCCTGTCCAATTGCTCAGAAACCTCAAAAGGACCTTGAATTCGAGGCATTCGCGTTGTCTGTGAGAAATGCACGCTACGTCGAGTAGTCGGCGTTGATGTGGATGTACTCGTGGGTCAGGTCGGTTGTCCAGAAGGTGCAGGCGCCGGCGCCCTGATGCAGATCGATGGAGATTGAGAACTCTTCCCGGCTGATGTAGGCGTGCGCCGCGGCCTCATCGAACTCCGGCGCTCGGCCGCCGTCGCGGCAGATGGGGAGCGAGCCGAAGGTGATGTCGATGCGCGCGGGATCGACCTGGGCGCCGGAATATCCGATGGCGGCGGCAAGGCGGCCCCAGTTGGGGTCGCAGCCGGCCCACGCGGTTTTCACCAGCGGCGAATGGGCAATGGCCTTTGCCACGCGCAGAGCATCGGCATCGCTGGCCGCCCCCGCGATGCGCAGTTCAACCACGTGAGAGGCGCCTTCGCCGTCGGCGACGATCTGCCTGGCAAGCGAGGTGCAGACCTGGTCGATCGCGGACTGGAAGGCCTGGTTGCCCGGACCGACCTCGACGCCGCTTGCTCCTGAAGCCAGCAGAAGAACGGTGTCGTTGGTTGACGTGTCGCCATCGACCGAGATGCGATTGAAGCTGATTTCGATGGCGGAGTTGAGGTAACCCTGGAGCGCCGCGGGCTCGACGGACGCGTCAGTGAGCACGTAAACCAGCATGGTGGCGTGAGGCACAAGCTGGGGATGGATCATCCCTGAGCCCTTGCCGAGGGCGGCGATGCGCACTTCGCCGGCCGGGACCTCAGGGAAGCCATGGGGATTGATTTCGACGCGCGCGAACGCGGTTTTTTCCGCTGTGTCGGTGGTCAGGATGGCCTCAGCGACTTCGTGAAAACGATCGGCCTCGGGGCCAAGCGATGCGGCCAGCGCGGGCATGGCGGCGACCAGCTTCTCCACCGGGAGCGGGACGCCGATAATTCCCGTGGACGAGGGAAAAACCTGGTGGGGATCGCAGCCGAAGATCGCGGCGGCGGCGGCGCAGGTGGCGCGCGCGGCATCCAGGCCGGCCTGGCCCGCGGCGCAGTTGGCATTGCCCGCATTGATGGCCACAACGCGGACTTTTTTGTCCGACGCGGCCAGGTTTTCCTGGTCCACGATGAGAGGGGCCGCGATGACCCGGTTCGAGGTAAACGCGGCTGCGGCGCTGGCCGGCCGGTCGGCGGCGATCAGCGCGAAATCGGGTCGGCCGCTTGCCTTGAGACCGGCTTTGGCGGCGCCGAATTTGAATCCCCGGGGAACGAGAAAGGGCGAAAGATCGCTCATGGCAATGACCTCTCAAATGTAACAGGCGGGCAGCGGCGAAGGGTCGCGGGTCTGGCGCCCGTGTGCAATTGGGAACTAAAGTCACAAAAAGCCGGTTTTATTTCGGCGGAAGCATTGTTAATTCTGGATCAGAATGGTCAAATATCCGCCAACACTCATGACAGACGAGCTCAAACGCGACGTAAATGCATTTCCGCTGGCCCCCGCCGATGCCGGGTTCTACCAGGATCTTCTGGACCACATGAGCGACGGTGTGTATTTCGTCGACCGCGAGCGGCGCATCCAGTACTGGAACAAAGCAGCTCAACAGCTTACGGGCTATGCACCCGCTGAAGTAGTAGGCCGGCTGTGCCAGGAGAGCCAGTTGTGCCACACGAACGCAGACAGCGATTGTTTTTGCCCTGGAGGATGCCTGCTGACGGCCTGTATGGCTGACGGCCAGGCGCGAGAGGTCCAGTTGTTTCTGCGCAGCAAACTGGGGCGCCGGGTTCCGGCGGCGGTGCGCGTCAGGCCAATGAAGGGCGCAGACGGCACGATCATTGGCGCCATTGTAATTTTCAGCGACGACTCGGCCCATAACGAGGCTCGGCGCCGGATTGAGTCGATGCACCGGCTCGCGTACCTCGACCATTTGACCCAGATGCCGAACCGCAGATTCCTTGAAACGACGCTGGCATCGGCGGTGGCGGAGTTTCGCGTGAACGAGGATCCCTTTGGCGTGCTGATGATCGATCTGGACGGGTTCAAAGGCATCAATGACTGCCTTGGCCACTTGTTTGGCGACCGCGCGCTGCGCGTGGTTGGCGCGATTCTCAGCCGTTCACTCAGGCCGACCGACACGGTGGGCCGGTGGGGCGGCGATGAGTTTGTGGCCATTGTGCGCAGTGTGGACCTGGAGATTTTGGGGCGGCTTGCGGTTCGATGCGGGCGCCTGGTGAAACAGACCGCGATTCGATGTGACGGCGGACAGGAGATTTCGCTCTCAGTTTCAATTGGGGCGGCGCTTTCACGGCTGGGCGAAGATGCCGAGGAGATTGTGTGTCGCGCCGACGAGCTGATGTACCAGAGCAAGGCTGCCGGAGGCGGCTGCGCTCACTCGGGGTAAGAGCCGCCGATGCGAGGCCTGGCGATGCAATACCGCCGCTCGAATGCCTTGAAACCGGCTTCAGGCAATAAGGTAATCTGGGACCTGTGAAGCCTGTGGCGGGTGGTCTGTCGACCCAATCGAGCAAAACAATTGAAGGGGGCGCGAATGCGGCCAGGGGCGACGCCGCGTCGGAGTTCCTTGAGCTGCGCCGGGTAAATGTGGCGCGCGGCGAGCGCATCGTGCTGCACAATGTGGACCTGAGCATCCGCACCGGGGAGCATGTTGCGATTCTGGGACCGAACGGCTGCGGCAAGTCGACGCTGATTCTGACCATTACCTGCCAGATTTATCCCGTGGTTGAGCCAGGCATGAGCGTGCGCATCTTCGGGCGCGAGCGCTGGGATCTGACCGAGCTGCGCAAGCACTTTGGCGTGGTGGGCGCCGACCTGCCGGGCGAACGTACCGCGGTCACCCGGGGAATCGATGCCGTGGTTGCGGGGTTCTTCTCCGCATCGACGCTTTGGCCCAATCTGCATGTCACTGAAGAGATGCGGGAGCGCGCCGGTGAGGCGCTCGCGCGTATGGAGGCGACCCACCTGGCGGAGCAACTGGTGGGCGCCATGTCGGCCGGCGAGAAGCGGCGCATCCTGATTGCGCGGGCGCTGGTGCACAGGCCCAGACAACTGCTGCTCGACGAGCCGTCAAATGCGCTCGATCTGGCCGCGCAGAGGGAGCTGCGCGAGACGCTGCGCCGGCTCGCGGCAGAGGGCACGGGGCTGGTGCTGGTAACGCATCACCTGGGCGACATTCTGCCTGAGATCGAACGCATCATTCTGATGCGCGGCGGTGAGATTGTGGGCGATGGGCCTCGCGAGGAGCTGCTGACTGAAAAGAGGCTGAGCGAGCTGTTTCATACGCCGGTGCGAATCGGCCGCGACGAGGAGTGGCTGCACAGCTGGTAAGAGGCAGGGATCAGGGATCAGGGATCAGGGAATAGGGATCAGGGAATAGGGATCAGGGAATAGGGATCAGGGAATAGGGATCAGGGAATAGGGATCAGGGAATAGGGATCGAGGGACTAAGGGACTGAGGGACTCCCTTGTGAAGCGCCAATCAACGATAAGAGACTAAGCGCTGAAAGCTGAGAGCTAAAAGCTAAAAGCTAGAAGCTAGAAGCTGGAAGCTAGAAGCTAGAAGCTAGAAGCTAGAAGCTCAAATCTGGCTTTCTTCGGCGGCTGGAGATTGCGATGAATCCGACGGCGACAGGTGCGACGCGTTGGAAGACCCTGCTCGCGTTCGGGATCATCTACCTCGTCTGGGGTTCCACGTTTCTGGCCATCCGGATCGGCGTCGAAGAGGTCCCGCCTTTCCTGCTCGCCGCCATGCGCTTTGTGGCCGCGGGGCTTGCACTTTATTTGTGGATGCTGTTCAAGGGCGAGCGCAGTCCCTCGGCGAAGGAATGGGGATCGGCGACGCTGCTCGCCGCTTTAATCTTCGCCGGCGACTACGGCCTGCTGTTCTGGGCCGAGCAGCGCGTGCCCTCCGGTCTGGCGGCCGTGATGCTGGCCACGATTCCGGCCTTCATGGCGCTTGCCGAAATCGTTTTTCTGCGAACGCAACGGCTGACGTTGCGATTGGGGATTGCGCTGGCCATCGGGTTTTGCGGCGTGGCCGTGCTCATGCTGCGGTCGTTGAATCTGGGCGGCCAGCCGATTGATCATGCCGGCGCCGTGGCGCTGATTGTGGCAGCCATCAACTGGTCGATCGCTTCGGCGCTCTCGCGCAAGCTGCCGCTGCCGCATGCCAAGACGATGAGCTCGGGCGCGCAGATGCTGGTTGGCGGAGTGCTGCTCGCCGCGGTCGCGGCGGTGCGTGGCGAGTTTGCGGGTTTTCATCCCGCGGCGGTTTCGGGCCGCGCGTGGCTGGCATTGCTTTACCTTGTTGTCGCCGGCTCGATTGTGGCGTTTACGGCGTACGTGTGGCTGATTCACCATTACTCGCCGACCAGGGTGGGCACGTACGCTTATGTGAATCCCGTGGTGGCTGTGCTGCTGGGGTATTTTGCGGGCGGAGAGCCGCTGGACGAGCGCACCATGGTGGGCAGCGCATGCGTGCTGGCCAGCGTGGTGATGATTACCACGGCCGGCGCGAGGAAGACGGCGAAGGCGGAGAGCTAGTACGATGGCGCCACTTGACTCCCAACCCGGACTCGGGTACTTTATGCGTACACGGGAAAGGAGGATGATCCAGCCTATGAAGATTGAATTACCAAGTAGTACGGTACGTGAGGTGACTGAGGCCTGAGGCTTTGCGTCTCTGGCTCCAGATAAGACCTGGCGGAGGGTTCTCCGTAATGGCTCTGGCTCGCGCTCGACACGCGATTGCCTCAGTCCAATCCCAACAGATCACCGGCAGCGGCCTGGGAACCAAGAGTTCTCAGGCCGTTGTTGTTTTAAAGACAGGGAACAAGGGACTGGGGACCAGGGACTAGGGACTAGAACTGGTTGCATAAACCGGGCTTTGAAAGGGCACGGCTTTAGCCGTGCCGTAAAAGCCGCGAAAAAATTGGGCTTTAGCCCCTGAGGGACGTTCTCGGTTGCATCAGGCATATTTATGCAACCAGTTCTAGGGAATAGGGAATAGAAAACCGTTAGCGAGGGACTGTAGTGATAATGATGGGTCACGATCTGGAAAACACGATTGCGTTGCTGGAACGCACGCCGGCCGCGCTCGATGCGCTGCTGCGCGGATTGCCGGCCATGTGGACCGGGAACAATGAAGGCGGCGACACCTGGAACGTGCCCGGAGTGTTGGCTCACCTGATTCACTGCGAACACGAGGACTGGATGCCTCGGCTGCGAATGATCCTGGAGTTTGGCGAAGAGCGCACGTTTACGCCGCTCGACCGCGAAGGTTCCGCGCGCTCGGGCGCCGGTAAAACGCTGGACCAGCTACTGGATGACTTTGCCGGGCAGCGAGCCAGGAATCTCGCCGAGCTGCGCGCCCTGGGTCCCAAGCCCGAAGACATGAACCGCCGCGGCATGCACCCGGTCTTCGGTTCGGTCGCGCTCTCAGAGTTACTGGCCACATGGCCGGCGCACGACCTTACGCACCTGCATCAGATCTCGCGCATCATGGCGCACCAGTATCGCGAGGCGGTTGGGCCGTGGGTGCGCTTTCTGGGCGTGATGCAATGCGCGGGGCACAGTTCCTCCTCGTGACGTGGATTTGATTGGCGCAGGGATGCGTTGCATGGGCAGGCGTGTTTCACCACGATCGGCGGGTCTCGATGCCGTAAAATCCTCATAGCATGAAGTGTCCTTATTGCGGTTTCGGGCAGGATCGCGTGGTGGATTCGCGCGAGAGCAAAGAGGCCGACTCGATCCGCCGCCGGAGAGAGTGCGAGAGCTGCGGGCGACGGTTTACCACCTACGAGCGCATCGACGAGATTCCCTATATGGTGGTGAAGAAAGACGGACGCCGCGAGCGGTTCGACCGCCAGAAGATTTTGAGCGGCCTGCTGCGCGCCTGCGAAAAGCGGCCGGTTTCGTCGGGGCAGCTTGAGAAGATCGTCGATGCTACTGAGAGTTTTCTGGTCGACGCGCCGGAGCGCGAGCGCAGCACGGCCGAGATCGGCGAACTGATCATGCATCACCTGAAGAGCCTGGACACGGTGGCCTATATCCGCTTCGCCAGCGTGTACCGCGACTTCAAGGATGTGAATGAGTTCAAAGAAGAGCTGGAGGGGTTGCTGGACAGCCATCGGGGCACGCGAGGGAAGAAGTAGTTTGAGGCTAGAAGCTATGAGCGAACGCAACACACACAAAATTACGCTGATTCCTGGCGACGGCATCGGGCCGGAAGTTACGCAGGCGGTGGTTCGCATTCTCGAAGCCACTGGCGTCAAGTTTGAGTGGGAGCGGTTTGCCGCAGGCGCTGAGGCATTCGAGATTCATGGCGAGTACATTCCCGCGGCGCTGTACGAGTCGATCGAGCGCAACAAAGTGGCGCTCAAAGGGCCGGTCACCACGCCCATCGGCGGAGGGTTCAAGAGCATCAACGTAACGCTGCGCAAGCGCTTCGATCTGTTCGCGAATTTCAGGCCGATCCGCAACCTGCCTGGACTA
>Ga0326727_10016712_pt1 | contig 15411 bp, 16 predicted proteins | sample MB2enrmetagenome_FD_207643 | JGI IMG/M metagenome (GOLD analysis project Ga0326727, IMG submission 207643) | Lab enriched peat soil microbial communities from McLean, Ithaca, NY, United States - MB29MY | ecosystem: Environmental > Terrestrial > Soil > Wetlands > Peat | place: USA: New York... | reverse complement strand
GAGGTCGGGCACTATTCCTGCCGATCCATGACCGGAAACTGCACTGCCCTGCAAACCCTGGCCGACGAACCGGGCTATGTGACCATCAATCCCAAAAACGCCAGGGAGTTGAACATCAAGGATCAGCAACTGGTCTGGGTCTCGTCCCGTCGCGGCAAGGTCATCGCACGGGCCGGCGTCACCGATCGGACCAATGTGGGGGCGGTCTACATGACCTACCAATGGTGGATCGGCGCCTGCAACGAATTGACGGTCCACCATGTCGATCCGATCTCCAAGACGCCCGAATACAAATTCAGTGCGGTCAAATTGGAACCGATCGCCGACCAGGCCTGGGCCGAAAGCCGTGTGCAACAGGAATATGCCGTCCTGAAGGGGACCTTGAGCAAAACTGGCGGCAAGACGCCTGCCGCGGCGTAATACCAAGCTGCGCTGGTTGGAATAGGAGCGGCGCCGGGGGCACCGCCGCCGCGACTGGTGGGTTATGTCAGGCCCGGGCGCCGCCGCTGCCCGGTCTGGCAACGGTGATGGCGGTCAGGATCCGAACCCCGACTCCACCAGCAGGCGATGAAATTCGCGCAAGTGGCGTTCAGCCTGAGCGGGATCGGGAATGCTGGCCAGGAACTTGGCCTCGAACTGGGGTTGGCGCAGATGGTTCAAGACCCGCTGATGCGCCATGTCCAGGGACTTTCCGGCGATCAAGACTCCCGACGAACAGAACTTGACCAGTCTCAGCGCCCGGAAGGCCAGAGGGTCGTCGGGATTGTCGATCTTCTCGATGACCTTCCCTTCCTCCAGATAGGCGGCGAGGACTTGATCGGTACGTCCAGCCAGTTGGGCTTTCAAGGCGTCGGACAGCACTTGGGACGCCTGGATCGCCCGATTGCAGGCGGTCACTGCCGTCATCCGCTCCCGGGGCGGCAACCGCTGCGGCACCCAGCGGTCGATATGCTGGCGCTCGCGGGCCAGGGTGGCGAAGCATTGGGCCAACCCGGGGGCGAATTCCGGATCGGTGTGCGGGATTGCCGCCAGGTCCAGCAGAAACAGGGTGCAGCGGCAGCCATCGCCCAGGATTGCCAGAATCTCGTCGACGGCATAGAGGGCGCCGGAGACCCCGCCCATGTTCTGCTGTCGAATGCTGCGATGCAGCAAAGCCTCGGCCATGACGTCGCCGCCGATCACCCCGGACAGGGTCACCAGCCGGTTCAGCACCCGCACGAACGTTTCATATTCCTGATCGGGTTCGTTGCGGCACAGCAGGTTGACGCTCTTCAGTTCCCGGGCGATGCGGTACAGCACCGCCTCGCGGGATTGGGGCAACCGGCCGTCGGCAAACAGGCGATTGATCGCGGCAAACGACTCCGAGGCGAACTTGGCGGGTTCGGCCTTGCCCTCGACCAGGTCGCACAGATGGCACAGGGCATTGCCCAGATTGGGCTGGTAGCCCAACAGGTCCTGCACGGCCTGGGCCGGGATCAACAGGTCGGCGATCAGCCCGTCGAACAGCGCCATCCCAGCCTCGCCGCCCTCCTCCCCGGTCCAGGCCAGCACCTTGTCCAGCTTGGCGATCCAGCCCCGCTGATCGAGAAGCTGCGCCGACATCCAGACCAGGCGCTGGAAATCGGCGTCATCGGGCGTCTCCTCGGCGGCCGCCGACAGTTCCTTGAACGTCTTGAACTTGACGGGCTTGTCCGGGGTCGCCTTGCGGGCACGGGCAAACAGCTGGTCCCAGCCCTTGTGCAGCAGGTCGCGACGCTGCCTGGCCTCCTCGCCGCCCCCCGGGGCCTGCAAGGCGGCAATCTGGTCGACCGCCGACATCAGCAGGCGCCCCTTGTCGGACAATCGCTTCAATTCGCGGGCATTGTGCAACAGCTCGGTCGGGGTCAGCACAACGTCGTCCAGATAGCGTCGGAACAGACGGCCGATCACCAGGCGCGACGGCAGGGCATAGACATCCGCCAGGGTCTCGCACATCGGTGTGTCGGACACCGGAACCAGGCTGATATCGGCCTTCTGGGCAACCGAAACCTTTTCGTGGATCACCGTTTCGCTGTGCATGCCATCCAGGCGCTTGAAATCGCGCACCACCCGTACAGCGTCGTAATTGCTTTTGTTCAGAAGGCTGTCGGCGAATTCAACGGCATTGGCCTCGTCACCGACAATTTCGGTCAGAACCCAGCGTTTGTCCTTGAGGACATGGATTTCGAAGGAGGTCGACCGCCCGCTCATCTGCCCCCCCGGTACAGCTCTCGGCGTCGTTCGGCTTCGACGATGTCGTCGCCGCCCAGGGCCGCCCCGATGGCCTTGAGCCCCTCGACGGCGGCCGAGGCCACCTCGGGATCGGTGGCGACGGCGGCCAGACCGAACCAGGCGAAGGCCTCGATCAGGTCCTGGGCCAGGCTGTCGCCCGTCGCCAGCAGCGCCGCCAGGTCGTACTGGGCCCGCGCATCACCGGCCAGAGCCGCGCGCCGGTACCAGTGGGCGGCTTCGACCGGATCGCGCGCGACGCCGCGGCCCTGCTCATGGAAGGTCGCCAGGTAGTATTGGGCACGCGGATCGCCCTGATCGGCGGCCCGTCGCAACCACTCCACCGCCATGCGGTCGTTGCGATGCCCGCTTTGCCCGGTGGCCAGCATCAGCGCGTAGTTCAATTGGGCGGCCGCCAACCCCTGCTCGCCGGCACGGCGGTACAGCATGGCCGCCTCGAACTGATCGGCGGTGGTCCCGCGCCCTTCCCGAACCATATTGGCCAGGTTGAACTGGGCGTCCGCATCGCCCCGCTCGGCGGCGTCGCGGTAATGGCGAATCGCCTGGCCGTCATCTTTCGGCAGTCCGGTGCCCCGCTCATAGAGGGCGCCCAAGGCGAAATGGGCGGCAGCATCGCCTTGGGCCGCGGCCTTTTCGAACCAGGCGACGGCTTCGACGGGATCCCGTTCGCCACCGCGCCCCGCCAGCGTCATGTTGCCCAGATTGAACTGGGCGCCGGAATTTCCCTGCCGGGCCGCCCTGGCATAGAGATCGCGGGCCGCGTCCAGGTCCTCGGCCACCCCCAGGCCCAGGTCGAACATGGCGGCCAGCGCATACTGCCCGATGGCCGCCCCCTGATCCGCCGCCCGGCGATACCACCGCACCGCCTCCTCCAGATCACGAGCGACTCCCTCGCCGAAACGGTAGGCGTTGCCCAGGGCGACCTGCGCCTCGGCATCGCCGGCCTCGGCGGCCTGTCGCATCGCCTGCGGATCCCGAGCAGGGGGATCGGCGAACAGGGAATCCGGATCGACGTCGGGGGAAGAGACGGTCGCCTGGGGGTCAAGGACCGGAGCCGGCTGCCGCCAGTCGATCCCCATATCCTCCAGCATCTCGATGGCCTCGGCATGGCCGTTTCGGGCTGCCGCGGTCAACCAGTACACGCTGGTGGCGGTATCGGCGGCCACTTGGTAGCCGATCCGGTACATGTTCCCCAGATTGAACTGGGCCTCCGGATCGCCGGCTTCCGCCAGACGCCGATTGCGTACCACCAACTCCGGTTCGTTGGCCATGGACTTTGGGCTCCAGACAGTGTCGGAGGCCTTTACAATGAAACATTCCAGCCCCGTCTGTCGAGGCCCCGTCCCCAAATGGGGGTAGACGCCGGCGCGCGGTCGCGGTCTGATGCCGACAGGGTTGGGAAACGCCAATCGGCCACCGAAGAAGAGGCCATGCAACAACGCTCTTGGACAGGAAAGCCCCCGCTGCGGCACGATGACCCGGACAAGGTCCGCGCCGAATCCCGTCGTTTCATCGATTCGCTGGCCACTCGCTTTGCCGAGCTTGACGCCATGGCGGCCAAGGTGAAGGACGTTCACGTTTTCAGTCCAGCCCAACTGGCGGCTTTCCACCACCTGTTCGCCACCTTCCGGGCGCAAAGCGACGAGTTTCTGGCCTTGAGCCAGGTGACCGCGCGTGCGCTGGCCAAATATCGCGAGGACGACCAGGCGGACGTCGCCGAACGGCAGCGCCTCGACGCCAACTTCCATAATCTGCAGGTCCCCATGCTGCACCGGATGATCAGCACCAATCTGCGCCTGTTGCGCATCTGGGACGACTGCATCCGCTGCGGCGAAGCGCTGCCCTACGGGGCCTACGAGATTTTTCTGGAAACGCTGCGCATCATCTACCAGGCGCGGATCGAACTGCTGCGGCCCTGCTACGCCGGACTTCTGGACGAGACGGCATTGAAGGACGCCGACCGCGTCGAACGCCTGCTGGGCACCCTGATGCGTCGGGCACCCAGGCTTCTGGAACTGGTCACGGGGGAAACCCCGCCACCGTGACCTCCGCCGGAATATCGGGCGTCGGAGGTCACGATGACTGCGGCCGCTTACCCGATGGCCGGCGTGGCCCGCGCAGTGCGCCGGGACAGACCGATGGCCCCGGCGATCCCGGCCAGGATCAGAAGTGGCGCTGACGGTTCGGGAATCGGCAGGGTGCCATCCACCTCGCCGCCGTAGCCGGCGCCATTGACCAACGCCGTCCCGCTGACTTCCAGGTCATAGACCCCGCTATCGACCGGAAGGGGAGTGAAGCCGATGATGTCGCCGCTATTCCCGAACAGGAACAGCGGAACATCGTCACCGGGCGACCCGATGGGGAATAGGGTCAGATTGGTGAACTCCACCGATGGCGCGGTGCCCACCGTATCGGCTGCCAACTGGAGGAACAGGGTGCTTTGCGACAGCGGCGGATTGAAGAGGATGTCATCGACGAAGGTATCCCCGGCCGACAACGACACGCCCTGGTCGCTGAACACCCACGAGACCGTCAACCCGGACCCGAACTGGGGAAATACGAACGACGTTGTGTCGACCTCGGCAGCCTGCGCTGGCGCCAGCATGGCCGCAAAAAGCGCGGCGGCGATCGGTCCAATAAGTTTCTTCATGGCTATTCCTTACATCCAGACTTTGAGAGGGACGTCGCGCTTCACTGTTTGACAAGCCCGTTGGCCAGATTGGTGACATCAAGCGAGCCCAATCCGGTGGCCGGGCTGAATCCCTGCCAGGACGCGTAGAAAAGGTTGGTTCCCGCAGCGATCGGGGTAAATGGAGAACCGGGGCCGTAGCCCTGGCTTTGGAACAGGCTGTAAAGCTGGGGATGGGGCTGGCCGATGCGCCCGCCCAATTTCTGGGTAATCAGCGAGAAAATGCCGTTCAATTGCGGAGCGACGAAGCTGGTGCCGCCGTTGCCGGAACTCCAGGCCCCCTGGTAATAGAGGCTGTACCCGGTGAAGGGATCGGCATCGAGCGCGACGTCGGGCACGTTGCGCCCGGCAGCCCCCGCCGGCAGAAGCCCTTCCAAGGTCACTCCCGAGGTGGTCTGGCAAATCAACGCCTGTCCGGCGGCACTGGTCTTGGTGCCCGTCAACCCCGACTGGTAGGCCGGTGTCGCCGATTCGACGGAAACGCCGCCACCGCCGCCAGACGGGAAAACGTTGGCATAGTAAAAGGCCTGGCCATACCAGGTCACGTAGTACGGCCGCAGGTAGTCCCAGCCCCAGGCGCGATCGGCGGGAACCGTAACGTTGCCGTGGCGACGCGGCACCACGCCGGCCAGGGTGGTACCGCCTGCCGCCAGGACCCAGGGGTCGCTGGCCGGATAGTCGACGTCCAGCAGAGTCGTGCAGGTCGGATATGCGTAACCCTCGCCCCCGCGGTTGATGTCGTAAGCGCCGGCGTCGCCGGCGGCGGCGGAGATGGGAACACCCAGCGCCGCGGCTTCCAGGAACAGCGCCTCGTAGGCCGCCAGCGTCGAGGCGTCATTGAAGACCTCGCTCTGGCCCCAGCTGACCGAAAGAGTGTCGGCGCGATTGTCGTGAATCGCCTGGGAATAAAGATCGATGGCGCCGGCATCGGTATTGGGCGCCTCGTAGACCAGGATCGTCGCGCCAGGCGCCAATCCTCCGGCCTGTTCGACGTCCAGCGTCGTCTCGTCGCCACCGGCGTCATCTCCCGAACCGCCGTCCACCAGAACCTTGGTGATACGGCCGGGATCAACCGTCAATCCCAGCGACGACCAGTAGGAGAAGGCGTCATTGGGGTCGAAATCGGCAAAGGTCAGAATGCCAAGGGTGGTGCCCACCCCGGTGATGCCTTGGGCATAAAGGGGAGTGACGTCATAGCGTGCCGCGAAATCCGCAACCGTGTAGGAGCCCGGGGTCGCCGTAACGGCGGCCTTGGGGGTCGGCACCACCGTGGGCTGGCTGGAGGCTTCGGCGGCAGCGGCACCGACATCGGGCACGACGGCACGGTGTCCGTGGAACACCGGCTGACTGGACAAACCGAGAACCGACCCGACCACCCCCTGGAGCGCGGCGGGAAACGCCACCGTCGAAACCGGCCGCTGATAGGTCGCGCCGTGATAACTGAAAGTGTGGATGGGTGACCCGAACACCGCGGCCAACTGGGCATTGCTGCCGGTCGCGTCAATGACCAGGTTGTTGGCGTGGACCTTGGTTATGGTCAGGCCTTGACTTTGCAGGTAGCCAACCACCTTGGCCACGGTTGCCGCCGACGGCGCCCAGTTGGCGGTAAATTGGTCCGGGGTCAGGAACTTGCGAAAACTGGGACTGCTCGGGTTGACGGTCGAGGCGACAAAAGCCTTGAGGCCGGACAGGTTCGGAATGGTCAAAGAAAAGGCGACAGAGCGGACAGTATCAGTCGGTGCCGGCCCCAGGTCCACCGCACCGGGATCGCGTGTCAGCGGAACTTGTGTTGCAGCCAGCGCGGGCGGCGTCAGAGCAGACGCCAGAAGCAGCGCTGCGACAAAAGCGCCGTATCTCATATTCGGATTCATCAGGAACTCCCCACGTTTCGAGTAAAATCCCACCATTGTTCCCGAGATTTGGGCCGCCGCGGACGGTACCGCCCCCGGACAGGTCTCCGCTTCGTCAGGCCTCTTCCCAACACGGCCGACCATTGGAATTTGGTCCTTTTTTCGATCCTGACATTTTAATAAAATTTTATGCAATAGACGTTTGGTCATGGGTCCGGAAATTTCCGGGGGTCACAGACGACTGCCGGACTGGGGTATACCAAGGCGACTCCTGGGGTTTTTCCGGACTGGAGGCGGCGCCTGAAATCGCAATCTTTTTTGTGTCGATCGACGCCAATCAGCGTCAGTCGGCATACTCTCTCCGCGGCCTTCGGCCAGGACGTAACACCCACAGATTGCATATCAGCGGATAAATTACGCCCACCGTAAGATTCCATAACAATCCTATTCGGCGACATGGTATCCCAATTCAGGGGCAGCCGCGGCCGGTCCGGCGGTTGCACATTGGGTCTGCGGGAACAGCGTTGCGCTTGTCCTGCCAGACTTGGCCGGCTTCAGCCTCCTTTCGGACGCTGCAGCCTCTGCTGAAACCACGTGCTGGGGGCTTCGGGACTGATGGCGACAAACTTCCCCGTCCATGACGATCAGAAGCCGGTGACGGCTTCCCAACTGTCCGCCCTGGCCGAACGGCTGGAAGCGATGCACAACTTCACGATCGAGCGGATCAAGGAGGTGCGGGCCGACGTGGCGGGCAGCGTCGAACTGAACGACCTAACCTCGAACGAGGTCCTGGGCAAAATCGGTGATCTGTTGAGCCAGGTGACGGCGCGCCCGACCATCGACGACGTCGGTGGTCCCGGCCAGGAGATCGAGGCGGTCATTCGCCTGAACGCCGAAGCCGCCAACCGCATCATGGATGCGGCCGAACACATTTCCGACTGCATCGATAACGACGGCGTCCCGGCCGAGGTGCGTTTCGCCGTCCTTGATCACGTGACCGCCATTTTCGAAGCCTGCGGTTTCCAGGATCTGACGGGCCAGCGGATTCAGCGCGCTCTCAAGACGCTGCGCTCGATCGAGGAGACCATGTTGGGCCGGCGCACCGGCGATGCTGCGCCGGACAACAAGGTCGACCAGGCTTACGTCGATCATGTGCTGTCCGACCAGGAGGCAAAGCCGCCACAGGACTTCGGCCAAGACGACATCGACGCGCTGTTCCGCTAGTGGCGCGTCACAGAGGGGCTGGCCGGTTGCTTTGGCGAGAAGCATCGGCTGTCCATTGAAGACGACCAGCGGCTTCGCCATCGGGCCGACACGAGGGTCGCCGGCACACTGGAGACCATGCCCGACGTCCTCCTCGCCAAGATCGAAGCCGCCGTCGGCGCCTATGCGGTTGCCGATGAGACCGGCCAACCGTGAGCTACGACGACCTGCAGACGGCCTCCGTCATCCGCCAGTCACTCTATCTGGAACCGGATCGGTCGATCGGTCGTTTCGGCAAGGCCGTCTTCCTGCCTCTCGTCCGCGCTGTCATCGCCCGCCGGAAGAGTCTGACCGGCGGGCTTTTCGTATGAAATTTTGGTTGCGGGGGCAAGCCACCCCCTCAAACGAACAACACGTCTTCGGGCTGTATAAATGCCACCGAAGATAGCGTTCTGCTTTCCATTTTTTCGAGTTCAAAGTGAAGAACACCCATAAACGGGTAATGTCGAAAGCATGTTGACGATGACCCCGGCGCATCCATATAATTTGGAAATTCCAGATTATCAAGAGATCTCTCCATGGCCGCCGACGATCCGGTCTTCGATACCACCTACAGCACCACCGATGTCAACAAGGCTGGGGCTCGGGTCTACGACGACGCTTGGGTCAAGGGCGGCGTACAGATCACCCGCCGCGGACAGCGTTTCGTGCTGTTACGTCAGGACTATTTGACGAAACTGATCGAGGACGCCCGCGACGATCGGCCAAAATCTCTGGACGACCTGTTGCGCGACTACGATGCCGACAAGGTCAAGAAACTGACCGCCGTTTTCACAGATGAGCCACCCGCCGGCAAGGAGGTCATCTGATATGCCGGAAAAAGGAAATGATTTTTCCAAGGGCTACGTCCCAGCTCGCGGTGACGTGGTCCATCTGGATTGGAGTCCGGCGCTCGGTCATGAGATGAAGGGGCCGCATTATGCGCTGGTGCTATCGCAGGATGCCTACAACATCGGCACGGGTTTGGTGGCAGTCTCGCCCATCACCTCGAAAGCAGGCAAATTGAGCGCATTCGAGTTTGAGATTCGCGCCGGTCGCGTGAACGGGGTTGCCATCCTGTCCCAGTTCCGCACACTCGACTACCAGGCGCGTAGCATTCAATATGAAGCATCGATCGCAGCGGAGCAGATCGAGGAAGCTACGCGCAGAATCAAGATGGTCTTGTGACCGCGGCACAAGGAAAAAACGCCGCCGGCTTGATGAGCACGGCGGCGTTTTTGTGATTTGGTTGCGGAGGCGGGATCACAGTTCGTACGGCCGTTCTTTGAGGAACGTGTCGACCATGGTGAAAACCTGCCAACGGTTGCGCTCCAACAGCAGTGAGTGCGTACTGTCACCGATCTCGACCCAACGACGATAGGCGGCTCCGGTGAGCAGGCCGAAATAGGTCCGCGCCATGTCGAGCGGCAGTTCCTGGTCCAGGTCGGCATGCACAACCAGGACCGGCGCCTTGATCCGGCCCGGGTCATAAAACGGCCGCCCGGCTGCCCAATACTCGCGACTGTCCTGAACCGTACCGTTGGGCGCGCGCAGGCGCATCGGTTCCTGCTTCCGGCCCCAGGGGTCGGTCGCAAAGGTTGCATCGGCCCAGGCCTCGAACCACGCGTCGGGCAATATCTTTGTGCTTTTCCCTGCCGGCACGCCCCTGAGCCAACGCTCCTTGGCGTCAGCACGCGAGATGACGCGATAGGAGCCGAGTGAACCGCCCATGTCGGAAGCGCTGGGCATCGTCCGCAGCCATTGCGGCGCCAGCAAGACAAGCTTCTCGATCAGATCCGGATGATCGGCTGTGAAACTGCCGGCAAGGGTTGTGCCCCAGGACCAGCCGACGAGGCAGAGGCGCCGGATCTCGCGCCGCGCCAAGATGAATTCGACGGCGGCGCTCAGGTCACGCACCGCGGATTCGGTATCCACGATGGGTTCGCCCTCGTGCGCCGGACGATCCATCTCGGGCGGGCGGGTCGAACGGCCATAGCCGCGCACGTCGACCAGATAGGCGTCGTAACCGAGCCGCGCCATATGATCCATCCAAGACACGCCGTCAAGTGCCAGATCGAAGGCGGTCGAGGCGGGATAGCTCGAACCATGGATGAACAGAACAGTCCTATCCGGAGAGAAGGCGGTGAGGCCGGACGACCGCTTATTGCGCACGAAGAGTTCGATGCCCAGCGTATCGCTTGGGATCATGAAATCGTCGGTGACGATGGCAAAAGAGGCGTGATCCGTTGTCATGGGGAAACCCCTCAGTTGGAGAAGCGCCAGGAGAAGCTGTCGCCGCATCGGGCGACGAAGCCAGCGGAACTCTGCGCGAAATGAGCGGTGAAGACCGTTGCGTCATGCTCGGCCGCCTGTTCGAGCAGCCAGCGGCGCGACACGCGCGCGGCAAGGGGATCCTCACAGAATCGGCTGTTCCATTCGGGCCGCACCACTTGGACCGGCTGATGCATGACATCACCGCTGAAGAGGCCCAGGTGATCCTTGTCCACCAGCATCACGGCGACATGCCCTGGGCTGTGCCCCGGTGTCGGATGGAACGCGAGCCCATCGACGATGGCACCCGCGCCGTCGATTACCTGAGCCTGATTTCTGGCGATGACCGGTAGCACGCTATCTTTGAATACTCCGTCGTTATGGCCTCCGCCGCTATCTGGCGCCGACCAACGATCGTACTCGGCCCGCGAGAAAACATATTTTGCATTCGGAAACGTCGGAACCCAGCGGCCGTCGATCAAACGCGTGTTCCAGCCGCAATGATCGGCATGAAGATGGGTGCAGAGGACAAAATCGACGGCCTCAGGTCGGACACCCGCCTCGGCAAGCCGATCGAGGAACGGCAGATCGAGCTGGTGGAGACGCGGCAGGGCCGGCCGGTGCTTATGATTGCCGGCGCAAGTGTCGATCAGGATCGTGTGATGCGGGGTCCGGACGACCCAAGTATGGATGCTGGAGATCAGTTTGCCGGAGACCGGATCGAGGCTGTCGGCCAACATCGCAGGCCCGGCGTCATGCAATGCCGCCGGGTCCCAGTCCGGGTAGAGAAAGTCGGGCAGGAAGCCCGGTCCGCATTGCTCGGTCACGCGCGTTACCGTGATCGCGCCGACCCTGTATTCGCTCCGCATCGTCGATGTTCCTTCGTTTCAAACTCACCTCGAAACATAGCCTCCAGCTCCCTATAGTGAAAATCGATTGTCGATATGGAAATCATAAGCAATGAAGATACGTGCGAGTGACCTGCCGCTGCTTTTTTCGCTGAACGCGCTCCTGGAGGAGGAGAACGTGACCCGTGCCGCGTCGCGAATGGCTGTCAGCCAGCCAGCCATGTCGGGACAATTGGCGCGGCTGCGCGACCTTTTCGGCGATCCGCTGCTGGTGCCGTCGGAGACGGGGCGCGGCATGGTTTCGACCGCGCGCGGACAGGCGCTCAAGGAGCCTTTGCGCGACGCGCTGCGGACGCTGCAGTCGGTTGTAGCGGATCCGGCAGAATTCGACCCGGCTAGGCACGAGCGCACCTTCACGCTCGCCGCCAATGACAATGCCGCCGCGATGCTGGGCATCCAACTGATCAACCGGTTGAAGGCGGACCGCCGGTCGCGGCTGCGTCTGGCACTGCGCAGCGTCGATCCGTCGGCCATCGCGGTTCTGCTTGAGCGCGGCGAAGTCGACCTCCTGCTGGCATCAGAGGCTGCGATCCCACAAGGATTCCGAAGGGAACGGATTCTCGACGAGAATTTTGAGATGGCGCAGCGCAAAGGGCATCCGCGCGGCCAGGATTCGCTGACGGCGGAAACCTACGCCGCACTGGACCATGTCATTGTCTCGGGCGTCGGCGGATTCCGCAGCGCGATTGACGATATGCTTGAAAAACAACGACTCACCCGGCTGGTCGCCGTCGCGGTCGCCTACTATGGTCTTGTCCCGCCCATCCTGGAAGCGACCGATCTCGTCGCCACCCTCCCTTCACGCTTTCTCCGGCGCTTCGAGGCATCGCTTGATCGCTTCGCACTGCCGTTCGATTTGCGACCGTTCAGTCTCTCGATGGCTTGGCACGCCCGTTTCGACGGAGATCCAGCCCATCTCTGGCTGCGCCGACAGCTGGCACTCAGTGCTGACGCTGCCGGCACTGGCGCTCCGCGATGAGGTTTCCGCGCGCCGATTTTCGCGACCTTGGTGGATACGATCAGGTCGGTCGCGCGCTTCGCCTGCAGATTCAACTCTAAGGAGATGGATCATGGCCAAACGCTATTACACCACTTCCGGGGGCACGACCGTCATTGGCGGCGTGAAGCCTCTCGAAATCTTCGCGCGCCATTTGTCGGCCGATCAACCGGGCGATGTCGAGCACCACTTGGTCCAACCGCTGCCACGTCTCGGTGCCCGACCCCGAGGCCGGATGGTCATTGGCCGGCTTCGGTCTTTCCGACGGCCATTTCCCGTCGTCCTTCATGCCGCACCTCGCCTTGTCTTTTCAAGACAAACAGGTATGAATCGGCAATAAAATCAGGATGGGAAGATATAAAATACCGTCATAGTCGGCCTCTTCCGTTAAGTTGAAGGGTTGCATGACTGCAGTAGCGCCGGCCTCTTTGCCGGCAATACCGGCGGTGACGCCGGCTCTACTGACAATACCTACCACCTTCACTTATGGTGAATCGACCGAATAGTACAGTCGCGTTATAATACTTACACACGGTGGTTCTGACGTAACTCTGTTTGACTATGCCGCTGTCGGCAAAGGCTTGGCGCGCTCGACTCGCGCCCGTTCGTCCGGCGAGTTCATCACTTGCCAGAGATCGTTGCGGCGCTGCACGTTCAGCCAGAAGTCCGGGCTGTTGCCGAACACGCGCGCCAGAATGAGCGCGGTCGCCGCCGTGACGGTGCGACGGTCGTTGCAAAGCTCGTTCACATGCTTCCGCTGAACACCCATGGCCTCGGCCAAGGCTGCCTGCGTCAGGCCGAGCGGCCGCATGAACTCTTCCACCAGGATTTCGCCGACCGTGGCCGGTTTACGCTTGGTCGTCAGCATGGGTCACCTCATCGGTAACTGTGGTCGTCGAGATAGAGGTCCGTTGCTTCGCCCCGGACGCTGTCCCATCGAAAGACCAGTCGCCATTGTTTGTTGACGCGGATCGAATGGAAGCCGTCGAGGTTGCCGCGCAACTTTTCGAAATGATTGCAGGGCGGCACCCGTAAATCCTGATCGGTCGTCGCATCGTCGATCATCTGAAGCTTGCGGAACAGTCGGCTTTCGAGATCGGCCGGGATGTTGCGGGAATGAACGTCCTCCACAAAGAAGGCGAGCAGCCATTCATCCCGAAACCTGACGATCATCCCACGTCTCCGTCGCCAGAGTTAATGTACCACCCCATAACTCACATCGCAACCCGTTGCCAACAGCGGCCGAACGTTGCCCCCCATTGGGCAATGGAGCGCTCCGTAGGCTATCGCCAGTGCCGTCATCTTGGCACGGTCGAGGTTCTCGAACATATCCCGTACGTCGCGAAGGAAGGTGCGGCCGACCTCCGTCAACCGCGCGCCGTGTCCTGGTTCACGGAGAAACAAATCCGCGCCCAACTCCTCTTCGATGTCACGGACATGCCGCGATATGGAGGATGCTCAAGTCCCGAGGCGCAATGAGGCACGGCGAAAATTCGACTCTCCCGCCGCGATGACGAAGTATCGCAAACGGCGGAGGTCCATCACCACTACCGCCTCTTTTCAAGCGAAGGTCGAAGGTGGCGAAGTGTAGACAGAGCCAGCACCATGGCCGCCATCACCCCAAGACTTGTTCCTGTCCACAACACAATGCGTTCACCCTCCACTCGGAGAATCACGCCACCAACCATCGCCCCGGCTCCGATCCCGAAATTGAAGGCAGTGACATAGAAAGCCGAGGCGGCATCGGGTTGCTCGGGGACGAGCTCAAGCACCCAGCCCTGCAATCCGATGATCAGCGCGGAAATCGACGCGCCCCATAGGATCATCTTCAATCCGACAAAGGACAGCGGGGACACACCCAGGGCCATCAACACTTGGCTCACGACAATCCCCACCGCCGCAGTAAGAGCCAGAATGGCAGGTCGTCGCCCTACCCATCCCGCAATTACCGTACCAACTGCTCCGGCACATCCGAAGACAAGAAGCAGTACTGGAATGTCCGCCATCTGGACCCCGGCGACGTGATCCAACAACGGCACAATATAGGTATAGGCGCAGAAATGAGCAGCGACGATCAACATGGTGATTATCGCCGCTCGATAAAGAGGCACATTGTTGCGCTGGAATCCTCTGCCGATGCTTTGCTTTTTATCTTTGACGGCGGGGAAGCACAGTCTACCTGCCACTATGATTATCAGCCCAATTATGGCGAAGGTACTGAAAGCCGCGCGCCAACCGGCCCACTGACCGATGGTGGTCGCGGCCGGAACACCCGCGACGATGGCGAGAGAGATACCGCCAAATGCCCATGCCAGCGCTCGCCTCGTCGGCATCTGCGGAGCGAGCCGCGTCGCGAACGCAGCCAGGATCGACCAGAAGACGCCATGTGTCAGCGCCGTTATGATGCGCATCATCGCCAGAACAGTGTAATTCGGGGACAGGGCAGCAAGGACGTTTGCGAGCGTCATCACCCCAAGCAGACCGAGAAACAGCCAGCGACGATCAAGCCGATTGGTCGCCAGTGTGAGAGGCACGGCCGTTAGCGCCGCCAGCCATGCGTAGCCCGTAACGAGCGCACCGACGGCGCTCTCTGACACGCCAAGGTCCAGACTGATCTCCGGCAAGAGTCCGATAGGCAGATATTCGGACGTCTGAGCAACAAAGGCCCCCAGCATCACGATCAGGAGACGCCACATCAGGCCGGATCACTGCGCAGGAAATCGAGCAGCAGACGAGCGAATTCTTCCGGTCTCTCCAACGGAGCAAGATGACCCGTCGCCATTTCCACATATCGGGCGTTTGGAATGAGCCCCGCAAGTTCCCGCGCATGGGCGGACGGAACCATGTGGTCGTGGGCGCAGCCGATGACCAGCGACGGCGTGGTGATGCGTCGCGCTTGATCGCGCACGTCGATGGTCAGGTCCAGTTCGACCTGTCTCGCCATGCCCGCCCAATTGTTGCTGACGACGATGTCATCGACCGAAGCATCGATCGCCGCATCGCCCAGCCCCGAAAGGAAATCCGGGCTGAAGCCGGTGATCAGGATGAAACGGGCCATTGCCTGTAAGGCGACAATTATGATTGCTGGTTGGCGTCAACTATGATTGCCTGTGAGAGGCGACGCCGAGGGATGACCAGTTGTTATCAGAGACATTTGCGCAAGGCAATAGTTTTCCGTCAGCGACG
>Ga0326727_10016711_pt1 | contig 15413 bp, 7 predicted proteins | sample MB2enrmetagenome_FD_207643 | JGI IMG/M metagenome (GOLD analysis project Ga0326727, IMG submission 207643) | Lab enriched peat soil microbial communities from McLean, Ithaca, NY, United States - MB29MY | ecosystem: Environmental > Terrestrial > Soil > Wetlands > Peat | place: USA: New York... | reverse complement strand
TTGGCCTGGCTGAATTCAGCAACGCCATGGCCGCTCTCGCCTAACTCGACGATATCCCGCCCCTGCAGAAGTGGCTCCAGGAAAGCAAGATCGGAATAATCCGTGTTGGAACCGTCAATCGATTGAATTGGAGTTGCCTGAGCCTGGACGTAGGAAACCCATTGCTGAGTCGGCGGAACGGCGCTGACAACCGACTGGTTGTTACATATTTGGGGGTCTTGAACTGAACATGCAACGACATACGCCAAGCCCGTGCCAGAAGGTGAATAGACACCGGCGCTGGTGACCGTTCCCATGTTCGAGGGATTGACAATCCAGGTCACCGCAGAACTGTAGCTTCCAGTCCCGCTCACCGTCGACGTGCAGGCCGAGGTCTGGCTCGTTAAAATCGCAGTGGGGGAACACGTTACTGTTACCGAAGTGATGGTTGGCACCGGCGTTGATGTGCTTCCGTTACCATTGACCCCGCCGCCTCCGCAGCCGATGACCGATGCAAAAAGGCAACTCAGAAGAGCGAATCTCAGACTCCGAACGAACATGGAAGCCTACCTCTCAGTAATCTCAAGAAGCTGAATGTGGTGCTACTCTGGCATGGCGTGTGGCACGCGACAGATTCCTGGACACGGATCGCCGCATCGCCATGTTTTGCCCATGTAAAACATTGGACACGAGTTTTGCGGTGCGGTTAGGAAAGAATTTTTATGATGGACGACGGTCGCTGGCCAGGGAACCGGCAACTTCACAACTTCACATTGTGCGTGTTTCTGTGATGTTGGCCTGCGCAGGTTCTTTATTTTGCGCTAATTAGGTGTTACTTCACCGTTTTACATTTAATCAACATTTGTGTTTCTGTGAAAACGGTGCGCGAAAATTATTGATATTGAATTTGATAAGTATTGCTCCACAGTTTCACAGGCAAAATCGCGAGAAATCTTTCTGACTGGATAAATCAGTTGAAGACGGGGGTTGACGCTGACAGAATTCGAGTTAAGGCTTCCGCGCTAAAAACAAAAGCGTGTTTGGATGCGGACCATTTTGTGTGCAAGATGCACTTAACTGGGCGATTTACGGTAACTTTGCGCATGAGTTCTTTCCAGGGGTCGGAGATCAGAGATCAGAGATCAGGGGTCAGAGATCAGAGGTCAGAGATCAGGGATCAGTTCGTGCAGCGATCTTTTGACTTCCTTTATTTTGCGACGAGGGAGGGTTATTTTCGGCAACTGCCTGCGGTGAGGCCAGCGGCCTTCGGCGCCCAGCTTCATGTAAAGCTGTCGACCGCGAAAAACAGGACAAATAGTTCAGGTTCGCGGTCGCTTACAGCTCTGCCGCCGCGGCAGACAACAAGAGCGCTGAAGGCATGGGAGGTCCGGCGGCAACTATCAACCCGAGTTCGATCAAGCCTGCGCTTTCAGCGCCGCCACAGTTTTTTGCGTCTGGCTTACAAACGCCTGGTCCTCTGGCGCGTCCAGCTTGATTGACGCGAGGTTGATCTCGACGTTTGCGAGGGCTCCTTCGAGGGCGGCTTTTGCCAGTGCTATCGAAGTCGTCAGGTCAGAGCTCATGTTCGGGTTGGTGATCGGCTTCAGTTTCAAGGCAATCTGTTGCACTGCGACGGCGCGTTCGGCCACTCCCAGAGGCACAGTAGTCGCTTGTCGAAGCGCGTCTACGATCATCCGTTCGCCTGCGGGAGAGTCTTTCGCCGCCTTGTAAGCCTTCATGACCACGTTGTAGGACTCGGCGTCGGCGTCGATGGCGCACTTCATTTCCTCGCGAAGCTGAGCGAGACGATTGACGGCTTCGCTGAGTTGGCCTTCATGCTGCAAGTAGGCCTTCTTGCCGCGTGACATGGACGCGACCATTCCGGCCAGGCCAGCGGCCATGGCGCCGGCGGCAGCGGCGGCGCTTCCTCCCCCTGGAGTTGCCGTTGGAGCTGCCAGCTGTTCGATGAAGGGTTCGACGCCTGCGCGCAGGCCGCCGACGGCTGTTTTTCCGCTTATCACCGCGACGAGACGATTTTCAAGGATGAGTGAGGAGTCGAAGTTCTCGACTTGCAGGAACCACTCGGCGGCCTGTTCCAAAGCCCGTTTGGGAATCAGCCCGACAATCTCGCTGGAGACCGGAACGACGCCGTAGCGCTGCGCCTCGCGCTTTACGAATTCGAAGACGCGGTGGATGGGGGTCTGCTCGAAGTCGGTCAGATTCATCGAGACCTGGGCCATGCCGCGCACCAGGAACCCCGCACCCTTGACGAAACGCAGGCCGCCGCTGGAGAAACGCACAGCCTTGGCGATTTTTTTGGCGATGGCCACGTCGGCAGTGTTCAGAAAGATGTTGTAAGCGATGAGCGGCTTGCGCGCGCCAACCACGGTGGCTCCGGCGGTGGGATGCACGCGCGGCTCGCCGAAATCGGGTTTGCGGGCGGGATTGGTGGCAATTTCGTCGCGAATGCCCTCGAACTGGCCGCGGCGAATGTTTTCCAGATTCTGCCGCTCAGGCGTCGTGGCGGCCGCTTCGTAAAGATAGACCGGAATTTCGAAGCGCTTCCAGATTTCGGCTCCCACCTGGCGGGCCATCGCCACGCAGTCTTCCAGGTTGACTCCGTCAATGGGAATGAAGGGAACGACATCGGTCGCGCCCATGCGCGGGTGCGCGCCCTGGTGGCGCGTGAGATCGATCAACTCGGCAGCCTTGCCCACGCCGCGAATCACGGCCTCCTGAATGGCTTCCCGTTCGCCGACCAGCGTGATGACGGAGCGGTTGTGGTCGGAATCCATCTCCTGATCGAGAAGATAGACGCCGGGAATCTTCATGGCTTTGACGATGGCTTCGACCTTGCTTGCATCGCGGCCTTCGGAGAAATTGGGAACGCATTCAACGAGAGTGTTGGGCATAACGAAAAGGATATCGAGCGGCAGTGGCTTACCGCAAATGGGAAAAACCGCGGCGAGGTGCTACCTGCGAATCGGCGGAATTGTGGGCAGTTAAGGTTGTTGAATGTCGTCTGTGGTGGTGTCGAGTGGTCCGCGCTCAACGCTACGGAGCAGCAACCCTTGAGCGGAGTTCTCAAAATCGAACTCCCAAATCATGTAGCCGTAGGTCCATTGATCGCCGTCGAATTCACGGTGCTTGTATGTCACGCCGTGCGAGTCGTGCTCAATCATTTCCTCAAGGTCATTGACTTTGAGCCTATCTTCGACTGTCTTCGGCATGTGGCCGGGGTCGAACCGCTGCTCGGCGCCAAGAACAAACTGGTAAAGGTTGCCAAGTTCGAGAAGCATGCTCTCATCGGGCTTGCGGGAGGCCGCACGGAGCAGGTCGTTAAAGGCTGCAATGTTATGCGGGTTTCCCTCAACATATGGGTACCGAATCATTCCAAATTCAATTGGGATTACCCAGACTCGCGAGGTCGCGGAGCCATGAATCACAGTAAAAGTGCGGTAATTATCTAAGCCGAGCGATTCATGAACGCGAAGAATTCTTGCTGAAGGTAGCCATGGAACTGATGCTGCCAGACAAGTGAGACTGGCGCGAATTTCATAGTCATAGTCCGCAAGCAGCAAGCGCGTAGAAGCCATATCCAGAAACTTCCAGTCGGCATCACTGCAGGAATGGCTTTCGGTGGTTGCGGGAACATATGGCTGTTTAAGGTCGATCTGAAGCGGTCCACTCGGCTCGCTAGACTTTCGTACTTGCGCCGTCCCCAGGGTGGCGCACAGCAGCCAAGCCGATAGGGCTCCGAAGAGGACGATGGATTTGACTGGGGATAGCGTTCCAGTGCTCTTGCGCATCGAATCCATTTCTTTGCAGATATTCATTCCAGGAAGTAACGCCATTATTCTTCGCCCGGAGTTCATTTGCTCGAATTGTACCGCCGCCAGCCGTTCGCGGTATCGTTTAGTGTGAAGCAATTCTCTGGGCAGGTGGAACCATGACAACTACTACGACTCCGACAATTCGAGCGCCGCGAGGCAGCCAGTTGCGCTGCAAGGGCTGGCAGCAGGAGGCGGCTCTGCGCTGCCTGATGAACAACCTCGATCCGGAGGTGGCCGAGAGGCCCGCCGATCTGGTGGTCTATGGCGGCATCGGCAAGGCGGCGCGTAACTGGGAGTGCTTTCACGCCATCGTCCGCGAGCTGGAAAACCTGGGGAACGAAGAAACGCTGCTGGTGCAGTCGGGCAAGCCGGTGGCGGTGTTTCCCACGCACGAGATGGCGCCGCGGGTGATCATTGCCAACTCCAACCTGGTGGGCAAGTGGGCCACTTGGGAGCACTTCAACGAGTTGGACCGCAAGGGTCTGATGATGTACGGGCAGATGACCGCCGGCAGTTGGATTTATATCGGCACGCAGGGAATTCTGCAGGGGACTTTCCAGACCTTTGCGGCGCTGGCCGAGCGGCACTTTGGCGGGTCACTGAAGGGCAAGCTGGTAGTTTCCGGCGGCATGGGCGGCATGGGTGGAGCTCAGCCGTTGTCAGTGACGCTGAACGACGGAGTCGCGCTGGTCGTCGACGTGGACCGCAGCCACATCGAACGCCGTGTGGACAATCGCTATTGCGACATGGTCGTTGAAAACCTGGACGAGGCGCTGCAGCTCTGCGAGAGCGCCCGGCGCGAGGGCCGGCCGTTGTCGGTGGGCCTGGTGGGCAATTGCGGCGACGTGCTGCCTGAAATTGTGCGGCGGGGCGTGGTGGTGGACGTAGTGACCGACCAGACCAGCGCGCACGATCCGCTGAACGGATACGTTCCGCAGGGACTCACGCTGGAAGAGGCCGCTGAGCTGCGGCGGCGCGACCCCGACGAGTACGTGCGCCGCTCGACGGCGACCATGGTTGTCCACGTGAATGCCATGCTCGCTTTGCAGCGTGCCGGCGCCGTGGTCTTCGACTACGGCAACAACATTCGCCGCTTTGCCTTCGATGCGGGCTGCGCGGACGCGTTCCTGATTTTCGGCTTTGTGCCGGAGTACATTCGTCCGCTTTTCTGCACGGGACAAGGGCCGTTCCGCTGGGTAGCGCTGTCGGGCGATCCCAAAGACATTGCCCGCACGGACGATCTGGCGCTGGAGTTGTTTCCGGAGAATCAGATTCTGACGCGTTGGTTGAAGCTGGCGCGGGGCCGCTTCGCTTTCCAGGGGCTGCCGTCGCGTATCTGCTGGCTGGGCTACGGCGAGCGCGCGCGGATGGGTGAAGCGATCAACGAGCTTGTTCGCAAGGGCGAGATCTCCGCGCCGATTGCAATCGGCCGCGATCACCTGGATACAGGCTCGGTGGCCAGCCCCTATCGAGAGACAGAGAAGATGATGGACGGCTCGGATGCGGTCGCGGACTGGCCCATTCTGAATGCGCTGCTCAACACGGCGTCGGGCGCGACCTGGGTGAGCTTCCATCATGGCGGTGGCGTGGGAATGGGTTACTCGTTGCATGCCGGACAGGTGACCGTGGCCGACGGCACTTCGCTGGCAGCGCGCAAGATTGAGCGTGTATTCAACAACGATCCCGGCCTTGGTGTGGTTCGCCACGCCGACGCGGGCTACGAACTGGCGCGACAGACTGCGCGCGAACGCGGCATCCGGATGCCGATGGCGGGAAAATGACGGCGCCCGGATCGCTCGCCGTCGTCAACATCGGGCAGCTTGTGACGCTGGCCGGGCCTGGGCGTCCGCGTGTGGGCAGGGAACTGAGCGAACTGAGCATCGTTGAAAACGCCGCTTTGCTCGTTGAGGACGGACGCATCGCCGCCGCCGGCGCGTATCGGGAGCTACGTTCGCGCATTCCCGCTGGAAGCACAATCGTCGACGCGGAAGGCCGCTGCGTGACGCCGGGCTTTGTTGACGCGCACACGCACCTGGTCTTTGCCGGGAATCGCGCAGCGGAGTTCGAGCAGCGCATCACAGGATCCACTTATCAGCAGATTGCCGCGGCCGGCGGAGGCATTCTGAGCACCGTGAGGTCGACCCGCGCGGCCAGCGAAGAGCAGTTGCTCAAAGCGGCGCGGCGGCACCGGGACTGGATGCTTCGCTCCGGCACCACCACCATCGAAGCCAAATCGGGCTATGGACTGGAGCGTGAAACGGAGTTACGGATGCTGCGCGTGCTGGCGCAACTCAGTGTGGAGGGTCCCGCGCGCATTGTCTCTACTCTGCTGGCCGCGCACGCGGTTCCCCCGGAGTTCGCGGGCCGCCGTCAAGAGTATGTCCGCTGGATTGAGGAAGAGTTGATTCCCGAGGTTTGCGCCGCAAAGCTGGCCACCGGGTGCGATGTCTTCTGCGACGATCACGCTTTCACCGTGGATGAAGCGCGCAGTGTGCTCACTGCGGCGCGCCGCCACGGCTTGCGTTTGCGTGTTCACGCCGAGCAGTTCCGGCCTGGAACGGGAGCCGCGCTGGCCGCGGAACTGGGTGCGGCAACCGCCGATCATATGGAGGCCGCTACAAGCGAAACGCTCGAGCTGTTGCGCGAATCTGGTGTGCAGCCAGTGCTGTTGCCGGGCTCGGTCTTTGCGTTGGGGCGCCAGCAGTATCCGTCGGCGCGGAAGATGATCGAGATGGGGCTGGGAATCGTTCTGGCTACCGATTTCAATCCGGGGTCCTCTCCCGTGGCGTCGATGCCCTTCATTCTGTCACTGGCCTGCGTGCAGATGTGCCTGACTCCTGCCGAAGCGTTGACCGCCGCGACGCAGAACGCGGCGTGCAGCCTCGGTCTGGGGGATCGTGCGGGGTCGTTGCAAGCAGGCAAAGATGCCGATTTTCTGATCCATGAATTTGGCGATTACCGTGAACTCGCGTACTTTATCGCCGCACCTTTCAGGCCGCGCGTCTTTGTAGCAGGCAAGGAAGTAAGGACGTAAAGATTCGGCAAGAGTTCATTTTCATCCCTGCCTCTAAAATCCCAGCCTGCTTTTGATCCTGCGGCTCGACACCTGGTCGCAGTGAAGAGCTAGTATGTCGAACGACTTCCTCCCACGGACGAAAGCGGCGTTGCCTATGCCAACCCGATCGCGCAGGGGCCAGGAAGAGCCGGCGTTAGGGCGCCAGATTTGGCCTGCAACGCGAACTCCGCAGGCCTGACAGACACTTATGACGAGCGATGGGTAATTCGCAAGTGGAGCGTCAATCAGCGGATAGATGCTGGGAACTCCCTATGGTCAGGCGGGACGGCGATCAAGGAAAGCATGGGCGAGCCGGAGGTTAAAAGCGGAGCAGCCGAGCGGGCCACGCGTGTGCGGTGGAGCGCAGAATAAGGCGAAGCCAGTAGCAGCGAGATTATTGGAATGTCAGATCCAGTCCTTTGCCGTTGTCGGGCAAGGTGGCTTGCCAAGCATGAATTGCGCTGTTCCATGTCGCGCTGACCGCTTCACCCGCAACTTTGGCATGTCCTGCAGAGGCTGGCCATCCGTAGACCTCGATTGTTATCTCTGACCACCATGCCTTGTAGCTCCCCTGGTGCGGACCCAAATGCACGTGGAGCGTATCGTGATCCACGGAGCATGTGCTTTCCATTCGCAGAAACGCTCCCAGCATGAAATCGTAGGACGTTCCGTCATCCTGATAGAGTGTTCCGCTGCAGTTGTCGCCCACGTATACGCGCAGAGTCAAAGGACCGACCGGCGTTTCCATTGCGCTTTGCGTCAACGGCGCTATGGGGAGGATCGAGCCGCCTTTTACATATATGGGTAATGCGGCGACGTTTGGCTCCACGATAAGCGGCTGATGCGCGGTAGCGCCAGCCTGCGCGCCCTTTTTCTGCTCTGCATCGCGGCTCTCCACGGTAGCCGAGCGACCGATTCGCTCGCCTGTCCAATAGTCGTACCAGATACCCGGAGGCAGTTGCACTTCGTATTTGTCCAACTCATCCGGGTACGGCGCGGGCGCGACGAGAATGTCGGGGCCGAAGAGAAACTCGCCCTGCGCGTCCAGATCAATGGGATGCAGATCCTGCGCCGCATCGGGAAATTCGAGGAAGAGCGTTCGCTCGATGGGCAGTCCTGTCCGCGACATTTCCTCCGCCGTGGTGTAGAGGTACGGCATCAGCCTGTATCGTTCTTCAATGTAGTGGCGGCGGATTGCCTCGGGCTCCGGCCCATTTACCCACGGCTCTTGATCGTTGGTCCCGCTGGCAGTGTGGTCGCGGTCGATTGGTTGAAAGGCCGCAATCTCAAGCCATTTGGTCAGCAGATCCGGCTGCGGCGAACCGGCAAAGCCGCCCACATCCGCTCCACTCATCGCAAAGCCGCTCAGGCCCAGGTTTTCAAGCATCGGCGTGGTCAGCCGCAAGTGGTTCCAGGTTGAGCTGTTGTCTCCGGTCCATGTGGCGGCGTAGCGCTGGCCGCCAGCATAACTTGCGCGCGTCAGCACAAACGGACGCACGTTGGGCTGCAATGCTCGCAGGCCATCGTAGGTTGCGCGCGAATTCTCCATGCCGTAGACATTGTGAATCTCGAGGTGAGTGGCGTTTCGCTGCCTGAATCCAGGCTCATTGATGCGATGCTGAATGTCATCCGGCATTGTCTTTGTGGCTACGCCGAAGATGGCAGGCTCGTTCATGTCGTTCCAGAAGCCCGCAATGCCATCAGCGACAAAGTCCTTGTAGAGCGATCCCCACCAGACGCGTGTCTGCTGCTGCGTAAAATCAGGGAAAACTGAATCACCCGGCCACACTTTCGCCACATAAGTCGAGCCGTCTGGATTCTTTACAAAATGATCGCCTGCCACTCCGGAGTTATAAGGAGCATAGCCCGCATCCGGCAGTTTTGCGATGTGAAGATCCGTAATCGCAACGACGTGAAAGTGCTGTGCGGCGAGATCCTTGATCATTTGCTTAAAAGTTGGAAATCGGCCCATGTTTACCGTGAAGGGCCTATTGTCTTCCTGATAGTCGATGTCGAGATAGATCGCGTCGGCCGGGATTTTGTCGGCGCGTAGGCGATCCGCAATTTCACGCACTCTCGCTTCCGGGTAGTAACTGTAACGCGATTGCTGAAAGCCGAGAGACCAGAGAGGCGGAAGCGGCGTGGGTCCAGTCAGCCACGCGTAACTCTCCACAACCTGCTTCGGACTGGGCCCGTAGATGAGATAGTAGTCAACCGGGCCGCCGGGCGCGCCGAAGGAATATGAATCGGCAGATTCCTTGCCGAAGTCGAAGCTGGCGCGCCAGGTGTTGTCAAACAACACGCCAAGCACGCGTCCCTGGTTCCATGAAAGAAAGAACGGAATGCTCTTGTAGATTGGATCTGTCGACTCCTGCCAGCCGAAAGAGTCAGAATTCCAGTCGGTGAAGGCCTGGCCGCGGCGATCGAGCGGGCCAGCCTTGTCGCCGAGGCCGAAAAAGTGCTCCGCCGGGGCCATGGTTTTATAAAGCCGGAAGGACGAGCCGTGATACTCCAGCGGGCGATCATCCTGCTGAAGCACGTGGCCCGCCAGATCGCTTACCGTCAGCCGCATGCCGCTGTCGAAGCTCACGCGCAGTGCCTTGGTCCGGAAGCCTGAACTTTCCGGCATGACTGGAACACTTGCCGAGCGCGGTCCGGCCAGCACAGCCCAGGACTCATCCGCCTGAAAATCTCCATTCCTGCTCGCGCGCACGCGCAGCACGTCATCGCGCAATGCTGTCACTCTCATTGCCACGCCATTCCCAAATACCTCGATGCCATTCGGCATCGAGTTTACTTGCAGGTTTTCCAAATGAGTTCCGGGAACAATCTGCGCCCCAGCCGGCGAGGCCGACAACGCGACGCCGATGGCGAGAAGGGCAAGTGCCGGGCAATTAAGATTGAAGTGTGTTTTCATCTGTATTCCTCTCGGGCATCGAATACCAGGTACAGATCGATAGCGGTGAAGAGTTATCGCACCTCGAACACGGTCATCGATTCGGCGGCTTCTTCGATATGTAACTTGTCTCCGCTTAGCATGGGAGAGATTCCTCCCGATGGCGCCAGAGCGTGGAATTCCGAACACCCGGCCAGCGACGTTCCGTCTTCGGTCAACTGAATCATCCGGTTTTGCCGCGCATTGTTCACAACAATCAGGAATCTCTCTTTCGAATGATCCGCCGAGCAGCCTGAGCCGTCGGTAGATCGCACAAACGCGAAGTCATCTGCCTCTGCGAGGAGGTTCTGCTCGATCCCTGTTTGCAGCGCCGGGTGCGCAGAACGCAACTTGAGCAGGCCGGAGGTCCAGGCAAAGACTTCCTGCTCCGTAACCGTGCGGCCTGCAGGAGTGAAGGCGTTGCGTGCGTCTGCGGCAAAGCCCCCGGGAAAGTCGTGACGATTGTCCGGATCTTCGCCGCCTGTCATTCCGATCTCATCTCCTGAATAGAACTGAGGCATGCCGCGCAGGGTGACAAGCAGGCCGAGTGCCAGCTTGAGTTTTGGCACGGAACCGTTTGCCTCGGTCAGGAAACGCGTGGTGTCGTGGTTGTTGATGAAGGTGACCAGCCGCTCGGGATGCGGGTAGAGCGCATCCTGACGCAGAACCGCGGCTAACTCCGTCATGGGTTTGCCATGAGCCAGAACATCGCGCAGAGTGAAATACACGGGAAAGTCGAAGGGCGTATCAAGACCGGTGTCGATGCCGCGATGCGCGACTCCTCCGGCAAAGAACGAGGTCACCTCCGGATCGCGATGGAAAACTTCGCCTACGGTGGTCATATGCGGATAGACGCTGTGCAACGCTGCATGAAAATCATGCCAGAAAGCTCGATCGACATACGGAAAGGTATCCAGGCGAATGCCATCAAGGTTGGCTGTTTCAACCCACCACAACGCATTCTGAATCAGATAGTGCGCGACCAGCGGGTTTTCCTGATTCAGGTCGGGCATGGCGTCGGTAAACCAACCCGTGGTGATATCGTTCCATGCCTGCCGTGAAGCGTGCGGGTCCACAAGCTGATAGAAATCGTGTCGCGCCGGGCGGTGGCGCTGAAGCGTTCCATGAAACCACTCCGGCGCGGGCGGATCCAGAACCCACGGATGTTGGACGCCGAGATGATTGGGAACGAGATCAATCACCAGCTTCATCCCCCTGGCGTGCAGTGCATCGGAGAGATGCCGGTAATCGTCAAGAGAGCCAAAGTGCGCGTCGGTCGCATAGAGGTCGGTTGCGGCGTAGCCATGATAGGACTCAGGCATGGCTCCGTTGGAGGCAACCGGCGTGGTCCACAGCGCCGTGACGCCAAGCTGCTGCAAGTAATTCAGGTGCTGCTCGATGCCGGCAAAATCTCCGCCATGCCAGCCGCGCACGGCCGCGCGATTGTAACCTGGCTGATTGTTGGCCGGATTCCCATCGGCAAAGCGGTCGGTCATGATGAGGTAGAGCGCATCGGCGGAAGAAAAGCCCTGGTGCGCTTTTGGATCGCGCGAGCGCGGAGCCAGTTGGAAGGCACGGCGCGCCTCTCCCTGGTCGTTCGTGGCCGTCACCCACAGAGTTTGCGGCGCGGCGTTGCTCGTGCGCAGCCAAAGAAAAGCCCAGTGGCCGTTGTTCGAAGTCTGAGTGCGGTCGAGCGTTACGCCATCGCTCTCCAGCGTGAAGCGCGCGAGGTTGAGATTCTCGCCGTGCACCAGCAACATGGGGTCGGGAAGACCAGCAAACCATCCAGGCGGATCGATCTTGTCGATACGTGGAGCCTCAGGGCTTGGAGCCTGAGCCCGGGATGCTGTGACCGCGCAGAAGAAAAGCCCGATAAACAGGAAGAAATATTGCCGGAATTGAACAAGGTTCTTCACGGAATTCTCACCAAAAAGTCAGTCAACCATTATTCCGTCACCTGCGCGCAAACGCCGCCGAGGAAGGATGAATTAAGAGAAAAGGCCCGCGGCAGCTCGATAGAAACTGCCGCGGGATAGGGGAAGCCGTGCAGGGATCAGAAGGTGAAGCGAATAGCGCCCTGAAGCTGACGTTCCGACGCCTGGCGCGTTCCGTTGATCAGCCCGAAATTGCCGTCGTAAACGCCAGCATCGGGGTTGGTGAACTGCGGGTGATTGAGCAGGTTGTATGCCTCGAAGCGCAGTTGTCCCACAATCCCTTCTCGAATCGGAACATTCTTGAAAAGTGAAGCAGTCAACTGATCGTAGCCGGGTCCGTGGAAGGTGTTGCGTGCTACGTTTCCTGGGCGGGTGTAAATGCCGGAGGCAGTTTCCGCGGGCGCGACAAACGCGCTGCCATCAAACCACTGGAAGCCGTTGGCTACGCGTGTCATCTCGCCCATGTGGGCGCCGCCGGCATAATCGGGGCGATTGGACGGACCACTGGTGTTCTCCCTGTCCGAAATGGTGAGATTGAAGGGTGTTCCAGTTCCAGCAATCCAGAGGGGGTTGAACTGCCATCCGCCCACCACGTAGTCCACGGCCTTGGGAATGGCATTGGCAAATTGCTTGCCATGACCGAAGGGCAGTTCGTAGAGGATTGAGACAGTTACGGTCTGACGCTGGTCGTTCTCTGTATTGCCGTAGTTGGCATGAAAAAGCGGGCCGCTCGATGTCATGAAAACCGTGGCAGTGTTTCCTGTCGCCGAATAGGCGGGAGTGGCATCGTCCAGGGCGTGGCCCCAAGTGTAGGCGACAGTGCTTTGCAGCCCATGAGCCAGATTGCGGTTGAGACGGGCCTGCAGAGCGTTGTAGTTGAAGGAGCCGTTGTTGGTGTTGACTGTGACGCCGAGTCCCTGTGCGCCGAAAAACTTGGCGCCGGTGACCAATTGCGGGCTGGTGTAGTTGTAAGTGTTGGTCTCATGATCGGCCTTGGCGCCGACATAACCCAAGTCGATGACTGTGCTTTGTCCGAGCTGGTGCTCCAATTGCAGGTTCCACTCCTGAATGGTAGAGGTCGGATCGTGCCTGGAGTAGGAGATCACACTTACATTGGTGGGATTGGCTTCAATCGTCGCCGCGCCGAAAGTTGGCAGCGGCAGGGCACCGGTAGCCGCGGTGTTGAGGTTCGTGTTCATCGGAGCTTCTCCTGTGAAAGTTGTCCGGAAGCCGCTATAAGCGGAATAGGACGCAGTTCCGTTGAACTCGGGGTTGTTGCTCAGCACGTTGCCGACGCCGCCGCGAACCTGGTAGTAGAAGATGCCATATCCGCCGCGGAGAATATCGGTGTGCTTGCCGGTAAGATCGTAGGCAAAGCCAATACGCGGAGCAAAGTTGTTGTGGTTGGTGTCAATCAGGGAACGCGAGTTACCGCTGGCGCCCGCCCGCAGCAGCGTGCCGGTGGTCAGATCGAAGTTCGACTGGTAGTTATTCTGCTCCACAGGGTAGGTGTAGAGGTCATAGCGGATGCCAAGATTCAGGGTCAGCCGCGGGCTGAACTTCCAGTCATCCTGGGCAAAGTAGCCCGTCTCCCAACTGCTGGTGTGGAAGTAGTTGCTTACGTTGGATATCTGGTAGTTGTCCACGAAACCTGCCACGAGCTCAGAGGCCTCATAGCCGGTAAAGTCGCCAGTGCCATTGCCGATAAAGAAGTAGCCCTTGGCATCGTTGCCCTGGAAGAAGTCAACGCCGCGCTTCATGATGTTGGCGCCGAACTTGAAGGTATGCTGCTTGTGCGACCAGGAGACCGCGTCGTTGAACTGATACATGTGCTGCGGTACGGTATAGGGTCCGCCGTCGCCGGTGTAGCTGATTTCGGAGTTGTAGCCGCCGATCAGCGCTCCACCGCCTAACAGCGAACTGCGGTTGGCGTTCAGAATGCCCAGGTTCTGCGACCACGGCACGCCCTCGAAGGGATTGATGTAGCCATACATAGGGCGTGTGTATCCGAAGCGGAATTCGTTGACCAGGGCCGAAGTGAAGATGTGCGTTTCACCGGCAACCAGGCCGCGCGGGTGGGCGACGTTGGAGCCGGAGGCAAAACCGGAGGGCGTACCCACGACGCTCACGGTCTTGGTAAAGATGTCCTGTCCGTAGCTGTAGCGGGCGAAGAGTGTGTCCTTCTTGGCGGCCATCCAGTCGACGCGTCCATCGAAATCGTTGAAGTTGCGAATCTCCTTCTGGATATTCACATAGTTGTTTTCAATGGTGGTCGTCGTGTGGTAGTTCGACGGAGGAAAGATATTGAGATACTTCATCGCAGCAGCGTTTCGACGTCCGGGATCGATCACGTTGGGTTGGTTGTTGTAATTCCACTGGCTGCAGGTGGTGGGATCGAAGATCGCGCCACTACCGCCGTTCGTTGCAGTCAACGCTCCTCCCGGGAGAATCACCGTCCCATTGGCCAGAGTGAAATGTGCGCATCCCGTGTAGGTGGCATTAGGCAGTGTAGTGAGGCCCGAGCCGATCAGGTCGCTGAAATCCCCATTGCGCATCTTGTCCGTTGGCACCGTATTGAAGGCCGGGTTGTCGGGCACCTTCTGCCTCAGTGCCTGGTAGTCCGCGAAGAGGAAGAGCTTGTCCTTCAGAATGGGTCCGCCGACGGTGCCGCCGAACTGGTTCCTCTGAAAGGCTTGCGCCGGAGTGGTGGGCGAAAAGTAATTGGGGCTGGCATCAACCGCATTGCTGCGCATGAACCAGAAGAGCGAGCCATGAATCTGGTTGGTGCCTGACTTGATGGATGCCTGAATGACTCCACCGCCGGCGCGGCCAAACTCAGCCGATGCGTCGCTGGTGTTGACGCGGAATTCCTGCATGGCTTCGACCGGCGGGAAGAAGTTGATGGAGTTGGCCAGCGACTCGTTGTTGTCCACGCCGTCCAGAATGAAGTTGTTGGCTTCGGGGGGCAGCCCGTTGACCGAAAGAGCCGCGCCGCCGGTTTCGCCATTGCGGAAGGTTTCCGCGTTGCCGCTGACGCCGCTGGCCACGCTGCCGTACGCGCCCTTGGTGACGCCAGGCGAAAGCAGCGCCAACTGCGTAAAGTTGCGTCCGTTCAGAGGCAATTCGGAGAGTTGCTTGCCCTCCACCACCTCGCCCAGGGACGAGGTCTCAGTGTCGACCAGCGGAGCGGCTGAATTGACTTCAACCGATTCGCTCGCGGCGCCAAGCTTGAGTACAAAGTTGATTGACTTGACCTGGGAAACCTGAAGGTCGAAGGAAACCGTCTCCTGCTCGAAGCCTGGTGCGGCAGCTTTTGCCTTGTATGCGCCGCGCACCAGGGAGAGCACTGAAAAGTTGCCTTGGGAATCGGATACGGTCGAGTTCACAACGCCCGTATCGATATTCGTGATGGAGATTGCGGCTCCAGGAACAGCGGCGCCAGAGGGATCGACAACAGTGCCCAGGACGCGCCCAGTATCGGTCTGCGCGCTCAAACTGGAAATCACTGTCAGGGAAAGAGCCAAAACCAGGAGCGGCAGAACGAGTTCACGGAACAGCCTTCCGCGGGTTTGCAATTCAAACGGAAAATGCATCATGTTTCGCCTCCAAATGCGTTGACAACTCAGGTCCAAGGAGGCGTCAGGTGCAGCACGTCTCCTCCTAGCCGGGTACGAGAA
>Ga0326727_10016710_pt1 | contig 15413 bp, 15 predicted proteins | sample MB2enrmetagenome_FD_207643 | JGI IMG/M metagenome (GOLD analysis project Ga0326727, IMG submission 207643) | Lab enriched peat soil microbial communities from McLean, Ithaca, NY, United States - MB29MY | ecosystem: Environmental > Terrestrial > Soil > Wetlands > Peat | place: USA: New York... | reverse complement strand
CGGTCTGGGAACGGGGCACAAATCCACGACCTATAAGCAGATCCGAAGCGGGCGGAGATCTCCAATCCGCTCAGCTAAGGCTGACCACAACATATCGTGGTTTGCTGAAACAACCGGATAGGCATGACGCGCCTGCCAGCGGCAGGGACCTTGCCCCGGAAAGCTTGGACCGGATGGGACGCGCCGCCATCCCCCCCTGGAATCGCAGCAAGTGCTCAAAACCGACAAGCTGGGTGACCCGGAGCAGCCATTTTCCCAAGCGCCAACGAGCTTCCTCGAGGTGGATGCCCCCAACGTGGTCGTCGAGAACTGGACGACCGCCGAAGACGGTCATGGCGCTATCGTTCGCCTGCTAGAGGTGGGAGAGAACTCCGCCGTTGTGCGTTTGAATTTCCCCCAGTTCGATTTGCAGCAAGCCTGGCGGGCAAACGCCGTGGAGGAAAATCAGGAAGAGTTGCCTGTGTCGGCGCATTCGCTGCAAGTCAAAATGCGCCCGCATGAGATTCTCACCGTGCGCGTGGTCGCAACGTTTGCAAATCGCCCCGCGGGCGGCACGCCCGCCCCATGAAGCAGGGGAGGATTTAGTCCGGGTTTCTCACCACGCTGGAACGCTCATAGGGGGGAAGGGCAGGGCTTCAGACGTTGCGGAAAAGACGCTTCAATGCTGTCATCCTGAGCCCTTCGCTGTCATTCTGAGCGAAGCGAAGAATCTCGCTCTGCCGCTCAGGGTAAACTACGCGAAGGACCCCGGCAGTTCGCGGGGGGTTGGTGAACGGAGTAAACTACGGGGGTTCTTCGCCCAAAACGCGGGCTCAGAATGACAGCGCCTACGAGTTTTTCCGCAGCCTCTTCAGCCCCGCCCTCCGAGACGCGTGGTGAGAGATCCGGCTTAGCTTACAATGTGACGTGGCTCGGGGGTGAGCAAGTGGCGGAGGGCGAGCCGGGAAAGGGAACAGATGCCTCTTATTTCAATGAAGGAAATGCTGGAGGATGCGCGCCGGCGTGGATACGCCGCGTGCTACTGTGAATCGTGGAATTTGGAATCGCTTCAGGCCGCGGTGGAAGCGGCAGAAGCGGAGAGTTCACCGATCATCGCGGGATTCAACGGTGGCTTTCTTGTGCGGTCGGGGCAAACCACGTTGGAGAAGCTGAGTTATTACGCCGCCTTGCGGGCGGCCCTGGACCGGGCCAAAGTTCCTGTGGCGTTTCTCTTGAACGAAACCGACAGCCTCGGCCAAATCGAGCAGGGAATCGCTTTGGGTTTCGACGCCGTCATGGTGGAGAATGAATCTCTCCCCAAGGAGAAACACCAGCGCCTCGTCGAGCAAGTTGTCGAGATGGCGCATGCCAAAGGCGTGTCGGTGGAGGCGCAGGTGGGACACTTGGCGGATGCGTCGGGAGGAACGGAGGCGGAGCCCACCGATCCGGAGGCAGCGCGAGCCTTCGTCAGCGCGACGCACATTGACGCTCTGGGCGTCGCTGTGGGGAATGTCCACATCCTCACGTCGGGAAAGAGGGGCCTTGACCTCGAGGCGCTGGCAAAAATCCAAGCAGCGGTGGAGATTCCCCTGGTGCTGCACGGAGGCACGGGAATCCCCCTCGAACTGGCCCCGCGTTGCATTCAGCTCGGCGTAGCCAAAGTGAACTTTGGCACCGGGCTGAAGCAAGCCTACCTTGCCGCACTCAGAGAGAAGCTGGGAAAGTATCACGAACCGATGAGCCCGCATCCGTTCCTAGGGATGGGCGGCGAGAACGATCTCCTGGTGGCGGGACGAGAAGCGGTAAAGGCGGAAGTGGTGAAACTCCTGCGGGCGTTTGGCTCGGCGGGCAAGGCGTGAGGAATTAATTCATCGGGTCATTGCTTCCTTGGGTCAATTTGTCCTAGCCTCATTTGGTTCTTGACAAAGCCTAGTCGTGTTGGTATAGTTCATGGGTCAGTCCGTGCCCGGCGAGGAAGGGCTGTGCTCATGCCAAGGATGGAAACTTCCAGCCTCCGCCCCTCGTGGCGATTCCGTCACACCTTAAACAAACAAAAGGTCACCTCTGGGGGATTGGTCTACCCAACAAAGATGTTAGATAACGACGTTGGAAGCCGCCATCTCTATGAAAACAAATAAAAAACATGACAAGATGTCCATCAAAATTTCGGACATTTACGGCAAAGTGAAGCCTGTTTTGCAAGAAATTGCGCGTTTGGAAGGACAATTTGCCGTGAGCTGCGCTTTCAGAACGCGTTTTTGCGGTGCTTTTCCTCCATGAGAACGGAACAACCCGGGTGTAAAATCGTGGCCCGGAACCGAAGGGGAAATATCGGATCCGTTTGAGAAGGAGTGGCGCATGATCAGTCAAGACCAATACCAAACCGCGGTTGATAGGACCATCGAGCTGCTGAAGACAGCCGGAATCGTGATTACGCCCGAGGAGAGGGGGCGAATTGAAGTGGCGGATTTCGGGCTGGGCGAACTGGAGAAGACCGGGCTCGAAATCATCATCTATGTGAACACGGACCGGGTGTGTGCGAAGGAGATCATGATGTTTCCGCATCAAACCTGCCCTGAGCACCTCCATCCGCCGGTGGGCGGCCAATTGGGGAAGGAAGAAACCTTTCGTTGCCGCTGGGGGACCGTTTACCTTTACGTGCCCGGGCCTGAGACGGTGCCGCTGTCCTGCCTGCCGCCGGCGGGCTCCGAACCCCATTACACCGTGAAGCACGAAGTTTGTCTGCGGCCGGGGGATCAGTACACCCTCATGCCCGGCACGCGACATTGGTTTCAGGCCGGGGCGGAGGGAGCGATTGTCTCCGAGTTCTCCACGCGCAGCACCGATGAGGCCGATGTCTTCACCGATCCGCGCATCGCGCGGGCTCCGGAAATTTCCGCGGAATGAATTCCGACAGGGCCTTTTACCATGGGAACCCGCCCGTTCCCCGAGGCACAAACCGTCATGAGCAAACACAGGATGAGGCTGGGTTTCACGGTGTTAGCGGGGTGGTGCTTTTTCACTTGCATGCAACCCAATCGGGCGCAAGCATGGCCAGGAGGTGATCCACCCGCGGCTCAACATAGCGCAGCAGCTCAAAAGACCCTTTGGATCATTCCTCACACGCACTGGGAAGGCGCCGTCTTCAAGACTCGCGAAGAGTATCTTGAAATCGGCCTTCCGCACATTCTCACGGCACTATCCCTTTTGCGCGCCCATCCGGAGTACCGCTTTGTTCTTGACCAGGTGGCCTACGTTCGGCCATTCCTCGAGAGGTACCCGGAGCAGGCTGCGGCGTTCCGCCAGTATGTGGCGGAGGGCAGGCTCCAGATTGTCTGCGGGAACGACGTCATGCTGGATGTCAACATGCCCAGCGGTGAGTCGTGGGTGCGGCAGGTGCTTTACGGCAAAGGTTATTACCGCGACAAGCTGGGAGCGGACGTCACGGTGGGCTGGGGATTGGATACGTTCGGCCATCACGCGCAAATGCCGCAACTCTTGAAGCTGGCTGGATACAAATCTTACTGGTTCCAGCGCGGCGTCCCGGGAAACGAAACCCCCTCCGAGTTCCTCTGGCAAGGCTTGGACAGCACCAAGATTCCCGCTTTCTGGCTGCCGTTGTCCTATGGATTGTTCATGCCCGCACCCAAGGACGCCTACAGCTTTGCGCGCTATGCCCTGGGAAAATGGGATGCTCTGGGCCAATACTCGCGCTGGCCGGATCGCGTGGCCCTGGCCGGCGCGGATGTGAGCGAGCCGGAGGAAGCCCTTCCAGGCTTGGTGAAGGAATTCAACGAAAGCAGCGAAGCCCCGATTCACCTGCGCTTCGGCGTGCCGACGGATTTTGCCGCTGTCGTGGCGCAACGCCCGAACCCGCCCGTGGTTTCCGGCGAACTCAATCCAGTTTTCCAAGGAGTTTATAGCAGCCGCATCGAGTTGAAGCAGTGGGTGCGGCGTCTTGAAGACGTTCTGACCAACGCGGAAAAGCTTACCGCGCTGGCGGGCGCACTAGGTGCGGCCTCGAACTGGTTGGACTCAGTGCGGGCCTGGGAGCCCGTGCTGTTCAATCAGGCGCACGATTTGATGTCCGGGACGATGGTGGACAAGGTTTATAACGAGACGATACGCGGATACGAATCCTCCCAAGGCTTGGGCGACGAGCAGATCGACGCCGAGCTTGGCGCCATCGCGGCCAGGATGGATACGCACGTGAACGGCGTTCCCATCGTGGTCTTCAACACGCTGGGTTGGGCGCGGAGCGACGTGGCGGAAATCGAGGTGGGCTCGATAGGGCCTGAGATCCGCGGGCTGCGCCTGTGCGACTCTTCCGGAACCGACATGCCGCTGCAATTCCTCGACACGCAGCGTTACGGCGATGGAAGCCTGAAAGATGCGAAAGTAGCCTTCATCGCCCGCGACGTTCCCGCCTTCGGCTATGCTCTTTATCAACTTATTCCTTCGGAAGCAGAGTTTTCCGGATCCAAGAAGCAGGAGGGCACCCCCCCTCCCGCATCGACAGAGCACCAGGACGCCGGATCAATTGAAAACGAGTACTACCGGATGACCTTTGACCTCTGGACGGGAGAGATGAAGGAGCTGTATGACAAGGCCGGCCATTGGGATGTGCTGGGCGGCCGGCCGGGGAATATCGTGGCGCGCGAGCAGGAGGGCGGCGACTTTTGGGAACTTTACGGAACACTGAATGGCGGCCGGTTTACGGCGATGACCCGCAAACAGGGGCTTCCGGCTCCGGCGGGGACGCACTTCAGCAACGAACAGGTGGGTGGCAGCGGGTCCACATCCTCCGGCCCGGTGTACTCCCAATTCAGCCTCTTCCATCCCTTGGGTGACGGAAGCTTTGCCACCACGGTGCGTGTCTATCCCGCCATGCGCCGCATCGACATTCGCACACAGCTTCTCAACAACGACAAATTTGTCCGTTACCGCGTTCTCTTTCCCACCTCGATCGAAAATGGGCGGCGGTTTGACGAGATTCCCTTCGGGGCAATCGAGCGCCCCCTGGAGCAGGAGTACCCCGCGCAGTATTGGGTGGATTACAGCGACGGAAGCAAGGGGCTTGCACTCCTGAACCGCGGCCTGCCGGGCAACAACGTGGCGGGCGGAACCCTGATGCTTTCGCTTATGCGCTCGGCGCGAATCACCGCCTACCCGTTCTTCGGGGGGTACGAGCCTGGCGTGTCCTCGGACTTGGGCCTGGAGCTTGGCATCGAGAGGGCTTTTGACTACGCCCTCGTCCCTCATGCCGGCGACTGGCGCGACGCTGAGGTGTATAAGGCGGGATGGGAGTTCAATCACCCCCTTTTGGCGCGCAAAGTGAGCGCACATGGGGGAGGATTGCCCCGGCGCTGGGGGTTGCTGGACATCTCGCCGCCCAACGTTGTCGCCTCCGCGTTGATGCCGGGCCGCGATGGCGCCGTCATGCTCAGGATCTACGAGGCGACGGGCAAGCCCGCGAACGGGGTCGAGATCAGGTTCCACGTTCCGGTCAGCAGCGCCTCTGAAACCAATTTGCTGGGGGATGAAGTCCGGCCGTTGCCGCCTGCCCATGATACTTTGCACTTTGACCTGCGTCCTTACGAGATCAAGACGCTGAAGCTGAAGTTGCACCCGCCGGAAGGAAGCAAATAAGGCCAAGATTGGCATGGAAAACGACCCAAGCTGGCGGCTTCCGAGTTCAGATATCTGGCATCGGTTCTTCCAAACGCGCCCTCCTCTCGTGATATCATGACGTGGACGGCCCGAAAAGGGGTCGGAATGGGGTGCAGCGATGACGATCAATCTCAATCCCGAACAGGAGCGGATCATTCAAGCGGAGATCGAGAGCGGTCACTTCCGCAGCCCTGATGAAGTACTCGATCACGCCTTGGCCGCATTGAAAGAAAAAGAGCACAACCGCAAGGGCGCAACGCGACGAAAAAATCTGGCGCAGTTCCTGATGGAGTCTCCGCTGGCTGGCGCAGAGTTGAACCTGGAGAGACAAAAGGACTACGGTCGTCCCATTGACCTATGAGTGGGTTCCTGCTCGATACGAATGTGCTCTCCGAGTTTAATCGGCGCGGAGAACTAAACCGTCTGGTGAAACAGTGGCTAGAAGCAGTCGACACCGATTCCCTTTACGCCAGCGTCCTCACCTTCGGAGAAATCCGCTTCGGAGTCGAGCTTCTTCCTCCCAGTAAGCAGCGTACGCAGTTGGAGCAATGGCTTGATCGGGACTTGCCTGAATGGTTCGAAGGCCGAATCCTGCCGGTCGATCAGTCAATTGCAGATCGGTGGGGGTTGCTTCGCGCCCAAGCGCAGATGAAAGGCCAACCTCTCTCGATCATTGACGCCCTGCTCGCGGCAACCGCCCTCCAATACAACCTTACTATCGTGTCACGCAATGTGAGCGACTTCTCGGTTGTCGGACTGGCCGTGGTTAACCCGTGGGAGGCCCCGAGCCCATGAAGCCTAACCGGTTCGTGGGTATTGACCTTACAGACTCCTATGCGAAGACACCACGCGCGGTCGATGTTGCAACTCTCGACGCCCAAACTGGTCAGGTTGTATTCGACAAGTTCAAGTGGCCACCTCAAGGAGCCGACTGGGCAGTCGAAGTTGGACGGCTGAACTTGCAAATGATGAGAACTCCGCCAACCTATTTGAGGCTTTTCCGGGTGCCGTTTGGCGCCTTTGTCATCGGAGCGCAGAACCTCTTCGACGAAAAGGGTCTCTCGTGGGGCGCAACCAAAGGCGTGCGATTCTCGAAGCAGTTGGCTGCAACTTCGGTAACGCGGGCAAACCAACGCACGACCAACTGGACGCCTGCGTTTGCGCCGCGTTGGGCTGGCTTTTTTTCGTTCCGAAAGCTGACTGGCCGGTCGAGCTTGCTCCGCCTCCCATACCACCCGCTGAGCAGAATGTAGCTGTATTCCGGGATGCAAATGGAATCCTCAGAGAAGGCCGCATGCTGATGCCCCAGATTGCCTCGCCACTCAAAAGACCAGCCGACAATCCGCTGCAATCAGCGCCCATACCTGACCGAGCAGACCTGCAGGTTGCCGCCGAAACGCAGTTTCCGCGATCCCAACTGGGAGGGAGTGTGTCCGTGGCCGCACAAGCGATAAGCCTTGATGTAACGATTGTGGGCGGAGGAATGATTACCTTCGACCTGCTTCTGCCCTCTCTGTACCACCTGGAAAGGACCGGGGTCGTCCGCAAAATCGATATCTGCGCTTTGAACACCGCTCCCCTGAAAGCGCTGGCGGAGAACCCGGAGTTCCAAGAAGCCTTTCCCGGACAAGGATTCACGCCGCATCCATCGTTCTCCGTACCGGCTGACGCGCAGTTTCCCGATTTATATAAGGATGTGATCGCGGGGATGGCTCCGGGCAACATGGTGGTGGTCGCCATGCCCGACAATCTTCACTACCCGGTGGTGAAGTATGCACTGGAGCATGACCAGAACGTGCTGTGCGTGAAACCGTTGGTCCTTAAATATGAGCAAGCGGCGGAAATCGAAAAACTGGCGCTCGAAAAGGGGCGCTTCGTGGGAGTGGAGTACCACAAACGCTTCGATCGCCGGTCGCTGGTGGCGCGGCGCAGTTATGCGCTGGGGCAGTTCGGCGCGTTCGTGATGGGCGAGGCCAAGCTCATTGAGCCGTACTACTATCGCCACTCGAATTTCCAGAATTGGTTCACCTGCGACCGCACAGATCCCTTTACCTACATCGGGTGCCACTATGTGGACTTGGTTTACTTCATCACGGGATTGAAGCCGGTGGAAGTTTCGTTGAAAGGGGTGAAGGGGAGATTTCCCAATGGCAACGAGGCTTTCCTGTGGTCGCATGGGCGCGTGACCTGGGAAAACGGCGCGCTGCTTTCGGTGATCAACGGCTTGGGCTATCCCAATGCCGCCGCCGGAAGCAACGACCAGGGAATGGTGTTGTACTGTGAGGGGAATGACCAGACGGGACTCATCTTTCACGACGACCATAACCGCGGCGTGGCCTATTCATACTTGCAAGGCATCGGCCCGGGAGGGTCGAAATACAATTACGTCAGCCCGGATTTCTACCGCCTCGTTCCCTGGGAGGGGCCGGGCTATAAACCCATTGGTTACGGGTACGAATCGGTGGCGGGAATTACCCACGCCATCCATCGCCTGGAAAGCGCGACGGCCGGACTGGCCGCGGAGGCCGCGCTCGCCAAGCGCCGGGAAATGATCCAGGAAGTGGACGCCCAAGGCCTGATCGCCACTCCCGCCAACAGCTACATCAATGAATTGGTGGTGGAGGCGGCGCGCGCCTCGATCCTGGCGGACGCAGCACCCGTGCGCATCAAATACAGTGGTTAGTGCTTAGTGGCTAGTGGCTAGAAGAAGACCGGTGGTTAGCGGGGGGTGGCTGCTGGCCAACCACTAGCCACTGACCACTAGCCACTTCTTTTGGGAGAAAAAATGGCCATTTATGACCTAACTCCGGTTGATGTCCCGAAGGTGGAAACCAAATACCGCAGCATCAAAACCAAGCTGCCGGTGCCGGAGTCTTTGCCGATCTTCGCAGCGCTCGAAAAGTCGGAACCCCGCTCGATGATGGGCCAGCCGCCCATTGTGTGGGACAAGGCGGAAGATTTTACCGTCAGTGACCGTTGGGGAAACCGCTGGATCGACTGGTCGAGCGGCGTGCTGATTACCAACGCCGGGCACGGGCGCAAGGAAATCCGCGCGGCGCTGCGCGAGGTGATTGACCGCGGCCTCTTGGCGTCTTATGTGTTTGTGCACGAGCAGCGGGCGCGCCTCGCGGAGATGCTCCGCGCCCTCTCGCCGGACCCCGAGAAATACCGGGTTTTCTTGATGAGCACGGGCAGCGAGGCCACCGAGAACTGCATCAAGTTGGCTAAAACTTACGCCTTGGCCAAATACGGCGCCTACAAAAAGTACTTCGTGACCTTTCACTACGCCTTTCACGGACGCACCATGGGCGCGCAGCTTGCCGGTGGCTGGGAGAAATCGAAAGAATGGATGGTCGATCGCGACCGCACCTTTGTCCAGGTGCCCTTCCCGGATGGTTACAAGAACGAAAACATCTCGTTTGATCTATTCCTCGAAACGCTGGCCGAAAAGGGCGTGAAACCTCAGGACATCGCCGGGGTGATGACGGAAACCTACCAAGGGGGCGGGCCGGATTTCCTGCCCGTCGAGTATGCACAGAAACTTGAAGCGTTCTGCCGCGAGCACGACATCGTGATGTGTTACGACGAAGTGCAGGCGGGTTTCGGCCGCACCGGCAAGATGTTTGGGTTTGAACACTACGGCGTCCGTCCTGACCTGATCGCCTGCGGAAAGGGCATCTCCTCGTCGCTGCCCATTTCCGCCGTCATTGGGCGCGAGGACATCATGGATCTGTACGCACCCGGCTCGATGACATCCACACATTCCGGCTCGCCCTTGCCGGTCGCCGCCGCAATTGCCAATCTGGAGATCATCCAAAAAGAAAACCTGGCGGAGCGTGCCGCGAGCCTGGGCGAAATTCTCATCCCTGAGTTAAAGCGTATTCGCCAAAAATATCCCCAGGCGTTGGGGTGCCTTCAGGGTAAAGGCCTGGTGGCGGGGATCCAAGTGGTGAAAGCCGGCAGCAAGACACCGGATCCGGACACGGCGCTGCTGATCAATATCGCCTGTTTCCAAAAAGGTGTGCTGATGTTCGCCCCCGTCGCCGCCAGCGGTGAATGCCTGAAGATCGCCCCGCCCCTCACCATCGCGGAAGACGCGCTGCGCGAGTCCTTGCAGGTCTTCGAAGAGGCCGTGGATGAGGTTCCAAAACCAGCTAACGGGTAAAGGGCAAGCGAGTCGTGGTACAGTTTGGATTTTCTTGGTGTACGTTTGGTTAAAACTGTAGCAGCGAGTTTACCTCGCCAAATGGTGGCGTAAAGCCGCCTCTACAGGCTGAACCGTTCAGAGTCCCGGAACGATCTGAGCAACCCCAAGTTGCAGTAAGCCGAGCAAAATAATCCCTCCACGAAAAACCGGAAAACAAGCTTTCCCTCGTGGCCGCCCTCATCGCGAGGTATCCTTTCGCCGTCGCCGTTCGCTCTCCCTCATCAGTTCGTTTATATTCGCCGCTGGACGTATCTCGATTGTTCCACACTTCAACTTCACTCCCGGAGATTGGGAAATGAGCTGAATTGCGTGATTCAGATCTCGCGCTTCAAGCACCTGAATTCCACCCAATTGCTCCTTCGTTTCCGCGTACGGACCGTCAGTCACTGCAACCTTTCCGTTCTTCCAACCCACGGTCACCGCCGTGTTGGCCGGCTGAAGAGGTTCCTCAGCGACAAGATTTCCGTTCTTCCGCAGTTCGTCGTTGTAGCTAAAACACTCGTCCAGCATGGTGTTGCGCTCGCTCTCAGACATGTTTTCGAATTTTCCTGGCTCGAGATAGCCCAAACAGATGTATTTCATCCATTCCTCCTTGTTTCCTGTGACTTAGAGAGCTGTAGCTCATCATGAACCTTCCGGGAACGCAGACTTCATAACGCCGAAGTCTGCGCCAGCCCCGAAAGTGTTGTCGCTACCGCTCAGTTGCTTCAGGCGGGGGTCGGAAAAAGAACGGGCGCACCTCGACCGGCGCCCGGCAGGCGACGGCGCCCTTGCGCCCCCACTCGAGTGCCTGGTCCAGGTCAGCGGCTTCCAGTATCCAAAAACCGCCGATGTGCTCCTTGGTCTCCAGGTACGGCCCATCGGTGATGAGCACCTTACCATCGGGCTGCGCCCGCAGCGACTTCGCGTTACTGGGCGCGATGAGGCCGCCAGCGAAGACCCTGGCGCCGGCAGCGATCATTTCGCGGTTAAGCGTGTGGATTTCCTCGATCGTCGCTGCGGTCTCAGCGGACGGGTCGAAATCGTCGGGGTGATAGATAGCAACTAGAAACTGTGGCATGACTTCTCCTTTTCCTGTAAGAGTCTTGGGGCGGGCCGATTGCCCTGCCTTCACCCTATAGTCGAACGGCCGGGCCGGAATTCGACAGATCGTCCAAAAAAAATTGTAGTGTCTCAGTTTGAAAGTTACGCTTCGTTTCGGGGATAACGATGGAATGTGCCGTAGACAATCGCGTTTGGATTGGATTCGGCCCTTTGTATCATGTCATCCAACTCCTCTGACAACGGCATTTTCTTGGCCCTCTGTGCCAACGGTTCTTCGCCTTCGACTTCCATCACGTAGAGATTCATTGTAGCCGCAATCGTCTCCGCCTTCTTGCGGAACTCCGTCGCATTAGCTGCCCACGTAATGATATTAGTGAATGCTCCAGCAGCACCGTATTCCTCAAGATTTAGGGGTTTTAGCTCTACCAATCCAATCCACAATTCAGGCTTCTGGGACATGGGTCGATTATCATAAAATGAGAGATATAAGGGGTTCAGGTACCATTATCGTCAAGCCCCGTCCTGCGTCACTTTGGCTTCCAATTCCTTCACAAGCTCGGGTAAATCTTTAAAGTAACGCCCATGCGTGTGGCGCACCGCTTCTTCGCTTGCGGCTTCCAGAATCACAACTTCGTGTTCGTGCGGCGGAGGTTCGCGGTTGAACTTTAATTCGAGCTCAAGTCGAGCATCCTGCGCTGCCTGTTGCTCCGCATCGTCGAACTTACGGAACTGTAGTAGCGTGCCGCTGGGGCGATCGTATTCGATCAGGAAGATCATCTTAGTTCACCTTGCGCGGCAAAGCCGCGAACCTTTCGATGGTGGTTTTCAAGTCTTTAAGAAGTCTCGCCTTGGCATCGGCGAATTCGCCAAATGTTTTCTTAAACTGGCGATGAGCCATCGTCTCGCTTAGTTTGAGGCGCCGCACCTCCGTTGCCAGTTCGGGACTCAAGCTATCGAGTCGCCCCTCAATCAATTCCTTGCCGGGGGAACGGCGCTTGCGAAACTCTTCCGCGAGTGCTGGGGTAATTTCTTCCTCGCCAACAGCTACTACATTTTCCGAAAGCAGCAGCTTGACAAGCTCGGGATCCATTTCACCTACTAGCTTTTCCTTCTCTTCCACGCTCACGATATAACTGGAAGCTTGGACGAGCGCGCCCTGAAAAATCGGATCACCGCCCCCATACTTAATCGCGGGGTCGAACACGTCAGACATGACCTCGGATAGTTGCGCCCATAGGTTTTGGAGTTCCGTCCGGACCTGAATCTCGATGGCTTTGTTCTGCACCTTCGCGATGACGTGTACTGCTCGATAGCCGTGGCTGGGCCGCTGTCTCCGGTCCACGACCGTCGTCTTATTGAACGCATGGACCAAACCCTGAACTAGTTGATCCTGCTCTGGAACCTTGGCGACGACCAATCGACAGCCGGCGATGTCCTGCATCCGGCTTAGTTGCATTGTTCTCTCGCGCCGGAGCTTTTGCACAATCGAAAACGGAGTTTTCTGCGGCCTGCCCGTAGGCTCTAATCCGGCGGTGCTCAGGATTTTAGCCGCAACCTCGTTATACGCCCCTACAAAGGTGTCGCGGTAGGCGTTGAGTTCGCGCAGATCATCGTCTGAAACGGTTCCTTCCCTGAGCCGTTCGCCTAATCGGTCGATCTGCGCTTTCGAAGCTGAAGCCACTCCGTCAGACCCGCCACGAGCATCTTAGCGGCTTTGCAACTGCACTGCAATCACCGCTCTGCGCCCAGTGAGGAATTGAGAAGGAACCTTCGCCTCGGTCGGCTGGCGCAGAACCATGGGGTAGGGAAGGGTCCGGTATCCTTTCCAGGGGGACTGGCACGCCCCGGTTTTCCCCGATTTTCATTGTTGCTGAATTGGTGTCGGAAACCCGGGCACGTCATTTCCCGATTCTTTAGGGTGGGTGCGCGGTTGTTTCTCATGTTTGCAGCGGGTAGCGCGGGGAAAGGTAGCCGAATTACTCTGCGGTACTTTCCCCTTGCCCCGAAATGAACCGGTCGAAGGTTCATATCCAACTGCCGCACCGCCTCATTTCAATATCAGCTTGATTTGCCCTCACGCACCGCTGAGTAATTTTTCTCGGAGAAAAATAACTCATCGCTACGCCGCTGTCCAAGAATTTTTTCTTTTTTATTTCAACTGCCGAATCCGCTCTTGCAGGAATTGCCGCTCGGGTTCCTGTTGGGTCAGCTCCAGAGCTTTCTCATAAGCGGCCCGAGCCTCAGCCGTCCTGCCGAGCCTGCGGCACATATCGGCACGGGCTGAATGCGCCAGGTAATAATTGGCCAATTCGCCATGTTCCAACATCGCGTCGATCTGCGCCAGACCGGTCTCTGGACCATCGCGCATGGCAATGGCCACGGCACGATTGAGCTGTACCACCGGCGAAGGCTGAATTCGTACCAATCGGTCGTAAAGCGCAACAATCTGCCGCCAGTCGGTGGCCGCCACCGATTCCGCCTGCGCATGAACGGCCGCAATCGCCGCCTGCAGTGTGTAGGAGCCGAAGCGGCGGGACTTCAGGGCTTTCTCCAGCAACGCCACTCCCTCCGCGATCTGCTCCCGGTTCCAGAGCGAGCGATCCTGGTTCTCCAGCAAAATCAGCTCTCCGGTGGGAGAGGTTCTCGCGGCGTGACGGGATTCCTGTAGCAACATCAGGGAAAGCAGCCCCATGACTTCCGGCTCTGGCTGGAGTTCGATCAGCAACCGGCCCAGTCGAATCGCCTCGCCGGTTAGCTCGGCCCGCGTTACCTCCGCTCCCGCCGCAGCCGAATAACCCTCGTTAAAGACCAGATAGATGACCTGAAGCACCGCGCCCAGTCGCGCCGGCAATTCCTGCGGCGTCGGCACCTCGTACGGAATCGGTGTCTCTCGAATCTTTGCCTTGGCGCGCACAATGCGTTGCGCCAGTGTGCGCGGAGTGATGAGGAAGGCTTTTGCGATCTCCTCGGTTGTCAGCCCGCACACCTCACGCAAGGTGAGCGCAACGTGCGCTTCCGGCGCTAGAGATGGATGACAGCACGTAAAAATCAGGCGCAGCCGATCATCCTCAAGGTAGTCCTCTTCCTTGGACGTTGCCGCCGAACTCCACTGCGCTTCGAGATACCGCACGAGGTCGTCTTGCGACGCATCAAATCTTGCCCGTCGACGCAGAGTATCAATGGCTTTGAATCGCGCCGTCGAAATCAACCATGGTCGCGGGTTGCCGGGTACTCCACTCTTCGGCCACAGGCTCAGCGCAGCCGCAAAGGCTTCGTGCATCGCCTCCTCGGCAAGATCAAAATCACCGAGCAAGCGGACCAGAGTTGCCAGGATTCGTCCCGAATCCGCGCGATAAAGGGAGTCGAGTGATTCGCGGATCTGCTCAGCGGAACGCTCGGACATAATGACGACTTTAGCAAACCAGCCACCCCGAATCAATTTGGCAAACGGCGGATCGATGCAAAGTGCCCAGGTCGTAACTCTGAAATCTGGACAACAGAACGCTTCCCCGGTTGACTCAAAATCGCCAATGCGCTCATTTGAGCTTCGTACAAGCTCAACCCTTCTCCGTCTTGTTCCCGAGTCACGGGCAAATCGGAATTCATGTTTTAACCCGGTTCCGACAACGTTGTCCAGAAGTCCCCATCTGGGAAGTTGCCGTGCCTGCCTGTTGTTACTTGGTTGTGTAGTCGCCGAATCATACATGTGGTCCGCATGGCGATATCACAAATCTCCCTTTTCCCGGCGATCATGTTTGTGCTCGCGGGGAGGGTCGCAGCTCCGGGCGACGCCCATCCTCAGCCGTCGGCGTGTCCAAACCCCGGTGGTGCGGGTGTCGAGCGCCCTTGGGCAGACACCGGTCCGGTTTGGGGCCACGGACGGCGCCGGAGTGTAGCCTCACTTTCAACTTGACAAAGCCTAGGCTGATGGGGGCAGAGTCTCCCGGATGGCCTGCTCGGAAGGAATCTCGCTACGTCCCGACGCTTCCGTGTTTGCATTCTCGAAAGCACAAACAGCCTGGCGCGGGCGCGCAAGCGTCAAACCTTCCCCTTTAGCCCTCGAACTTCAGCACCTTCCAACCAACATAGCCGTGATTCCCCCCGTACTTAGGATCCCCAAAGAAACCTTCAATAGTCTGACGCCGCACGAGAGCGAAAAAGTCCTGGCCGCTCGCGCTCGATTGGGTGCCAGGTGCATCGGATTGGAGCTTTTCTAAAATTCTGGTCTGCTGTGCAAAATCCAGATCGGGGAAGGGGCGGTCTGACACCGCTTTCGTCAGCTCCCCAAGGCGACTTAGCCCTGCTCGGTAGATGGGACGGAGCTCGGCGAATTCTCCCGCCAGGCTGAGGTCGATATAATGCACGACACCCGCCCACTTGGCCCCGGGATCCTGATCGGCGGGAATAATCTGCTCCGTGATGGCCTCAACGCATGCAGCTTGCGCCGGGGTAAAGTACTTGAAGGGCACCGGACCGAGTACTGCCGGGGCCTCGGTCCGGGCATGATGTGTCA